>ENA-UOJV01000135-UOJV01000135.1-human-gut-metagenome-genome-assembly--contig:-C82-NODE-135-length-124077-cov-31.084267_pt1 | contig 124077 bp, 97 predicted proteins | sample MGYA00242356_ERZ723903 | MGnify/ENA metagenome assembly ERZ723903
GTAATTCGGGCTTTTTTATCGAGATTCGAAATTCCGCGCCCACGTCCCAGTTCCACCAGGTGACGGCGGCACCTCCGAGAAGATGAAAGGCCAGGGATCCACCTAAATCGGAGCCAAAGGGTAGACTAAAACGGACCTGTTCCGTTTTGAGAGAATTCCTGTTCCATTTTGAGAGTTCGGCGCAGGAAAACAAGAGGAATACAGTACTAAATGGCCTAGCATTTTTAGGTAAGCAATAAAAATGAATGTGACGCAAAAGCCCAAGCGATTGAGTATGTCAGTCTGGATGAATCTATGCCAAATCGGATTCCAAAAGAAATCCAGAGTTGGGGTAGCCAGTGGACGATCTGCTTGTCTGGCAAGTCGTTGATTTTACGAACGGTTGTCATTGTTTGGCTTGGTATTTTCACATAACGCTTCTCGAGCTTCGGTTGACAGATCCATATCAAAGAAGCCATGGATAAGATTGCCTAGACGAGGAAAGGATTGCTCTTTGGGCATAGTGTCGTCTGGTTGAGAAAGTTCTTCCCAGTCCTTATCGGAAATAACTTTATCATTTTGTCCGAAAATCAGCTCCTGTAGTTCCGCGCGCTGAAGTACGCGCTCGTATTGGTACTCGTCATAGCTGTCTGCAAGAAATGGTACGTACACATCCACCGGGAGCCGCATTTCAGATGCATAAGAACCAACACGATCAAGTCGACCGATACGCTGTTCCAGAACAGCCGGATTCCAATTGAGATCGTGAAGAATGATGTTGCGGCAGTATCGATGCATTTCAACACCTTCCTGACTTACTTGCGAACAGATAAGTATCAGTGGATAAAAAGGTGATGAAAAATTGGCAAGAAGTGTTTGCCTAGATTTGGTCTGTCCGGTCAGTGCGGCAAGAGCGGAGAATTTTTTACGCGAGCCTTCCGTGCTTGTCTGCACTTCTGTTGCTGGGAATTGCTGAACAGCCTGTTCTGAAGTTGTCGGTTCATTGACGTCGTCCTCATCATCAAACGATCTCAAACGAGCGGTAAGTTTTCTGTCACATGCTTCGGTGACAGCGCTCACAAGCCAAACAACGCGAGCATCGAAATCCGCTGCGACAAGCTTTTTGTTTTGAGATGTATTTTGCAAAAACTTAAGGAACCGGGCGAAGAACGGTTCTAAAACAGCTCTGTCGCTCCATTCTTCAATTGTTTCTGCAATTTTCCTTGCCTTTTCAACGATTTTTTCGAATTTGACTGGATCTGCGTCAGTGGCGGAGAATTTCGGCAAATCTTTAAGGCGTGGTTCAATGAATGTCTGCAGACGGTCGTTAAGAGCATCAGCAATTGACCTTATCGTCGCCTTCCATTGGCAGAAAACAAGAGTCTTTTCTCCTCTCATAAGGTTTTGAAAAACGACATCGATAGTTTTTGAAACCTTGGTGTGATTGTGTTTGCCTGCGGCTAAGCATTCTTTGAACAGAACGGCGTAGCGTTTCGTAAATGCAGGCAGCTTATCCATCGCATTTTCTTTCTTTGCGTTTTTAATCGATTTAAATATGGCGCCTTCCCAGAGGGCTTCATAGCTTGAAGGAAGACACACCAGCAATCGTGCATTCTTTACGCTTGTTGCATCAACTGGCATTTCGGAGAGACGCATTCCAAGAAGATCAATCCATGAGGCGGAGTTGCGTTCATTTTCCGGCCTTAGTCCCTCTGATGGATGAAGCAAGGCACGGGTGTCGACAGCTGGCGGGCAAAGGAGATCCTTTGATGCCAGTTTTGCGGTCTCCTGCCCGCAAAGATAACGTCGTGTGGAGTTTGGTGCGGGATAATCATTGAAATGTTTTTGTGAACGAGTCTTGACGATCAGTAGGCGCAGATGGTGAAGAAGTTTCGCAGTTTGAAATTCACTCATTGACAGTACGGTTTCGGCCAGTTTCCTTACGGCTTCGTTGCGTGATTCCTTAAGTTTGTGCCAAGCGACTATTTGCTGGTTTTTCAGCTCGCTGCCTCGTAGCGAATCAAGCGGTGCTTTTTGTGTTTCAATGATTTGGAAGGCATCTTTGTCGTCAACCAAAGCCTCCCAGGCCTTCGTTACTTCCGTCTGATGCTTGACAGCCGTTCCCAAAAGGTCGTCTGCTTCGTCTTGTTTTTCAAAAAGTGCTTTATAGCTATTCTCGAATTCAGGAAATTTCGAAGTTTTCTTTTGTTCGTCTGTTTTAGAGAGGTCAATGATTGTTTTCAGATCTTTTACTCCCATGTGAAGCAGAGTGGCTGTCAATAGCAGTGTTCGCTCCACCAGAGGTCGAATTAATGCTTTGTAGGATTTAGCTCCGTATGCTTCATTGCGCCAATTGTGTGCTTCATCAATGATCGAAACAACAAGTTTTTTCTTCTTGGTAAGTTCCTTCAAGCTTTCTTGTATTGAGTCGAGGGATTCTTTTTCGGCAGGGATGTTGGGCGAACCCTGATTGGATTTGCTGTCTTCTTCAACTGCATCAACTCTCAGATCATTCATGTACAGCACGTGAATAGCTCGTTGCTTGGGCTTCTCGTCCCAGAAACTGCTGCCGACACGCTCGGGATGCACGTCGTAATCAATAAGTTGCAAGATGGCCCTTGCTAGCCGTTGCAACAGGGTGTTGTAAAGTGTACGATCAAAATTCTTTTGTTCTGTATTGCCTTCGTACGTAAAGCGGGATTGAAGTTTCCCTGTTAGCTTTATTTTGCCTCTTTTGCTGCCAATCTGCTTCCAGATTGGTTCAATGAAATCGGCAAGTCTTTTCCAACGCTCCAGACAGTCGAGTTTCTCGGCAATTTCATTATGCAGATCCATTGGCGACCTGAAGACAGCTGCAGCACTGAAGAGACGCATGAAGGAATGATCTACAGTTATGTCAAAACCACTGAGCTCCTTCAAGCGGGCGGCATAGGCAGCGAGCATCCGCATGATGCACTCAGCCTCCTTTGCGCTCACCGGAACATCAAAGTCTGTTGATACTCCGTAGTCCTTCAACTGATCGGTGAAATTTTTAAATAGCCCCTTGGCTCGTTCCGGCAGACCGCGGTTAAGTAGTGCAGATAATGTTGACAGGACGGCATGTTCGGATCCTGCACGCATGGCCGAGAGAAGAGACTGTTCGGTACTTTCTTTCAAGACAGCCCTGTCTTTGTCCACCTCAGCCATTTTCACGGGATCATCAACACTCCAGAGAACAGAGATAATCTGTAGAGCGTGATCCATACGTAAGAAAAAGGTTTGACGGTCAGAGCTCGTCTCGTCTTCATTCAGAAGTCCTTTTATGGCCTCAAGCCAGGTCTGCTTTTTGCATATGGTTCGCTTCTTGTTTGCAGCCCAGACAGACATGTCGAAATCGCACTGACACCACCCGTTAAGAGTGTCGGCTTTTTTGAAGTAGTTGATGTAGCAACGCAGATTTCGAATGAGGCGTTTGAAACTTCGCTGAGGCAGCATGGACTGCAATGCTCTTCGATGAGGCGAAGAATGGTATTGTCGGTAAAAAGCTTCAACGCGTTTCTTTAGTTCTTCGTTTTGCTTCCAATCATTTTCGTTGCAGGCACTCAGAATGAGCAGTAAAAGAGCCTCGGGAATTTCTTTGCGTCTTGAGCGTTGCTTCGAGGAGCTATCTTTTTTTTGCGAAACTCGAATCATAGAGCCCATGGATTCGTAAGCCTGCGAAACGCTTTTCCTCTTGTTTGAATCGAATAACTCAAGCAGTTCCTCTGTCGAGTGCAGTTGATCAATGGTTGTCTTTTCGGGGTCCTGCACAAAATTTCGATTGAACTGATGTAGTTCGCGAATCCATTTGCTGGCTACCATGCGCGTGGGTGCGACTACCAGGGCGTGCTGACGTTTTACGCGCGATATTTCATCCGATTTCTCAGTCGTTTTGTTGTTAAGACGGCTAAAGAGTACCATCATGGCAACCCATGTCTTTCCCGTTCCGACATCATCGGCAACGATCTGCACCGGAGTCTTGTCAAAGAGCTCTTCGATCGTGCGGGCTTCCTTGTACTGGCGTTCGTAAATATTTTTTTTGCCTTTGCTCACGTCAATGTATTCAGGATGGAGCAGTCCGTGTGTGTCATACTGATCGCCGGTCATGAGTTTTAGCCCTCCTCGATCAAAAATTTGTTGCAGTAGTGCTGAAGCAGCATCTTGTACGGGTTTTCTTCCGTAGATGAGCCTGACGGGCGATATAGACTTACCCATTTGTAAGCCAAGTTTCTGAGCTTAATTACCGTCGCTTTTTGTTCCGGATGGATCGGTGCACTGGATTTGGCTGCTGCTGCTCCCAGTCGTGCCGCCAGAATGGCAAGTTCCATCACCATGAACGTTTTTTCAATGTTACTCAGAGGCTTGTCCGCAAAACGAATGTCGTCTTGGATCAGAGTTGCTGCGTAGGCCAGGAGTGAGGTGAAAAGGTCGCCTCGAAATTTGCCTAAAGCCAGCGTATCGTCTTCGTTCTCGAGTCCTGACTTGATCAGAGTTTTTTCTAGTTTGCCCAGATCGGAAATCCAGCGGCGCATCAAATGCGTTTTTGTGAGTTTCTGATCGATGATTTCTCCGTTTTTGTACTGATGTTCGCTGTAGATTTTGTCAATTGCATCGTTGTCAATTTCCTCATCTTTGGAGCTCTGAGGCACAAGCGACAACAAGTCTGTTAAAAAACGCAGACCGTTTTCCGGTTTGATCAGGACGGCAACCTCGGTGCTGCGACCGAACACAGGGTCGACGTTGAAGGGAATATAGACGCTATCTAGTTTATTGGCGCCAACAGTTTCCGGCTCCATTGTGACGACTCTGCTCACCGCAAGGTGCTCCTTGAGTTCGTTCAGACTGAAGACGTTGCTTGCCAGACAATATTTTCCTTTTACAGTCAGCCTCTCAATGAGCGAAAGATCTAGACTGCCGAACTTAAAACGGTCCCTGATTTCCGAAGGGTTTGGAAATTCGTAACCGTGGCGTTTGAAAAACAGGAATTGACCAGCTAGAGAGAAATTGCCGTTGCCGACTGTTCCGGAGGATTCCGAAGTTGCAGGAATTGTCAGAAGAATGCTCTCAAGCCATTCGGGCGGTTGCGAACCTGACGGATCATTGTCGACTTCGGAATCAGGTACACTGGGTGCGTCTTCGCATGGAATGATCTTTTCGACTTTAACCCCAAGCAGATGTTCGACAAATGTTTTATCCCAATTTGAAGAACCTGCATTGGCTATGGTACAAACACCTGCTACTCCGAGTTCAAAATTTCTTCCAAGCCAGGCTTTGACGGAAAAATTTGCGCTTCCGATGTAGAGAACGCCTTTTCCATTGTCATCAAGCAAGAGCAGAGCTTTTGCATGAAGACTGCGGTCAAACTGTCTACCGACATTAGCAAGTTTGCTCTTTGAATCCAGATGAAAGGAGTCTATAGCCGCATTTTCTGCCTCGGTGGTCTTGTTGGGAATTTGAAAACACCGCACGCCGTCATCATTAAAACCTTCGAAGAAGGATTTTCCCCAAACATCAAAAGAAGAAAAAACCGAAACGCATTGTAGACTCGGGAATTCCTCATGAAACAGTTGCAGAAGGCGCTTGTTGCTCTTTTCATCTTTATCGAAAAAGGGAGAGATGACCAAAAGCCGCGTCGGATTCAAGAGCGTTTGTGCTTGACAAAACTTTTTCAGACTGTCGAGTCCCTGGTTTGCATCGCTGTAACCTGAATAAAGGAGTTTGAGACTGCTGTCGGAGTCTTGCTCCGTTTGGGTTTCGAGTTTCTCGTTTAAAAGCGTAAGATATTCGGTAAGACCGTTCGAGTTTGTGGTGGGCAGATAATTATTTGTCAGGAAGTCGCGCCATTGTCGATAAATACTCAAAACGCCGGCAGAAGGATTGTCGTCCAGTGTGAATTGGACAAAGGTCTCACGGTTGTAGAAAAGCCCGGATTCCGTCAGATTGAAGCTGCCGAAAATAAGTTCGAATGTGCCGTCTTGCAGAGCAAACGTATATGCCTTGCTGTGGTGGCATGCATAGCCTTTTTTTGATTTGAAGTGAATTTCAAAGTTACCGGGAAAGTTAGGAAGGTTGCGGCTGCGTTTAGGATCGAAGAAAAGACAGATGGGGAAGGCACCGGCAAACCGCAGTTTTCCGTCTTCAAGGTCGTCGTCGAGTTGCAGAAGTGCAGTTCTGGCTAAGGAGCGAGCTAGAACCGGATCAAATTCATAGGTGAGAATGACGCCGACTTTGATGCGCGTTGCTCTGTCCACACTGAGGTCTTCCAGAATTTGAGGAAGCGAGTTGTAGCGAGGCTGGTTCTTGGTCATTGTTCTACAGCCTTCTGATTGTTGGAAGTGATTGCGGCAGGAAGAAAGTAAAACCAATTGCCGAATGTCTGCCAGAGAAAATTGCCCCCTATGAACGATTCCCAGACCTCGTCGTTTCCAAAAAGGTTCCCAACGCTCTCTTTGAGTGTGTCCTTTCTGATGAGTTCGGGGAGCGGAATTGGGCCTTCTGTCGGAAACTTCAGCTTTAGAGTCCTAGCTTTACCGAGATCATCCTGATGTCTTTCTGTTCTCATTAGCAAATCGGAAGACTCCGAATAGTCCACAAATGTCATTGAGCTGCCTTTTATCCTGAAATGTCGGGCCAAAATCGCTCGCAGAACGTTGATTTCACCAATGGATTTGCCTTTGGAAGGGAGTTCCAGCCAGTTGTGTAGTTCTGTCAATCCTAATTCCTGGGCAAGTCTCAGAGCCTCAGCCAATCGTACGGTGACCTGATGTAGCCATGAGCTGTTGGTTCTGCAAAATGCCTTAAGGGTATTTTTTCCACCGCTGTCTTCAGCAAATAAAATGAGGCAGTAGAGCAGAAAATCGGCTAGTGTTGTGACAACCTCGAAAGTTCTGCACTTTACCAGACAAACCAGCAGATCAATCGAGCCTTTTTGACCTCCGTTTCGAGCATTGTCAAGCGCAAGCTCGTACGCTTTGAGCTTGAGTTCGTCAGCAGTTGCGGCTTTAATGTTGCGTTTGTAAATAAGATCACACAGAGTTAGAAGTACTGTGCCGGAGAGTACTGGGGTCTCGTTAATATAGGTCAGCCAGAGTTCGGATCGTTTATCGTAGTTTATAGTGAGTTTTTGCCAGATGGCATTGTGCAGAATTTTTAATTCTTCAAACGTTACGCCGCTGCCGAACCAATGGCTCACGATTTCGCGGATTTGCTCATATTCATTTCTCTTCAACGGGAAAAGGTCAGTTTTTGTTTTGTTGAGTCTTCTTGATTCGTTGACAATTCCAAACCTGATCAGAGAGGACATGTAATGGGGGCCGATGCCGTAGGGTAATTTATCGAGATAATTGCAGCCGGTTTTGTAGCCCAGCTCTGAAGCATTGGGGTGATTTTCAAGACAGTCTTCAAGGAAAGCTTGGACTCGCTCGATGTTGAGTATTCTGTAGGGGTTCTGGGGTGCATTGTTACGAAGCTCGGCAAAATTTTTCGGGGATCGAACACCAAAGATGCTGGCCAAACCGAACAGAATTTCTAAATGTCGAAACAGTTTTCTTTCCTCGGATCGTCTGGCTCGAGGCAGAATTTCCGAAAGTTCCGGATCGTGGATGAGTCTAAGCGAAATCATCAGGACTTCCGCGAGGCATCGTTTGGGTGTAAGCACGGTAAACGGTGCAAAAAGCTGACGCTGAAGTTTTTGGCGCAGCCGTCTCCAACCGAGCAGATCCCCTGACCGTTCGGATGAGGATCTGGGCGTGTACGGTGTTGTAAAAAGATACTCAAGCATGGTTTGTAATTATCGGCAGAAAAACCTATTCAGTCATAGTATTTTTTGTTCGTGACGAACGTTATCCACTAACGTAATTGGTGCCACCGTGATTGAAATTGTGCCACTTCTTCCTCAAGCGAGACGAGCAGTCGAGGAGGTCACTGCATACAGCTTGCTGTAGCATGGTTGTGGAATTCTTCAGTTTTATGGAGGGCTCAATGCCGATAGTGGGTAATCTGCTAATGCTGCAATGGAGACGGTTGACCTTGTTTTGTTTATGCTTGTTATATCTGTAAATTATATTTTGAATGCATTGTTGATTAAATGATGAATGTTTAGCATTTTAAATTACACCATTCTGGTACTTTGAAAGTATGAATTAACAATTCATGGAGGATGGTAATTTTGACTTGAGTGCAATTTTCATATTGTTTATATCGATATTGATATTGCTGATTTGAGCTGTCATATTGGTCATCAGCTCCTTTTGCTCATCTTTGGTTGACTTTATGTAGTTCGACAAAAGTGTGTTTTCTTCATTTCTAGTTTCAGAAAGCTTGGCTTCTAGTGCCTCAAGTTTGGCCAACTCAGAGCTTGCGGCATTGATTATGTCTGACAGTCTCTGTCTTCGTTCGAGTAGGATGTTGTACTTTGTTTGCTCGCATTCAGCTAGTAACTCAGGCTGCCGTTCTCGCTGCCAGGATTTTAGCCACTTATCACCAAAATATTCCTTCCCGATTTCGGCAATTTTTTTTGAAACATTGTTAAATTTTTCGTTGCTGTTTAAGCCAGAGCTTCCCTGAGGGAACGGCGTAACGAGAACGAGAGTGTATGTCTCACAATCGATGTGAGGGACCATATATAGGAAACAATCATTGGATCCGTTCCCAGAGCTGGGGAAGCTTTCGGAGAGCGGCTTTTGGTTTTCTTTAACACCGAATAACCTCTCGTGTCCGTCCTTGCATCCCAAACATACAATCAGTTGAGGATGTCTTTTTTGCAACTCGTTGGAATATATATTAGTCCGATATCTAAATACAAATTCAGAATATTCATCAAATGTTTTTAGGTTTGTCCATTCCTTTAGTGCTAATGGGGTTCCGTTGGATAGCCTAATTTGGTATGTGTCCCAACTATGCCGTCTTTGCCCGGTGCCGTGCATCGAAAGGGGGAAGGCATTCAAAATTAAGGCTAGTCCTTTGGGGCCAATCAAATTTGTTTCTGCCAAACGATCTGGATCAAATGTTCTTTTGGCACTATTGTATTCTCCATCACGAATACCGATGAGTAGTTTAACAACACCCTCACAGAATTTGCTCCCTTTTGCCCAGAAACTCATCCAAAAATCTTTTGCACTCCAGCATTGAAGCTCTTCGAAGTCGTAAGGTTCCAGATTTTGGATGGGGATTGGAACACTCGGATCAAATCCGCCGCCCCATTCAAGACCGCAAATCCAAACAGGACTATTGATATTTCCAGCCGTACACCCGTGAAATGATTCAACCAAATGCAAAAATTCTGTGGGTACATTCGAGAAGTTTTCATTTATCATCATTGATCGCGCCAGATAGTGTGTTGTTCTTAAAACAGATAGTATTGCAATCTATTTTAAGAAAGTTGGGTGATTATTTCACGCAGATGCGGGTCGGCAGAGTCTGCAAAGCGCTTTTTGAGTATGGCGACGATGCGGGGACTCGTGCACCCCCGGTCGAAGGTCTCTTCCACCAAGCCGGGATCCTCGCCGAGCATGTCGAGAATGTCTTCTTCCGAAAGCGTATCGAGCGCCGACTCGTTGTTGAGCAGGTTTCGCCGGACGGCATAAGACTTGTCTTTTTTGAGACGCTCGACCGCCTGAGGCGGCAAGTCGGCATGAGACGCAATTTCCGAGCGCACCGTTTCAGCTTCATGCTCGGCCAGACGCAGCACCATTTCGTCGGTTGCTCGTCCCGCCGGCAGCGACGAAGCTGCGAGTTCGACCGCATACGTCGAAAGCGGCAATCCGCACGTGCCGGTCTCCTTGACCATCTGACCGCTCTCCTCGTCGATGTTCACATAGAAGAGGGCGTAGTCATAGCCGTTGCGCCGGTCGTTGAAGTTTTCGCTGCCGTCAAGCGATTCCGATTGGCGGCTACTCCGGGAGGGTCGATCAAGACCCTTGTCGAAGGTTTCGCACAACGAACGCAGCTTCGCTTCGGTTCTGCGGGCTTCGCGCCGTACATTCGGATCTGCGTGCTCGGCAAAAATCTGGATGACCTCTTCGAGCCTGCGCTTCAGGTTTTTGATGTCAACGGGCAGGTGGTGAATTTTGTTGAATTCATCAATGTTATGAGCGCGCTCGTCTTGGATCTCGGACCATTCCTGCATTTTTTGCGCCAGCGCTTCGAGCATGGTGGACAACACGTTTTCGATCAGCTCGGCATCGTCGGCCGCAAACTTGACGACCAGGTCCGGCTTCATGACCGAGACGGCCTCGACGTTTTGCGAAAGTTGACGGCGCACCTCATAAGCCGGATCCGCGGCAAGCATCCTGACAAGAACTGGCGATATCTGCGTTTCGGCCGCCACCGCCGCCCGCAGTCTCGCATCCGGATGCAGCCCCAGCCAGGGCACGAATTCCGACCGACGCTCAGCCTGCCGTTCTCCGTCGAGGCGGCCAGCATCACAGGACAGAAGTTCAACGACAGCCTCTGACGGAAGCGCCGCGAATAGCACATCCTCCCACTGATCCTGATCCCACGTCGGTCCCATCTCCAGTCTGCCGCAGCCTAACGCAATTCCACAGCCGAAGTTTGGGGTGTCAAGCCGCGTATGCGCCTGAGTCAGCCGCCGAAAGGCCGGATAAGAATCTGCGGGTGCGGGTTGCTTGATTTTCTTCATGTATCTCTCCGTAACAAACTGATCGGAGCCCTGAAACCTGACCCCGCTGCATATCCTATCGGCAGCAGCGACAATGCACGTCGCAGCGCGGCTGTGTGCGTCTGGGTGCGGCTGTTTGCGAGAGCAGGTCATCGACGACTCATGCGTCAGGAATCGTGAGCCGCAAAACGACTGAGCTGTGAGCTGCCAAACGACAGAACCGTGAGCTGCCGGCGTCGAAAGATAAAGGTCTCTTGACTGGAGGGGACGGATTCGCGCGGCTTGTCAAGCGAAATGAGAAAGTGCACCACTCGTCAGGACGATTGGTCTTTGTACCGCTTCGATGAGAGGACAGTGCATTTGCGCCTTGATCATCTTGCGAATCCCGCAGTTCAAGCTTTCATTGCTCTTCGTCGCGTCGCTAGGCGCTCCAATCCCCGGGGCGAATTGACGGAACGACGCCACGTGTCTCCAGGTGCATCTTCAGAATTTTGCTGTGCTCAGGTGTGGCTTGTTGAAGGTCGACGCCTTCTGCTCCTCAAGGGACAGTTCCGGCTGCTTCTCCATTCCTGAAGAGGCTCAACTTATTTTGCCCCTTGACATATTCTCTGCCGCTAAGACACTTCGAACCAATTGGCAGGGGTTTATTCGGAGAATGTTTCCTGGGAAAGCTTATTGCTCTTAGAGCGGTTGCATTTCCAGCATAAAGTCTGGAGATTCGAAGGAACAATTTCGCCTCCCTTCGAAACTGGAATGATATGGTCGATCTCAAGAAGCAGGTTGTGCTCTTTGTAGATTGAGTTTCCGCAGAGACAACATGTGTGATGATCACGTTCCTTGATTGATTCTCGAAGCTTCGGTGTCATCAGCATACGTTGCTCTTTGATAAAGGCTTCTTTAGTGAGTTTGCTCTTAAGTATATTGATAAGCTCCTCGATTTTTTCAAGCGTCATGGGCACACTGAAGCTTCGTCGAGCCTGGCCGCCGGATGAAGTGTAAGCAAACACATACTTGACATTGAGTGAGTTCTCGTCAACCTGAGCAAAACCAAGACGGGCATAAAAACCGTCTGAGTCATATTTCATAATGTAATTTGGTACGTCGCCAATGTACTGTTTGTATTCGGTTTTGTAATTCTCAATGATCTTTCTTGCATCTTCCAGGGTCTCCAGTTCTTCGACCAGTTTGTAGAGGTTCTTAATTTGTTGTGGGTAGGCGGCTTTGTTTGGGTAGAACGTTTTCACGAGATACTTCATGACATTGTTTTCTGCGCTTGAGAAAACCTGAGCGGAAAGCTCTGCAGTGAAGGGAGAGACGGTTTTTTTATAAGTGCGAACATATTTGTTCTGATCCTCGAAGATTGTTTCTTCTCGATCTGTGCGTTTTCCGAAAAGACAGGAGATCGAGTCGACCTTTTGTTTGATGTAGTCATTAAATTCTTTTTGCGAATTAATCATTGCCTGGCAGGTGCTCTTGATTTTTTCAAAATCTGGGGAGCTGTAGTAATTTAGAATCTTCTTGTTTAATTCAAGTAGTTCTTTTGCTTCTGCCTCAATTTCTCTGACGGGCTTTTCCAGTAGCTCCCATTCGGCAGGGGCAACAGATTTCATTTTCCGCACATTCGGTAGTACCTCGCCATAAATTCTGGTGATTAATTCATCGAGCTTGTTTTGCGCTCCTTTCAGGATAAGTTTCTTTCGGAAGCCATTGGCCAGGTCGATGAGGTCGTTAATTCGGTCGTAGAGCTGGTGCTGCCTGTTGGCAAACATCTGTTTCAATTGTCGGTTGTACTCTGCTTTTCCGATAAGGAGGTAGGGCTTTTCTTTTAATTCAATAATTTCTTCTCTGGATATATAAAGATTGCGCTCCCATATTGTTTTCTTTGTTTTGTATAGGATGTAAACCCTGTAATTGGACAAGTCGTTGTGCAGTGTTTCAAGGTCGGATCGAAAATCGCTATCAAGGGCGAAACACTTGTCGTTCAAAACTTCCTCGAGTTTGCGGGCTCTGTCTTTATTTGTTTCAATATGAATTTCTGCTGCGAGGATCAAATTTGGGTGCACCTTAAAAAACTTCAAGGCGTTGTATGTGTCAATCGCAACTCTACTTGAAACGGTCACGGGGTAGCTGAAGTGGTTTTTGATCAATTCTTCGTCGCTCAGACCGACAACCTTCTGAATCTCCTCTCGCTGTTTCTGCTTCTTTAATTCAATTTCCTTTAAGTGCTTTTGCTTTATTTGGTACTGCCAGATTGAGCCTGCGAGGAAAAGACCGAATACAGCGCCGATGACAGCCCAGGCTTCGGGGCTGAGATTCGCGACAAGAAAAATAACTAAAAGAAAAAGGGCTATCCATTTCATAAATTACAAGTTTCAGTTTCAGAGATTGGTGTTGGGATGACTTCTATCAACATTTCGTCAGTAAAAAATAGTTTTGTGCTAGTGATGCAGAGTTTGTTTTTTAATGACGTTTCTGGTTGGTTTCTTATTGTCGCAAAATAAGAAGCCGGATATCTTTTGCGCCCCAACAGTAAGGCCGCTGAAAATCCGGAATAAAAATGTAGGCGCCGGCAACGTCCTTCATATCGAAAGTCCGGTTGAGGACGCCGGCGATTGAGCTCTTGTTAATGTTGGTGAGAGACATTGACTGGTTCTTGTCAAAAAGGCCGCAACCTGCGTCGCAAAAAACAACGTATGTGATTGACGAAGCGGGGGTTGCTCAATGTGACGACGGTTTCAAGAATTTCTGAAATCCGTCGATTCCGAACTTTTTAATCACTGAAAAACTCACACCCGGCTTCGATCGACAAGGCCCGTTGCAAAACGAGCCTGCGCAAAAATGCAGGCCAGACACTCGACTCAAGCGGTTTTCGCTCTCCGTTGTCCGTACAATTTGTAGGATGCTCCCGACAGTGTACACGCGCGTCCGGCCTCAATCGCGGAGGCGCTCTCGGGATACGGCTTTTGTACCCGAATCTCTTCGGCCGTTGGCAGACATCAGGAGATTCAGCAAACTCAGGAGGTTGCGATGAGCGACAAGAAGACGGTATTCATCACTGGCGGCTCCACCGGCATCGGCGCCGCGGCCGTGCGCAAGTTCCACGCCTGCGGCTGGAATGTGGCCTTTATGGATATCAACGACGAAGCGGCTGCGCAGACGGTGAAGGAACTGCCCGACGTGCTCTATGTGCACGGCAACGTCCGCTGCAAGGATGAGATCGCAGCGGCCGTGAGCAAAACGGTTGAGACGTTCGGCGGACTTGATACGGTCGTCTCCAATGCCGGCATTCATCGCTGCAATACGCTGCTTGATATCTCCGACGAAGAGCTCGACCTGATGATCGACACCAACATCAAGGGGACGGTCAACACGCTGCGCGCGGCCGTGCCGCATCTCGGCCGCGGCGGCAGCGTCGTGATCAATGCTTCCGACCAGTGCTACGTCGGAAAGCCCAACAGCTTCGGCTACGGCTTGACCAAGGGGGCGATCGGGCAGATTACGCGAAGTCTCGCCATCGACCTCGGGCCCAAGGGAATCCGCGTCAACGCGGTCTGCGCGGCGACGATCCGCACGCCGCTCACCGAGAAGCTCTTTCAAAGCTTTGCCGACATCACGCACAATGGCGATGTGACAGCCTACTGGGAGGCCGAGGCGGCGATGTATCCGTTGGGACGCGTGGGCGAGGCCCATGAGGTCGCCGAGCTCATGTATTTCCTCGCCAGCGATGCAGCAAGCTTCATGACGGGCGGCCTCTATCTTGTCGACGGCGGCTTGGTGGCGAAGTAGCCGTCCCTGCGGAAAGTTTTCTGAAGTTCTTCGGCAGTCGCTCTGATGCCGTTGAAAAAATGATTGGCGGGAAAGAGAGGAAAACCGTGGAAGGCTCCGCGTTCTCTTTCCCGTCCAGCTTCAACGAAAGACCAAGGGATAAGGTCTGCGCCTACTTCAAGTAGGTCTTCATGTGCTCGACGGCAAGACGTCCGCCGTTGATGGCCCACGAGGAGGCCGTGCCTTCGGCGATGTGCATGTCGTAGCTGTCGGAATAAAGGCCGCCCGCGTCCTGGCCGATCGCGTACACGCCCTTGATGACCTTGCCTTCCGGGGTCAAGGGCTGGAAGTATTCATTGACGCTCGCGCCGCCCACGGTCGCATACGTGCGCAGCGATCCCTTGATCGCGTAGAAGGGGCCATTGGCGACTTTGCGCAGCCACTGCGCATCCTTGTAGTACTCGTCGTCCTTCTTCGCCTCGGCCATCTTGTTCATGCGCTCGACGGTCTTCTGCAGGCGCTCGTACTCCATTCCGGTGAGCTTTGCGAGCTCCTTGAGGCTTGAGGCCTTGTAGCAGAAGCCCTTTTGAACGCCCTCGGCAAAGAGTTTGTCGAAATCGTTGAACTTGGTACCCGGCGCCACCATGCCGAAGTAGCCGCGCGGCAGCCCTTGGTTGATCATTTCAAGACGCGTGTCGTCGTCAAAGACCGCGAAGGCTTCGCCGCCCACTTCCTCGCAGGCGTTGGAGATGTACTCAAGCGGCAGCGTCTCGTCGGCAAAGCGCTCGCCTCTCGGGCTCACCTTCAGGTAGGGCTGAAAGAGCGCCGCAAGGAGTCTCACGTACTTGGCGCCGGTGAGCCCGTCCTTGCCGAACTGCAGCCCCGTCGGAACGTCCTTGAGCCAGAGCCCGGCCTGCATCGTTACGTTCATGTTGACGAGCTCGGCACCGGCCTTTTGCAGCATCTGAATGCCGTCGCCCGTGCGGCCCGGCGAGCCCGCGGATTCGTAGCCCGCGTAGGGCAGGTACTTCTTCACCATTTCCGGATTGCAGGAGAAGCCGCCCGTGGAGATGACGACCGCCTTGGCGTTGATGGTGATCCGGTCTCCCTTTTCGTTTTTGGCGACCACGCCCTTGACGGTGCCGTCCTCGTCGATGATGAGCGACTCGGCGGGCGTCGAGGTGAGGATCTGCCCGCCCTTGGCCTTGATCTTTTCGGAGAATGTCTTGATGAGCGACGAACCGTGGCCGCCTTCGAACATGTGCCAGGTGCGGTTGCCGTCAATGAAGGCGGTGTGCACGCCTTCAAAGTTGATGCCGTGCGCCTGCATCCAGTCGATCGTCCTGGCGGTTTCCTTGAGCCAGTTGTTGAGATTTTTTCCGTTGATGCGCCAGTGGTGGAAGTCCATCACGCGCTTGAACTGCTTTTCGGGATTGATGCCGACGTTGTCGCGAATCTGCAGACTGGATCCAACGGCAAACGTCCCCTCCATATAGTTGCCGCCGCCGCCGATGACGCCCAGCTTTTCCAGAATCACGGTCTTGAAGCCCGCATCCACCGCGGCCATGCCGGCGCTGATGCCGCCCGCGCCCGCGCCCACGATGCAGACGTCGACGTTCATCGTCTGATCGGCCGCAAAAGCCATCGTCGTCGGAATGCCCATTGCCGTCGTTGCGGCAAGCACCATCAGCAAATCTCTTCTCTGCATACGACTCTCCTTTGGGTTGGTAAAACTACCTACAATGAGAGAATAGTCGGCAAGCCTGCGGGCATCTACCGGCAGGATGCAGCAGCGCTGCGATATCTGTCATGGGATGGATGGGCAATCCCGCAGTTTTTGGTTTTGGATTTCACGATGGTTTGCGAACTGCACAAAGCCGGCAATCCGGCACTTTGGGTGAATCGTTCTGCGGTGTATCCCTGGATCACGCCGGCGGCCCCCGACGCATTTGAAGCCTTGTTTCTGGAGCACGGCCAGAGCCGCGCGCTCAAGGCGCGTGAGATCCTGCAAAGCGAGGACGCCCCCTACGACAAGGCGTATCTGGTGCGCCGCGGCTGCATCGGGCAGGCGGTCGTCAATCCCATGGTCTATCACAAAACGCTTGCCATGAACCTCTTTACGCCCGGGCGCATCATGGGCTGCATCAATCTCTTTACCGGTACGGCTTCACCGCGGCGCCTCATTGCAGTCGCAACATCGGAAGTTCTGGTGATGTCGAAAATGACGTTGCAGCGGGAGCTCGATGCATCGTTTGATTTGTTCAGGCAAATGGCTTCATATGCCGAACTCTCGGCAAAAAGCGAGTTGATGGGGATGGAGCTGCTTTTTACGATGCCTGCCGAAGTGCGGCTGCAGACTCTGTTTGCCGTGCAGCTTTTGTCGTATGAAAAAATCGATCTTCAAGGACGAATTGCGGCTGCTGAACCGCAGTCGTTAGGAGAAGGCTATGTGCAGTTGCCCATCAGCATGACGCGGGAAAACATGCGGCTTGTCACCTATCTTTCGCAGGTCACATTCGACAGGCTCTTTGCGGAATGGCTCAGGAAGGGCTTTTTGAAGAGAGATGAGCATAAAGTCCTGTGGGTGCAGCTCGGGCGGCTGTCCGATGCTCTGAAATGGATTCAGCGGAAGAATTTTTAGCAGTCCCCGGTTGGCGCCTGAAATTCTGATTCTTGAAAAACTAATGGATGCAGAGCCAGGCTTCTTTTCGAAAGTGCTTTTCGGGAGCATTCGCTTGATGGGCGGAAACCCGAAGACGATTTAAAGGCATATCACTCAAAACCTAGAAAAAATCGAAAGTTTCGCCTTCGGGACTGAATTATTTTTCAATCGCCATACTTGGGCTGTTTAGAATCCATGTATTGCGTCTGACAGTGGGTATATGCGTCTTCATCCCGGAAAGCACGATGCGTTTGACACTGGCTTTCGGGCTCTGCCCTCGCAGTTGCACGCAGACAATAGGAGATGCTGATGAGTAAGGAAGAATTCCAGATGGAATCTGGAAAGGTGCTGATGGAGGATGTGGACAAGTCAAGCGTTTTTGACGATGTTGCGCTTGTTGATCCCAAGGGGTCGGCCATTTCCGCCTTGAAGGAAATGTTCAAGCGCGCTCAGATCTACGGTTTTGATGGAACGGACAGCGAAAAGTTCACCGATGAACTCTTCGCTCAGTTCCACGAGGAGACGCGTGAGAAGCTCCTCAAGGAGTTCATCGAAAAGGAGGTCGTCAAGGCCAAGGCCGCCCGGCGGCGTACGGTCGAACACATGGACGACCTTGCCGCGGATGCCGATCAGGGCGCCTATCCCTATCTGCGCAACTACGATCAGAAGCTCTACGCTCAGGAGCTCTTCAACCTGCAGGTGGAGTTTCTGAAGCTGCAAAAGCACGTGCGCGAAAACGCCTTGAAGGTCGTCATCATCTTCGAAGGGCGCGATGCGGCAGGAAAGGGCGGCACGTTAAGCCACATCGTCGAGCACCTCAATCCGCGCGGCGCGCGTACGGTGGCGCTTCCCAAACCGACCGAGCTCGAAAAGGGCCAGTGGTACTTTCAGCGCTATGTGGCGCAGCTCCCGAGTCCGGGCGAAATCGTGCTCTTTGACCGTTCCTGGTACAACCGCGCCGTGGTCGAGCCCGTGATGGGCTTCTGCACGCCCGAGCAGACCAAGCAGTTCCTGCAGGAGGTGCCGTTTTTCGAGCGCTGCCTTGTCGACAGCGGCATCTACCTCGTCAAGCTCTGGCTTGACGTCGGCCGCAAGGAGCAAAAGCGCCGCTTCAAGCAGCGCCGCGTCGATCCGCTGCGCCGCTGGAAGCTCTCGCCCGTCGATATCGCGTCTCTTGACAAGTGGGACGAGTACACGGCGGCAATCGACACGATGTTTCGCTTCACCGAGTCGCCCGCCGCACCCTGGACGATCATCCGAAGCGACGACAAGCGCCGCGCCCGGCTCAACGCCATGCGCGTGGTCTTAAACGGCATCGACTACGAGGGCAAGGACAAGGAGGCGATCGGCCGCATCGACGGGCGCATCGTCAAGAGCGTCAACGAATACCTGCGCCGCTACCAGCAGTAGCCGCCTGTCCGCGCCGCTTTTCTTCCTTTCCATCAAAAACGCAGCCCAGTCAAAAAATCCCCGTCGACGGCGGGGATTTTGATTAGAGGGGGCTGCGTTTTCTTCGTCTGTCGCCTGTCGCAAAAGTCGCAGAAGCTTCCGGCAGCTGGACAGGTTTTTAAGAGAAACCCGCCGGGCGGTGGCCCGAGCGTGCGTAGGGATCCTTCAAAAGCACTTCCTGTGCAAGGCGCCCTGCGAAGTCGACGGCGTCGGCGAGCGGATGAAAGCGCGACTGACGCATGACTGCGGCAAAGTCGCCCGGGGTGAGCTGCGCCATATGGCCGATCCGGTCGCGCGCGGCGTCGTCAAGCGCAATGTTGGTCGTTGCAAGCACGCGGCCTGCGAGCTCCACGGCCTGTTCGGGCTTGAGGAAGTCGAACTTCGCCTTGAGGTCAAAGCGCCGCAGCGAGGCGCCGTCAAAGGAGTCAAGGAGGTTGGTCGTGGCGACGAAGTACCCTTCGAACGCCTCAAGCTGCGTGAGAAGTTCGTTGACCTGCGTCGCCTCCCGGCCGTAGTTGGCAAGCTTGCGGTCGCGCAGGAAGCTGTCGGCTTCATCAAGAAGAAGCACCGCGTTGTCGCGGCTTGCCTCGCGGAAGGCCTGTGCGATCTGCTTTTCGGTTTCGCCCACAAAGCAGCTCGTAAGTTCGGCCACCGTGCGGCGCACAAGCGGGCGGTTCAACTGCTGCGCAAGCCACGCGGCATAGGCCGACTTGCCGGTGCCGGGCGGCCCGTAAAGGCAGATCTTTGCGCCGCCCGCGTGGGCGATGCCCTTGGCAAGCGCATCAAGATCGAGGTCGGAATTGACGAACTTCGGGTCGTAGAAGGCGGGAAGAACGCTGCTTGCGGCGGCAACCGTCCCGTAGTGCTGTGCGCGAAGCACCTCGTCGATCATGTCGACCACGGCGACTTCGTCAATTGCGCCCGCGGTCTTGCGCACCGTTTGGGCGACCGAGGCCGCGCGCTTCATGACGGCGGGCGTGAGCTTTCGCGTGAGGACAAGCCTCTCGCGGGTGGTGTGCGAGAGCGTATTGCCGAAGGCGTCGTCAACCATGCGGCGGCGTCCTTCGGCGTCGGGCGAAGACACCTCGAAGATGAGATCAAAGCGGCGCAGCATCGAGGGGGCGATGGAGGAGACCGAGTTGCTGATCCAGATGTTGGGAATCGGGGCGGTTTCAAGCATCCAGTGCAGGGAGGCCTTGTTGCGGCGGATGATGGTGCCGACGTCGCTGTCGATGTCCTCGTTGAAGATGTCCTCGGCCTCGTCGATCACGAGCACGGTCTTGTCGGCGTAGCCGAGGAAGCTGTTGCCCATCTTCCAGCACTGCAGACGGTTGTCGGCCTTGGGCGAGACTTCAAAGACGCGGGCGCCGCAGAGCTCGGACACGACGCGCGCAAGCTGCGTCTTGCCGGTGCCGGGAAGGCCGTAAAAGAGAATGTTCACGCCCTTGCGCGAGGTTTCAAGCGCGTCCTTGACGTAGGGGACGAGCACGCGGGCGACGTTGGGCATGTGGGTGAAGTTTTCAAGCTTCAACTCCGGCGGCGGGCACTCGATGATCGTGTTCGAAAAGAGGTGGTCAAGCGACACCTTTTCCGCGAGCAGCTCGCCGAAGTCCTTTTGGGCGACGAGCTTGTAGTTTTCGCTGAAATCATCGGTTTGCGTGATGCAGAAGGTCACGAGGCCGCTCTTGGAGAGCGCGCCCTCGGCGCTGCAGACGTCGGAGACTTCCTGGGGGGCGCGATTGAGCGCGCAGGCGATGAGGTCGGTCACGAGCTCGCGGCCGCCCGTGGCGTAGTCAAAGCTGCTCAACACTTCCTGCAGCTGGTCGTTCACGGCCGCGGCGATGAGAAAGGCAAGCGCTTCGGTCTGCGCGTCGGTAAAGCCGAAGGCCTTTTCGATGTCCTTGAGATTGTTCGCAAAGGGCGTATCGAGCTTGAGGAACCCGCAGGAGAGCTCGTCTTCAAGGCGATCGAGGCCCTTGCGAAGGCTCGAGGGTACGCTTGCGTCGGTGACGAGACTCACGCAGGCTTCGCGCTGCGTGAGCGCGCACCACATTTCTCCGAGGGTATCCCAGTTGGCGCCCCGGCGCGTGATCTCAAGGCGCTGATCGAGCTTGCGCAGCTTCTGATCGGGCAGGTGCTTGAAGATGAGATCAAGGCGCTCGTCTTCAGGGACGACGTCGTCGAGGTCGTATTCGTCGTCTGCGTCGTTGTCTTCGAGGGGCTCAAGGCGTTCGCCCACAAGATCAAGCTTGGCGCGCTTGAGTTCGCCCGTGCGCAGGAACTCTTCGTTTTCGAAGATGCACAGCATCCGGTTGATCTCAAGGCGCAGATCCTTCATCCACGAAAACGGCATCAGGTTGTAGAAGTCGTAGAAGTCGTCGCTGTCGTAGTCGCGCCAGATGCCGGTCTTCAGAAAGAGGCGAAGAATCCAGAGCTCGATTGCCTTCTGGCTGAAGTTCGAGTGAAGGCGCAAGGAATTACGTTTGGGTCTCTTCATGGCGATGATGTGAAAGCTGTTTTTCTTGACACATCCGCATCGTAAGGGCCAAAACGTCAATACTTGTCGCATGTCCGCACGCCGCTGCGCGGTTTGTTCGCACTCTTTTCATCGGGCTTTCAGGGGGGCTTTTGCCGCCTTCCCGGAATCCCTTCTGCGCCTTTTTTTGAGCCTCTTCAGAGCCTCCTTTTCGGGACTCTGCTGCTGCCTTGCCCGAGCTGTTCCCGTACTTCGTCCATGCTCGGGAGGGGCCGTTTGCTTACAGGTCTGTGAAGAGCTGTTAATGGGATGAACACGGCGCGATACGACGGCCGCGCGTTTTTCCGTGGTTTTGACCCAGTGTGGAGAGCCTGGGTGCGGTTTCGTCATAAAAGACTACAAAAGAAATGTTAATGGAACGCGGAACCCTGAAGCGGATTTTTCGTTTCCGTCGTTCGTCAAACGAAAACAACCGGCAATCCGTTCTTAACGAGCCGCTTAAGACACTTAAAGGAAATCGAAAAGAAGGATGTCGGCTGCCTTCTCCGACACTGTCGTTCCCAGGTCTGTCGCAGGAAGCCGCAGAGAGACCCGGAGATCCCGTTGTCGCGAGCTGCATGGATTGGGAAGCGGCCTGAGCGAACTCAAAGCAGCAGCGCACGCAGCCGCTCGATCACGCCTCTGGGCGCATAGGGGGCGGTGCGGTAGGAGGTGAGCGCATAGCCCGTGGGATCAAGCGCCTCGCGAAGCGCCCCTTCGTCGATCACGGCCTCCGAGAGGATTCTCGTGCAGTTTTTGCGGTGCGACGACTCGACGCGCCTGACGGCGGGGAAGGCCTTTTTGATCGCCTCATTGACGTGCGCCTCGCACATGGCGCACTGCATGCCGTCGATGCCAAGAACGGTTTCAACCATGAAGAACCTCGAAAAACTCAAAAAATCTCAAAATGCATGGTATGCAAATGATAACCATTCGCATCCAATACATCAAAAGGGGATTCAACAGACGAGGTTTGACAGCAAGAACGAGCAAGCATGGTCGAACAGGAAGAGCCGTGCCGATGATCGTTTCTGAGCCTTTTGGAGCGCTTCGTTAAAATCCTGAGCTTCACCCACGGCAGCCAGTGCGGTTTTTGCGGTTTGTCTCAGGTTCTACGCACGAGACGCCTGCGACCGGGCGTGCCGGAAATGGGGAACGGATTCAATTGTCTTTTCTTTTTGCCGGGAGAGCCCATGGGCTTGCTTGATGGCCGCAAGGCCGTGATCTTTGATCTTGACGGAACGATCGTCGATTCGCTTCGCATCTGGAGCCGCGTGGACGTGCTGCTCGCCCAGGCGCTGGGGTGCCCGAATCCCGACCCCGAGATGCTTCACAAGCTGCGCGAAGAGGCCCTTGAGCGCTTCAAGGATGAGCCGCAGCCCTATACGGCTTTCTGCGGCGTCTTCGGGCGGCACTTCGGCAGAACGCTCTCGGCCGAGGAAGTGCACGCGATGCGCTTTCGCATCAGCCGCGAGGTGCTCAAAAACGACGTGGAGCTTCGCGAGGGCGTCGACGCGGTCATCCGCGCGGTGCACGCGCGCGGGCTGAAGCTTGCGATCGTCACCACCACCAAGCGCGCCAACGTCGACATCTATAGCGACGTGAACGAACGCATCCGTTCGCGCATTCACCTGCGCGACTACTTCTCCGTCGTCGTGACGATGGAGGATGTCGAGCACATCAAGCCCGATCCCGAAGGCTATCTCACGGCTTTAAAGCGCCTTGGCGTTGCCCCCGAGGATGCGCTCGTGGTTGAGGATTCGCGTGTGGGCGTCACCGCCGCGGCTGCCGCGGGGCTGCCCGCTGCCGTCGTGCGCGAGCCCTTCAGCGACCGTGACCGCGACTGGCTCAAGACGCATTCGGCGGCTTACTTTGAGACGTTTGAGGAGCTCGAGCGGGCGCTGTAATGCACCCGAATGCGCTCGAATAGGGATGCTGACGCGCAGGTAGAGGAAGGATAGGGGAGAAGCAGGAAGGGACAAAAGAGCGCCGTACGGAAGAAAAAATGCGGCGGACATGAAAAAAACGCACCGAGGAGCAACTTCGGTGCGTTTTTTCATTGATTGGCTAAAACCATCCTCGCTGAGGGACTCGGACGATTCAGCTTTGTCTGACGACGCAGGGGCGATTAGGCCATCGCCTTGATGCTGGCAGACAGACGGCTCTTATGACGAGCAGCAGCGTTCTTGTGAAGGACACCCTTGGAGCACATGGAGTCGATCACGCACTGAGCCTTCTTGAAGGCTTCAGCGGCACCGGCCTTGTCGCCGGCAACGATGAACTTGCGCACCGACTTGATGGCGGTACGGTACTGGCTGCGCTGAGCCGAGAGATGCTGATTGCGAGCAACGGCCTGACGGGCGCGCTTGCGAGCTTGGTTGGTATTGGCCATTTAGAAATCCTAAAAATTGATGCCAGGGTTAACGAATCGGCGAGGCTGCCGCGTACGGTTTTGTACGCCGACGGCATTGCCGGACCGGTAAGAGACCCCTCTGCATCGATCAGCCGTGGGCTCGGCCGGTTTGTTTACAATGGTGCTTTTCGACGGGCGGAAGTCTCCCTCTGCCCGCTGAAAGCGCAAAATTTTATCAAAATCTTGCGCTGGAGACAACACCTAAACGGCCTTTGTCTTCAGTGCGTTTTTCCTTTGATTTCATGTCCCTACTGCGATCGGCCGCGACGATTTCGGCCTTGACGATGCTCTCGCGCATCACGGGCTTGGTGCGCGACATGCTCATTGCCCGCTATTTCGGCGCCGGTGCGGCGACCGACGCCTTCTACGTCGCCTTCCGCATTCCCAATATGCTAAGGCGCCTCTTTGCCGAAGGCGCCTTCAGTCAGGCCTTCGTGCCGATGCTCTCGCAGGTGAAGGCAACCGAGTCCGAGGCGGGCCAGCACGACTTCATCGACAACGTGTTTTCGGCCCTCGCGGCGGCGGTGTTTTTGACCACCGTCATGGGCGTCATCGCCGCTCCCGTCATCGTCTACTGCATCGCCTCGGGCTTTGCCGACGCGCCCGATACCTTTGCCCTTGCAACCGAGCTCACGCGCTGGATGTTTCCCTACATCATCATGATGAGCCTCGTGGCGATGGGCGCGGCCGTGTTGAACACTTGGAAGCACTTTGCGGTGCCGGCCTTTACGCCGGTGCTTTTGAACGTGAGCTTCATCGCCTGCACGCTCTTTTGCATCGACTGGTTTGAAAAGCCCGTCTTTGCGCTTGCGGCCGCGGTGCTCATAGGCGGCGTGCTGCAGCTCTCGATGCAGTTTGCGGCGCTAAAGAAAAAGGGTCTTCTGCCGCACTTCACCAACCCCATCCGCGCCTACAAGCACGCGGGCGTGCGGCAGCTGCTGGCCTTGATGGTCCCCGCCGTGGTGGGCGTGTCGGTGGCGCCGCTATCGATCGTCATCAACACCAACATCGCCTCGCACCTCTCGCACGGCGCCGTGACGTGGCTCAACTATGCCGATCGACTGATGGAGTTTCCGACGGCGCTTTTGGGCGTTGCGCTCGGCACGGTGCTCCTGCCGGGCCTTTCAACCGCCTTTCAGCTGGGGCAGACCGAGCGCTACAACACGCTTCTGGACCGCAGCCTCAAGATCGTCTTTCTGATCGCCGTCCCGGCCTCGGCGGGACTGGCCTTTGCCAGCGAAGCGCTCACCGCTGTTCTCTATCAGGGCGTCAACTTCTCGGGCGAAGACGTCGCGCAGACGGCCGTCGCCATGCAGGGCTACGCCGTGGGGCTTCTCGGGCTCATCGCCATCAAGATCATTGCGCCCGCCTTCTACGCCCGCAAGGACATCAAGACGCCGGTGAAGTCGGCCATCGCCTCGCTCGTGGTCGTGCAGGCGTGCAACTTCATCACGGTGCCCGCGTTTGCGCACGCGGGCCTCGCGCTTTCGGTTGCCGTGGGCGCGTGCTTCAACGCGGGCGTTCTCTTCGTCATCCTTCGCCGACGCGGCTGGTACACGTCCGAGAGGGGGTGGATCGTGTATCTTCTTCGCATCATCATCTGCACGGCCGTCATGAGCGCGATGCTCCTTTACGTGCAAAGCGGCCTTTCCTGGAGCGACATGCAGGGACAATGGGGTAAACGCCTACTTCTAGCGGCGGGTGTTATTGCCGGGGCGGCTGTGACATACTTCGCGGCGATGATCGTCTGCGGGTGGCGCGGTGAAGAGTTAAGAGGCGCCGCTCGGGATTAGACGGTTCAAACATTTCTCAGGCAGTGCATGATTCCCATCACTCAAAGCATCCGCCGCCGCATCGACGTGGTGATGACCGACATCACCACGCTCAATGTCGATGCCATCGTCAACTCAGCCCGTCCCGACATGTCGCCCGGCGGCAGGACTGATCTGAAAGTGCACAAGGCTGCCGGCCCCAAGCTTCGGCAGGCCTGCAGTGAATACATCAGCCGCGAGGGGCGCTGCTTTGCGGGCGGCGCCATTCTCACGCCCGCCTTCGATCTTCCCTGCCGGTACGTGATTCACGCCGTGGGCCCGATGTGGTGCGGAGGCGCCGAGGGCGAGGAGGCGCTTCTGACCCGCGTCTACGCCAAGGCCCTTGAAATCGCCCGTGTGCATGGCCTTCGCAGCATAGCCTTCAGCGCCATCTCCACGAGCTCCTACGGCTATCCCAAGGAGCTGGCGGCGCAGACCGCCATTTCAGTCTCGGTCGAGTGCCTTGAGATGGAGCCTCTGTTTGAGCGCATCATCTTTTGCGTCAACGACGAGGAGAACAAGCGCATCTACGAGAAGCTCCTCGACGAAGGCTGCCGCGCCGCAGAGGCTGAGGCGGCGGCCGGCGCTTCAATCAAGCCGTAGTCCTCCCGACTCCCGCACGGTCGAATCGACAAGCGGCCAATCATCCTCAACCAGCAAAAGCAAACCCTGCGAGCACTCAGCTGCTGCGGGGTTTTTTCAAGTGTGCTTTTTTAGCCCAAGGCGGCAAGAGCAGCGTCCTCCTTGTTTGATTTGATCGCGACGAGTCTGATTGCCATGGGGAGCCGGAATTGTCCTGTTCCTTTCACAGTCTGCAATGGACACCTGCACTTTAGGACAGTTGTTGAAACATTGCCGCGAGATCAACATGCCGAGATGCTTGGGAGTGCGCACGCAGGAAAAAATGACGCAGAGCGGCGATCCGAAGCGGATTCTGTGACCCCTACAGGAGAAATGAATGGCTCAATTCGAAAACAGCAGTCGAAAGGCTCTCCCCGCAACTCGCCGTCAGTTTTTGAAAATGACGTCCGCTGCAGCTGCGGTTTCATCTTTGTCCGTCTGGACGCGCGCCTTGGCTGCCGAAGATCTGAATGTGCTCGGCGCCAAGCCGGCCGAAACGCTCGGACAAAGCGTCAAGGTGATCAACACGTATCACGAAATTCACTGTCACGGACAGTGCATGCTCAAGGCGCATGTCAAAAATGGTCGACTGCTGGCGCTGACCTCGGCGGGCGACGTACCCCGTTGCGAGGCTGCCAAAACCGACGAGTCCATCGGCCACATGCAGCGCCGTGCCTGCATGAAGGGCTACTCGGAAAGAAAGCGCCTCTATGCCCCCGACCGTTTGAAGTATCCGCTGCTGCAGACGATAGAGCGCGGCAATCTCGCCGGATTCAAGCGCATCAGCTGGGACGAGGCCATTGACCGGGCCTGCGAGCACATTGAAAAGGCGCGTGCCCGCCAGAAGGAACTGGGCTACATCCCGATTTGGGAAGTCGGCAGCACCCCGCTGCCCTTTATGGGACATTATGTCTCCAACTGGGGGCACCATTCCGCGGGCAACGAAATGGATGCGCTCTACAACGCCCTCGGCAAGGGCGTCAACGGGCATCCGTCGATCGACATGCTCAATTCCAAGTTCATCATCGTCTGGGGTGCGGATCCTCAGACGACCTCGCCGCACTTGCCCTTCATCATGACGAAAGCGCGCGAAAAGGGAATTCCGATTGTGGTGGTCGACCCCCGCTATACGGGTACGGTCGGCGCCATGGCGACCGGCGTCCCCGGAATCCCGGCTTGGATTGCTCCGCGTCCGGGCACCGACAGCGCCATCATCGTTGCCATGGCCAACACGATTTATCGTCGCGGCCTGCACGACGAGGCCTATATCAGAAAGTACTGCTTCGGCTTCTACCCCGGTGATTCCGTGGTGAGTCAGTCGCCCGCCAAGGATCCCATCACGGGCAAGCCCTGGAAAGGCACGACGTTCACGACGCCCAAGGGACAGTCCTTCGTCGAGTACCTCGACGACCTTCAGCGCGAGCACGGCGGCGAAGCCGGCGTTCTGCGCTGGGCGGCGCTCCTTTCGGGCGTTCCGGCCGAGGTCATCGAGGCGCTTGCCGTCACCTATGCAAAAACCAAGCCCGCCTGTCTGCATTCGACGTGGACGTGCGGCGGCGCCCAGCGTACGGGCAACGGCATGTACCACGTCTGGCTGCTGCTGTGCCTGTCGGCAATGACGGGGAACGTGACCGTGCGCGGCGGCGGCATCGGCTCGCTCGCGCCGGTCGACGGCATGGCGATGAAGCTCGGAAAGGCGCCTGCGATGTGCAGCTCCAAGAAATTCAACGCTCTGCTTTTCTCGCAGTACATGCAAAGCCGGGTCATTGCGACGGGCCGCGATTCGCGCACGCCTGAGCAGATTCGAGCCGACGTGCTCGGCATCAACGGCATCGATCTGGGACCGGATGCAAAAATCGAGATCGACATGGTTTGGCGCGGCGGCGGTTCGGCCGATCCGTTCAACCAGCGTTCCTCCATTAATCCGAAGATCCTCGCTTGGAAGAAGCTTGATTTTGTCCTGAGTTACGAGCGCTTCATGAGCACGACCGCGCGCTACTCCGACCTGGTGCTGCCGGTGATCACCCACCTCGAGGAGAGCTTCTTTACCGGAAGTCGCGTGAAGACCGACATGAACGTCGTCAATGCGGTCGTCAGCCCGATGTACGAAGCAAAGAGCGACGTGGCCATCAACGAAATGATTGCCAAGCGCCTGGGGCTCGACTGGGGCCGCCACGGCATGACCGATCTGGACGTGATGCGCGTGCAGTGGAAGACGGCCAAGCTCCCCGAAGCCTACAAGCAGGTGGATCCGGAGATGAAGCTGCCGAGCTTTGAAGAGATGCTCGAAAAGGCCAATCTTCAGCTGCCCGTTCCGCCGGAAAAGAGCGTGATCGCGGCTGCCAAGTTCAAGCCCGGTGAATTCCCGACCGATACCGGCCGCATCAATTTCTACTCTCCGTGGCTCGCGGCCCGTGGACGCGTTCAGGGCGGCATTGCACGTGCGCAGTATGTCCGTCCGGCCGACGGCTACGAAGACATCATGGAAAAGACTCCGCATGCTTCCGGCCGTACCTACACGCTGCAGTACACGACGCCTCACATGCCCAATCGTTCGCACTCGTCCTTTGACAATACGACGATGATTCAGGACGTGTTCCCGCACGCCGTGACGATTCATCCGGACGACGCCAAGGCTCGCGGCATTCGCGACGGCGCTCCCGTGTACGTCTACACGGAAGCCGGCTGCATCAAGATCCCGGCCAAGGTCACGCTGCGCCAGCTTCCCGGCGTGGTGTCCGTCGGCGAAGGCGCCTGGTATCAGCCGAGCAAGACGGAATTCTTCGATGCGTATTTTGACGAAGACGGCAGCGGCAAGGTGAAGCGCCACCGTGTTCCCGTCGATGTGGGCGGCGCCGTCAACACGCTCACGATTGACCGCGACATTGGTGCAAGCGATCCGTATCTGCATCTGCAGACGACGAAGTCTGGAGGCTTTGCCGCAGGCGGCTGCGTTTGCGAAGTGAGCGCCGAGCTGCCGGCACTGAAGTGATCTGAAACGAATTCGTCAAGGAAGAAAAAATGACACAGTGGGGTTTTTATTTCAATCAAAAGCGCTGCCTGGGATGTGCCACTTGTACCGTTGCCTGCAAGGAATGGAATGAAGGCAGAAGAGGGGACGCCAAGCTGCATGCGCTTGGAGAAAACTCGCTCAAGAAGCTCGCTGAGCCCAAGGACTGGAAGGCCGGAACGACGCAGAAGGCTTCCAATTACGAATACCTGCGCAGTTTCGATATGAAGGAAAATTGGCGCCGTGTGAAGTTCTTTGAGTTCGGCACGCGTGCTCCGAATGTCGAAGTGGTTCCGATGTCGATGTCGTGCAACCATTGCGCCGATCCTGCCTGCGTCAAGGTCTGCCCCGTCAAGGCGATCAGCAAGGAAACGGAGTTCGGCGCCGTCATCGTCGACAGCGCCAAGTGCATCGGCTGCGGGGCTTGCGCTTACGCTTGCCCTTGGGGTGCGCCGCAGTACTTCGAGCCGTTGGAAAAGACGGCCATGGGTACGCCCGAGCACCCGCACATGACCAAGTGCGACATGTGCGTGGACCGTCTGCGCGCCGGCCTCAAACCCGCCTGCGTGGCATCGTGCCCCGGCCGCGCGCTTGAGTGCGGTCCGCTTGAGGAACTTCGCAAGCTCCATCCCGACGCGACCTTCGAAGCCGTGGGAGCGCCGCGCGAACTGGTTCAGCAGACCAAGCCGAGCGTGCTCTATACGGCGCGCAAGCCGGCTGTGAAGTAGGAGGGCCGAAGCGGTGAGCGCACATCTTTCTTATCCGGTGATTGCACTTGCCTCGCTTACGTTTTCCGACTGGATGCTCAAGGGGGCCGACGGCTCGGTCCCCGAGAGCCTCCGGGCGATGACGCAGGCGTTGCAGAAAGAGGATTCGGCTCTGGGACGGCAGGCTCACAAGGTCGCCGTGCTTCTTGAAGAGGCAAGCGTCGAAGAGCTTGATCGCAGTTGGACGCGGGCGTTTGGTCTGGGCGAGGGTTCGGTGACGCCTCACGAAAGCGTCGCCTTGACGGGACTGGTGATGCAGGATCCCAGAGACGAAGTCCTTGCCGTGATGTACGCGCATGATCTTGCGCCGGATGCTTCGCTGCACGAACCGGCCGATCACCTCGGCGTCATGCTCGCTTTCTGGGCGCGCCTCGTGGGCGATGAGCAGTATCTGCAGGACGCAGAGAGCTTTTGTCGGGATCATTTGAGCTGGCTGCCCTGGCTTGAAAAAGAGCTTCGCGCCAAGCAGCCCGACAATGCGATTGCCATCGAATTGACGGTTTTGCTTGAGGAGCTTGTCGGCGAGTTCCTCAATCGCTAAGGGGCCGCCCGCAGGCGTGCTGATAAGATTTCCGCATCCAACGAAACGATCCGGGTGCAGGCAGACGGCGATGAAATCGAGTTCAAGGCGGTATCTACAGTTTCTGTTTGCGCTGCTCGCCTCGTGTGCGGCGTCCTCGCCCGCGCTCGCCGTCAATGACCCCGAATGCGTGCGGCTTGGAATTCTCAGCACCGTCGGCAATTCAACGAGCACGCAGTCTTTTGCCGAAACCGTCAAGGTGCTCGAAAACGTCTGGCAGCGGCGCATCGAGCTCTCCTACTACGATCTGGATTCGCTGCCGCAGGCGGTTCGCGACAAGAAGCTCGATTACTTCATTTCAAATCCCGGCATCTTCTCCCACATGCAGCTTTTGGGGCAGGCAAGGCATCTGGCGACGCTCAAGATCGCCCAGGCCGATGATCCCAATTTCAGCTTGGGCGGCGTCTTCTTCGTCCGCAGCGACGACGAGCAGATTCGGACGTTTGAAGACATGCGTGGGAAATCGGCTCTGGCAGTGGCGCCAAACGCATTCGGCGGGCTTGCCGTGCACTTGGGCGAGATCCGTGCCAGGGGTTACGACCCGGAGCATTTCTTTGCCTCGATTTCCTACACGGGCTACCCGATGCAGAGTGTTTTGGAGCAGGTGCGTCAGGGGCGAAGCCGCGTCGGCATGGTTCGGACGTGTCTGATCGAGGAAATGACGGCCAAGGGGCTGCTTGCCAAGGATGAGTTTCGCGTCATCGGCGCCAAAAATGATCCCCGCCTTCGCTGCAGCACGTCGACCGAGCTCTACCCCGACTGGGTTTTTGCCGCAACCACTGAAGCAAAGCCCGAACAAAGCCGACAAGCCTGCGCGGCCTTGTTCAGCTTGTCCGACGAGATGGGCGGCTACTGGAGCGTTGCAAGCGACTTCACGCGCATCGACGAGCTCTTTCGGGAACTGCGGATTGGCCACTACAGGTATCTTCGCCAGTGGACGTTCGAGCGCGTCTGGATGCAGTACCGCTGGGTTGTGCTCGGCTTGTCCGCGCTTCTATTCCTCGGCTTCTGGCACACGGTCTTCGTGACGTTTGAAGTCCGGCGCAAGACCAAAAGCCTTCGGGCGGTGATGGCCGAGCGCGAAAAGGCTCAAAACGAAGTGATCCAGACGCAGAACCGACTGCAGTCGCTTGAGCGGGCAAGCCTTGTCGGCATGCTCTCCAACATGGTGGCCCACGAGCTCAAGCAGCCTCTGGGCGCCATCGCCAATTTCGCCGACGGCATTCGAACCTTTGCTGAACGCGGCTCTTCAGAAGGCTCAGACAAGGAAACCTTCGAAATGATCGGTGGGGCGGCCTCGGAAATCATCGGGCAGACGCGACGAGCCGGCGCCGTCATCGACCGGGTGCGCGGCTATGCGAAGACGGGGGTGGGAAGAAACAATGCCAGGGTTGAGCTCAAGCAGGTCGTTGAACAGACCGTGAGGGACTTTCGCCTTCTGGCAAAGAATCCGCCCGAGATCTTCGTCCGAGTGCCTGTCAATGCATTTGTTTCGGCAGATGCGGTCGAACTCTCCCTTGTGATCCTCAACTTGTTCAAGAACGCCGCCGACGCCATGCGAGGCGTTGTCGAGCCGTGCATTGAAGTGGTGTTGGAAGACCAAAAATCCGTGTGGCGGCTCACGATTGCCGACAATGGCCCCACTGTGGACGTGTCGGCTTTTCAGGATCTGTTTTCGCCAAAGCTGAGCACCAAGTCGACGGGGCTCGGCATGGGGCTTGCGATTTCGGCGCGCATCATGGAGGCCTGCGGCGGCAGACTTTCCATTGAACGCAACGAACCGATCGGGCTCAAGGCCGTGCTGACCCTGCCCAAGTATTTGAATGAAGTCGAAGGAGTGCGTGATGGACAAAACCTCAGCGCAGGATGATTTGCCGCTTGAGCGCGTGCAGGCGGCCTCTTTGGTGCGCGTGGTCGACGACGACGAGAAAATGCTCGCCTCCTATCGCTTCATGCTGCGGGCGGCCGGCTGGAAGGTTCGTTGTTATACGAGTGCGGCGGAGTTTCTGCAGGAGCCGCAGGAGGAATCCGGCTGCCTGGTTCTTGACGTGCGCATGCCGCAGATGAGCGGGCTGCAGCTCTTTTCAGAGATGAATCGACGGAAGATGACCCTGCCTGTGATTTTCGTCACGGGCCACGGCGACGTGGACATGGCTGTTGAGACCATGAAGAACGGCGCGGGCGACTTCATGCTCAAGCCCGTCGATCCCGAACGGCTCAAGACGGCCGTGCTGCAGTGGTGCCGGGAGAGCTGCCGCCGCCGTCAGAATCAGCTCTACACCAACGCTTTGCATGAGGACTTTTCCACGCTCACCGAACGAGAACGGCAGGTGATGGAACGAGTGGCCGACGGTTTGCCCAACAAAAGCATCGCTGCAGAGCTCTCCATTTCCGAGCGCACGGTCAAGTTTCATCGGGCTTCGTTGTTCGAGAAGCTAGGCGTCAAGAGCGCCGCGCAGCTTATCTCGCGCGTGATGCAGTTTCGGAGCCTGCAGTCGCAGGAGGGCGTCAAACCGCGAGAGGTCGGCGCGAAAGACACTGTCGACGCAGGCAGTTCCGACAAAGCTGACGCCTGAAGAACAAAATTGCCGGATGCCGCATCCCGAAGGAGCGGCACGAGCAGGCAAAGCAAACCCCGCAAGCATCTGACTGCCGCGGGGTTTTTCGTGTGCGCTTTTAGAAGCGCAAATGCTGCCTGCCGGGGATCAGCAGATGCGCGGCAGCGGATCGGAGTTAAGCCAATCCACCAAGCGGGTGCCGCCGATTTCGGTGTGCATCTGCACAAGCCCCGGATTTTCGGCCGTTACGCGGCCCACGACGGCCGCCTCGCGGCAGGTCTCGAACTTGCGCAGAATCGCAAGCGCCTCCTCGGCGCAATCCTCGGGGACGATCACGATGAGCTTGCCTTCGTTGGCGATGTAGAGCGGATCAAGGCCCAGGAACTCGCAGGCCGAGCGCACGGGGTCGGAGACCGGAATGTCGGCTTCCTCAAGCTCGATGCCCACGCCCGACTGGGAGGCGATTTCGTTCAAGGTCGTGGCAAGCCCCCCGCGCGTCGGATCGCGCAGCACGTGCACCTTTTCGCCCAAAGCGTTGATCAACGCCTCGATCGGGGCGTTCAAGGGGGCGGTGTCGCTAGCGAGTTCAACGCCAAAGGAGAGCCCCTCGCGGTGCGAGAGAATCGTGATGCCGTGGTCTCCCATCGTGCCCGTAACAAGCACGGCGTCGCCAGCGACGGCATTTTTGCCGCTCACGTCGGCATGCTCAAAGCGCTCGCCCACGCCCGTGGTGGCGATGTAAAGCCCGTCGCCGTGGCCTTTTTCAACGACCTTGGTGTCGCCCGTGACGATGGTGACGCCCGCTTCCTTGGCGGCGGCCGCCATCGAGTCGACGACCTGTTTGAGCGTCTTCAGAGGCAGCCCTTCTTCGATGATGAAGGAGGCCGAAAGATAAAGAGGCTTGGCGCCGCAGACCGCGACGTCGTTGACCGTCCCGCAGACCGCCAGGCGCCCGATGTCGCCGCCCGGAAAGATCAGCGGATGCACGACGTGGCCGTCGCAGCTCACCACGGGGTTTCCCTTCATGACGGGCATCACCGCGCCGTCGTGGCCCTGCCCGAGGTAGGGGTTGGAGAAGGCCGCGGCGAAGATTTCGTCGATTAACTGTGCGGTGGCGCGGCCGCCCGCGCCGTGGGTCATGTCGACGATGCCGTTTTTGACGTCAAGCGCCCGGATATAGTTTCTTTTGACTTCCGACATAACGAATCTCTTTAACGTGTGTTCTTTTTCAAATTCAATGGTCGAGGGCGGCTGCCGCGCCGCAAGGCTTTAATGCCTCAAGGCTCTTACCCGCGGTTGCGGCTCTGGTAGCTGAAGTAGGCCGCGCAGGCGCCTTCGCTTGAGACCATGCAGGCGCCCACCGGATGAATCGGCGTGCAGACCGTGCCGAAGAGCTTGCAGTCGCGCGGCTCCTTTTCGCCGCGCAGGATTTCGCCGCAGGCGCAGGCCTTGTTGTCGGGCACGAAGTGCTCGACGAGACCAAAGCGCTTTTCCGCATCAAAGTCGGCGTAGGCCTCTGAAAGCTTGAGCGCGCTCTGCGCAAGCTCGCCCAAGCCTCGCCAGGCAAACTTCTCGCGCAGTTCGAAGACTTCCTGCATGAGCGCAATCGCGGTCGGATTGCCGTCGACAGGGACGGCGCGCTCGAATTCGTTTTCAACCACCGCGCGGCCGTCGTTGACCTGACGCACAAGCATCAGGATGCTCATGAGCATGTCCAGAGGCTCAAAGCCGCAGATCACGATCGGGATGTTCCACTCGTCGACGAAGTCGCGGTAGGGCTTCTCGCCAATGATGGTCGAGACGTGCGCGGGCCCCACAAGACCGTCGAGAAAGGGCGCGGCGTCCTTGCCGTGCATCTGCATGATGTGGGTCATGGCCGAAGGCGTCAACACATGCGAGCAGACGACCGAGAAGTTCTTGAGCCCCTGCGCGCGGGCGATCTTGAGGGCCGCCGCCGTAGGCGGCGTCGTGGTCTCAAAGCCGATCGCAAAGAAGACGACTTCTTTGTCAGGGTTTTCGCGCGCGGCCGCAAGTGCGTCCGTGGGCGAATAGACCATGCGCACGTCCGCGCCCTGAGCCTTGGCTTTAAAGAGCGTCTGGCCGCCGCTTCCGGGTACGCGCATCATGTCGGCGTACGTGCAGAGCGTCACGTGCTTGTTGAGCGCGAGGTCAAGCGCCATGTCGATGCGCCCGATCGGCAGCACGCACACCGGGCAGCCCGGGCCGTGAATCATGCGGATGTTCTCGGGCAGCAGATCCTGCAGGCCCCAGCGCGCCAGAACGTGCGTGTGGCCGCCGCAGAATTCCATGAAGCGGTAGCGCTTCTCGGGGCGGGCTTCGGCGGCAATCTGCCGCACCAGAAGCTGCGCCTTGTCCTTGTCGCGAAATTCGGTGATGTAGGGATTGTTGTTCTTGTTCATGGGGTGACGGACCTTCCTTGCGGCGAAAACTTCTTCTTGAAAGGCTTTCTTTGCCTTCTTTGCCTTACATGGCGCCAACAGCGTCGCTCTTTTGGGCGTCGGCCACGGCCTGCATCGCAGCAAGCGTCTCGGCCGCCTTCTCGGGGTCGATCACCTGCAGAGCAAAGCCCACGTGCACGATCACCCAGTCGCCGGCCTTGGCCTGCGGGGTGAGCGAGATGTCGACGTCCTTGGTGACGCCCGACATTTCGCAATGCGCCGTGGTGCCGTCAACGGAAATGATTTTTGCGGGAATGGCTAAACACATGGATCAAAAACCTTCAAAAAAATGACGATGCGTTAAAAACTTGTACTGCCGCTCTCCGAGCCCGAGGCAAGTCGTCGGGCTGCGACCGCGCACTGCCCGAAGCTCACGGCGCCGTCGCCGGGCGGAAGCTGCTTCGGGAGATGCACGCTGAAGCCCATCTTCTCAAGCCTTCTCGGGAGGTCGCTCGCAAGATAGCGGTTTAAAAACGTGCCGCCCGCCATGCACACCGGCGTGCCGGCGGGAACAAGGCGCTCCACCCAGTCGGCCAGGGCCGCTGAAAGCGTGCCGTGAAAGAGCGCCGCAGATTCGTTTCTCGCAGCCTCAAGAACGTCAGGCGCGGCCTCGCGCGAGGCCTCCATGCGATCGACGATGGCGGCAATCAACCCGTCAACCCGAAGCACGCCGTCCTCGGCCACCGTCCAGCCGCCTTCAAGCACGGGGTAGGGGCCGGAAAAGCGCTCCGCCGTCGATTCGAGAAGCATCGCGGCATAGGCCTCGTCCTGCACCGTCTCGCAAAGCCCCAGAAGGGCGGCGACGCCGTCAAAGAGGCGCCCGGCCGAGGAGGTCGTGCGCGTCAGATGCGCGTTGTGAATGAGCGCGGCCATCGGAAGCTTGGCGTACCTGGGCCAGAAGCGCCCGATCAGGTCGTCGCGCCCGATGAAGGAGAGAAGCGAGGCTCCCATGCGCCAGGGCTCGCGCGCGGCCTTGTCGCCGCCCGGAAGCGCCATCGGCGCAAGGTGCCCGAGGCGCTGCATGGCAGCACCGCTGCAGGAAAGAAGCTCGCACCCCCAGATGTCGTTCTCAAGCCCCAAGCCCACGCCGTCAAGCGTCAAACCCGCATAGGGGCCGTCGATGCCGTACTCGGCCGCAACGGCCGCGGCATGGGCGTGGTGGTGCTGCACGGTGATAAGAGGGAGGTTTAACTCCTCGCTCATTTCGTGCGCAAGCCTGGTTGTAAAGAAGTCCGGGTGCAGGTCGCAGGCGATGGCGCGGGGCTTCACTTCAAGGATGTCGAGAAAGTGTGCAACCGACTCCTTCAAGGCCGCGCAGACCGCGGGATTTTCGGTGTCGCCCACGTGTTCGGTCACAAAGACCTCGTTGCCGCGACCGACGGCGGCCGTCACCTTAAGCGACGCCCCGAGAGCCACGATGCCCGTGGCATCAAAATGGGTCTTGACCGCAAGGGGCGTAAAGCCTCTTGCACGGCGCACGATCCGGGGCGTATCGACAATGACGCGCACCACCGAGTCGTCGCACCGGCAGACGATGTCGCGGTTGTGCACCAAGAAGAGATCGGCAATCGCCCCGAGTTTCGCAACGGCCTGGTCGTTGTCGGTCACAAGCGGCTCGCCTCTGGGGTTTGCGCTTGTCATCACGAGCGTGAGCGGCACGACGTCGTTGTCGAGCCACTCGAGCCCCTGCGGGCGCCCGGTCGCTTCGTGAAACAGGAGCAGGTGCACGGGCGTGTAGGCGAGCATGATCCCGATTTCAGAAAGCCCCGGGGCCACCAACGGCATCGCCGCGTCGACCGAGGCGGTCTTTTTCATCAGCACGATGGGGTGCGAGGGAAGCTGCAGCTCGTGCGCTTCGACCTCGCGCACCTGCGCCCATTGTCGGGCGGTGGCGAGGTTCGCAGTCATCAACGCAAAGGGCTTGTCGCGGCGCGTCTTGCGCTCGCGCAACAACGCCACCGCTTCCTTGGAGCAGGCGTCGCATGCCAAGTGAAAGCCCCCGAGACCCTTGATCGCAACGATTTTTCCTTCGCGAAGCGCCTTGAGCGTCGCGGCGATCGGATCGTCGCAAACGACAGCCTTTCCCTCGCGGTCGAGGAGCTTGAGCTGCGGGCCGCAGACCGGGCAGGCGTTGGGCTGCGCGTGAAAGCGCCGATCGGACGGATCCTCGTACTCGCGCTGGCAAGCGGGGCACATCACAAAGTGCGCCATCGAAGTCTGCCGCCGGTCGTAGGGGATGCGGCGCGTGATCGTAAAGCGCGGGCCGCAGTGCGTGCAGTTCGTAAAGGCATAGCGCCAGCGGCGGTTCTTGGGATCAAACATGTCGGCGGCACACGCCCGGCATGTTGCGGCATCCGGCGTCACCATCGTGTGCGCCGCACCCTCGCGGCTTTCGGTGATGCGAAAGTCGGTGAGGCCCTGGGCGGGCGATTCGTCGACCAAGTCGATCGAGTCGATGCGCGCCAGGGGCGCATCGCGCGCAATGTCGCGCCGCAATGTGTCGGGAAAAAGCGCGAGCACGGCTTCCTCGCCCTCGACCACGGCCGTCACGCCCGAGGCGTCGTTGTTGACGGTGCCGGCAAGGCCCAAGGAGCGGGCCGTATGCCAGAGCGTCGGCCGAAAGCCCACGCCCTGCACAAGGCCCGTGATGCGGTAGGTGCGAAGAAGCTTCGTCATGGTCTGCGAGGCGTTTTTTCTGTCTTTTCCCAAATACCGGCCTTGCGCCTTAGAACTGCGCAAGCGTCAGGTTGGCGGTAAGCCACGCCCACCACTTCTGCATCCCTTCGCCCGTGGTCGCGGACATCCGGATCGACCGGATCGAGGGATTGACGCGCCGGGCGTTCTCCTCGCACTTGTCGAGGTCGAACTTCACGTAGGGCGCGAGGTCGATCTTGTTGATGATCATGAGATCGGCCGCAGCGAACATGTCCGGGTACTTGAGCGGCTTGTCGTCGCCTTCGGTGACCGAGATCACGACCACCTTGTGCGCTTCGCCGAGATCAAATTCGGCCGGGCACACGAGGTTGCCGACGTTTTCGATGAAAACGAGGCTTTCGGCCGTGGGCTTTGCTTCCTGCAGCGCAAGCTTTACCTGTTCGGCATCGAGATGGCAGCCCTTGCCGGTATTGATCTGGATCGCGCGGGCGCCCGTTTCGCGGATGCGGTTGGCGTCGTTGTCGGTCTGCTGGTCGCCCTCAATGACGAGAATTTCGGGGGCGTTTTCAGGCTTGGCGCGCACGGTGGCGCAAAGAAGCTCGGTCTTGCCGGAGCCCGGGGAGCTCACGAAGTTGAGCGCAAGAATCTTGTTGGCGGCAAAAAACGCGCGGTTCACCGCGGCAACCTCATTGTTGCGCGCGAGGATGTCCATGCCGACGGCGACGGTGCGCGTCGCAGCGCCGTGATCATGCTCGTGATCATGGTCGTGATGGTGGTGATGCTCGTGGTCGTGATCGTGGCCGTGCTCGTGCCCATGATCGTGGGAATGCGTATGGGTGACGATGTTGCCGTTTTCATCAACGTGGGTATGGCTGTGCGGATCGCCGCAGCCGCAGGTGGTGCACATGGTCGTTAATCTCCAAAATCAATGGGTGTGAATTCTTTTCAAGGCCTTTTGTAGGACATTTGCGTCTTGCGCAGTCTTCAGGGGCTGCCGGGGGAGGCGTCGTCCTTGGCGTCATCGGCGTTTTCGTCATTGCCGCCGGTTTCTTGCGGCTCATCGGCCGGCACCTCGACGTCAAGCACCTGCAGTTCGTGGCCCTGCGTGGCAAGAAGCTGATAGCCTCCGCATTCGGGGCAGGGGTCGCCGTGCCGGTGCAGCGCCACTTCCTTTTCGCAGTGCATGCACCAGGCGCGCCCGGCGGGGCGCTCGACGACAAGCTCCGCCGCCTCAAGCGGACCGCCCTTTCGGACGGACTGCCAGGCAAAGAGAAGCGCGTCGACGTCGACGCCCGCGAGCTCTCCCACGGCAACGCGCACGCTCACGACCGAGGTCTTTTCGCCCACGGCGCTTTGAACGGCCGAGGCAATGCCCTCGGCAATGGAAACTTCATGCATGGCGCTTTACTTATGCCTTCTCGGGGCCGGGGGCGGCCGCAAAACGAATGTGGTAGGGCACGCACGGGTCGACCGCGGCGATCACCCAGGCGGCGTCGGCGCGGTACTGCGCTTCACTCTGAAAGTCGATCGATTCAAGGACGGCCTGCGCGGCGCTGTCGGGCGCAAAGTTCCACTCGGTGGGTGCAATGATCTGTACGCGCGAGATCGTTTCGCCCTCGACGTTGACGCGCGTCATGAGCATCCCTCGCGCGCACTGCACGGCCGCTAGCCCGCAGCCCGCTTCAGGCGAGCCCGCCTTGATCACGCCCTGCGGCAGCCGGCGCTCAAGCCAGTACTGCATGAGATCAATGAGCCTCGCGGCAAACTGCGTGCGCACGCCGCAGCTGTACTGCTCGCGGATTTCAGCCAACAACGGATGGTCGTCGTGGCGGCCGAGCGCACTCGTCTGGAAGGGCGTGCCGTGCACCGTCGGTTCGCTTGCCGAAATGCCGTCGGCAAACCAGGTGTTGATCTCGTTCACCGAGAGCGCAGGCGAGAGCATCGGGACGGCCGTCTGCGCGCGGCACGGGACGTTTTCCCAAAGCTGCGAATAAAGGCGCGCCGCGGCCGTGATGCCGCGCATCATCCACGCCTCAAAGTCGGGAAGGGAATTAAGCGCGTGGAACTTTTCAATCGGGCAGCCCGTGACGAAGTACTCGATCAAGGGCTCAAGCGCTTCATCCAACATTTCGTAGTCGGGATTGGGCGCAGCAAAGGTGCGCGCCAGAAGCGAGCGCAGGGCGCCAAGCTTCTTCACGTCCGGATCGGACTTGATGCCCACGGCGTTGGGGGCGTCAAAGGCCAGAAACCGCAGATGCTCGCCCATCAGCTCATAGACGATGCGCCGCTCGACGTCAGGAAGCGGCTCGCCCGTGGTGGAAGCGAGCGCACTGCGAAATGCTCCCAAATGCGCCTGCGGGCAGAGGGCGTAGAGGCTCGAGATGAGCGTCAAGGGCAGCGTTGAATCGACCCGCTGCCCGGCCATCGCGCGGGCGATTTCGCCCGCCCGCGTCGAGCGGGTGCGCACGCGCGTCACCCCCGGAATGGAGGCGTCGACGTCAATGATGACTGAACCTTCGGTAAAGCTCATGATTGGTCTCCGTTGCGGCGGGTTGTGCTTGGCGCCTCGAGCGTGCTCCAGCGCTTGATGAGCCCGCGGCGGGTGAGCGCCGGCGTGGGCTCTTCGGGCTCTTCTGTGTTCTTCGTGAGCGGTTCGGGTTCGGGCTCGGGCTCTTCGGTAAGGGGTGCCTTGCCCATCATCAGATCCATGCAGGCCGCGGCAAAGGCGTCGGCCGTTGCCTGATCCGCAAGATCAAAGACGGGGCTCTTCAAAGAGCACATGCGGTAGTGCCCGAGCGTCGAGTCCGCGCACGACATGAAGCGAAAGACGCCTCCCTGCAACTCTACTTCGTCGACGGCGCCGGCGGGGACGAACTTCCAGCCTTCGCGCTGCGCGGGCGCCAAAATCGCCTGCACCGACCAGGGGGTGACGATGACCCCGAACCAGGCCTCGGTGCCGTCCTTCAAAGCCGTCTTCACAAAGGGCGCGCTTCTCACGGCGAGCTTGGGGTTCACGATCGGCAGTCCCTGCATGCGCGTGGCAAGAATGACGTTCATGCCGGTTACAAAAAACTGCGAGGGTTCGGTCTGAAAAATCTTGAGATGCGTGCCCGCGTGCCGCGCGCGCATGGCCTTCATGCGCAGCTCGGCAAATTCCGGGTGCTCCTTTTCGTACTCGCGCGCAGCCTTGTTGCGATCAAAGGCCTTCGGGCGCGAGATGAGCGTGACGGGCGCCTCGGGAACGGCAGTGTTCTTGGACGGTTGTTCAGTCATGCCTGCTCCTTTCCCTCGTTGCCTTCGTCGTTGCCTTCATCCTCATCGTCGTCGTCTTCAAGCGGCAGGAACGCTTGCTTGCCGTTGCCGCAGCCCGGGCACGTCCACCACTCGGGCAGGGCCTTGAAGGGCGTACCCGGCGGGGTCTGGCTCTCAACGCAGCCTTCCTCGGGATCGTAGACGTACCAGCAGACCTTGCACTGCATGCGCGTGTCGTCATGAATGCGTGCAAGCCGCTCGGCTTCAAGCCGGCGAAAGACTTCCTCTCCGGTCGCAAATTCGCTCATTTCCTCTCTCATGCGGCGGGCGGCTCTTGGCGCCCTCCCCGCCGCTTCTCTGTGTCTTATCGAGTTGTTGTTTTTGCTGCGTCGTCGTTTTTTGTGTTTGTTTTGTGTTTGTCTGCTTTTCGCGCGGTGCGCGTGGGAATCGATGTCGACTCACCGCGTGAGCGCTTCAAGCTCCCTGCAAAGGCCCCGACGCGCAGGATCTTTGCAGAGGGTAGCGGACCTTACAAGTCCAAAGCCTACCGAACCGTCAGACTTTAGCCCAGCGCGCCGCGGTTGAGGTCGTTTTCGATCCAGTCGTGCACCGAGCGGATCTTGTTGAGCGCGTCCGGCAGATCCTCAGGGGCCGCGGGCACCTCGGGCGGAATCTTTGCCACGACGAGGCTGTCAAGAAGAACCTTGCCCGCGGTGTTGATGATGACGCTGCGCCACAGACCCTTCACCTTGGTCGAGAAGATGCGGCTGTCGGCAAAGCCCAAAAGCTCAACCGAGAGGTTGCCGCGGCCGATCACGGTCAACAGGAACGACTTGTCGGCAGGCGTCAGGGGCTGGCGCACCATGTCGACCTGATAGGGGACGTCGGTCGTCATCTTCGTGATGTCGGTCTTGGCAAGAACGCTTGCAACTTCCTTTAAAAGCGGCTCGGAGGCAAAAAGGCCCTCGGGCTTGTCCTCAGGGATGTCGATCGTCTCGCGCCCCTGCTCGAGCACCTTTTCAACGCACAGCGGAAGAAGCGCCGCAACGAGGCTTTCCTGCCCGCCCACGTTCAAAAGCCACAGGCCCGGAATGTCGGTTTCGGTTGCCGTGGCCTGCCCGTCGTAGAGCGTGATGCGTACTTCGCCGGTGCCCAACGAGTTGTAGAGAAACCGGCAGACGTCGGCGCCGAGCACGCCGGTGTCAAAGATCCAGTGCAGGGGCTCGCCGGTGGTGATCGCCTTTTCATAGGCCGCCTCGAGCTCTTTGAGCAGCTCAAGGCTCTTGAGGGCGGCGCGGCGCTCGGTCTGTCTGTCGAGGTCCGGGCCGGTCCAATTGGAAATGCGGCTTTTGCGTTCAAACTGCACGGGTGATCTCCCAGAAAAATTCAAAATTGGTCCAAAAGGCTGGTCGTTATTCTTTTCAGGCGCTCGCGATCGTGATCGTCTTCTTGTGCACGACGGGCGTCATGAGAATCTTGATGAGCTCCCGCTCGTACTCTTCCCACGTTTTGAGGCCTTCGATTGCGCCCATCAGCTCGCCGAAGCGAAACACCGCCACGGCGGGCAGCCGGTGGATGCCGAGCGAGGAGGCGATCGCGCGCCCGCAGCGGGGGTCGGTGAAGCCCGCACCCGAGAGCGTGCCGTCGAACATGCGCACGAGCTCGGGGCCGATCACCACCATGTCGAACGTCTCCTTGTACATGACCGGATCGTCGACCATGCAAAGGAGCGCCAGTCCCGGCGTCTTCTTGAAGGACTCGATGTTTTCGTCGTTGATGCGCGTCATGCCGCTTTCGTTCCAGAGCTTCACAAAAAGCGGATGCGTGTCCGGATCGATTTGCACGAGTTCCTGCGTGGCGGCATTGAGTTTGGTCTTGCCCATGGATGTCTTGTTTCCTGTCGTGTGTCGTCGGGCGGCAGCCGCCTTCCCGTGAGAAGTTGTTCCTCACCGTCCGGGGGCGCCTCTTTCCCTTGATTCCCTTTTTTAAAGGGCGGCGAAGGGGGTGAGAGTGCCCGAATTTCTTCAGATAGGATGGATTCTGCGCCCCTGCGTGCGCGGCGTAAATAACCCAAAGGTGGAGGGTGGGAGTGGTGCAACGCCTACTCAAGCGGTCTAATCCTTGCGGCGTAAGGCGGGGGAGCTTTTCGCGAAAGTTTGCATGCCAGTCTTGCAAATATCAGTGAAAATCCTAATAGATCAAACATTGAAGCGAATTGATCCACCTATAGGCGTGCCTAAAAAATAGGCACGTGTAAAAGTTTCTGATTTTTCATCATTTTTTGGGTGCTCTCCCCACCTATTCACAGATTGCGTGAATAACTCAAGCGTCGCTTGCCGATGGCTGATGTTCGTTGCAAGTCGTTGATTTATAAGGAAATTATTTTTTCAATCCGATGACGGACTTGACAAAGCCGGTGCTGTTTGCAGAGCCGCGCCGTTGTGGGATCGGATCAAGGCAGCGGGTGACGTCCGAGGGCCGCCATGGTCAACAGACGGTCAACAATCGGGAGAGTGGGATGCGCAGTGAACGACGCGGCGCGAAGACGTTCGTTTACAAATTATTTTTCGCGCCGCCGGTGCGAGGAACCCTGCTCCGACTTCCCGAACGAGCGCCGGGCGTATTGATGAGTTGAGAGGCGGCTCGAAATGGCTTCCGGCCGCTTGCGCTATAGTGTCGCGGTTTGAAGAGGCCGGCATTGAGTAGAAGGAAGGCACAAGCGCCTTGCATTCTTCACCCGGCCGGTCGAAGAGAAAACCGACATTGGACATTTGAGACCGAAACGGGAGGGCATGATGAGTGAAGTGGATGCGGCGGGCATTCAGACGCGTCTGGCGGCGGTAAGAGAAAAGCTTTCTCAAGCATGTGCGCGCACGGGACACCAGGTCGAGCTCATGGCCGTGAGCAAGACGTTTCCGGCGCAGGCGGTTTTGGCCGCCGCGCAGGCTGGCCAACGCGTCTTCGGTGAAAACTACGCCCAGGAGGGGTGCGCGAAGATCGACGAGATCAAGGCCTCGCACCCGGAACTTGCGCTTACCTGGCACTTCATCGGGCCGCTTCAGGCCAACAAGACGCGCATCGTGGCCGAGCACTTCGACTGGGTTGATTCGGTGGATCGTTTAAAGATTGCCGAACGCTTGAGCACCCAGCGCCCAGCGGAGCTGCCCGACCTCAACCTTCTCATTGAAGTCAACATCGACGGCGAAGCCTCCAAAAGCGGCGTTGCGCCCGAAGACCTCGAAGCCCTGATCGAGGAGGTGGTGAAGCTCCCCCACGTGAAGCTGCGCGGCCTCATGACGATTCCGGCGCCCGCGGCAACGTACGACGAGCAGATGAAGCCTTTGACGGCCATGCGTGCGCTCTACGAGCGCTTGGCGCCGCGCTACGGCTTTGACACTCTCTCGATGGGCATGAGCGCGGACATGATTGCGGCCGTCGAAGCCGGCAGCACCATGGTGCGCATCGGCAGCGCCATCTTTGGTCCCCGCACGTATCCCAACCGCAAGCCGCAGGCTGAGGCATAAGCGCAAAAGTTCAAAAGCTTCAGGCAAAAAATCGCCCGCCTTCAGGAAAAGGATGACTCCCCCTCAAGGCGGGCTTTTTGTTGCGCTTGTTTTTGCTCTTTGAGTGCGCCTGAAAGACATTGCCTTCAGGCGCAGCGGCACAAAGGCAGTGCTTAGCTCAGCACGGCGCCCTTCATGCCCGAGCTCACCTGCTTGGCGTAGCGCGAGAGGTAGCCCGTGGTCACGCGCGGAGCGCGGGGCTTCCAGAGCGCACGGCGGCGTGCGAGCTCTTCATCGGACACCTCAACGCTGATTCGATTGTTGGTGATGTCGATGTCGATGATGTCGCCTTCTTCAAGAAGCGCGATCGGGCCGCCCACGGCAGCTTCAGGCGAGACGTGGCCGATGGCCGCGCCGCGCGTGGCGCCCGAGAAGCGCCCGTCGGTGATGAGGGCGACGCAGTTGCCCAGACCCGAGCCCATGATGGCCGAGGTCGGGTTGAGCATTTCGCGCATGCCGGGGCCGCCCTTGGGGCCTTCGTAGCGGATCACGACGACTTCACCCGGGTTGATCTTGCCCGCGTAGATGGCGTTCAGAGCATCTTCCTCGCAGTCAAAGACGCGGGCCTTGCCCTTGTGCTGCATCATCTCGGGCGCAACGGCCGCACGCTTGACGACGGAGCCGTCCGGAGCGAGGTTGCCCTTCAAAACCGCGATGCCGCCTTCGCGCGAGATGGGATTCTCGACGCTGTGAATGATCTCGGGGTTGAGAATGCGGGCGCCGGCGATGTTTTCGGCAACGGTCTTGCCGGTGACGGTCATGAGGCTCGTATCGAGGAGCCCCAGCTTGTTGATCTCGGCCATTACGGCGCGGATGCCGCCCGCGTCCTCGAGCTCTTCAATGTAGTGGTTGCCGGCCGGCGCGAGGTGGCACAGGTTCGGGGTCTTCTTGCTGATCTCGTTGGCAATCGAGAGATCAAGATCAATGCCGCACTCGTGCGCGATGGCAGGCAGATGCAGCATCGAGTTGGTCGAGCAGCCAAGCGCCATGTCGATCGTCAAGGCGTTCATGAAGGCCTTTTCGGTCATGATGTCGCGCGGGCGCAGGTTCTTTTGAACGAGCTCCATCACCTTCATGCCGGTTTCCTTCGCGAGACGCAGGCGTGCCGAGTACACGGCCGGGATCGTGCCGTTGCCCGGAAGCGCCATGCCGAGCACTTCGGAGAGGCAGTTCATGGAGTTGGCGGTGAACATGCCCGAGCACGAGCCGCACGACGGGCAGGCCTTGTTCTCGAGGTCTTCGAACTGGATCTTGGTGATCTTGCCCGTGCGGAACTGGCTCACGGCTTCGCTGATGTTCGAGTAGGACACCTTGCGGCCCTCGAAGTGGCCGGCGAGCATGGCGCCGCCGCTGATGACGATCGAGGGAATGTTGATGCGCGCGGCGGCCATGAGAAGCCCCGGTACGTTCTTGTCGCAGGCCGCGACCATGACGAGGCCGTCAAAGGGGTGGGCGGTGGCCATCGCTTCGGTGCTGTCGCAGATCAGTTCGCGCGACACAAGCGAGTACTTCATGCCGACGTGGCCCATGGCAAGGCCGTCGCAGACGGCGATTGCCGGGAACACGATGGGCACGCCGCCCGCAAGCGCCACGCCCTGCTTGACGGCGTCGACGATCTTGTCGAGGTTCATGTGGCCGGGGACGATGTCGTTCTTCGAGCTCACAATGCCGATGAGCGGCTTGCCGATTTCGGCGTCGCAAAGGCCGAGGGCCTTCAGAAGACTGCGCTGGGGTGCGGCATTGATGCCTTTCGTGAGCGGATCGCTGCGCATAAATTTCTCCAATATTTCCTTCTGCTGTATGTAAATCAAGAGTTTTCGCCTGTGTGCGCGCAGAGGACTCCGTTGTGGCTCCCGGGGAGAGCCGCCGGATTTCTTCTAAAGGGGCCCTGAGCGCGCGCAGCGTATCGGTGATTCTATCCCACAGCCGCCAAAGTTAAGAAGTCGGTGCAAAATCACGATGATCGCGAGCCTTTGGGCTTTGAGTGCCTGAGCGCCACCAGTACTTGTGGTCGCTCGTGATGTAAAGAAAAGTAAGACTGCCTTAATGCGCCGTTTCTAAACTTTGCGAAAATCTCGCAGACTGCCCTGAGAATAGAGGCTCGGCACTTGTTGATCAGCCGGCCTGCCTTCCAGGCGTTTCGGGTGCGAGGATCCCGCACCCCGATTGACCCAAATTGACCCCAATTGAGAGACGCCCGCAACGGGCGGCTGTTCGCCGGAGGGCGACCATTTATGACGGACAATACGAGCAAGCCGCGTCTGACGGCCTGCAACCTAGAGCTAGAGCGCGGCGAGCGGCTTTTGTTTAGCAAGCTCGCCTTCGACGCCCCGGCCGGAACGCTCGTGCGGTTGGCGGGCGCCAACGGCACGGGGAAGACGTCGCTCCTGCGCCTTCTCACGGGCCTCATGCAGCCCGATGCGGGCGAGGTGCTCTATAAGGGACAAAGCATTCAGAAGCTTCGCGAAGACTACGCGCGCGACTTGGTCTACATCGGCCACATGAACGGCGTCAAGGACGACTTGAGCGCCATTGAAAACGTGCGCATTGCGGCGCGCATGGGCAACATCATCGCTTCGGACGACGCCCTGATCGATGCCCTTTCGCGCGTGGGTCTGCAGGACTTTGTGGATCACTTGACCGGCGAATTAAGCCAGGGACAGCGCCGCCGCGTGGCCCTGGCGCGCCTATTTGTGAGCACCTCCAAGCCCGTGTGGATTCTCGACGAGCCCTTTGTGGCGCTTGACGTTGCAAGCGTTGCGAACCTCGCGCAGACCATTGCCGAGCACGCCCGCGCCGGCGGCATCGTGATCTACACCACGCACCAGGAGTGCGATATTCCGGTTGCGCCCGAGCACATGATGACGGTGGACGTCTCGCGCTTTGCGCCGGGGCGCCGCGCTGCCGTGCAGAAGGAGGAGGCCCGTGCTTAATCTTTTCCTTGCGGTCGTGCGCCGCGACCTGATGCTCGCGCTTCGTCAGAAGACCGACATCGTGCAGACGCTCTTTTTCTTTGCGGTGGTGATTACGTTGGTGCCGTTGGGCGTCGGCGCCGAGCAGAACCTTCTGCGCTCGATGGCCCCGGGCGTCGTCTGGGTGGCGGCGCTTCTGGCGGCCCTCCTGTCGCTGCCGCGCATCTTTGCCTTTGACTACGCCGACGGGACGCTCGAGCAGATGCTCATCTCGGCTGAGCCCTTGACGGTCATTGTTCTTGCCAAGGTCTTTGCGCACTGGCTCGTGACGGGCATTCCCATCACGATCTTTACGGCGGTCTTCGGCATCATGTTTGATCTCCCGCTTGATCAGACCTTGGTGCTCATGGCTTCGCTTTTGTTCGGCACGCCTGTGCTGAGCCTTGTGGGCGCCATCGGCGCGGCTCTGACGCTCGGTCTGCGCGCGGGCTCGGTTCTGACGAGCCTTCTTGTGCTTCCGCTTTACATTCCGGTGCTCATCTTCGGCTCGGGGGCGACCGTGCAGGTTGCCATCAGCGTGAGTCCGACGGCCTACCTCATGGTGACGGCCGCGCTGAGCCTTCTTGCGCTTGCGGCCGCGCCCTTTGCCATCGCCGCAGCGCTTCGCATTTCCATCCAGTAACGACAGACAGGCATTTCATGTTTCACACGCTCTTCGATCCCCAAGGCTTTTATTACTTCGGCGGCCGCACCGTGAAGTGGCTGCTGCGGCTTGCGCTCGTCCTGCTTCTCGTGGGGCTTTACCTGACGTTCTTCGTGTGCCCGATCGACGCCACGCAGGGCCACTCCTACCGGATCATCTTCATTCACGTGCCCGCGGCCTGGATGAGCATGCTCATCTATGTGCTCATGGCCGTGTTCTCGGCCTTTGCGCTTGCCACCAACAACAAGATGTGCTCGATCTTTGCCGCGGCCATGGCGCCTACGGGGGCACTGATGTGCTTTGTGGCGCTGTTCTGCGGCGCGGTCTGGGGGCGCCCGACCTGGGGCACGTACTGGGTGTGGGACGCGCGTCTCACAAGCGAACTCATCCTTCTTTTCCTTTACCTGGGCTTTCTGGCGCTGCAGAGCTCGATTGCCGACCATCGCCGTGCCGACAAGGCCTGCGCGGTGATCGCGCTCGTGGGCGTAGTGAACGTGCCCATCATCTACTTCTCGGTGCGCTGGTGGAACACCCTGCATCAGGGCGCTTCGATCACGAGCTCGGGCAGTTCGATTCACCCCGTGATGCTCGCCACGATTCTCATCATGGTGGCCGCGGCCTGGATCTATTCGCTGGGCTCGACCTTTGCGCGCACCCGCACGATCATTCTCGAGCGCGAACGGCGCGAGGAGTGGGCGCAGGAAGCGGCGCTTCGAGGCGACATCTAATCGAGACGGAAAACGACAACAGAGGACGCAATCATGCAATGGACTTCTCTTTCGCAGTTTCTTGATATGGGCGGCCACGGCTTTTATGTCTGGAGCGCCTACCTCATGACCGCATTCGTGATCGTGGTCGAGCTTTTCTGCCTCAAGTCGCGCCGCGCCCGTGCGGTGAGCCGCCTCACGCGCGAGGCGCGTGCGGTGCGGGCCACCCGCGAAGGGCTCTAAGGGCATCGACCTCAAACGAGCTGACGATTACTTTTGACTCACAGTAGGAGCAAACGACAATGGCGAGTTCAGCAGCAAAGCGACTGGCTCTCATCGGCGGGGCCGTTGCCGTGGTGGGCGCGGGCGTCTATCTGATGCTTTCAGCCTTCAACGACAATCTGGTCTTTTTCTATTCCCCGATGCAGGTCGCCAACAAGGAGGCCCCGCAGGGCCGCACCTTCCGCATGGGCGGCATGGTCGAGGTGGGCAGCGTCAAGCGTCTGCCCGACGGCGTGACGGTCACCTTCGGCATCACCGATACGGCCGCCGTCATTCCCACCGAATTCAAGGGCATCCTTCCGGATCTCTTCAAGGAAGGCAAGGGCGTCGTCGCCCAGGGCAAGCTCAACGACAAGGGCGTGTTCGTGGCAAGCGAAGTGCTCGCCAAGCATGACGAAAACTACATGCCGCCCGAAGCGAAGGATGCTGTCGACAAGGCGCACGCCGCCATGAAGACGCTCGACGAAAAGGGCAGCCGCGAAGGCGAGGGCAAGGCTTCGGCCAAGGCCGGCGCCGCCGCGGGCTAAGCCCCTTTTTCCCCACAACACCAACACCATACTTTTTCATCAACTCCAAGGGAGATAGAACCCGTGATTGCAGAAATCGGTCACTTTGCCCTCATCATCGGGCTGGTGATGGCGGCCGTGCAGTTCGTACTGCCGCTTCTGGGCTCGGCCCGAGGCATCCCGTCATGGATGGCGATGGCGCGTACGGCGGCCTACGCCAACACGCTCTTCATGACGATCGCCTTCGGGGCGCTCGCGTATTCGTTCTACGTGAGCGACTTCACCGTGCTCAACGTCGCCAACAATTCCAATTCGCTCCTGCCCTGGTACTACAAGATTGCAGCCACCTGGGGCAGCCATGAAGGCTCGATCCTGTTCTGGGCGGTCACGCTCGCCTGGTGGGGGTTCTTCGTGGCGATCACGAGCCGCCGCCTTCCTGATGAAACGGTCTCGCGCGTTCTCGGCGTGATGGGCTTCATCCTGATGGGCTTTCTGGCGTTCATGATCTTCACCTCGAACCCGTTCCTGCGCCTGTTCCCGGCCGCGCCCGAAGGCGCGGACCTCAACCCCCTGCTGCAGGACCCGGGCATGGTGTTCCATCCGCCGCTGCTCTACATGGGCTACGTGGGCTTCACGGTGCCGTTTGCCTTTGCGATTGCGGCCTTGATCGGCGGCCGTCTTGACGCCGCCTGGGCGCGCTGGATGCGGCCGTGGACCACGTTTGCGTGGATTCTGCTCACGCTCGGCATCTCGCTTGGCTCCTACTGGTCCTACTACGAACTCGGCTGGGGCGGCTGGTGGTTCTGGGATCCGGTGGAAAACAGCTCGTTCATGCCGTGGCTCACCGGCACCGCTCTCCTGCACAGCCTTGCCGTCACTGAAAAGCGCGGCTGCTTCAAGATCTGGACGGTGCTTCTTGCGATCATCACGTTCTCGCTCTCGCTTTTGGGCACGTTCCTCGTTCGCTCGGGCATTCTCACCTCGGTGCATGCCTTTGCGACCGACCCTGAGCGCGGCGTCTTCATCCTCGCGTTCCTGATCGTCGTGATCGGCCTTTCGTTCCTGCTCTTTGCATGGCGCGCGCCGACCGTGGGCTTGGGCGGCAACTTCTCGATGATCAGCCGCGAGTCGATGCTCTTGGTGAACAACGTGCTTCTCGTTGTGGCCATGGGCGCGGTGCTTCTCGGAACGCTCTATCCGCTGTTCCTCGATGCCCTGAACGCGGGCAAGATCTCCGTCGGACCTCCTTACTTTGACGCCGTCTTCGGACCCCTGATGCTGCCGATGCTCTTCCTCCTGGGCGTCGGACCCTTCGCCCGCTGGAAGGATGCGGATCCGGGCTGGCTTGCGAAGCGCCTCTGGATCGGTGCGGCGATTGCGCTCGTGATCGGCGCCGCCGTTCCCTTCATCATGGGCCGCTGGAGCACCTGGGTGTTCGTGGGCATCACGCTTGCCGCCTGGGTGGCGATCTGCGCGGTTGAAAACATCCGCGAGCGCGGCCGCAACATGAAGGGCAACCCGGCTGCGAAGCTTCTTGCTCATCCGCGCGCCTTCTGGGGCATGCATCTGGCGCACCTCGGCGTTGCGATGTTCGTCGTTGGCGTGGCGCTCGTCATGGGCTACCCGGCCGAGCGCGACGTGCGCATGTTCCCGGGCGAACACGTCACGGTGAGCGGCTACACCTTTGTCTTTAACGGCACCAAGGAAGTGCGCGGCCCCAACTACAACGCCACGCAGGGCGACTTCACCGTCACCAAGGACGGCAAGGAAATCGCCAAGCTTCACCCCGAAAAGCGCGTCTACTTCGGCTCGCGCTCGATGCCGATGACCGAGGCGGCGATCCGCCACTCGATCACGGGCGACGTGTACGTGAGCTTGGGTGAACCCGTGGGCGGCGGCGGCTGGATCGTGCGCGCCTACCGCAAGCCCTTCGTGACCTGGATCTGGTGGGGCACGATTCTGATGGCGCTGGGCGGCTTCATCGCCATGCTCGACCGGCGTTATCGCGTGCGCAACAAGAAGAAGGCGGCCGCTTCTGCCGCCGCGGAGGCATAAATCATGCGTTGGAAGTATTTGGTTCCTCTGGCGATTTTTCTGGTGGTCTGCGGATTTCTCTTCAAGGGCCTGTACCTTGATCCGCGCGAGGTGCCCTCGGCCCTGATCGGCAAGCCCGCACCCGAGTTCTCGCTGCCCACGATGCAGGGCGAGACCGTCACCAAGAAGGATCTTCTCGGAAAGGTCTACATGATGAACGTCTGGGCAAGCTGGTGCCAGGCCTGCCAGTACGAGCACCCGTACTTCGTGAAGTTGAAGAACGAGGGCTTGAAGACGATTCTCGTGGGCTACAACTACCGCGACAAGCCGATGGCCGCGCAGCAGTGGCTCAATGCCCTGGGCGACCCGTACGACATCAAGCTCGTTGATGCCGACGGGCGCACCGCGATCGACTTCGGCGTCTACGGCGCCCCCGAGACCTTCGTGATCGACAAGGAAGGCATCATCCGCCACAAGGTGATCGGCGCCGTGACCGACGAGGTCTGGAACAAGGAGCTCAAGCCCCTTCTGGCTGAGCTCGAAGCGAAGTAATGGTTGGGAGTAAAGCGATGACAAAGACAAAGTCTTGCGGTTTTCTCGCGGGTCTTGCTGCCGCTGCGGTCTTGGCCATGGGCATCACGACGGCGGGCATTGCCGCCGACGGCGCTCCCGCCGCCCAGGCCTCGAAGGAGGCGCAGGCAACCGAACTTGATCCCGGCGAACACCGCCGCGTTCAGGGCATTGCCTCGCAGCTTCGCTGCCTCGTCTGCCAGAACCAGTCGATTGCCGACAGCGACGCCGATCTTGCCGTTGACCTTCGCAAGCAGGTGATCGAGCAGATCAACGCCGGTCGCAGCGACAAGGAAATCATCGACTACATGGTCGAGCGCTACGGCGACTTCGTGCTCTACAACCCGCCGTTCAAGGCCTCGACCGTGATTCTGTGGCTCGGTCCCGTGGTGCTCTTTCTGGCCGCGGCCGTTGCTTTCTACATCAACCTGCGCCGCCGCAAGAGCAGCGCGCAGGCCGGGGGCCGGGCGCTCACGCCGGATGAAAAGCGCCGCGCCGAAGCCCTCTTGAAGGGCAAGTGACCGTGAGCCCACAAGGAGACAAATAACGTGTTGATTGCATTTATCTGCATTGCCGCCCTGATGGTGCTCGTGGGTCTGGCGCTCGTCGTGTGGCCGCTCGTGACCACCCGCGGCGACGACGGCGAAGCCGAGCGCCGGGCGATGAACCTTGCCATTCTGAGGCAACAGTACGACGAGCTCAAGGCCGCCCACGAGGCGGGCACGATCGCCGACGACGAGTACGAGGAAACGCGAAGCGAAATCGAAACCCGCGTGCTCGACGAAACGCGCGAGTCCTCCGGGATCCTGCGCACCGGCGGCCGCCAGGGGCTTTACGCCGCCTGCGTGCTCGTGGTGCTCGTTCCCGTGGCGAGCTTTCTCATCTATCTTGAGATCGGCGCACCGGTTGCGATGGATCCGGCCTTCATGCAGCAGCAGCGTCAGATGATGACCGCCCAGGGCGGCCACACCGACGCCGAGATCATGGAGCAGATCCGCTTCCTCGAGGACCGTCTGAAGGAGCAGCCCGACTACGTCGACGGCTGGATGATGCTCGCGCGCACCCAGGCCGCCTTCAAGAACTGGGCCAAGAGCGCCGAGGCCTATGAACAGGTCAACCGCCTCATCCCCGACAATCCCGACATCTTGGCCGACTGGGCCGACGTGATGGCCGCTGCCGGCGGCGGTCGCCTCGAGGGCAAGCCCCGCGAGCTGATCGAGAAGGCCCTGCAGCTTGATCCCACGCACTGGAAGGCGTTGGCGCTCATGGGGACGCTCTGCTTTAACAACGAGGACTACAAGGGGGCCGTTGAGTACTGGTCGCGCATGCTCGCAGGCGTCGAACAAGGAAGCGAAGAGTGGCGCCAGATTGCCGAAAACATCGAGCAGGCGCGCCGCATGGGCGGACTGCCGCCGGGTGAAAACGCAAGCCTCTTGAAGCAGATGACTCCGCAGACGCAGTCGGGGGGCTCAACGCCCGCCGCCGCGCAGAAGTTCATCGACGGCAGCGTCGAAGTTGCGCCTGAATTGAAGGACAAGGTGAAGAAGGGCGACGTCGTCTTCATCTACGCCCGTCCGATCGAAGGCAGCAAGATGCCCGTGGCGTTCATCCGCCTTGAGGCCGACAAGCTTCCGGCGAGCTTTCACCTCGACAGCACGAGCACGATGGGCATGGGCATGAGGACCTTGAACGACGAGACCGAAGTGATCGTCGAAGCGCGCATCAGCCACACGGGCAACTTCATGCCCGCCTCGGGCGACCTGCAGGGTGCGGTCGAAGGCCGCGTCGCTGTGGGCAAGCAGTCGGTGCGCATCATCATCAACGAGGAGATTCCGTAAGGGATCAACCAAGCTGATGGCGATGTCCGGGGCCAGTGACGAATGTCGGCCCCGGCTGCCTCTCAAACCGCATCAGGCAACATCAAGCCCCGCAAAGCCATGCCTTTCTGGTCCGGCTCTGCGGGGTTTTTGCTGTCTGCTGATTCGAGAAGGGAAGTGAAGGCGGCGCTCGGCAACAATTGCTCACGCATGTGACATCTCGAAAACCTTCCGCGGAGAATCTTCACGCGGCGGCGTGTCAGAATTTTCATCAATAAGGAAATGCAAAGCTTTCGGGCCCATGCCGTTTTGCCCCAGGCCTTGCTGCAACTGTTACTGACGTTTCAATTTTTCCGGGGGTTTCTCATGACCGGACTGCGCACGACTCTCTTTTTGATTCCTGCGGCGGTTTTTGCCGCAACCGCCTCGTCGGCCTTTGCCGCCGGGGACGTGAAGCTCCTTCCCGCTAAGGACGGCACGCGGCTCAACCTCTCGGCTACGGCAAGCGTGGAACTTGCCAACGACGAGGCGCGCGTGAGCTTTTACGCGCTTGAAACCGCGCCGACGCTTGCTGAAGCCACGCAGAAGGCTTTGAAGCGCGTCAACACGGGCCTTGCGCGCATCAAGACCCAGGGGATCGACGCGCAGTTGGAGACGACGGGCTTGAGCTCAAGCCCCGTCTACAACGACCCCAAGAAGGGGGAGGCCGCAAAAATCGTCGCCTGGCAGGTGCGCCAGAACATCACGGGGAAGGTCAAGAGCGTCGAGGATGCAGCGCGCCTTGCGCAGACCGCAGCCGACTACTTCGCCTTTTCGGGCGTGCAGTTTTCGTTAAGCGCCAAGGCACAGAGCGCCGTGCAGGAAAAGTTGATGCGCGAGGCGATGGCAGACATCCGGGCGCAGGCCGCGATTGTGGCCGATGAATTGGGCGGAGGCGACGTGCGCGTCGTCTCGGTCACGTTCAATCGCTCCAGCTACAACATGGGCGGCGTCTACAAGGCCAACACCGCGATGCTTGCGCGCGCGGCCGGTGAGGCCGATGGGGCCTCTGCACCCCTGCCGCTCTTTGAAGCAGGGCGCTCCAACGTCTCGCGTCAGGTCAATGTGGAACTTGTGATCGCCCCGTAGTGGGGGATTGACGAGGGATTTCCTGTGGTATGCTCGCGCCGGTTTCCTGAGGGAGCCGGCGCAACGTATTGAAAACAAAGGAAAACTGTGTAAAATTGCGCGCCTGACCGCAGGACGGCCGTCCGGGCGGGAAGAATCAAGATCTAGATTTTTGAGTGATTGCGCCCCCAAAATACATGAAATTTCAGGTACAATCACGTGTTTTCAATTTCTACCCACGTGGGGTTTAAAAATGGCTGTTCAGCAAAACAAGAAATCCACCAGCAAGCGCGGCAATCATCGCGCCCATGACTTTCTGACCAATCCGGCTCTCGCCGTTGAGCCGACGACGGGTGAAGCCCATCGCCGTCACCACATCAGCCCGACGGGCTTCTATCGTGGCAAGAAGGTCATCGCGACCAAGCAGGACGCCGAGTAATATCGGGCTTGCAGCGCTTCGCCGCGCACCCAGGCAGCTTCGAAAGCGAAACCGTGAGCTGACGGACACCGATTCGGTGCAGCCCCACGGATCAAGGAATCAACCGAAAGCTGATCTGTCGCAAAAGCCTCGGCAGGCTTCCGAAAGAGCTGCCGGCCTATCAATAGGCTAAAAAAGAGGAGGTTGTCTCATCCGGGGCAAGCCTCCTTTTTTTCACCCCTGCCCTCGGCTGTATTCACGGCCGCATAAAGCGAAAGCGGCAGCGGCTTCATCCGTCAAGCCCCTGCCGCCCGCGCGCTGATCCAAGGCCCTTGTGGCGGAATCGAGAAACCTTTCGTTTCAAGCGCCTGCGGCCGTCTTTGCTAATATCCCTCGACGAAGCAATCTGGACATGGAAAGCGCTCAAGCGCGTGAATTCTTCCTATCAAACGGAGGAAGGGCACGCTGCGGCGCTTTTTGGACTATTGACGACACAATAAAAAATGGCAACTGATCGAATTTATACCCGCGTCGTGGGCACGGGTTCGGCCGTTCCGCCCAAGTGCGTCACCAACGACGCGCTTGCGGCCTGGCTTGCCGAGCGCGGCGTTGAAACGAACGACGAGTGGATCCGCACGCGCACGGGCATCTGCCAGCGCTACTTTGCCGAGGGCATGACGACGCTTGATCTGGCGTTGGCCGCAAGCCGCCAGGCGCTTGAACGCGCAAACCTTGCCGCAAGCGACATCGACCTCATCATCGTGGCGACGACCACGCCCGACGGCGTCTTTCCCTCCATGGCCTGCCGTCTGCAGGCGGCCCTGGGAATCAGCGGGTGCGCGGCCTTTGACGTGCAGGCCGTCTGCGCGGGCTACGTCTACGCGATGAGCGTTGCCGACGGGCTCGTGCGCACGGGCGCCTATCGCCGTGCGCTCGTGGTGGGCGCCGAGGTTTTGAGCCGCCTTCTCGATTGGAACGACCGCTCGACGTGCGTGCTCTTTGGCGACGGCGCGGGCGCCGTTGTGATCGAGGCGGGCGACACCGAAGGGATTCTTGCGCACCGCATGCACGCCGATGGGAGCTTCGGCGTCGAGACGCTTTCGTGCGACGCGCGCATCGAGGGCAACGCCGTGCACGGCACGGGCTTTATCCGCATGAACGGCCGTCAGGTCTTCAAGCTTGCGGTTGAGTCGCTCTCAAACAGCTTCGTCGAAGTCTGCTCGATGGCGGGCATGACGCCCGAGGATGTCGACGTCTGGGTGCCGCATCAGGCCAACATCCGCATCATCGAGATGATCGCCCACAAGCTGGGGCTGCCGCAGGAAAAAACGGTCGTCACCGTCAACCTGCACGGCAACACGTCGGCGGCCTCCGTGCCGCTCGCGCTTGACTGGGCCGTCACGCACGGCCGCATCAAGCCCGGCAACACCGTCATGCTGCAGGGCGTGGGCGCGGGCATGGCCTGGGGCAGCGTGCTGCTGCGCTGGTAGAAAACCGTTTTAAGTCAAAAATATCTTTGCCTCTTAAACACTAGGAGCAATTTGTGAAGTTAGCTTTCGTATTTCCCGGACAGGGCTCGCAGAAGGTGGGCATGCTCGCGGGCTTTGAGGGAAACGACGTCGTCGCCGACGTGATGCGCCGCGCCGATGCCGCGCTGGGCCAGGATCTCACGGGCCTTATCGCCAACGGCCCCGAGGCCGATCTGAACCTCACCGTCAATACGCAGCCCGCGATGCTCGCGAGTTCCTACGCGATGTACGCGGCGTGGCTCGCCGTGGGCGGCATGAAGCCCGTGGTGATGGCTGGCCACAGCCTCGGCGAATACACGGCTCTTACCGCTGCGGGCGTCTTTACGCTTGAGCAGGCCGTGGGGCTCGTGCGCTTTCGCGCGCAGGCCATGCAGTCGGCCGTGCCCGTGGGCGTGGGCGCCATGGCGGCCATCCTCGGCCTCACCGATGAAGTCGTCGCCGACGTCTGCCGCGCGGCGTCCGAGGACGGCAAGTACGTCGTTGAGCCTGTGAACTTCAACTGCCCGGGACAGGTCGTGATCGCCGGTCACCGCGAAGGGATCGAAAAGGCCTGTGAGATTGCACAGGAGAAGGGCGCGCGTAGGGCGCTCAAGCTTGCCGTCTCGGCACCGTTTCACAGCTCCCTTCTCGTCGGTGCCGCAAAGCAGCTCGCCGAGCGCCTTGCGCAGATCGACGTCATGGCCCCTGCGATTGACGTCATCGCCAACGTCGACGTCGCCGTGCACCATGAGCCGCAAGACATCCGCGACATCCTCTCGCGTCAGGCCGCAAGCCCCGTGCAGTGGGTGAAGACGATCCAGAAGATGGCCGCCGACGGCGTCACGCACATCGTCGAGTGCGGTCCGGGCAAGGTGCTCACCGGCATGATTCGCCGCATCGCCCCCGAGATCAAGATCTACAACATCTACGACGCCCAGACGCTTGCTTCCGTCAAGGACGCGCTTGCGGCCGAAGGCTAGGCGAGGGAAGGGAATCCGCTGATCCGTCAATTCATTGATCGGCGGACCGGACCCTCGAGACACACTCTATTTGAACGACAGGATCAGAAAATGAATCTTTTTGCTAACGACGCCTTCAACGGCCGCATCGCCTTCGTGACCGGCGCCACCCGCGGCATTGGGCTGGCCATCGCCGAGCGCCTGGCCGATGCAGGCGCCTTCGTGATCGGCACGGCCACTTCTGAAACGGGCGCCGCCTCAATTTCCGAAAAGCTGGGCGCCCGCGGCCGCGGCATCGTCCTTGACGTCACCAACGCCGAAGCGGCGGTGGCCGCCGTCAACGCCGTCGTGACCGAGTTCGGCCGCATCGACATTCTCGTCAACAACGCCGGCATCACGCGCGATCAGCTCGCGATGCGCATGACCGACGAGGCCTGGGACGCGGTGATCGCCACGAACCTCACGGCGGCCTTTCGCCTTTCGCGCACCGTGCTGCGTCCGATGATGAAGGCGCGCTTTGGCCGCATCATCAACATCACGAGCGTGGTGGGCGCCATGGGCAACGCCGGACAGGCCAACTACGCCGCCGCCAAGGCGGGCCTCATCGGCATGAGCAAGTCGATCGCGCGCGAGGTCGCCAGCCGCAACATCACGGTCAACTGCGTGGCCCCGGGCTTCATCGACACCGATATGACCAAGGGCCTCCCCGAAGAGCACAAGAAGGCGCTCCTCGCACAGATCCCCGCACAGCGTCTCGGCCAAACGGATGATATTGCTGCGGCCGTGGCTTTCCTCGCCTCAGAGCCCGCCGGCTATATCACCGGCACGGTTTTGCACGTGAACGGCGGCATGTTCATGGGATGATGCATAATCTGCGGCAACCCTGATAAAATCCACAGAATAAGATAAATTTTTTGCGTTGCTTTTGCGAGCGCAGGGGCAACAACGTTTTAATCTAAGAAAATCCCCGGAGACGGAAATGGACGAATTGGAACAGAAGGTCAAGAAGATCATCGCCGAGCAGCTCGGCAAGAATGAGCTTGACATCAAGAATGAAGCTTCCTTCATCGAAGATCTCGGCGCCGACAGCCTCGACACCGTTGAGCTCGTGATGGCCCTCGAAGATGCCTTCAAGGTTCAGATCCCCGACGAACAGCAGGAAAACCTGCGCACCGTTCAGCAGGCGATCGACTTCATCCGCGCCAACGTCAAGGCCTAATACGGCTCTGTCATCCTCTTCGGCAAGGAGGGGATGAAGATTGTGCGTGAAGCAAGGGGCCCCGTTAGAGGCCCCTTTTTTCGCCCGTTGCGCGCCGCAACGCCGTCTTGTGACTCAGGACTGAAGAATTTATAAGGAACAAAGATGCGCCGTGTTGTAGTTACCGGTTTGGGAATGGTTACGCCTCTGGGCCTTGATGTCGCCTCGAGCTGGAAGGCTTTGCTCGAAGGCAAGTGCGGCATCGGACCCATCACTCAGTTTGACGCCTCGGACTTCGGCTGCAAGATCGCAGGCGAAGTGAAGGATTTCGACCCGACGGTGGCGATGCCGCCCAAGGATGCGCGCCGCTACGACCGCTTCGTGCAGTTTGCCGCCGTCGCCGGCAAGGAAGCGCTCGAAGACGCCGGGCTCGTCTTTGACACCGACGAGAAGGCCAACCGCGCCGGCTGCCTCGTGGGCTCGGGCATCGGGGGCTTGAACCTCATCTGCGAAAACTTCCAGAGCTACCTCGAACGTGGTCCGCGCCGCATCTCGCCCTTCATGATTCCCGGCTCGATCATCAATATGGCAAGCGGCATGCTCTCCATTCAGCACAACATGCGCGGCCCCAACCTCACGACCGTGACGGCCTGCTCGACGGGTCTGCACGCCATCGGCGAGGCGAGCTGGATGATCCGCCGCGGCGACGCCGACGTGATGCTCGCGGGCGGTGCCGAAGGCACGGTCTGCCCGGACGGCATCGGCGGCTTTGACAGCATGCACGCCCTTTCGCGCCGCAACGACGATCCGCAGCATGCCTCGCGTCCCTTTGACGCCGATCGCGACGGCTTCGTCATGGGCGAGGGTGCAGGCCTCGTGGTGCTCGAAGACTACGACCACGCCGTTGCCCGCGGTGCGCACATCTACTGCGAGATCGCAGGCTACGGTCTCTCGGCCGACGCCTACCACATCACGACGCCTTCGACCGACGGTCCGATGCGCAGCATGAAGGTGGCCCTGGGCCACGCCGGCATGCAGCCCGAGGACATTGATTACCTCAACGCTCACGGCACCTCGACCTCGGTGGGCGACATCAATGAGTGCAAGGCGATCCGCGGCGTGTTTGGCGATCATACCGACAAGCTCGTGGTGAGCTCCACCAAGGGCGCCACCGGCCACCTTCTGGGCGGCGCAGGCGGCATCGAGAGCATCTTCACGATCATGGCGATCGCCGATCAGGTGGCTCCGCCCACGATCAATGTCGTCAACCAGGATCCCGAGTGCTGCGTCAATCTCGCCAAGAACGAACCGGTGAAGATGACGATCAACGCCGCGATGAAGAACAACTTCGGCTTCGGCGGCACGAACGCCACGCTGATCTTCAAGAAGATCTAACCTTCAAGAAGATCCAACCGAAAGGCCGCTTTTCGACAAGCGGCACTAACGGTAAAAAGGCCGCCCGCTCACCTTTCTTAAGCGTCCATTCGCTTTTCAAAGGGGCCGGGCGGCCATTTTGTATTCGTTGAAGCTGGAGAACTCGAGACCTAGCTCACGCTCGTGTTGTGGTCCACGAAGGGCTGTTCGGGCGCGGGAAGGTAGCCCACGCACCGAAAAACATAGCGCACTTCAAAGCCGCCTTCCTTGCGGGCTTTGGTCGTGGCCTCGATGGGCTGAGAGCCGCGCTTCGTCTTGCCGCAGTAGTCCATCGCTTCGCCTGCCGCATATTCGCGGGCGCGGTAGGCGCGCGTTTCGTACGGAAGGTAGACCGTGTAGAGATAGAGGTTGTCGTCGATCGTGGTCATCGAGACCTCGCGCTTGCGGTCAAGATCCATGCCGGCGCAGCCGGCCAGAACGGCCGCACAGCCCGCCGCAAGGCCCATCGTCTTCAAGTGTCGTGTAAGCATGTTTCGTATGGTGTCGGTTGAAAAATCAGTAAGGGAAAAGGCTCATAGGTGGCGCAAAGTCACCGTGCGCTGATGTCTTCGACGGTTAGAAGATTAACAACGTCCTGCGGATTGATCACGACAAGCGTGCCCGCGTCGTCCGTAATCGAAGCGCGCGCAAGCGACTTGAGAGCCTTGCGTGCGGCAGTCTTTTGAGCGTCGTCGGCCGCGCACCAGAAGGGCTGAAGACGGCCTGCGCCGTTCTCTTCATCTACTACAGCCACGAGCGGCGCGAGGATGTGGTTCGTGTCGGCAAAGTGCATGAAGCGCGCCTCGGGAAGCGCATCCTTCAAGGCAAGAAAAAGCGCGTTTTCAAGAAGGCTAGCCGAGAGCACTTCTCCGGGGGAGGTCATTTCGTCGGAAAGCCACAGCGCAAGCCCCGGCGTCGTCCAGTAGAGCTTGGGACGAAGCTTGGCGCGCCGCGGCGGCCGCGCGGTGAGGGGAGCGATCAGCTCGCAAAGACCGATCGACTCCAAATGCCGCGTCCAATCCCGGGCGGTCGGGGCGGAAATGCCCGACTGCGCGGCGATTTCAGCCCAGTTGAGCGCCTGCGCGGTGTGGTTGGCAAGCACCTTCATGAAGCTGAAAAAACTTGAGCGGTCGCGTAGCCTCAAGGCACTTGCGAGATCCTCGTACCAGAGCTGCTTGAAAAATGCGGTCCAACGCACGGCCGAGAAGCGCTTTTCGTCCTCCTCGGGCCCCGCGGCAAGAAGCTGCGCCAAGAGCGTGCGGCGCTTTGCCGCATCCGGGGTTCGGGCGGCAGCGGTTGAATAAGACTCCTGGCCTCGCAGCTCGAGGGCTTCAACCCTTCCCTCGGGCGAGAGTCGGGCCTTCAGCGCCCGGCGCGTGGCGTACTGATGCACGGTGCAGGAGATCCCGGCCTCTCGGGCGGCGGCGACCGTCGCAAGAAGCTCGCGGCGCGAGACGCGCTCGCGAATCCAAAGGGTGGCCTCGGGCCTGCGCACGAGAAAGTCGAGCGCAAAGGTAAAGAACCCCTGCGCGAGATGCACGTCGGCGATGATGAAGCCCGGTGCGTACTGCTCAAGAAAGTCCTGGGGCGCTGCGCGGAAAAACCGCCAGGCGCGGATGTCGGAGAGCTCCACCACGGGGCGGCCGCCGGCATCGGCAGGGGCGCTTGCCCCGGCCTCAAGCGCATCAATGCGAAGCCGGGCGCTCACGCCGGCGGGCTCAAAGGCGTTGGACATGGTGGTGTGTTGGTCGTGCATCAATCAAAAGTGGACTGCGGCGAAATCGATCCTCATGCCTGCGGGTGCGAGATTTCATTGCGGCTTGCGTTGAGATCTGCGTGCAGGCTCAGCGCGCGGCGGCGCATGAGCCAGTAGGCAAGAATGCCGTAGCCAAGCGCAAGAATAGCCAAATGCAGCGCCTGCGGGTAGACAAGCGCAAGATCCGCACCGTTTTGCGCGGCTGCCACAAGCCCATTGATGCCCGGGGTGCTCGGCAGGAACAACCGCACGAGGTCAGCAGGCCACGCAAAGCCCGACACCGGGAAGACGGCTCCCGAGAGAAAGACCGAAGGAGCCGAGATCACCACGAGAAACTGCGCGCAGTAGGCGTTGGAGTTGAGCAAAAACGTTGCCGCTAACCCAAAGGAGACGACGGCGGCGATAAAAAGCGCCATGAGAACGAGCGAGGCCTCCGGGTTTCGCATTGAGCTGTAGTCAAAAAGCGCAAAGTCGATTCCCAGCGCATAGCCGATCCAGAGCATCCCGAAGAACCAGAAGGCGCCGAAAAGCGCGGCAAAGCCCGCAGGCGACGCGTAGAGCTTGCGCGCAAGGCCTCCCAAGGGTCTTGCGCTGATCCAGTCGCCCAGGGCCATGGTGATGCTCATCAGGAGCACGGCCTGCAGGATCACGGGCATCACGACCGGGACGATGTAGCCCGCGTAGCCCGAGAGGACGTTGAAGAGGTTCTGATCGACCACCGAGACCGGCGCGGTCTTGATTTTCGCGATGGACTCAAGGGGAGCGCCCGCCCTCACGAGGTTTTCTGCGGCCGACACCATCGTTTCCTCGGCCATGATCGACATCACGGCCGCCGACACCGCACGGCTTTTGACGGGGAAGGCGCCGTTCGTGGTGAGCCTTACCGCCGTGGGTTTGCCCCCAAGAAGACTTTCTTCGTAGCCCGCCGGGATCGTGATCACGGCGCTCACGGCTTCGCGCTTGTAGAGGTCCTGGGCTTGCGCCGCATCGCTTGTGCGCACCTTGAGGTTCAGGGTGGTCGCAGCGGCAAATTTCTGCTCTAGAGCGCGAGATGCGCTCGTGTGGTCGAGGTCGACAACGGCCGTATCGATCGTCGTGATCGACTGATTGGCGTAGGGCCAGGCGTAAAAGACAAGATAAAAGGCAGTTGCCAGAAGAAAGATCGCAAAGGTGTCGCGCGAAAACGCGCCCTTGTAGAGGACGTCGATCGCCGCAGCAAAGTAGTTGCGGGGACACTTCATGTCGCGAACAAGAGGCTTCAACTCGTGTTTGGCAAGGCGCTTGAGCCTCCAGGGAAGGAGCACCAGCGCAACGGTCAGCGGCACGATCGTAAAGGCCGCCAGCACGGCCAGCAGATAGAGCGTGTGCGTGAGGTCGCTTGCAAGCACCCATTGCGAGGACTGCAGCCGCAGAAACCACGTAAGCGGAAAGATGTTTGAGAAGACCTGCGCCGAGGCGCCCATCGAGTCGATGGGGTACGAAAAGCCCGTGAAGGGGAAGGTGGGGGCGACAAGGCAGATCGCAGCCGACATCGCAAGAATCCAGCTCGGGGCCAGGGTGACGAACATCAATGCAATGCCGAACATCGCGCTCATCAGAAGAACCGCGCCAAGGCACCAGGCCGCGAGGCTTCCCTGCGGCGCCCAGCCCTCGTAGCCCGCAAACCAGCTCACGTACCCCACGGCATAGACCGCATAGAGGCACCACCAGGGAAAGAGGCGCCCCAGCATGGCCGCGCGCATCGAGCGCGAGGAGGTGTAGAAAAGCCGTGCGGTGCGCCGCCGCATGTCGCGGCTTGCAACGCCCACGGCGGTGAGAATGGCTGCAAGCGCCACGACGCCCGGAACGAGTGTGGCAAGAAGATAGCCCTGGAAGTTGATGGCGGGGTTGCCGGCGATGAAGACGTTGCTAGTCACCGTCAGAAGCCGCTCGCGGCTGCCGTCGAGGCCCCCTCCGGTCTGCGCGCCTTGGGCGAGAAGATCTTCCATCCGAATCTGCAGCAGCGCCGTCTTGAGGTCGCTTTCGATCGTGACGGCGATGGCGTAGAAGCTCTTGTTGAAGTAGAGCTCCAGGGCCGAGTCCGCGCGCGAACCCGCGGCCTTCGTTGCCCAGTCGTCGGGAATGACCATGAGGGCGTAGATGTCGCTTGCCGCCATCGCGCGTTGGGCGGCGGCCGTCGATTCGAAGTTGACGAAGTCAATCGAGGGAATCGAGGAAAGGGTCTGCACGAGCTCGCGGCTTTCGGCGGAGTGGTCAAGGTCGACCACGCCCACGGGAAGCGCGCGCATGAGCCCTGCGGCAAAGATCGCCGCCAGAATCACCCACCAGAAAAGGGGCGAGAGCACGCCCGAGATGAAAAGCGCCCGGTGGCGCGCCGCAAGACGTACTTCGTCGGCGGCGGCGCGAAGAAATTCTGAAAAGCTCTGTGCAAGATCGGCCATGATGCTGCGGCAGGGGGTGTCGTGTTCCTGAAGTTTTGTCGGTCTCTTGTCGGCGATTCCCGGGGTGCCTTATCGAGCGTTCTCGCGCGGCACGAGCACCGTCATGCCGGGTCTCAGGTCCTCAAGGGGCTTCACGGGGCGCGCGCGGACTTCAAAGGTGCGCACGTCGTAGCCCGAGGACTGGCGCGTCGAGCGCCAGGTGGCGTAGTCGGCGCGCGGGCTGATCCAGTAGACGGAAAGGTCGACCGCCTTCATGCCGAGCGCCGGAATGTCGGCCTTCATCGTGGCGCCCACCGTGATGCCCGCGAGCTCGTCCTCGCGGATGTTGAAGGCAACCCACTTGTCGTTGTGGTCGATGAGCGTAAAGAGGGGAAACCCCGACGGCGTAACTTCACCCGCGTGCAGCACGACGCGCGAGACTTCACCGTCGCGCGGCGCACGAACGCGCGCCTCTTCCGTGAGGCTTTGCACCTCGGCTACGCCTTGGCTTGCCTGATCGGCAAGCGCCTGGGCGGCGCGCTTTTCATCGGTGCGAGCACCCTTGACCGCCATCTCGTACTGGCTCTTGGCGGCAAGCGTGACGTTGATGGCATTGTTCAAGGCAGCACGGGCCTCGTCGTGCTTTTGCGCCGAGACGAGCCCTTCCTTAAAGAGCGAATCCACGCGGCTGAAGGTCTTCTGCGCGAGCGTCTGGCCCGCCAACGCGCGGTCGTACTGCGCCTTGGCCGCGTCGATCTGTTCGCTGCGAACGCCTTCTTCAACGAGCCGCAGGCGCGCCTGCGCGGCCTCCTGCTGCGCCTGCACCTGGCCCAACTTGGCCGAAAGCTCGGGGATGGCGATTTCGGCGAGCAACTCTCCAGTCTTAACGCGGTCGCCTTCGCGCACGTAGACCTTCTCGATGCGCCCGGGAATCTTGGGGGCGACGTCGATCACGCGGGCCTCGGCCTGACCCTGCAGCGGCGGCACCGGGGGATTGGCAGCCTTCCAGAGACCGAAGCCGATGACGCCCGCGGCAGCAAGAACGAAGACCGCGGCAAGCGCCTTGAGGGGGAATTTGTTGTTGTTTTCAGTCATGGTGTTCAACGTTCAAGAATGTTGTCGCTGCGTCCGATCGAGGACTCGAATTCATGCATGGTGCCGGCGAGCCCATTTAAAGCCGCCCAGGCGGCCACGAACCGGTAGGCCGCCACGCGCCGGGCGATCTGTGCTGCCAGAAGCTTGTTGCGGGCGTCGTTGACGTCGTCGGCGGCCGACAGCCCTTCGGCAAAGCTCTTTTCGCGCAGCCGCAGGTTTTCCTGCGCCAACGCCAGCGTCGAGTCCGTGAGACGGTACTGTTCGCGTGCCTGTTCGCTGCGAAGCCACGCGGTCTCAACGGCCGTCGTGAGCTTGTTGACGGCTTCGCTTCGGGCTGCCTGCGCTTTGGTGACAAGCGAGCGCGCCGCGGCGATGCTCTCGTTGCGGTCCTTGTTGTCCCAGAGCGTGAAGCGAACGCCGACGCCGGCGATCCAATCAGGCTCCGTAATCGAGAGGTAGTGCTTGATGAGGTTGCCTGTGGCAAACGCATAGACCTGCGGGTGCCAGGCGGCCTTGGCGGCGATGACGCCCTGATCGGCCTGACGGCGCTTGGCGTCGATTGTCTGAAGCAGCGGGCTGAACGCCAACGCCTTGTCGACCCAGTCGGCGGCGCTCCCGATGTCGCCCGTCACCACGAAGAGGGGATTGGCAAGCGTGCCGATGGTTTCTTCCCGAAGAAGGCCGGAGAGCTCGCGCTCGGCGACCGTGCAGTCGGTCTGCGCCGAGAGCAACTCGCGGCGCGCGGCGTCGCGGTTGACTTCAACCGTCATGCGCTCAAGCTTGCTGATGGTGCCCGCCTTTTCGTAGGCGCGCGCCTTCTTGACCTCGAACTCCTGCTGAGCGAGGGTTGCCTCGCGCAGGCTCACGATCGAGCGCGCAAGCTGCACGGCAAAGTACTTTTGCGCAAGCGTCGTGTCGAGCTCGTCGCGCACGACCTGCGTGTGGGCGCGGCTCTCGGAGACGGCCTCTTGGGCCGCCGTCACCTTGGCCGTGATGGCGCCGCCCGTATAAAGCGGCATTTCAAGGCTCAAGGCCGCACGGGGGCCGTCGAGATCGTCTCGGTAGCCAAGGCTCGTCTCTCCCAGATTACTGGCGAAGCCGGACAACTCCGGCGGCAGCAAGGAGCCCATGTTGATCGGGCCGATCTCAACGGACTTGCTGCCCCAGACCTGTTTGGCGTCGAGGACGACCTTGGGACCGTGCAGGCTCTTGGCGCTGGCGGCCTCGTGCTGGCGGCGATTGGTTTCGGCGTCTTCGGCCTTGACCGAGTCGGCGCGTGCGTGTGCAAGCGCCCGGGCGGCGGTAAAGTCAAGCGGCGCGGTTGTCTGCTGAACTTCGCCGGCGACGGCTAGGCTCGCCGCGGCGCAGAAAATAGTCAAAGCAAGCAGGCGGATTCTCATGAAGTTCTGGCTATCCAAAGTCCCGCAACAGCGGCTTTCTGCAAGTGAAATTCGTCAAAAAGGCCAAAAGCGGGAACAGTTCTGTACAATCCCGATTCTAAAGCGCGCCCGAGTGACGAAATTGGTAGACGTAGCGGACTTAAAATCCGCAGCCGCAAGGTGTACGGGTTCGACCCCCGTCTCGGGCACCACTCTAACCTGATTTCCCGCGCTTTTTCAGCTCTTCCCGTCCTCTCTTCATCCCCATCCCATTGTTCAAGCAAAGCAAGAGGCCGTCCTTTGTGATCCAGGAATTGCCAAGGATTGGGTGCATGAAAACTTCCTAGCGAACTCCCTTCCTTGAAGAGCCGTACCCGGCCATCCGACAAGCTTTCCGTGTTGATGCTGGGGAAAGACCGCGTTCGGCGGCGGCTGCCGTCGTAGCACCTGTGAACCGTGCAGAATCTACCGTTCGCGAACGCAGATTCCACCAAATCGTGCACGGATTCCGCCAATAGCGAACGGCGTTCCAGCAAACGCGAACGATGATCCGGCAATCTCGCATGTCAAGGGTCAAAATTATTTACCCCCTGCTCGGGTCAAAATTCGTTGACCCACTTCAAAAGTGGCGGCGATAGCTGAACGCCTCGGAATCTGCGGGCTAGGCGGCAAGCAGGGGGATAAAGTCATTTCGTTGCGACCAAGGGAGCAGCTTCATGCCACAAGCCTCCAGAGCGGCTTCCCATTCGTCAAGGCTGGCGGAAGACTCGTCGTTCACGATGATGTAGGCAGCAGAAGCTTCGGTGCGTTTCTCTTTTGCGTCGAGCCAGGCGAAGAGGGCACTTTCAATGATCGATTGGGTTGGATTGTTGACCAACTTGATGAGTCGTTCTCCGGCCGCTTTGCTTTTCGGTACAACAAAATCGAACTGATGCGAAAAGAGGCTTTTCCCCTTGACGATGACGCGACTCAAGTTGCGGATCTCATGCTTGTCAAGCCATTCGGAAACGTCTTCGAAAAAGAAGTTCTCGACATTCGGGTCGGTGAGATAAAAAAGATCACTCACGGCAAGAATGGCCTGCAGCAGAAAAGGATTCTTTTGGCAGAAATCGCCATCGGCAGCCTTGACCAAGAGTGCGTCCTTGTCGTCAATCGATACGCCGAAGCCGGCGAGAACCTGCTCGAGCCATCTTCTGCGTCGGGGAGACGTGATCTCGCAACCGGACATGGCTAGATCATCAAGTGTGAAGGAGTCGTTCGTCAGAAGCCACCCATTTTGATCGCGCTTGACATAGACCTGGATGTTGTCATTGTGGCGATCAAGCATCGGAGTCGTGGTTTCAACCCACTCGTCGGAAGCGACGGATTTGATTGAGGCCGTTTCTCTCAGCTAATTGAAAAATTCGTTCATCAAGTGCCGGACTTGTTTAACCGTATTCATGATGTCATTCGCATTGTTGCGCGTCACAGTACTATGCCACGAAACGTCAGAAGATTGAGCCGTTGTGCCGGGGCGAATGTGCGCTGATTTTCTGCAACTGTATCTTCGCAGGATCTCGAGCTGTCAAAAAAAGCATATCTCAAATGGCGGATGTCGACGAGGCTTTCTGCAATTTGTTGCTTTGTGAACAGTTTGAACAAAGTGCAGGGGAAGCGCCGTCCCAAAAATAGAAAAAAATCAAACCAGTACGAAGACTTGTTCCACGTAGTGAAAACGCTCCGGATTAGCTGCACAAGACCGTGTCTAGGTAATGCTGCATCAAGAGCTTTCTTATTGGCGCCAACGGGCCTCAGGCCAAGCATTGTCGTAAAAGAGACGTTGTATTATCATTCGCACTTTCACTCAAAACATGTGGATTTTGCGTGGAAAAAAGATTCAAAGATTTGCGAGCGCTGTTTGAATCTGGTGCTTGTTGAGAAGATTGCATGTATTTGTGATGAGAAAATTTCTTTCATTTCTCGGATTTGCCTTGCTCGGTTTCATTTTGCTGATCTTGTTGCCGGTTGGCATATATGTCTGGCAAGATGCGAACGGGACGATAGGTCTGCCCGATTTCATATTGGAATGGATGGTTTCCACACGCGTCACGGTTTGCGTGTCGGTCCTGATCGTATGTATCGGTTGTTGGGTCTGGTGTCGGTTTTATCTGGATACAAGGCGTCTTCTCAAGAAGCTCGTACATGCCGCCGACAAGGTGAGATCAAGTCAATGGGATGAGCTCTCTGAGGTGTTTGAGAAAATGGGGCAGCCCTACAAACGCCTTTTTGATCGTTTTGCAGCTTCGGCGTCCAATGATCTTGATCGATTTTCTCTGAATACATCGGGAAAGGAGCGGCTGTATGCACTGCTGCCGCCCGAAGAAGTTTTTACCGAAGATGTTTTGTATGAAGGGCAGGTCAATGTGCCGGCCTACCACTCGACGCCCGGCGTTTTGACCGGTCTCGGGATCTTCTTTACCTTTGTCGGCCTCGCCGGCGGCGTCGGCTTGGCGACCTCGGGACTGATGGGGAATCAGTCCGAAGTTGTTTCCAGCACCGATATCACAGGACTTTTGCAGTCAATCGGCAACCTCCTTGATGGTGCGGGGCAGGCGTTTATCACCTCCATTGCGGGTCTGGCTGCCTCCATCTTGTTTTCGTGTTTCATGCATGAGCGTGAACAGCGGATTTTTAAAGCAATTGAGAATCTTCAGGCGGCATTTTCAGAAGTCGCCCCGACGCTTGACTTTCAGACGACGCTGCTTTTTCTTGCCAAACGCAACGAAATGCTCGAGCAGACGGTCTCCGGCATCAAGAGCGGGGCAGACCATTGGGTCGACTTGCTTGTCGAGAAATTCACCCAGGGCTTCAGTCAGGTCACCAGAGAGCAGACGGAGTCTCTCAAGAGCTCGCTTGATGCTCTCAATCAGTCCTTGTCTCAGTCCTTGTCCGACCTGAAGGCGAAAGAGGAGCATCGGGACAACGCGAGAACGCAGGAAGTGCTCAAGAATATTTCCGGGGTTCTCAATACGGCGATGGGGCGGATGAAGGAGTCGTTGGACGAAACCGCCGTGAACCTCGACAAGACGGTCAGCTCGCTTGACAAGACGATCGGCGGAATGTCCGAGAACATGGATCTTGCGTTTGCAAATGCAAGGCAGACGCTTGCGCAGATGGTGGATTCCGCCCGAGATGCCGGCAAGGGGCTCGAGCAGTCGACCGTCGACATGAAGGGGGCCGTCAATACGCTGAGCGAAGGCCTTCGCAACGGAGGAGAGCGGATCACGGAACTCGTTGAAAGCTGCTGCATGCGCGTTGAAGACAGTGCGGGCAAAGTGTCCGAAAGCTTTGTCCGAACTGCCGAGGATTTCGGTGAAAAAGTTCAAGGTTCAGGCGAGAAATTTGCTGCGTCGGTGTCTGAGGTCGCTGAGAAGATTGTTCAGACGGCCGAGGGGCTGGGCGAAAAAGTCAAAGACTCTGGAGATCAACTTTCTGCATCGGTGTCTGCGATATCAGAGAAAATCGTTCAAACAGCCGATAGTTTTGGCGATAAAGTCAAAGACTCAGGTGTTCAGTATTCCGAATCGTTGTTCGAGGTGTCCGAAAAAATTGCCAGGACTGCCGCAGAATTTGGAGAGCGAATGCAGGATTCTAGAGATCGATTTTCAGAATCGTTGTCTGAAATATCCGAAACATTTACTCGGGCCGCTGAGGGTTTTGGAGAAAAAATCCAGAATTCCGGAGATCAGTTTTCGGAATCCTTGTTCGAGGCTTCTGGAAAGTTCAATACGGAAATTCAATCCGGGGCCGAAGGGTTTGCGACTTCTATTGAGACTGCGGCTGGCACGTTTGCCAAGAACATCGAGGATTCCTTCAGCAAGCCTTCCGAAGAACTTTCAGCCTGCATGAGCAAGGCCGTCGAGTGCGCGAAAACCGTCGGCGACTCAATCGAGCAGATTGCTGATTCCCAGAAGTCGGTCGAAGAGTCGTTTACTGAAATTGTCGATAATCTCAACGCGGCAAGTGCGACGATGACGTTGCTCGTGAAGAACTACAACGAGTCGGCTGAAAATATAACCAACCAAGGAAAAACTCTGGGTGGATTGGTGAAGGTTGGTCAGCAGCAGGTTGATGAAGTCAATAAAACCTGCGGTATTGCAATCGATCAGGTGAAGGAGCAACTGCGTGTGGCTATGGCGGCTCAAGCTGCTTTCCAACAGTCGTCGGAAGAATTGCAGGAGCTGCTCGGTGAAGGCGTGGAGCGCTTTGCTGAATTCACGTCAAGACTCAACAACGTCACGAATGACACGATCAGATCTTTCGATAGCCAAGTATCTCAGGCAGTAGGATCCATGAGTCAGGGACTTGAAAAATGGATGCAGTTCGTGACTTTGTCGGACAAGAATTTCCATAAGTCTGTTTCGGAACTGGAGACGTTGGTGAAGAATCTTCACGAGGTTGCCGTGAAAATCGAGGCCGCTGCAGGAGGCCGGAAATGAGAAGCAAGCGCTCTTCCAAAGAGCAGGTGAATTACCTTGCGAGCGTTTCCGATTTAATGTCAGCACTGCTGTTTGTGTTCATATTGACGCTCGCTGTGGCCATTATCCAGGCCCGTTCCGCGGCGAGAACCGCACAAGAGGAAGCCCAGCAGGCGAGGCAGGCGACTGTTGAGCTGCTCGTGACGCAGACAAAGCTTGCCGCCGTTGAAAGGCGTTTGCGCGAAACGGCAAATGCCTTGCAGTCGCTGCTTGCTTCGCTCGAAACACGGCTGCGAAGCAGGAACATCAACGCCTCCGCGGATACCGTTCGCGGAATCCTGAGAATCCCAGAATCAGCCGTTACCTTTAAGGTCGGCTCCGCTGCTCTCGATTCAATCAATCTGAGAAAGGTCGAAGAGCTCGGTGAGGTCATGAACGAGGAGATCAGCTGTTTTCTGCCAATGGGAAATAAAACGCCGCACTGCAAACAAACCAACCCCGACGGTCATACGCTTGACGCCGTTCTCATTGAAGGGCACACGGACAATCAGTCGTATCGAGGAGATACCACCGAACGCCGAAATCGAATCCTGTCGGCAGCCCGTGCTAATGCAGTTTATGAGGTGATGGTGCTTGGCAATGACGGCCTGAGAAGAATGAATAACCTCAAGGACGAGTCTCTTTTTTCCATTGCGGGTTACGGCGCAGACAGACCTTTGCCCGGGCATGCGCATAAAGTCCCAACCAATGATGCAGCGAACCGTCGAATCGAATTTCGCTTTCTTCTCACGCCTCCGAGCGTAAGTGCCGACGAGAGCCGACTGATCCATTCTCGAGCGAAGTAGGACAAGGATCGAATATGCACGCATTCGATGTTAGTCATTTGAAAGAGATCAGAGCCAAGCTTTCTCGATTGAGTCGACCTTCGCCGAAATTGGTACAGCTTCCCGCCCAGGTGCAGCAGATCAAGGCGAAATGGGGAGAGGCAAGTGAGCTCAGGGACATGGTGATTGACGAACTATGGAACAAGATCGCGAGGTTTCGCCAGAACGCGGATTTGGAAATTGAGGAAGTCGATTTAATTCCTCTAGTGCTCTTTACGCGCATCAAGGAAAAGAAGGAGCCCTTTTATAAAGATCCGGAGCTTGCCGCATTCCTGATGTCGAAGATGGCCGAGTGCGCAAGTTCAGAAGGTTTGCATTCCTTGGTCACATTGTTTTTTAGTCGTTATCCAAATAGGGATCCTCAAGTTTTCGATGCCATTTGCGCGAAACTGCAGCAGATTGCCGCGAGCAGACGTGATGTAGATGGTCTGAAGCGGCTTGCCGACAATGGGTTGCTCGACAATGACGGCGCGCGCAAGTGCGCCGAGCTTATTGACGTCGAAACGGGAATCGAAGATGGATTGCGCGACTGCCTGGGCGACTATTTCACCAAGGGCAGCGATTTTCTTGATTGCGTGTGGACATATCGATGCCGCAGCTATGCTGATCTGATGAACGTCGCTTATTACGACTACTACGATGTTTCACGTTGTCTGAAACTCGTCTTCTCCGATTGCCAGGCGGTCAGGAAAACGACGATTTACTCGAACTTGGATGCATTCCTCGAGAGTGTTTTGGATCCCTTCCTCGAGTTCAACGATGTGCCTGACGCCCCTGTGCGAGACGCTGTTTTTGAGTGCCTTGACCGCATACTGGGTACAAATAGTGGGGAAAACTGGTGGGAGACAACGCATGATCCCGTCAAATCTCTTTTGGAGTTGTGGCAGGTTGCGCAGCGCTTTGACAGTGCTTTCGAATTCGTCGAGTTTGTTCTGCGGGAACACCCGTCCGCCTCGCAGGTGGATGTCGGTCAATGGAAGGAAAGGCGGGTATTTTGGGACCGTTATTTGCGGAAGGGCTTCATCAGGGGATGCAGACTGTACGCGCCGAGTCCGTCGCGGCGTGTTGAGTTGAAAAGAGACTATGGCAGGAATCCTGCGTTCGCCAAGGCGGTGGCGAGTATGGGGGTGTTGCTCGATAACTCGGCGTTCAGACTCATGATTTTTATGACCCTGACCCAGGGATCTTTTGTTGCGGAGTTTTCAAACAATGGAGCGATGCGAATCGGCAGAACCAGCAGCGACCTCAACGACGAACGATACTCTTTGAGCTTCTATGACTTGGATTACCTCACGGACGAACGAATCAACCATTCGTCCGGGTGGCAGAGAAATGCGGAACGTGTGCTCAACGAGATTTTGTTATAAGCGTCCATATCATCATGAGTTTTCTGGGAAGACTGTTCGGTAAGAAGGCCCCGACGGCAGGCTGGCGGATCAAGGAACGACGCGAGCTCGATGATGCGCAGTGGCAGCGCGTCCGCGCCGTCCTGCTCGGCGAGGAGGAGTCCTCGGACTTTCTCGACGATGAGAAGGCTCTGGCGAGCTACCGCCTTTTCGTGAGTGAGACTGCGGATCGAAGCTGCTCGATCGTCACTGTGCCCGAGGGCTTTGCCTCCAATCCCGGACATGTTGGCGCCGATGACCTGTCTCGAGGCTTTCGACAGCTTGACGGCGGCAATGTTCTGCAGGATCTGGTTCTGGGCAACAAGGCCTTTCTTGTCGATGACGGCGCAGCCGTCTGCCTTCCCGACATCGTGCTGGCTGGACTCGGCGACATTGAGCGCAAGCAGCTTGGGCTGGGCGAGCAAACGCAGCTCAACATGCGAATCGAACGAACCCGGGGTCTCGGAAACGGCGACGTCGGTCTGTCCGTTTCCTGGGTTCGCAACCGCTCGCGTCTGACGAATGCATCGCGGCAAGGCGCATTTCTCAATACGGGAAGTCATGCGTACTGCCTTGATCCGCGGTTCTTCATGACTGCCGATGCCGTTGATCGATACAACGCCGCCAGATCGACCGATCATGAAAAGGCGTGGATGCGGCTGCAGGCGTTTCTGAGCCTGTGCGGCGTCCCGGAGCTCGATGATATTTTTGCCGGCATTCGGTTGATCCCGGCCTCTGAGTTTTCGCTGATGATGGACAAGGACTCGGGGGAGCTGGTTCCGTACCTGCTCAAGCGCAGCGGTTTGACGGCTTTGTCGCGCAAGGACTTTTCGCCCTTGCTGCCGACCAGGAAGATGCGTTCGGTTCTCAACCAGGTCGACGAGGGCGGCATCGGGCACGATTATCTGGTCGCCGACAGCAGCACTTTCGTCTACCTGACGCCGGAGCTCAAAAAGGTTCTCTCCGTGGCCAACCGTTTAAGGCGCGGTACTGCCGAGGAAAAAACTCGGCTTTTGGCCAATCCCTCCCGAGAGATCGCCAAGTACATCGACGACGAAGCCCTCGTGAAGGAGCTCGACCGGATTTTTGTGGAGACGCCCGAGTATCTGAGCGATCGCGTCACCGCGTTGGGCCCATGGCACCCGAAAATGCTGGCGTTCACCTCGCCGGTGAAGACGCCCTGGTTTGAGGCTGACGACGAGCACTGGACGCTGCTGCTCGGTGGCGAATTCGTCGCCCTCACCGAAGGTGAAATCCAAAAGCTCATCAAGGATTATGAGGCTTGCGCAAGCAAGGGGATTGAGCAGATTAAGGCCGGTGGTCTCGATGTTGATGTCGGCCTGATTGATATTGCGAAAGTACGCGAGCTTGCGGACAACATCAGACAGCAGCATGATCAGACGCCTGAAGAGAAGCCCGTACGCCATCAAAAGGTCGGAGGCGAGGAAAAGCGCCCCAGAGCGACGGTGTTTGGTCCGATCATCAAGGACAACATTGAAATGCTGCAGTACGTGGGTATGAGCAAGGGCAGACCTTGTTTTTCCCATGAATTGCGGGGTCTTGCGCCGGGCTTTCATCTGCTTGAGCACCAGAAAGAGGCGCTCAAGTGGCTTCAGGAGCTTTGGAACAAGGGTGTGCCCGGCGCATTGCTTGCCGACGACATGGGTCTCGGTAAGACATTGCAGTGCCTCTCCTTCATGTGCTGGCTGAGGCAGGGGATGATGCGAGAGGGGACTCAGCGCCCGGCGCTCGTCGTGGCGCCCGTTGGCTTGATCAACAACTGGGCTCAGGAAGGCGAAAAGTACTATTCGACGGTTCTCTCCGAGCCGTTGATCCTGACGGGAAAGGCAGCGAAGCTCGCCACACAGCAGCCCTTGGATGATTTCCTTGCCGAGGTCGGGCAAAGCGATTGGGTGCTCACCAATTACGAAACCGTACGAGACAAATTTGAGCTTTTTTCCCGCGTCTACTGGGGACTCGTCGTCTTCGACGAGGCGCAGCGCATCAAAAACCCCGTGTCGCGGTTGACGGAGACGTGCAAGGCCCTGCAGAGCGACTTCACGCTTGCCATGACCGGCACGCCCGTGGAGAATCAGTTCAGTGATCTCTGGTCGATCATGGATACGGCGGTTCCCGGCGTGATGGGAGCTTTAAAGGATTTCCACGATCGCTATGAGGACCCCGAGAGGATTGAGGAGAGCGGCCGGGAGTTGCACGAAGTCTTGACCGGAAAGGCAGGCGAGGACTCCGTCGTCCTGATGCTGCGCCGTATGAAGGAAGATCGCCTCAAGTCTCTTCCCAAGAAGACCATTGAGGTCGTCAAGGAAGTCATGCCGCCCGAGCAGGCCGCAACCTACCGGCAGATTCTCAAAGATTATGAGCACAGCACGAAGGAACTTGGAGAGGCGTTGAGGACGTTGCACCTTCTTGCGGCTTGCTCTCTCTGCCCTCAGATGTCGGGCGACGTTCAGGAGCTCAGCGACGAACAGATCGAATCGTCCGCCCGCCTGAAGGCGTTCTTTCGAATCCTTGAGCAGATTCGAGCGCGGCGCGAAAAGGTTGTCGTCTTCGTGCAGCACATCCGCACTCAGGCGTTGGTGGCGCAGGCCGTCAAACGCCGCTTCGGGTTGCGGGAGAATATTGGGCAGATCAACGGCCAAATGCCGATTGCCGCACGCCAGCGGGTGGTCGAACGATTTCAAAACGGTCCGAACGGGTTCGATATCGTCATTCTCACAGGACGGGCGGCCGGCACTGGTTTGACGCTGACGGCGGCCAACCATGTCATTCATCTTGAGCGCTGGTGGAATCCTGCGGTGGAGGATCAGTGCAGCGACCGCGTGTACCGCATCGGTCAGGTCAAGGACGTAGTCTGCCATGTGCCGCTTGCCGTGTTCGGCCCGAATGATCAATCCTCGTACGACAGCAAGCTCGACGCCTTTCTGGAGACGAAGCGCTCGCGCAGTCTCAGCGTACTGATGCCCTCTGAAGGAACGAACGATGCCGGCGAATTCGTGAGGAACGTATTCGGCGAGGGCTGATGTCCGGTGTGGTGCGGCAAGTAAAAATCCAACTAATTTTTGACGCAAAGTCCACGTTCGTTGGATGAGTTGTAGTGGTGAATTTTTGCGTCTCCTCGGTAATCGAGGGGGTCAAGAAATTTTGACCCGCAACACCTGACGCAGGTCAAAAGCAAAGCCCTGCGGGCTTTCGCCAACAGGGCTACAAGTGTCATTACAGGCGATTACAACTTCGACTCTACAGAAGCCATCTCGTCTAAGATGATCGTACTTAATCCCGATGAGCCGAACATTCAGCACAGAAAGCCTGAATCTACTTCTTTTTGTTTTTCTGTGAGGACGGAGAATCCTGACTTTGTTGACCAATTTGATCTGCCTTTCTCTGGTTGGATCCGGCATTGACAATGACGGCAACAACGGAAACGATTATGCCGTGGACACAGGTTGATCTGAGCCCACGTCATCTTGCTTAACTTCAAAAGCGTCAGGGCAAGAACTGCGCGTGTGCGGCCTGCCGACCACGCGGAAAAGGCGAAAAATTTTTTGAGATCAAGGTTCAGGACGCAAAAAGAAGGCTCCCGAACTGAGCATTTTTCTGTATAATGCCGCGTTCCCGCTTTCTAGGGCGGGATTTTCAGTTGGCCTGCCTTCGTGTTGTCGGCAGGCTAGTAAATCGCACGTTCGCGGCTCTTCCGAGGTGAGGAACCCTAGGGGGGTTGCTTCATTCACAAATGGCCGCGGCGTTAGACATCAACCTTGGAGACAAAAAATGTCCGTCAGCATGCGTGAAATGCTTGAGGCCGGTTGCCACTTCGGCCATCAGACCCGTTTCTGGAACCCCAAGATGGCTCAGTACATCTTCGGTGCCCGCAACAAGATTCACATCATCAACCTCGAAAAGACGGTTGAGAAGTTCGCCGAAGCCGAGAAGTTCGTTCGTGAACTCACCGCTCGCGGCGGCAAGATCCTCTTCGTCGACACCAAGCGCGGCGGCCGCGACATCATCGTCGAGCAGGCTCAGCGCGCTGGCTGCTGCTGCGTTGATCAGCGCTGGCTCGGCGGCACGCTCACCAACTTCAAGACCGTCAAGCAGACGATCAAGCACCTCAAGGACATGGAGCAGACCATCGCTGACGGCGGCCTTGAGAAGATGACCAAGAAGGAAGCCCTCGACTTCACCCGTGAAATCGAGAAGCTCAACAAGTCGATCGGCGGCATCAAGAACATGACGAGCCTTCCGGACGCTCTGTTCGTGATCGACGTCGGCTACCACAAGATCGCCATTCAGGAAGCCAACAAGCTCGGCATCCCCGTGGTGGGCGTGGTTGATACCAACCACAACCCCGACGGCGTCGACTACGTGATCCCGGGTAACGACGACTCGGCCCGCGCCGTGGCCATCTACGCCACCGGCATCGCTGATGCCGTTCTCGCCGGCAAGGAAGATTCCGCCACTGGCGAAGAAGAGCAGCACGAGGAGTTCGTCGAGGTCGAGGAGACCCCGGCGGCCTAATTTGCAGGCTGTTTCGAGCGTCCGATCAGACGCAGGCCGCCGGTTTCCGAAAGAGCTCATCATTGACCTCAATGGGGGCCCCGAGGAAACGGGCGGCTCGGAATGCAGAGGGCGGTCGAAGGATTTTCGATTCGCCCTTTTTTCGTTCGCAACCATTTCCAGAACACATTCTCTTAGCAATTAATAGGAGCTAAACAATGGCCGTTATTACCGCCGCAATGGTGAAGGAACTTCGCCTGAAGACCGATGCCCCGATGATGGAATGCAAGAAGGCGCTTGCCGAGGCTGATGGCGATCCCGCAAAGGCTGAGGAGATCCTGCGCGTCAAGCTCGGCAACAAGGCGAGCAAGGCCGCTTCCCGCGTCACCGCCGAAGGCATCGTGGCCGTGTACCTCACCGCCGACGCCAAGACCGGCGCCATCATCGAAGTCAATTCCGAGACCGACTTCGTTGCCAAGAACCCCGAGTTCCAGCAGATGGCTCAGGACGCCGCTCGCCTCGTGGCCGAGCAGAATCCGGCCGACGTTGCCGCTCTCGGCGCTCTGAAGCTCGGCGACAAGACCCTCGAAGAAGTCCGCACCGGCCTCGTGGGCAAGATCGGCGAGAACATGACCTTCCGCCGCTTCCAGCGCTTTGAAGCCAAGGGCACGCTGCACAAGTACATCCACGGCGGCGCCAAGATTGCTGCCCTCGTGGACATGGTCGGCGGCGACGACGAGCTCGCGCACGACATCGCCATGCACGTGGCTGCCTCCAAGCCCAAGGCTCTCGACAAGACCGGCGTTGACCAGGAACTCATCGAGACCGAACGTCGCGTCGCCATCGAGAAGGCCCGCGAAGCCGGCAAGCCCGAAGCCATGCTCGAGCGCATCGCCGAAGGCTCCGTGCAGAAGTTCCTGAAGTCCGTGACGCTGCTCGACCAGCCGTTCGTGAAGGACGACAAGGTCACCGTCGGCCAGCTGCTGAAGTCCAAGGGCGCCTCCGTGGCCGCCTTCGGTCTGTACGTGGTTGGCGAAGGCCTTGAGAAGCGCAACGAGGACTTCGCTGCTGAAGTGGCCGCCCAGCAGGCTGCCGCTGCCAAGGCCTAATCAATAGGACTTGAATAGCCCCTGTCGGCCGCCTTTCTAAGTGAGTCAGGCGGCCCCATGGGCACGACGCCGGGTCACCCGTTTCGGGTCGCCCGGCGAATTTGTTTTTTGCCTCTGAACGTGCGAAGATTAGGCAATTTTGAGTAGGCGTGTTCCGCACAGTGCGGATCATGCGTTTTTTTGCGCCGATTTTGCTTCGGCGCAAGCATAAAAAACAATGGAGAAGAAAATGCCTGATTCCAATCCCGTGCCAAAGTACAAGCGAGTTCTTCTTAAGCTTTCCGGCGAAGCCCTGATGGGGCCCGATCAGTTCGGCATCAACCGAACCACGCTCGCGGGCATCGTGAAGGACATCAAGGACGTGCTCTCGCTCGGCGTGGAATTGGGCATCGTCGTGGGCGGCGGCAACATCTTCCGCGGCGTCGCGTTGGGCGCCACCGGCATGGACCGCGCCACGGGCGACTACATGGGCATGCTCGCCACGGTGATGAATGGCATGGCGCTTCAGGATGCACTTCGCAACGCCGGCGTCGAGGCCCGCGTGCAGAGCGCTCTGACGCTTTCGCAGGTTGCCGAGCCGTACATCCGCGGCCGTGCGCTTCGCTATCTCGAAAAGGGCCGCGTGGTGATCTTTGCGGCCGGCACCGGCAATCCGTTCTTTACGACGGATACGACTGCGGCGCTGCGCGGCGCTGAAATCGGCGCCGAGATCGTTCTCAAGGCCACCAAGGTCGACGGCATCTACTCCGAAGATCCGGTGAAGAACCCCAACGCCGAGCTCTATCACGACATCACGTTCGATGAAGTGATCAAGCGCGACCTCAAGGTGATGGACGCCACGGCCTTTGCGCTGTGCCGCGACCAGAAGCTTCCGATCAAGGTCTTCTCGATCGTCAAGCCCGGCGCCATGCGCCGCGTCGTGCTCGGCGAAGACGAGGGCACGCTCGTGCACAGCTAACGGATGCGCGCCGCATAAAAAGCGGCGTTCGCCTGTAAACTTGCACTGACAGTTGCAAACAATTCGCCTTTGCCTCCGGCGGCGTCCTTTGGAGGACGCCCGCAGGCGAGGGTGCATTCCCGCCGTCCGGCTGATGCCTCCCTTCTGAGGCCGCGGCGGGACTTGAAGAAAACATCAGAAGGTATCGATTCCAAAATGACCACTATTGCAGAAATCCAGCAGCAGACCGAACACAAGATGGGTCGCACCATCGAATCGCTTCGCGAGGCCTATACCAAGCTGCGCACCGGCCGCGCCTCGGTCGGCATTCTCGAACACGTGATGGTCGAATACTATGGCTCGCCCACGCCGCTGAGCCAGGTCGCCAACCTTGGCGTTGCCGACGCCCGTACGCTTACCGTGCAGCCCTGGGACCGCAAGATGATCCCTGTGATCGAAAAGGCGATTCTCACGAGCGACCTCGGCCTCAACCCGGCCGCCATGGGCGACATGATCCGCGTTCCGCTGCCTCCCCTCACCGAAGAGCGCCGCCGTGAGATCACCAAGGTGGTGCGCGCCGAGGGCGAGGACGCCAAGGTGGCCGTGCGCAATCTGCGCCGCGACGCCAACGAAGCCGTCAAGAAGCTCGAGAAGGCCAAGGAAGTGAGCGAGGACGAACAGAGCCGCTCCGAAAAGGAGATCCAGAAGCTCACCGACAAGTACATCGCTGAGATCGACAAGCTCGTCGCCGCCAAGGAAAAGGAAGTGATGACGATCTAGTCGCCGACGGCATGCTGCGAATTCTTCACATGCTTTCGCAGCGCGCCTGCTTCCGGAGCCCCTCAAGTCCTGGGATCCCCATGGGCTTGACCGAGCGAGCGTCCGCTTTGACCATCTGGTTTCGCGAGCGGACGCTTTTCTTTTTTCCAAGACTTCAGCATTTCGCACTTTCCACTCATGACAGCAGCAAAGCACGTGGCCGTCATCATGGACGGCAACGGACGCTGGGCGCAGCAGCGGCTGATGCCCCGCATCGAAGGTCACCGCCGCGGCATCTCGGCCCTGCGGACCCTGGTCGAGACGGCGCGCCGGCTCTCGATTCCGAATCTCTCGGTGTTTGCGTTTTCTAGCGAAAACTGGAAGCGCCCCGCCGATGAAGTGGCGGGCCTCATGCGCTTTTTCGTTGCGGGCCTCAAGAAGGAGGCCGTGCCGTTGAGAGACGCGGGCGTGCGCATGCATGTGGTGGGCGACAGAAGCGTCTTTTCCGCAGACCTCAATGCGGCGATCGACGAGGCCGAATCGATCGGCGCCTCGGCCAACGACATGCGCTTCAACATCTGCCTCAACTACGGCGGACGCTGGGACATCGTGCAGGCCGCGCAGGCGCTGCAGAAGGAGGGCGAGGCCATCACGATCGACTCGATCGAAAAGCGCCTCTGCATGCCGTGGTCGGGGCCGGTCGATCTCATGATCCGCACGGGCGGCGAGCGGCGCATCTCCAACTTCATCCTGTGGCAGGCGGCCTACGCTGAGCTCTGGTTTTCCGACGTCCTCTGGCCCGACTTCAAGGCGGAGGATTTTGAACGTGCGCTTGACTGGTTCGAGGGCCGCGAGCGGCGCTTCGGCATGACGAGCGCCCAGGTACGCGGCTGATCGCGGTTGTGCTACGCTGACCCGATGCGGGCGCGGTTTTTGCGTCTCACGATTGCGTCGCAAGCGTTGTTGTCGTAAGACGCTTCAAGCGCCGGCCTCGGATTTCAATTTTTTGTTTCTTTTCTCTCGGGGTGCATTCATGCTGCGAACACGTGTCATCACGGCAACCGTCTTGCTTCTCATCGTCGTGGGCGCTATTGCGTTGGGCGACGCCGTCTTCTGCGCGGTCATGGCTGCGGCCTTCGGGCTCGTGGTGCGTGAGTGGCTCTCGATGACGCGCCTGCCGCAGGCTGCATCCTGGGCAGTGGGCGTCGTGCTTGCCGCCGCGGGCGTGGCCCTGTCCTTTATGGACTTCGCGCCGCGAGGCTCCATTTTTCTCGGACTTGTGCTGGCCGTGACGGCCGTGTGGATGGCGGTTCTGGGCGTGACCTACGTCGCGCGCGAGCGGGGCTTCGGCGTTGCCGCGGTTTCCTCGCGCATTCTCTGCATCGTACTCGTGCCCACGGCGTGGATGTCGCTTGTGTGGCTCATGCGCGCGGGCGGCTGGCCGCTCATGCTCTCGGTCTTCATGCTCGTGTGGTTGGCCGACGCCTGCGCCTACTTTGCGGGGCGCCTTTTCGGGCGCCATCGCATGGCGCCTGCGATCAGCCCCAAGAAGACCTGGGAGGGTGCAGCGGGCGCCTTCGTGTGCGTTCTGGCCGCGGCCTTTGCCGCATGGCTGTGGCTGCCGCACGACGTGGTCTTTACGAGCTTGATTTTGAATCGTGCGGGGACTGCGGCGGGCCTCATCATCATCGTGCTTCTGACGGCGGTCTCGATTGCGGGCGACCTCTTTGAGTCGCAGCTCAAGCGCAACGCGGGCGTCAAGGACTCCAGCAACATGCTTCCCGGCCACGGCGGCTTCTACGATCGGCTTGATGCGGCGCTTGCGGTCTTTCCCTGTGCGGTCGCGGCGCTTCTCGTCATCTGAGGCCGCGCCTAAGAGAAGCCGTTTAAATTTTTCACCATTTCCGTCGGCACTCGAGCAAAAAAATTCGGGAGCCGGCGGGTCCTTACTTTATAATTTCTAAATTCATGAACCCGCGCGCTTTGTTGCTGCGAGTCCCCGGCCGCGTCCGGGACCCGGCAGAGGACATCGGCGCGCTCTCGTTGTTCGAGCTTTGCAATGACTAAATACGTATTCGTCACCGGCGGCGTTGTCTCCAGTCTGGGTAAGGGCATCGCCGCCGCTTCTTTGGCTGCAATCCTTGAGACGCGTGGTCTGAAGGTCACGATGATCAAGTTGGATCCCTACATCAACGTTGACCCGGGCACGATGAGCCCGTTTCAGCACGGCGAAGTCTTCGTGACCGAAGACGGTGCGGAGACCGACCTTGACCTCGGCCACTATGAGCGCTTCATCAGCTCCAAGATGCATCGCTTCAACAACTTCACGACGGGCCAGATTTATAAGAGCGTCCTCGAGAAGGAGCGCCGCGGCGAGTACCTCGGCAAGACGGTGCAGGTGATTCCGCACATCACCAACGAAATCCAGGCCTTCATCGAGCGCGGCGCCAAGAACGCCTGCAACGGCGAATGCGACGTGGCCGTGGTAGAAATCGGCGGCACGGTGGGCGACATCGAGTCGCTGCCCTTCGTTGAAGCCGTGCGCCAGTTGAGCTTCCGCGTGGGCCGCGGCAACGCCTGCTTCATGCACTTGACGCTCTGCCCGTGGGTGAGCGCTGCCGGTGAATTGAAGACCAAGCCCACGCAGCACTCCGTTCAGAAGCTGCGCGAAGAGGGCGTCTATCCGGACGTGCTGCTGTGCCGCGCCGACCGCGAGATTCCCGAAAACGAACGCGCCAAGATCGCGCTCTTCTGCAACGTCCCGATGGACTGCGTGATCAGCGTGGTCGACGCCAAGACGATTTACGAAGTGCCCCTGATGCTGCACGCGCAGCACCTCGACGACATCGTCTGCGATCGCCTGCAGCTGAACACCAAGCCCGCCGACCTTTCGCAGTGGCGCGAGATCGTGCGCCGCATCCGTGAGGTGAAGGGCGTCGTGCGCATCGGCATGGTGGGCAAGTACGTCGACTACGCCGACAGCTACAAGAGCCTCAACGAGGCCCTGATCCACGCCGGCATCCGCACCGAGCAGAAGGTCAAGGTCGAGCTCATCGACGCCGAGGAAATCGAGCGCGACGGCTGCGGCAAGCTCGAGGGCCTTGATGCCATCCTTGTGCCGGGCGGCTTCGGCAAGCGCGGCACCGAGGGCATGATCAGCGCGATTGAATATGCCCGCGTCAACAAGATTCCGTATCTCGGCATCTGCCTCGGCATGCAGACGGCGGTGATCGAATTCGCGCGTCATGTCTGTGGTCTGGGCGGCGCCAACTCGACCGAATTCGACGTCAACACCGCGCACCCGGTCGTGGCTCTCGTCACCCAGTGGACGGACCGCACGGGCAAGGTCGAAACGCGCGACCAGAACAGCGACCTCGGCGGCACGCTGCGCTTGGGCAGCCAGACCGTTCCCGTGAAGGACGGCACGCTTGCCCACCAGATCTACGGCGACACCGTGTGCGAACGCCATCGTCACCGCTACGAGGTCAACAACACCTACGTGCCGCAGTTTGAAGCCCGCGGCATGGTGATTTCGGCCCGCACCCCGACCGAGAACCTGCCCGAGATGATGGAATTGAAGGATCATCCGTTCTTCGTCGGCGTGCAGTTCCACCCCGAGTTCACGTCGAACCCGCGCACGGGCCATCCGCTTTTCGAGGCGTTCGTGCGTGCGGCCATGAAGTACCGCGACGAACACGCCGCCAAGGCCTAAGAGAGCTTTGGGCGACGCCGGGCGACAGGCGACAGCTCCTGTCGCTCCTGCGCGAAGGGAAGGGGACCTGAGAAGGTTCCCGTTCCCCTCACCACAACCAACGAACGGAGACAGAGCAACGTGAAGCTTTGTGGTTTTGAAGTCGGCAACCGCAGCCCCTTTTTCCTCATCGCCGGTCCCTGCGTGATTGAAAGCCAGGAGATGCTCATCGAGATCGCCGGCAAGGTGAAGGAAGTCTGCGATTCGCTCGGCATCCGCTACATTTTCAAGGCGAGCTTCGACAAGGCCAACCGCACCTCTTCGAAGAGCTTCCGCGGTCCCGGCATGGACGAGGGCCTCAAGATGCTCGATGAGGTGCGCCGTCAGGTCGGCGTGCCGATTCTCACCGACGTGCACACGGCCGAGCAGGTGCCGGTGGTGGCAAGCGTGGTCGACGTCCTGCAGACGCCCGCGTTCCTCTGCCGCCAGACGGACTTCATCGAAGCCTGCGCGCGCTCGGGCAAGCCCGTCAACATCAAGAAGGGCCAGTTCCTCGCGCCCCACGACATGGTCAACGTCGTTGCCAAGGCCCGCGAGGCGGCTGCCGAGGCGGGGCTCGAGACCGACAACTTCATGGTCTGCGAGCGCGGTGCGAGCTTCGGCTACGGCAACCTCGTAAGCGACATGCGAAGCCTCGCGATCATGCGCGAGACAAAGGCGCCTGTGGTCTTTGACGCCACGCATTCGGTGCAGCTTCCCGGCGGCCAGGGCACGAGCTCGGGCGGCGACCGGCGCTTCGTGCCGGTGCTCTCGCGTGCGGCCGTGGCCGTGGGCATCGACGGTCTCTTCATGGAGACGCATCCCAACCCCGCCTGCGCCTTGAGCGACGGTCCCAACTGCGTGCCGCTTCACCGCATGAGCGATCTTTTGGAAGACCTCGTGCGCATCGACCGCGTGGTGAAGTCGTTCGACTACCTCGAAAACGACTTCAACTAAGCCGCGAGCAGCAGCTTTAACAACTCTTTCACTCCAAGGAGGTTGATGCCGACGTCAACGCAAGCCTTGCGCCTGTGCATGAAAACGACCTGCTCATTCACACAAAACCGAGCCGGTCCATCCGAGCGCACCTTTTGCCCACGTTGCCGCGGCATTGACCTCTTTTACTTTTTACAGCGAATTCATTTCAGGAAAAATCATGAGTGCCATCATTGACATCGTCGGCCGTGAGATTCTCGACAGCCGCGGCAATCCGACCGTTGAAGCCGAAGTGTTTCTCGAAAGCGGCGTGCAGGCCCGTGCGGCCGTGCCCTCCGGCGCCTCCACGGGCGTTCGCGAAGCCATCGAACTGCGCGACGGCGACCCGAAGCGCTACAACGGCAAGGGCGTTCTGAAGGCGGTCGAGCACGTCAATGTCGACATCGCCGAGGCGCTGCTCGGGTGCGAGGCCTCGGATCAGGCCTACATCGATCACGCCATGATCAAGCTCGACGGCACGGACAACAAGTCCAAGCTCGGCGCGAACGCCATCCTCGCCGTGTCGATGGCCGTGGCCCGCGCGGCTGCCGAAGAGTCGTGCCTGCCGCTTTACCGCTATTTCGGCGGCATGGGCGCCGTGCAGATGCCGGTGCCGATGATGAACGTCATCAACGGCGGCGCGCACGCCAACAACAACCTCGACCTGCAGGAATTCATGATCATTCCGCTGGGCGCTCCCTCCTTTAAGGAAGCCGTGCGCTACGGTGCGGAAACGTTCCACGCCCTGAAGAAGATCATCAACGGCCGCGGCATGTCGACCGCCGTGGGCGACGAGGGCGGCTTTGCCCCGAAGTGCGACAGCCACGAAGAGGCGATCGAGCTCATTCTCGAAGCCATCGCCGCGGCGGGCTACGAAGCCGGCAAGGACATCGCGATCGGTCTTGACTGCGCCTCGAGCGAGTTCTACGAAGACGGCAAGTACGTGATGAAGAAGTCGGGCGGCCAGGTGCTCACCGCTGAAGAGTGGGCCTCGGTGCTCGAAGGCTGGGTCGAGAAGTACCCGATCATCTCGATTGAAGACGGCATGGCCGAAGGCGACTGGGCGGGCTGGAAGATGCTCACCGATCGTCTCGGCGGCAAGGTGCAGCTCGTGGGCGACGATCTCTTCGTCACCAACCCCGCGATCCTGCGCGAAGGCATCGAAAAGGGCGTTGCGAATTCGATCCTCATCAAGGTCAACCAGATCGGCACGCTCACCGAAACGTTTGAAGCAATCGAAATGGCAAAGCGCGCGGGCTACACCGCGGTCGTTTCCCACCGCTCGGGCGAAACCGAGGATTCGACGATTGCCGACATCGCCGTGGGTTTGAACGCCGGCCAGATCAAGACGGGCTCGATGAGCCGCTCGGACCGTATGGCGAAGTACAACCAGCTTCTTCGCATTGAGGAATATCTGGGCGAGAGCGCGGTCTATCCGGGCCGCAGCGCCTTCTACAATATCCGCAAGTAACGTCGCCCGTCAGGGCGCAGGCGTTGGTTTAAGGCCCCAATCTTTCACAAGCGAGTGCACCCGTGAGCGTCAGGCATTTCTTCTACATCCTGCTCTTTGGTCTTGCCGTCGGCATTCAATGGCCGCTGTGGTTCGGCAAGGGCGGGATCGCCCGAATGCATTCGCTTGAAACGGAGCTTGCGGCCATTCGCGAGGCCAACGACCGGCTTCGCGCCGAAAACGACTCCGTTGCCGCCGAAATCGAGTCGCTCGAAAGCGGCAGCGGCGCCGTCGAGGAGCGCGCCCGCATGCGTCTGGGGATGATCCGAAGCGACGAAGTTCTTTTCCGACTCGTTCCCAAGGGAGAAAAGCCCGCCGAACGGCTGCCGCAGCCTGAAACGAGCGGCAAGCCGCAGATTTTTGCGCCCAAGCGCTCGGATCTGTATATTGACGGAGCTGTTTCCCGGCCCTCGACGGCGCGTCAGCCTGTCGCAAGGGAAGGACAGACGATCAAGATTCAATAAAGGAGTTATTCAAAATGGCTCAGCAGTACATTCAGCAGCTTACCGTGTTCCTGCGCGGTGGTCAGAACGTCGTCATTCCGTTCAACGCTGAAAAGCCTGAAGTTCTCAATCCCCAGATCGACGCCTTCATCAAGGCGATCGGCGACAAGGCCAAGAACCAGGGCAACTTCCTCTTCCAGGGAGCCCGCGTGGTCCTGATCCACATCCCCGACGTGTCGGGCCTTGATGTCGTGAGCCTCGTCCGCAAGGAAGAAGCCGCCGCCAAGGAAGCGCCTGCCAAGGCTGAAACGGCCGCCAAGAAGTCCTCGAAGTAAGAGGACTCCGTTTCCTGCAGGCAGCTCAGTCGACAGGAAAGCGGCTCATCCGCCCACATCCGGCCTCCGGACGCTTTTTCTCCACACCCCTTCGTGGTGGCGTGAGAAGAATCGTCCCGAGGCCGGATTTTTTTGTGCCTCGTTTTTCTGAGCCTCGGAACAAAAGGCGAGGTGCGGTCAGTGCGGCTCCGTGCGGTTCGATGCGGCTTGAAAAACCTACCCCGCATCCCCATATTCTTGAATCGAGAAGGAGGCGGCGCGAGGATGCTGCGCGTTTCGATCGGTCTCTTTAAGAGGCCTAGTCGTTGCGCAGGATCTGCCCCGGAACGGTCGCAGCCGACAGAAGCTTCTCTCAAGACGCATTTCGCCTGGATTGGTCTCCTTGAGGCGGAATGCGAGAGAGAGAGAAAACTGATGCGCACCGCCTCCCGTATTTTTTTAAGAGTTGATGAACTGCACGGCCTTGCCGTCGACGCCTTGAAGCGCTTTTGTGCATTCTCGGCGCCGCAGGGCGTGCGGTTCTTCTTTTCAGGGATAAAAAGATGGCCGCTGAGGTTCATGGTTTTCAAACGGAAGTCACCAAGCTTCTGAATCTGCTTGCGAAGTCGCTTTACTCCAACAAGGAGGTGTTTCTGCGCGAGCTCGTCTCCAACGCTTCCGACGCAATCGATAAGCTTCACTTCGTGTCGCTTACCGACGCCAAGCTTCTCGGGGATGATCCGCAGCTTCGCATCACGGTCAAGGCCGACAAGGACGCGGGCACGCTCACCGTTTCCGACAACGGCATCGGCATGACGCTCGAAGAGGCCAATTCGCACCTCGGAACGATCGCCAAGAGCGGCACCGAGGACTTCTTCTCCAAGCTCTCGGGCGACGAGGCCAAGGACTCGCAGTTGATCGGCCAGTTCGGCGTGGGCTTTTACTCGGCCTTCATCGTGGCCGACAAGGTGACGGTCGTCTCGCGCTCGGCCTATGCCAAGCCCGAAGAAGGCGTGCGCTGGGAGTCCGAGGGCGCCGGCACCTACACGAGCGAGACGGTGACCGTTCCCACCCGCGGCACGAGCGTGACGCTGCATCTGAAGGCCGAGGAAAAGGAATTCCTCGAGAGCTGGCGTCTGCGCGAGGCGATCACGAAGTATTCGGACCACATCGCCGTGCCCGTGATGCTCTGGGAGGAAAAGTACGAAGCGCCCGAAAAGGAGGGCGAGGCGCCCAAGACGAGCTGGGACTGGGTGCAGGTCAACGAGGCCCGTGCACTGTGGACCCTTAATCCCCGCGAGGTGAAGGACGAGCAGTACAAGGAGTTCTACAAGCACCTCTCGCACGACTACGAGGATCCCCTTGCCTGGGCGCACAACAAGGTCGAGGGCGAGCTTGAGTACATCTCGCTTCTCTATGTTCCGAAGAACGCTCCGTGGGATCTCTATTCGCGCGATCAGCAGCATGGCCTGAAGCTCTTCGTGCAGCGCGTCTTCATCATGGATCAGGCCGAGCAGTTCCTGCCGAACTACCTGCGCTTCGTGCGCGGCCTCGTGGATACGAACGATCTGCCGCTTAACGTTTCGCGCGAACTGCTGCAGGAAAGCCCGATCACCACGAAGCTCAAGAAGGCGCTCACCAAGCGCGCCCTCAACATGCTCGAGAAGCTCGCCGAGGATCCCGAGAAGTACGCAAGCTTCTGGAAGACGTTCGGCGCCGTGTTGAAGGAAGGCCCCGTTGAGGACTACGCCAACCGCGAGACGATCGCCAAGCTCCTGCGCTTTGCCTCTACGAAGAACGACAGCAACGTGCAGAACGTGAGCCTTACCGACTACGTCTCGCGCATGAACCCCGCGCAGAAGAACATCTACTACCTCGTGAGCTCGAGCTATCAGCAGGCAAGCACCTCGCCCTACCTCGAGACCTTCCGCAAGAAGGGCATCGAAGTGCTTCTGATGTGGGAGCGCATCGACGAGTGGCTCATGGGCAACATGACCGAGTTCGAGGGCAAGAAGTTCATCCCGGTGACGGCTAGCGACCTCGAGCTCGGCGACCTGGCCGACAAGGAAGAGCAGCAAAAGACCGAAGCTGCCAAGACCGAAAACAAGGCCTTGATCGAGCGCTTCAAGCTCGCCCTGGGCGACAAGGTCGAGGATGTGGTCGTCTCCGACCGACTCTTTGATACCGCAAGCTGCGTCGTCTCCAAGCAGGGCCAGATGCTCACGGCGCAGATGCGCCGCATGCTCGAGGCGGCCGGTCAAACCGTGCCCGAGATGAAGTACATCCTTGAGATCAACCCCGAGCACAAGCTCGTGAAGAAGGCTGCGGCCGCAGCCGACGACGCGGGCTTTGCAAAGTGGGCCGAATTCATCTACGACCAGGCGCTTTTGTCCGAGCAGGGTGCTCTGAAGGACCCCAACGCGTTCCTCAAGCTCATGAATGAACTCATGAACTAAGCGCTTTGAAGTTTCCTCGCAGGGAAGGCTCAAAACCGTTTCCCGCAAGGAACGCTCGAGGGCGCTTTAAGCGGCCGGCATTGTCGAGGGCGGAGGCTCTATAAAAGAGCTGCGTCCGGGACGATCCGGCCGTTTTTTACTGTCCTTCCTCCGGCGGCGCTCTTGCGTTCTCTTGAAGCCTCTCCCAATTTCTTTGGGACTGCTAGGCTTGCGGGACAATTTTCATTTGCGAATTTGTCGTCAACGTTTCCCTATGACCATTGCCACCGTCCTGACCCCGCAGGTGCTTGCCCTGCTGCTTGCGGCTGCCGTCTTGATTTTCATCATTGCCCTTGTCGTCATGGGCTTTCTGCTTCACGGCATGAAAACGGCGCTGACCGGCCGCGTCGAGATGCTTGCGACCGGCCAGCGGGCCTCGGCCGAGCTCGTTGATGCGGGCCTGGAGCGCATCAAGCAGGAGCTGCTGCACGCCAACGCGACGCAGGGCAACAACTTTGCAAACTTCCTGCAGATCGAGCAGGCGGGCCGCGACAGCCAGGAGCAGCGTCTGGAGCGCCTCACGCAGACGCTGTCCGGGTCGCTGCAGCAGATGAACGCGGCGATGGCTTCTGAACTCGCGCGCCTTCGGACGGCCAACGAACAGGCCCTGGGCGAGATGCGCGCCACGGTGGATGAAAAGCTTCAGGCAACGCTCAACACGCGCATTACCGAAAGCTTCAAGACGGTCGAGGAGCAGTTGGCTGAAGTCCATAGGAGCTTGGGCGAGATGCGCGAGATGGCCCGCAACGTCGACGGCCTGAGGCGCGTGCTCACCAACGTCAAGACGCGAGGGGTCTTCGGCGAAACGCAGTTGGCGCTCCTGCTTGAGCAGATCCTCACGCCCGATCAGTACGAGGTCAACGTCGCTACGCGCCCGGGGTCTTCGGAGCGCGTTGAGTTTGCGGTGAAGCTTCCCGGCGCCGAGGAGGGGCATCCGGTGCTGCTGCCCATCGACGCAAAGTTCCCTCTTGAGGACTACCAGAGGCTTGTGGCCGCAAGCGAGGCGTGCGACGCCAAGGCCCAGGCCGCAAGCTTGAAGGCCCTTCAGACGCGCATTCTTCTTGAGGCCCAGAAGATTCACGACAAGTACGTCGAGGTCCCGTACACGACCGAATTTGCGGTCATGTACCTGCCCGTTGAAAGCCTCTGGAGCGAGGTGCTGCGCGTACCGGGCCTGGTTGAGCGCGTGCAGCGAGAGCACCACGTCTCGATTGCCGGCCCCTCGGCCTTGGCCGCGTTCCTCAATAGTCTCCAGATGGGCTTTCGCACGCTTGCAATCGAGCGCAAGTCTTCCGAGGTCTGGCGGCTTCTGGGCGAAATCAAGTCCGAATTCGGCAAGTTCAGCGAATCGGTGGCGGGCATGGAAAAGAAGGTCGAGGCGATCCGCTCGGCGCTTGAGTCCGTGCGCACCCGCACCAACGTCATGAGCAGAAGGTTGAGGAGCGTCGAGATTGAGGGACATGCCTCCGACAAGGCCGCACTTGCTCCTCAAAGCAGCGAGGGTGGCGAGGCCAGACCCCCGCAGGCCGAGAGCTCCGGATTCGGCCTCTAGTTTTTGCTCATATCCGCAGAGGCGCAAGCCGACCGAATCAGCCTGCGGCAGCCGACGGAAAACCGATCAAAACCGATCAAAATCGGTGGAAATCCATGAAAAGGGAGGCGCAAGCCCCCTGCGGTACAATGCGGCGCCGGCCTCAAGCGCTTTGCTTTGTCTCAAGAGGCCAGCCGCACCGAGCCCATAAAGCCGATAGCGCCCATCACGCGCCGATTCAGATCCTGAGCGCGCAAGGCGCTTGAGCGTGCGGCGCACGTTTTGTTTTTCCTTTCCTTTGCTTACAGCTGATGCCCAAGAAAAAGACGCCGGCGGCAACGCCCGATCTGTTTGATTTTTCTGCCCCGCAGTCCGACGAGTCCGAGAAGGCGACCGAAATGGCACCCGAAAAGGCACCCGAAACGGCAACGCCCGAGAAGGCGCCTGAGTCGGATGCAACCGTCGGTGCGCCCGAGGCGAGCACGTCCGATGTTGAAGCTGCAGCTCCCGAGGAGGCGCAGACCGCAGACGATGCGGCGGCCGATGCTGCAGAAGAGGCCGGTGCCGTTGCGCAAGGGCCTGCGTCCGCTTCTGACGATGTCGCGTCCGGATCCGAACAGCTCGACGACGCTGGACTGCCCGCGGTCTTGAGCGACGGCGGCGCGGTGCAAAACGACGGGATGTTGACGCTTGCGCGCTACGCCGCGCACGCCTACCTCGAGTACGCGCTCTCGGTCGTGAAAAGTCGTGCGCTGCCCGACGTCTTTGACGGCATGAAGCCCGTGCAGCGGCGCATTCTTTACGCCATGGATCGCATGCGCCTGGCCCCGCCGGCCAAGGCCGTCAAGTGCGCGCGCGTCGTGGGCGACGTGCTCGGCAAATACCATCCGCACGGCGATCAGGCAGCCTACGAGGCGATGGTGCGCATGGCGCAGGACTTTTCGCTGCGCTACCCGCTGGTCGACGGCGAGGGCAACTTCGGCTCGCGCGACGGCGACGGCCCCGCGGCGATGCGCTACACCGAAGCGCGTCTTACGAAGATTTCCGAACTGCTCTTGTCGGAACTTGACAGCGGCGACGTCGACTTCATTCCCAACTACGACGGCGCCTTCAAGGAGCCCACGCACCTGCCGGCACGCCTGCCCTTTGTGCTCTTAAACGGCGCAAGCGGCATTGCCGTGGGCATGGCAACCGAAATTCCCTCGCACAACCTGCGCGAGGTGGCAGAGGCCGTGCTTTTGCTCTTGAAGAACCCCGAGGCGAGTCTCGACGACGTGCTCGCGGTCATGCCCGGCCCCGACTATCCGGGGGGCGGTCAGATCATCACGAGCCGCGCCGACATCCGTCAGATCTACCGCACGGGCCGCGGCAGTCTGCGCGTGCGCGCCCGCTACCACTTTGAAGAACTGCAGCGCGGCCTCTGGCAGCTCGTGGTTGACGAACTGCCGCCTGCGGCCAACGCCGAGCTTGTGCTCTCGCAGATCGAAGAGCTCACCAACCCCAAGCCCAAGGCAGGAAAGAAGTCGCTGACGGCCGATCAGCAGGCCGACAAGACGCTCATGCTCTCGATGCTCGAGGGCGTGCGAAACGAGTGCGACAAGGACACGCCCATGCGCCTTGTGTTTGAGCCGCGCTCAAGCCGCATCGAGCGCGAGGCGTTCGTGAGCCTGCTCCTTTCAAAGACGTCGCTTGAGTGCAATGCGCCGATGAACCTCGTGATGATCGGCACCGACGGCAGACCGCGCCAGAAGGGGCTCCTTGAGATCCTCTCCGAGTGGCTTGAGGCAAGAAAAGAGACCGTGCGCCGCAGAACGCGCACGCGGCTCGAAAAGGTGGAGCTGCGGCTTCACATCCTCGAAGGCCGCAGCATTGCCGTCGACAACATCGACCGCGTGATCGAGATCGTGCGCTTTGAGGAGGACCCCAAGGCCTGCCTCATGAAGGAATTTCACCTCACCGCGGCGCAGGCCGAGGACATCCTCGAGCTGCGCCTGCGGCAGTTGGCCAACCTCGAAGTCGAGCGCGTGCTCTCCGAAATGAAGAATCTGAGAGAGGAGGCCGCAGAACTCAACCGGATCCTTGCCGACGAAAAGGTGCTCAAGAACCTCATCGCCCGCGAAACCCGCGAGGCCGCGCGCACCTACGGCGACGACCGCAGAACGCTCATCGAAGAGGCCGAGCGCGCCGCGCTCGAGGTGACGGTCGCAGCCGAACCCGTGACGGTCGTGATTTCCCGCCAGGGCTTTGTGAGAAGCCGCCTGGGCCACGGGCACGACGCCACGCTCATGAGCTTCAAGCGCGGGGATGGGCTCCTTGCGGCCTACGAGTGCAGCAGCGACGACACCTTGATCGTCGTGGGCGGCAACGGCCGCGTGTATTCGGTTGCGGTCGACCAGCTTCCGTCTGCGCGCGGCGACGGCAAGCCCATTACGAGCTTTATCGACTTTGAGGTCGGAAGCGGCATCGCGGGCTACCTCGTGGGCGCCGACAGCCAGAGCGTCGTGCTCGCCAACACCCAGGGTCTGGGTCTTGCCTGCACGATCAAGAACCTCAAGGCGCGCGTGCGTGCCGGAAAGACCTTTATGCTTCTTGACGAGGGCGCCTCGATGCTTGCCCCCGTCATGGTGCATGAAGGAGAGACGCGTCTGGCGTGCCTTTCGGCCGAAGGGCGCGTGCTTGTCTTTGCGCTCGACGAATTGCGGCGCTTGGCCGACGGCGGCAAGGGCGTGCGGCTCATGGACCTCAACCCGGGCGAGACGCTTACCTCGGTTGTGCCCGTGACCGACGAGGGGCTTGTCGTGCGCGGCACCCGCGGCTCAAGCGCCAAGGCCAAGACGATCGTGCGCGGCGAATTCGAGCGCCTCAACGCGCACCGTGCGCGCAAGGGCAAGGAGCCCGAGGTGCGCTTTGTCGTCGAAGCCATTGAAGCGATCGCCAAGCCCGCAGCCGAACCTGCTGGAAATCAGCCGGCGACGCCGTCGACTTCCGCACCGACTGCGGCTGCCGTAGAAGAAGACGACGAGCCCGATCTGCTCGGCTGATCGACTCGGGTGAAGCCCAAGTCATGCCCCGCGGCTTCGTGAGAGCAGTAGTGAAGGGCAGGCCCGGGACGGACAAGAACCATTAAACGGAGGCGGCGCGAGGCGTTTGTCGCGAGGAGTCTCAGACAGAAATGATAGAGACTTGGGCGACGACGATTCCTGCGCGCCGGCAAACCTATGAAGCAAGGCCAGGTCAAGGATTTTTCAAAGCGCCTCTCAACGCGCCTACTTGCACTCACCGCACTGTGGGTGACCTTCATCGTGCTCACCATCGGCTACACGATGGCCTTGAGCTGGCGCATCGAGGACGCGGCCCGCACGCAAAGCCTCGTGGGGCAGATGCCGGGCCAGATCTACCGGATGATCATTCTCATCGACGAGCGCTATCCGCAGGCAAACTTTGAAGCCGAGATGGTGGCCTTTGAGAATTCGCTCAATCTCTTCGACATGCCGGTTGCGAGAAGCTTCATCACCGCCCCTGGGGGCGATGAGCGCGAGCTTGAAGGCTTCAGGCGCGACTGGAATTCGATGATCCGGCCGCTTCTTGAGAATATGCGTGCGAAACATCTCTTTACGCAGCAGCCTGAAATCGAGCGCTACGTCGCGCACTTGATGCAGCTGCAGGGGACGATCACGCAAAACCGCGCGCACTTTCTCACCGTGCAGAGAAGGCTTCAGATCTTTCTCGTGACGGCCGCCGTCGGGAGCCTCTTTGTCATCATGTGGCTGCTGCTTGTGTGGGTGATCCGACCCACGGAGCGCCTGGGTCAGGCCATGACCAAGGTGATGCAGGGGGAATTGAAGGCCCGCGTGGAGCTCACCGGCAGCGCCGAGTTCGAGGCGATCGGGCGGGGCTTCAACCGCATGGTGGGGAGACTGCAGGATCTCGTTGAGAATCTCGAAGCCAAGGTCAAGGAAAAAACCGAGGCCGTGGAGATTCAAAACCGCAATCTCTCGCAGCTCTACGAGATGACCACATTCCTCGGCCAGCAGCACTCGGTCGACGAACTCTGCGAGGGCTTTACGAGCAAATTGATGAGCTTCATGCGCAACGACGGCTGCGCGGTGTACCTCATCGACCGCCGCCGCAAGCAGGTGGAGCTCGCGGCAAGCGCCGATCTGCCGGCGCAGGCCTTTGCCGACCTCTCGGTCAATCCGATTTCAATCGACCTCGTGGAGTCGATCTTCAAAAGCGACATGCCGCTGCGCGTGACGGTCGACATGCCGGGCGACTTCCTGCCCGAGCTGCGGCTTCCTGACACCAACGCCTACAAGACGGCCTACGTCTTTCACATCCGAAACGGCGTCAAGGACATCGGCTTTTTCGTGATCTACTTCAAGGAGTTTACGAAGCTCCCCACGCAAAGCTACCGGCTCTACGAAAACTTCGGCACGCACTTGGGCGTTGCCATCGACAACGTGCGCCTCATCGACCGCGACCAGCAGTACGCCGTGATCCAGGAGCGCACGCTCATGGCCCAGGGCCTGCACGACTCGATCGCCCAGTCCCTGTCGTTTTTAAATCTCCAGGTGCAGCTGCTCGAGTCGGGCCTTGCGAACAAGGATGAAAAGCTTGTGACCGACACCGTGGCCCTCATCAAGACGGGCGTCATGGAGTGCTATGAGGACGTGAGGGAGCTTCTTCTCAACTTCCGCGAGCGTCTGCACAAGGAAAGCTTCAGCGAAGGCATCGCCACCGTGATCGACCGCTTCGAGACGCAGACCAAATTGAAGGTCCGGCTCGTGGTCTCCGGGTCCGGGGCCGAACTCACCGACAAGCAGAAGCTGCAGGTGATCTTCATCATGCAGGAGGCGCTTGCCAACGTGCGCAAGCACTCGCAGGCCTCGCTCGTGCAGGTCGCGATCAACAACAGCGCTTCCTTTGAGCTCACCGTGACCGACAACGGCATCGGCATCGATGAAAAGCTCCTGCAGTCGCGCAGCAAGCGCCACGTGGGCCTTAACATCATGCGTGAGCGCGCCTCGCGCATCGGCGCACGGGTAAGCATCGAAAAGGCCGATCCCGCTCTCTACCCGTCAGGCACCACGGTGCGCCTGACGATTTCGGCCGAGTCGCGATAAGGCGTCCGGCCGACGCCTGAGTTTGCTAGCGGTTTTTTCCCGTCAGCCCTTTTTCCGGTTACGGAGCCAAGAGTCTTCATGCGTTTTGCCGTTCTTTACCCACTGATTGCGGCCTTTCTCATCGTGCGGCTCATCCTGCCCGCGTTTCATGGGAAAAAGGCGTGCGCTATCCTGATCGCCTCCATCATCCCCGGCGCGCTCTTTCCGGCCGTGGCGCGCTTTATCGGGGGCTCGATGGTTGCGCCCGACCTGCCGCAGGCGGTGATGGTCGTGGGCGGCGTTCTGCAGAACTACACGTTCTGCCTCTTTGCGCTCGTGCTGATCCGCGAGGCGGCAAGCATCCCGGCGCGCATCCTGGGGCTTCCGCTGGCGGCCCTGGGGCGCTTGAGGATTCTCTCCTTATCCATCATCGCGGTTGCGGTCTTTTCGGCCCTGTACGGCGCCTGGCTTGCCGCCGGGAGCCTCGTCGTGCGAGAAGTTGTCGTCGACGTCAAGGGGCTCGATCCGCGGCTGGAGGGCACGAGAATCGTGCAGCTTTCCGACCTTCACATTTCAAGTGCCTTCCGAGGCGAGAGGCTTGAGCGCATCGTACGCGAAACCAATGCTTTAAAGCCCGACATCATTGCGATCACGGGCGACTTCGTCGACGGCACGGTCGCCGAGCGCAAGGACGATCTCGCCGCGCTCAAGGAGTTGAAGGCGCCCTACGGCGTCTGGGGGTGCGAAGGCAACCATGAGCACTACGTCGACTACGAGGGCTGGCGCGAGGCGTTGCCCAAGCTTGGCGTCAAGATGCTCTACAACGCGCACGAGACGATTGAAGTGAACGGCGCGCCCGTCGTCATCGCGGGCGTGCTCGATCCCATGGGGGCGCTGCGCTTTGATCGCGAAAAGCCCGATGCGGCGAAGGCCCTCGCGGGGGCGCCTGAGGCGGTGTTTCGCCTCATGCTCGCGCATCAGCCCAAACTCGCGCCCCGCATTGCCGAGCGCGTGGATCTGATCCTTTCGGGCCACACCCACGGTGGACAGATTTTTCTTCTCAACCCCATCGTCTCTAAACTCAACGACGGGTTCGTGAGCGGCCTTTATGTTCTGAAGGACGGCGTCAAGCTCTACGTGAGTCCGGGCACCAACGTTTGGAACGGCTTTTTGCTGCGCCTCGGGACGGCCGACGAGATCACGCTCATTACGCTCAAGGCGGCTCAGAAGGAAACCGAGGAAGCCGCGGGCGCCGAAGCCAATGCCAAATCCAATGCCAAGATCAAGGCTAAAGCGGGCGGCGCTTAAGAAGAACAACAAACCAAGACCAACACAAGAGAAACAGGAAGTCGGCCGGAAGGACTTCACGCAGGATCCCGCAATCGGGAACCCGAGGGGACCAGATGGGATCCTTAATCCGGCCGACCGTAAAACGAGGAATTGACTGCGATGGAAAACATTGCTCTGCTCGGCGCGACGGGCTCGATCGGCACCAGCGCGCTTGACGTGATCTCCCAGTATCCCGAGCGCTATCACGTGCGCGTGATGACGGCCAACACGAACGTGGCCAAGCTCGCGCAGCTTGCAAGCGTCTGGCAGCCCGAAATCGTGGGCGTGGCCGATGAATCCGCCTGCAAGCCCTTGAAAGAGGCTCTGGCGCAGCTGGGCGTCAAGCACCTCACGGTGGTCGCGGGCCCCGAGGCGATCCGCAGCGCCGCCTGCGACCCGGAAGTCGACACGGTCATCATGTCGATCGTGGGGGCGGCGGCCGTGGTGCCGAGCTTTGCGGCCGTTTCGGCGGGAAAACGCATCCTCATGGCCAACAAGGAAAGCATCGTCTGCGGCGGACGGATGCTCATGGATCTCGCAAGAAAGACGGGCGCGACGATTCTTCCGGTCGACAGCGAACACAACGCGATCTTTCAGTGCCTGCACGCGGCGCGCCCCGAGGATCAGGAAAAGGCCCGTCTGTGGCTTACCTGCTCGGGCGGGCCCTTTCACGGCAAGCCCGAGATTGATCTTGCGACGGTGACGCCTGCGATGGCGCTTGCGCACCCCACCTGGTCGATGGGCCGAAAGATCACCATCGACTCGGCCACCCTCATGAACAAGGGCCTTGAAGTGATTGAGGCGCATCACCTCTTTCAGAAGGCGCCCGAGATGATCAGCGTGGTCATTCACCCGCAGTCGGTCGTGCACTCGATGGTCGAGTTTGCCGACGGCGCGGTGATCGCGCAGTTGGGAACGCCCAGCATGAAGACCCCGATTGCCTATTGCCTCGGATACCCCGAACGGCTCTCCGGCGCGGCAAAGCGGCTTGACATCACCGAACTCTCGGCGCTTACCTTTGCCAAGCCCGACATGGAGCGCTTCGTGCAGCTTGCCTACGCCTACGAGGCGGTCCGCCGCGGGCAGGGGGCGGCGATTGTTTTAAACGCCGCCAACGAAGTGGGCGTCGAGGCCTTCCTTGCCGAGCAGGCCGGATTTACCGACATCGCGCGCGTGTGCCGCGCGATGCTGGATGCGCACGACGATGCGGCGCTCTCAGGGCTTGACGACATCGTGGCGCTTGATGCCGACACCCGCGTGCGCGCCCGAAAGTGGCTCGCGGCACACGCCGGCAACCGTTAAAGAAGGCGTCCGGGCCCGTGCGCAAGGCATGGGCCTTCAAGGCCGTCAGGGCTCTGATTTGGCTCTGACATGGCTCTGATGCGGCCTTGCCCCATCGGCCGCATCCGTCGTCTTCGAAGGGGAGGGCGGTCGCTGCCTTGCCCGACATTTGGTCGATAGCTGCTCGACGGTTGTTCGGCAGTTGGGCTGCATGAGGGCCGCTTCGGACACCTCGGGTAATTCCCTAGAAGGGGTGTTTTGTCCGATCCGGGAAACCCCCGGCTCCTTGTTTTTGCCCTGTCATCAGGGCATTGGCGAACGCGCGTCCGAAAGCGACTGAAAGGACGCCGTCCGCGCCCAGAGAAACCCCGCTTGACCAAACGGTCGCTCTTCGTAAAATACCACCCATTGTGTTTGCGGTCCCGGTTGAACGCTAGATAGTGTTGACCGGGTGTTTTTTCCTCCGAACCCTCCGCAAGCCTGGCGACGTCCCATTTTCAGGGCTTTTGGCCGATGTCTGCGGCCGCCATCCTTGGGTTCGGGGTGCATGACGGCGCATGCTGACCAAAACGCCGCAAGGAAAACTAATGTAGAGGTGAATCACCGTGCTGAGGGTTATCAAGAAGGACAATTCGGTTGAGAACTTTGACGCTGAGAAGATCATTGCCGCCGTCAAAAAGGCCGCCTTTCGCTGCGACAAGGTCATTGATCACGATCACCTCACGCAGATCGCCGACGAGGTGCACAACCGCCTTCTGACCCACGAGACGGTGACGGTGGCCGAGCTTCACGAGCTCGTGATCGCCGTTCTCGCCTTCCTGCAGTACAAGGACGTGGCCGACGCCTACGCCGAGTACCGCTACTACAAGACGACCTACGCCAAGACCTTCGAGCAGCTGCGCCAGGACGCCGACGACGTGCTGCGTCTGGGCGATCGCGAAAACGCGAACTTTGACAGCTCCTTGGTGTCCACCAAGGGCTCGCTCATCAAGGGCTACCTCACCAAGAGCCTCTACAAGCAGTTCTATCTCTCCGGCAAGGAGAAGGAACTCATCGAGCGCGGCGACATCTACATCCACGACATGCGCGACATGATCCTCGGGTGCATCAACTGCTGCCTCTTTGATATCGGCAACGTCTTGAAGGGCGGCTTTGAGATGTCCAATGTCCAGTACACCGAGCCCAAGAGCGTGCTGAGCGCCCTGCAGGTGATCGGCGACATCACGCTCGTCGCAACCGCCCAGCAGTTCGGCGGCTTTACGCTTGCCGAACTCGACAAGGTGCTGCTCCCCTATGTTTTAAAGAGCGAAAAGGCCGCGGTCGACAAGTACACCGCCATGGGGATCGACGAGTCCCGCGCGATGGAATACGCCGGCAAGGACGTCGTGCGCGAGCTCGAGCAGGGCTTCCAGTCGCTCGAACTGAAGCTCAACACCGTGCCCTGCAGCCGCGGCGACTTCGCCTTCACGACGATCACGTTCGGCCAGTGGAACGTCGACAAGTACAGCGAGCGCGAAAAGAGCTGGCTCTACATGATCGGCAAGATCATGCTGCAGGTGCGCCGCAACGGCCACGGCAAGGATCACAAGCCCGTGGTCTTCCCCAAGCTCGTGTTCCTCTACGACGAAAAGCAGATCGCGGCCGACCCGTTCTCCGCGGGGCTCTTCGACGAGGCGGTGAAGACCTCGACGCAGTGCATGTACCCGGACTACCTGTCGTTGTCAAGCGAATACGGCTCTGTCTCTGAAATTTTCCAGAAGTACGGCGCCGTCACGAGCCCCATGGGGTGCCGTGCGTTCCTCTCGCTGTGGCGCAATGAAAAGGGCGAGGCGATCACGATCGGCCGCTGCAACATCGGCGCCGTGTCCTTGAACCTCCCCATCATCCTCAAGCTCGCGCAGCTGCGCGATCCCGAGGGCTGGAAGGAGTCGTTCTGGACGATGCTCGACGAGCGCCTCGAGGTGATCCGCGCGTTCTTCTTGAAGCGCTACGACATCATCCGTCACCAGAAGTGCTCGAGCAATCCGCTTGCCTTCACGCAGGGCGGCTTCTACGAGGGCACGAAGAACCCCGACGACACCGTGGGCGACCTGGTGCGCTACATGACCGCGTCTTTCGGCATCACGGCCTTCGACGAATTCACCTACCTCTGGACGGGCAAGCGCCTCGTTGACGAGGGCGGCGAAATTTCCTCGCGCGTGCTGCGCCACCTCAAGGAGAAGCTTGCGCAGTTCAAGAAGGAGGACGGGTACCTCTACGCCATCTACGGCACGCCCGCCGAGAGTCTGTGCGCCACGCAGGCCAAGCAGTACGACAAGTTCTGCCGCGACGAGGGCATCGACAACGTCTTTGCGCACACGCCGCACTACAGCGCCGATTACTTCACGAACTCCTTCCACGTGAACGTGACCGAGGAGATCACGCCCTTTGAAAAGCAGGACAAGGAGTTCCTCGACTTCCACCTCTGCGAGGGCGGCCACATCCAGTACGTGCGCCTTGACAACCCCGAGAACTATCAGGCGGTGAAGGCGATGATCGTGCGCGGCATGAAGAAGGGCTTTTATCAGGGCGTCAACTTCGACAGCGCCTACTGCGGCGACTGCGGCACGCACAGCACCAACGTGCTCTTCAAGTGCCCGCACTGCGGCAGCTCCAACCTCTCGGTGATCAGCCGCGTGTGCGGCTACCTCGGCTACTCCAACGTCAACGGCATGAGCCGCATGAACGACGGCAAGATGGCCGAGATCAAGAACCGCGTGAGCATGTAGTCTTTACGACGCACGTCAATCAATGAGGGCGCAAGCGCTATGAACTACGTGGGCATCAGCACCTTTGACACGGCCAACGGCCCGGGCGTGAGAGTCTCGCTTTTCTGCTCGGGCTGCCGGCTGCACTGCCGCGGGTGCTTCAATCCCGAAAGCTGGGACTTCGCCGCAGGAAAGCCCTACGACGAGGCAACCGAGGAGAGCCTTCTCAAGGCTCTCGAAGAGCCCTTCGTCGAGGGCTTGAGCCTCCTCGGGGGCGATCCCCTTGAGCCCGAAAACGAGCCCGTGCTTGCTGCGCTCTGCCAACGCGTGCGCGAAAAATTCGGGTCGACGAAGACGATCTGGCTTTGGACCGGCCGCAAGTACGAGCACGTCAAGGACCTTGAGATCTTCAAGTACGTCGACGTCGTGGTCGACGGCCCCTTCATCGAGCGGCTCAAGGTCGAGGAGCAGGGCAAGTGGTTCGGGAGCACCAACCAGAGAATCATTTGCTTGCAAAAAAATTGCGCCGCCTGCAGCAAAGCGCAGGACGACGGCACTCAGAAGGCCGCCTGATCAGGCAAAATAGGCCGGCCGGGACAGCCCCCGGACGGTATGCCGGTTGGGAACGGTTTGATGTCAAGCACCGGCAGGGTGAAGCCCTGCTGTACATGTGCTTCTGGGGGATGGAGGCGGAGAGTCCGTTTCCATCCTTTTTTGTTCCCGCCGCCCGTTTTGTCGCAGGCTTTATACAAAGCGCCTGCCGACAGGCGCTCCGCCTGATTTCGGAGCGCCTATCGGCAGGAACGATTTTCAAAAAGGTTTTTCCGATGGTCGCGCTTCTTGCCTTCATCGTCACCCTCTCGATCCTCGTCGTGATTCACGAATGGGGCCACTACATCGTGGCGCGCCTGTGCGGCGTGCGCGTGCTCGCGTTTTCGCTGGGCTTCGGACGGGTGCTTTTGAAGAAAACCGACCGCCGCGGCTGCGAGTGGCGGCTCTCGGCCATCCCCTTCGGCGGCTATGTGATGATGCTTGAAAAGGATAGCCGCGAGCGCGCCGCCGAGATGGGCATCCAGGTCACCGACGAGGAGTTCGAGCGCCAGAGCTTTGACAGCAAAAGCGTCTGGCAGCGCTTTGCGGTCGTCTTTGCTGGCCCCTTCATGAACTTTGTGCTTGCGGCCGTGATCTATGCCGGGATCGCCATGGTGGGGACCTACGAGCCCTCGACGCGCCTCGCTCAGCCCCCGGCCGCCACGCAGGCCGAACAGGCGGGCGTGCAGAAGGGCTGGAAGGTGGTGTCGGTGAACGGCCGCGAGGTCGACACCTTCAACGCGCTGCGGCTTCAGGTCGTGGGCTATCAGGGCGAAAAGAACGTGCGCGTGAAGTTTGCCGACGAGGGCGGCGTCCCGCACGAGGCGACCTTTGACCTTTCGGCCTACGCGGGCGAAATGAATCAGGGCGACGCCGCGCAGCACTTGGGGCTCATCCCCTGGACGGGCAGCATCATGGTGGGCGAGGTCGAAAAGGGAAGCGCCGCCGAAGCCGCAGGCTTGAAGCCCACCGATACGGTGCTTGCGATGAATGGAAAGCCCGTGACGGACGCCTCGGCCTTCATTGCCGACGTGCGCAAGAGCGCCGGCCGTACCGTTGAGATTGAGGTCAAGCACGCCGACGGCACGCGCGACGTTCTCTCGATCGTTCCCCGCGAGCACACGCTTGAGTCGGGCGAGGTGATCGGACGCATCGGTGCGGTTCTCGGAGCCGTGCCCGACTTCGTGCTCACCCGCGAGGGCCCGATCGGGGCCGTGGGCGTGGGCATCGCCAAGACTTGGGAAATGGTTGAGGTCACGGGCCGCGTTTTGAAGAACATCGTGGTCGGCACCGCGAGCACCGACAACATCTCAGGACCCTTGATGATCGGCGACATCGCAGGGCAGGCGGTGAAGTTCGGGCTTCTGAGCTACCTCTTGTTTCTGGCCATGATCTCGGTCAATCTGGGGTTGCTCAACCTCGTGCCGATTCCGATGCTTGACGGCGGGCACCTCTTCTTTTTTACGATCGAGGCGATCACCGGACGCAAGCCCGGCCCCAAGACGCTTGCCGTGAGCCAGAAAGTCGGACTTTTGTTTGTTCTTTTGCTCTTTGCGATCGGTATGTCCAATGACTTGACAAGGATATTGGGCTAAACTCTCAGCAATTTGTGTCTGCGGGACCGCCGCGTGCATCGCTCCTGCGGTGCTTCTTCTAAAAAAGCCAATTGAAGCCACAGGTCACTTCTGAATAAGAAAATGAAGGGAAGATTTATCCTCCAGGGTCTAGCCGCTGCAGTGATCGCCGCCTTTTCGGTCGGCGCGGCTGCGCAGGTATTCACCATCCGCGACATCCGTGTCGAAGGCATCCAGCGAACGGAGCCCGGTACGGTCTTCTCGCATCTGCCGTTTCGCGTAGGCGACGAATACACGCCCGAGCGCGGCAGCGACGCCATTCACTCGCTCTACGCCTCCGGGCTCTTTCGCGATATTGATCTGTCGGCCGACGGCGACGTTCTCGTGATCAATCTCGTCGAGCGCCCGGCCGTAGCCGACATCGAAACAAACGGCATCAAGGCATTTGATGCGGCGGGCGTCGAAAAGAGCCTGCGCGACGTAGGTCTTGCCGAAGGCCGCATCTTCGATCAGTCGATTCTCGATCGCGCCGATCAGGAACTGCGCCGCCAGTACCTCTCGCAGGGCTACTACGGCGTCGAAGTAAAGACCACCGCCACGCCCTTGGAGCGCAACCGCGTTCGCATCACGATCAACGTCGACGAGGGTGCGGCGAGTTCCATCAAGCAGGTGCGCTTCGTCGGAAACACGGTTTTCGACAGCGACGATCTTCTGGATCAGATGCAGTTGGCGCCCCGAAACTGGATGAGCTGGTACACGCGCAAGGACCTCTACTCGCGTGAAAAGCTTGCTGCCGACTTGGAATCCATCCGCAGCTGGTACCTGAATCAGGGCTATCTTGATTTCCGCATCGACAGCGTGCAGGTCTCGGTTGCGCCCAACAAGAGCGACGTCTACATCACGATCAATCTCACGGAAGGCAAGCAGTACCGCATCGATTCGGTGAAGTTGGCGGGCGATCTCCTCAATCTCAACGCCGAGGTCGAGCCGCTTCTGACGTTTGAAAAGGGTGAGGTCTACAACGCCGAAAAGCTCAACAACATCGGGCAGCAGATCGTCGACAAGTATTCGCGCTTAGGCTACGCCTTTGCAAGCGCTACGCCCAACCCCGTGCCGGTGCCCGACACCGACTACGTGCAGGTCGTCTATACGGTCGACCCGGGGCGCCGCGCGTATGTGCGCAACGTCAACATCACGGGCAACACCCGTACGCGCGACGACGTGATCCGCCGCGAAGTGCGCCAGTACGAATCGGCGTGGTTTGACAGCGACGCCGTGAAGGCCTCCCGCGATCGAATCGACCGCTTGGGCTACTTTGATTCGGTCACGGCCGAACCCAAAGCGGTTGAAGGCACGCGCGATCAGGTTGACCTTGAAATCGCCGTGAAGGAACGTCCCACGGGCTCGATTTCGCTTGGTGCCGGCTACTCGACGTCGGACGGCGTGATTCTGTCGGCGGGCTTTGCGCAGGACAACGTCTTTGGTTCGGGCAAATCGGTGAGCGTCGAGGTGAACACCTCGAAGAGCATGCGCACCTACGCCCTGAACCTGGGCGAGCCCTACATCACGCCCGAAGGCATCAGCCGCAACTGGACGGTGTACGACCGCCGCGTCGACCTCGACGAGCTTGACGTCTCGAACGTCGCCTACGAAACGCTGGGCGCGGGCATCAACTTCGGTCTTCCGGTGACCGAGCTCGACCGCGTGTTCCTGGGCGCGCGCTTTGAAACGACGAAGGTCGACCTCCGAGGTGACCGCAATAAGGCGGCCATTACCGATACGGTTTCGCCCGAGCGCTACTGGTCCTACGTGGACGAATACGGCAAGTCGTCGCAGGCGGCGCTCCTTACGCTCGGTTGGTCGCGAGACAGCCGCGACAATGCGCTTGCGCCGACCCGCGGCCGCTATCAGCGCATCTCGGCCGAGTTTGCGCTTCCGGTGCTTGATCAGCGCTACTACCGCGCGACCTATCAGTTTACGCAGTATGTGCCGTTAAGCCGCTCCTGGACGCTTGGTCTCAACATGCAGTTGGGCTACGGCGACACGTACGGCAGCAAGATGTACCCGTTCTTCAAGAACTTCTACGCGGGCGGCATCGGTTCCGTGCGCGGCTTTGAGAGCTCGACGCTGGGGCCGCGCGATACCAACGGCGACAACCTGGGCGGCGACCGCCAAGTCGTGTTCTCGGCTGAACTTTTGACGCCGCTGCCTGGCGCCGACCGCACGCTGCGCGGCCTCGTGTTCCTCGACGGCGGCTATGTCTGGGGCTACGAGCGCTTGTCGCAGGCGGGGGGCTACCAGCGCGAGGATCTCGACTTCAACGATCTGCGCTACTCGGTGGGTTTCGGCATTGCCTGGATCTCGCCCCTGGGACCGTTGAAGTTCTCGCTTGCCTTCCCGCTCAACGAAAAGCCGGGCGACAACACCCAGCGCTTCCAGTTCCAGATCGGTACGGGCTTCTAAAAGGAAAAAATTGGAAATTGAAGGCCTAGGGCTCGGGCAGGAATTGGTGAAAATCAAATTTTCTGCACGAGGCCAGGCTCAAGGACGCATCAGAAACAAAGGGCGGGAAAATTTCGTTTATTCTGCATTTGGCAAAAGGTCGTTACCTTTACCTTCAGGAAAAAAAACGACAAACCCCGTAATATGCGTTCAACAACGCTTTCACGACAGCGTCGCAACGTTTTGAGGCGCTGCAGTTTTTGGGAATATTGATCGATGTTTAAGAAGGCTTTGATTGCGGTTGCGAGCGCCGCTCTGCTTTGCGGCGGCGCGGTTGCTGCCGACTTCAAGGTTGGCGTGGTCAACCCCGCCCGCATTCTTTCGGAATCGGCTCCGGCCGTGGCGGCTCAGAACAAGTTGAAGAGCTACTTCAAGACCCGCGAGGATGATCTGAACCGCGACATCCGCGAGTTCCGTACCCGCGCGCAGAAGTTCGAGAAGGACAGCCCCGTCATGACCGAAAGCGAGCGGCTCAAGCAGCGCCAGTCTCTGGCTGAGACCGAGCGCGACATCGCCCGCCGTCAGCGCGCCCTCATCGAGGAGCGCAACCAGCGCGCCAACGAAGAGAGCCAGATCATCCTCTCGCGCGCCAACAAGATCATTCAGGACATCGCCAAGAAGCAGAAGTACGACCTGATCCTTCAGGATGCCGTCTGGGCGAGCCCGAAGGTCGACATCACCGAGCAGGTGATGAAGCAGTTGAGCGCGCCTGCCAAGTAATTGGGCGCATCGGCTCGAAGCGCCGCGGGTGGGAGGAAAGCTCTCAGCGCTGCGGCGCTCTGACGCTCTGCCGGGAGGGTAACCCCCGGCAACAGGATTTTTTGTAAAGGATCGAAAGCGCCCAGCAGCAAATCTGAGCGCTTTCGCCGTTTTACGAATGCGCCGGGCGAGGATTTTCGGCCGGCGCATTCCACATCAAGCGAGACGAACATGTTCAAGATTTCCGATCTCATCCACGAAATTGACGTCCGCTCGGGCGGCAGACTCGCAAGCCGCTGCCTCGATGGTGCAGAGGACTGCACGGTCTCGGGCTTTGGTCCGATTGAAAGCGCACGGCCCGATCAGGTCGTGTTTCTTGCCCAGCCGCGTCTGCGCGCGGCCGCCAGGGACTGCAAGGCGGGCGTGCTCGTCATCTCCGAATCCGACTTGAAGGAAATGTATGGCGACTCCGACCCCGCGCGTCCCGTCGTCGTCACCGCCAACCCCTACGCCTGGTTTGCCTGGGCCGTGCAGGCGATGCTCAAGCAGCCTGATGCCCCGGGCCGGATCGAGGCCGGCGCCTTCGTGCACCCGGCCGCCAAGGTGGATCCCACGGCCGTCGTTGAGACGGGGGCCTTCGTCAAGGCTGGGGCCGTCATCGGCGCGCACTCCGTGGTGAAGTCGGGCGCCTGCGTGGGCGAAGGCACCACCGTGGGCGAAGACGTGATTCTCTATCCCAACGTCGTGATCTACCCGGGCTGCCGCATCGGCAACCGCGTCATCATCCATTCGGGCGCCGTGATCGGCGCCGACGGCTTCGGCTTTGCCCCGTTCATGGGCGAGTGGGTGAAGATTCCGCAGGTGGGCGGCGTGACGATCAGCGACGATGTTGAAATCGGCGCCAACACCACGATCGACCGCGGCGCGATCGAAGACACCTTCGTCGGCAAGGGCACGAAGATCGACAACCAGATCCAGCTCGGCCACAACTGCCGCGTGGGCGAGCATACCGTCATGGCGGCCTGTACCGGCGTGGCGGGTTCGACCCACATCGGCAGCCACTGCATCATCGGCGGTGCGGCCATGATCAACGGCCACATCACCATTCCCGACGGCGGCATGGTGGGACCCGCCACGTCGCTCAAGACCTGGGAGAAGGGGGCGCGGGCGATGATCGGCTTCTTCCCCGCGCAGGAGCAGAGAAAGTTCGAGCGCAACGCCGTGGTGGCGATGAATCTCACGACCCTGCGCCGTCAGGTGAAGGACCTGCAGGCGCAGGTCGAGGCCCTCACCGCACGTCTTGAAAAGACGGGCGAGGGCGAATAACCAATCAAACCCCAAAAAAACATAAAGCGGCTTTCAGGATGGGGAAGGGGCGCGAGGCGATCTCAAGCGCATTGCACCGATTCCCCGAGCTTCCCAAAGCCGATGATTTATCATTGACCGGCGTCCTCGCGCATTCAAGCGAGCCGCCGGATGTTTTCAGACTTTTAGATTTTGGATTTACAACGAGCCATGCAGCAGACCGAGACCTCAAGCAAGACCCAGACCATCACCGATATCATGAAGCTTCTGCCTCATCGGTATCCGTTTCTTCTGATTGACCGTGTTCTCGACATCAACGAAGACTGCACCGAAGCGCGTGTTCTGAAGAACGTCACCGTCAACGAGCCGCAGTTCACCGGGCACTTCCCGGGCGTTCCCGTGATGCCGGGCGTGCTCATCGTCGAGGCGATGGCGCAGGCCTGCGCCGTGCTCGTCATGGCCCGTCTCTCCGAAGAGGAGCGCAACAAGAAGGCGCTCTTTTACTTTGCCGGCATCGACGGCGTGCGCTTCAAGCGCATCGTGCAGCCGGGCGATCAGATCATCTTCGAGTGCAAGTACATCAAGGACCGCGCTCAGATCTGCTGGTGCGAGGCTCGCGCGCTCGTCGACGGCAAGGTGGTCTGCGAGGCGAAGTCGCTCATGTCGGCCCGCAAGGTCTTCGAAGACGAGAAATAAACCGCTCCTCAATCGCCGCACAAGTGATTGACGCGACGTGCGTCCCGGGCGTCTTTCCCCTGCGGGGATCCAACCCCGCAGCCCTAAGATGGGTGCCTTGAGACGAACGTTTGATTGATCAGGATGTCGGTGTCGTTTGCGGCTCCCCTTTTGCCCCGGGAAGTCCCGCGGGCAGCGCACCGCAAATTCGTATAGGCTTTTGTCAGGGGGAGGGTCGGACGCAGCGCATTTGCAAAACGCATCACAACGCGAAGCAAGCGCCGTCCCTTGTCCGGGGTGCTGATGAAGAAAAGCATTCGGCACGCCCCACGGCAAGCCGGTGAGAGCCTCTCGATGGTTCTTTCCCGGCGGCTTTTCCTATCCGAACACTGCATCCGGCCCAAGGAATTCTTATGGCAAAAATTCATCCCACGAGCATCGTTGACAGTCATGCACAGCTAGCCGATGACGTCGAGGTCGGACCGTTCTGCATCATCGGTCCCGACGTCGTGATCGGCTCGGGCACCGTGCTCAACAGCCACGTGACGGTCGCCGGCCGCACCCGCATCGGCTGCCGCAACCGGATCTTTCAGAACGCCGCCGTGGGCTGTGAGCCCCAGGACAAGAAGTACGCGGGCGAAGACACGGCCCTTGAAATCGGCGACGACAACGTGATCCGCGAAAACTGCACGATCTCGATCGGCACCGTTCAGGATCAGTCCATCACGCGCATCGGCTCGCGCAACCTCTTCATGGCCAACGTCCACGTCGCCCACGACTGCCAGTTGGGCAACGACATCATCGTCGCCAACAACGTGGCGCTTGCGGGCCACGTGTGGCTTGAGGACTTCGTGATCGTGGGCGGCTCGGCCGCCGTGCACCAGTTCTGCCACCTCGGCCGCAACGCCATGGTAAGCGGCTTGGCGGGCATCCTGCGCGACGTGCCGCCGTACGTCGTCTGCTCGGGCAACCCGGCCGCGCCCCACGGTCTGAACCTCGTGGGCTTGCGCCGCCACGGCTTCTCGCAGGAGACGATCTTCAAGCTCAAGAGCGCCTACAAGTCGCTCTACCGCGAGGGCAACCTCGTCTCCGACGCCGCTCGCGAAATCGAGGCGCTCTATGCCGAGTGCGACGCCGAGACCCTCGAGCACGTCAAGCACTTCCACGACTTCGTCGTCAACAGCGAGCGCGGCGTGATCCGCTGATCGCGCAAGTGATACTCGTTTGCTGCGTTCAATGACTGAGAAGACAGTGACTGAAGGGGCTCAGCGCCTTTCCGACGGCGCCGCCTGGATCGCGGGCGAGGCAAGCGGCGACTATCTCGCAAGCCTCGTGCTGCCGCGTCTGGCGGAGCTCATGGGCGGCGCGCCGCAGTTCGGCGTGGGCGGCCCGAAGATGGTTGCCGCCGGGCTTGATGCCTGGTATCCGTCCGAGACCCTTGCCGTGCGAGGCTACGTTGAGGTGATCAAGAAGCTTCCGGGCATTCTTGCGCTTCGCCGCAACATGATCCGGCGCGTCTCGCAGGTCCGTCCGCGCGTCTTCATCGGCGTTGACGCTCCCGACTTCAATCTCGGGGTGGAGATGAAGCTCAAGGCGCGCGGCATTCCCACCGTGCACTTCGTCTCGCCCTCGATCTGGGCCTGGCGCCCGGAGCGCATCTGGACGGTGCGCGACGCAACCGACGTCGTTCTTCTCATCTTTCCCTTTGAAGAAGAGATCTACCGCAAGGCGGGCGTGCCCGCGGTCTATATCGGGCATCCGTTGGCGGGCATCATCCCGATGACGCCTGATCCCGCGGCCGCAAGGGCCGATCTGGGGCTCAAGGTCGAAGGCGAGCCGCTCATTGCGGTTTTGCCCGGTTCGCGCGTTGATGAAGTCTCGGGCTGCGGCCCGGTCTTTTTCGAAGCCTGCGAGCGGCTTGTAAAGCGACTGGGCGGCGCCGGCCGCTTCGTGCTTCCGGCCGTGGACGCCGCCCGCGGCGATCAGATCATGGCGGTCGCGCGCAAGTATCCCGTCTTCTTTGAGCGGCTTACGATCGTCGCCGGCCGCAGCCACCGGGTGCTTGAGAGCGCCGACGCGGTGCTTGTTGCAAGCGGCACCGCGGCCCTGGAAGCGGCCCTATACAAAAAGCCGATGGTGGTGGGCTACAAGATGCCGGCCTTGACGGCCTGGCTCATGCGCCGCAAGGGAACGATTTCCTACGTGAGTCTTCCCAACATCCTCGCCCAGCGTCCGATCGTGCCCGAATTCCTGCAGTACTTCTGCACGCCGGACGCGATTGCCGCAAGCTTGATCGAGCAGTTGAAGGATTCCCGCCGCGAAGAGCTGCGCGAGATCTTTACCCGCATGCACGAGTCGCTGCTGCGCCCGACCGCAGAGCTGGCATGCGGAGCCATTGAAAAGGTGCTTCGTGTCTGACAAGACCATTGCAATCGTTCCCGAGGGCGACGAGCCGTCCTACGACGCCGTGAGCCTCATGCGGCTGCCCGTGCCCGTCACGGGCGACGTGTTCGTCAAGGACGGGCGCTTGATCGACCGCCGCGGCCGGCCGCTGCGCGATCTGCGCATCAGCGTCACCGACCACTGCAACTTTCGCTGCCGCTACTGCATGCCCAAGGAGAAGTTCGATTCGCACCATCAGTTTCTCGCGCACACCGAGCTTCTGAGCTTTGAGGAGATGCTGCGGCTCGTGCGCATCTTCATCGGCCACGGGGTCGAGAAGGTGCGTTTGACGGGCGGCGAGCCGCTTTTAAGGAAACACATCGACGAGCTCATCGCACGCTTGAAGGAACTTCGCACCTTGAAGGGCAAGCCCCTTGACATTGCGATGACCACGAACGCGACGCTTTTGAAGCGCCTTGCGCCCTCGCTCAAGGCCGCGGGACTTGATCGCGTCACGGTGAGCCTTGATGCGCTCGACGAGAAGCTCTTTCAGAGCATCAACGACGTGGGCTTTCCGGCCGCCAAGGTGATTGAAGGGATCTTCGCCGCGCAGGAGGCGGGGCTTCCGGTCAAGGTCAACACGGTTTTAAAGCGCGGCATGAACGAAAGCGAGATTCTCCCTCTGGCCGAGTTTTTCCGCGGCAAGGGCGTGATCCTGCGCTTTATCGAATACATGGATGCGGGTACGGCCAACGGCTGGCGCATGGACGACGTGATCTCCTCGGCCGAGGCCGTTGAGATCATCAACCGCGTCTATCCCATCGAGCCCGTCGAGCCCAACTACCGCGGCGAAACCGCCGAGCGCTGGCGGTATCTCGATGGTGCGGGCGAAATCGGCTTCATCAGCTCGGTGACGAACGCCTTCTGCCGCGACTGCTCGCGCGTGCGCCTCTCGGTCGAGGGAAGCCTCGTGATGTGCCTGTTCGCCGATCGCGGGTATGACCTCCGAACCATGCTTCGGGGCGGCGCGACCGACGAGGAAATCAGTCTTGCGATCGCGCGTTTGTGGTGCGCACGCAACGACCATTATTCCGAAATCCGACTCTCCCAAACCAAGCCCCGCCGGGCCCGCGTCGAGATGCAGTACATCGGTGGGTAGGCCGCACTGGGGGCACTCCCGAGTTCTCAGGGTTATGGATGACAAAGATAACCCCTAAAGGCAAGAAACTACTTAGATACTGCCTACAACGTCAGTCTAAAATTCCATACTGTAGAATTTAGGTTACATTGTTTGGATAATACCTAGATTCTGATCACCACTCCACACAAGCGTCAACATATAAAAAATGGCCGTGTTCGGCCTGGAGATAGTTCAGTATGAAGAAAACTGACATGAAGCTCACGACGGATCTGAAAAGGAAGCTGCAGCAGCGCCTCGACAAGGCGGCCGCAGAGGACGACGGAACCGGGATGATGCTGACTCGTGAAATCGGTGAGATCGGCAGAGAGCTCGGCGTGCAGCGGGTCTGCCGGATTGCGAATCTTGAACGAACAAGCTTTTACCGCACGTTCGACGGGATGACGGATCCGCGCTTTTCCAACGTCTATCGCGTGATCAAGGCCCTGGGCCTCACGCTGACGCTGCGCTAAACACGCAACCATCCGCACGGGAAGTTGGAGGAGTCTCTGACGACGCACGACTGGTGCACAAGTCTGACGCTCACGGCAAGGGGATTTGTCAGGGCGTCACGTTGAAGGGGATCGCGCGCTTTTCGCGTGGAACAAAGTGAAGGCGCAAGCCGTTTTCGGCGGGTACTGATAAAAGTGCCCCGTCGGGTGCGGCGAGCGCCTTTCTCTTTATCTAAATAGAAAAACGCCGGACCATCCGTTTTATTGGCCCGGCGTTTTCGCGTGGTTTATTGAATTTTTGCAGCAGCCTTTACTTCGAGCGCATGTCGGCAAGCGTCTGATAGGCGGCCTGAAGATCAGACTTCACAAGCTTCGTCTTCAACTCAAAGAGCCTGCGGTAGGTGGCGGTGTTTTCCGCGTTGGGCTGGTACTCGGCGTCGCGCACGATCGTCTTTTCAAGCGCTGCCTGTACGTCCGTGATGTGGCCGGCGGCAAGCGCGGCAAAGACGCAGTTCGTCACCACGGCTCCCCCCGAGGTGCGGTAGCGCACGACGTCGGCGTTGAGCATGTCGGCCTTGATCTGGTTCCAGAGCGAGTCGCGGCTGCCGCCTTCGGTGACGGTGATCCGGTCAAGCGCGACGCCCGCGGCGCGGTAGGTGTCGGTGATCTCCATGTAGTCGTAGCCGATCGCTTCAAGCACCGCGCGCCACATGACGTTTTGATCGTCGTCGAGGGTGAGGTTCAGAAACGCCCCGCTTGCCTTTTTAAAGGACCCCGTGCCGCCCGTGAGGTAGGGCAGAAACACCACGCCGTTGCAGCCGGCGGGCACCGTTTCGGCCGCTTCCGAAAGATGCCGGTAGTAAAGGGCGTTGTCGGCTTCCTTGCAGACGTTGTCCTTGTACCAGCGCAGCGCCAGACCCCCGGTGCGGATGAACCCCCAGTAGAAATAGGTATCGGGAAGCGTCCCGCTGTTGAAGATCAGACCTGCGCCTTTTTGCGAGAGCGCCGGGACGATCCCCTTGGTGGAGACGCAGAACATCGAGCAGGTGCCCGCAACGTCCACGCCCTGGCCCGCCTTGAAGACGCCCGAGCCCAGCATCGACTGCATGGTGTCGCCTGCGCCCGCGCACACCGGGGTGCCTGCGACAAGGCCCGTGCGCGCGGCGACTTCCTTGCTGATGCCGCCCACGACGTCCCAGGGCTTGAGAATGCGCGGCAGGTACCGCTCGTCGATTCCAAGGATTTCAAGCTGCTCGGGCGACCAGCACTTTTCCTCGACCTTGTATCCGAGGCCCCAGCCCGACATCGCGCCCCAGTCGATGAAGGCGTCCGCGGCCTTGAGCCCCGCGAGGTTCATGAGAATGTACGGGGCGTTGTGCACGAACTTCACGCCGCGCTCGGCGAACTTGCGATCGTTCTTTAAGAGCCAGCGCGCGAACATCGCCGGGAACATGCAGTTTGCCTCGGGGTTGCCGGTCTCGCGCCCCCAGATGTCGAGGTTGAGCGCGTTGATCGCGTCGCAGTCGGCCTGCGTGCGGCTGTCGAGATAGTTGATGTAGGGTGTGACGGCCTTGCCGTTTTCATCGATGCCGGCGATGCCGCAGATGATGCCGTCGCCCATGACGGCTGCGATGTCGGCCGGATCGTAGCCCTTGCCGCGGATGTCTTCGACGCACTGCCGGATGCACTCGACCGTGAGCTGAAAGAACTCCTCGACGTCCATCTGCACCCAGCCCGGGTGGGGATAGTGAAGGGTCGTGGAAAGACTGTGCGAGGAGAGCGCCTTGAAGGTTTCGTCGTAGACGGCGACCTTGACGCTCTGTGTGCCGGCGTCAAAGCCGAGATAGAGCTTGCTCATCGTAGGGTCATTTCTGAAAGTGCGTCAAAAAGGATGCGTGCTTGAAAAAGGCGCGACTTGCCGTCGATGACTGCCGAAGAACTTTCGCAGGTCTTTTCGCCTTTAAGCCTTTTAGCCTTCGCATCCGTACGTGCGCCGGGCGTCCGGCGACTGCAGTGCGCCCCCGTGAGGGAGAAATCCTCACTCGGGCGGCGACCCATTTTAACCGACGAGCCCCGGCGCTCCCGCGCGGACAGGGGGCAATTGAAGGCAAGAGGGGGAAAATTGCGGGCCGGCGGGCTTGGGCGGGGTTTGACTGTCTTCGGCAGACTTTGGCGGGCGCGACGCCTCGGTTATGCCGGGCCGTCACCGAAAAACGAGTCGATTTAGTATAATGCGGCGTTTCAGGCGCATGACTCATGCGCCGACTTTTGTCGCCCGCAAAAAGACACAGGGTGCTCGTGGCGGATTTTTCCGACGTTTTGAGAATCATCCGGCGTCCTTTTGGCGGAAAGAATTTTTTAACCCTAGCTTCGCAGCGCTGTCGCCGGACTCAGAGCTTGTGTCCGCGTGGCGGATCGGTTGTTCTCTCAGACCCAACGGCTGCGGGCGCATGCATGAAGAATCAAGTTCCAATGACTGACAATGTAGAAGCCGTCAAGGCCGAAGAAGCTGCCAAGACTGAAGCCGCCGCTCAGGCTCCCGAGGCGAAGGCTGAAGAGCCCGCCAAGAATCCGCTCGAGAAGAGCGTGGAGATCACGATTGATCAGGACAAGCTCAAGGACGGCGTCAAGGCCGAATTGAAGCGCATCGGCAAGACCGCCAAGATGCCCGGCTTCCGTCCCGGCCACGTCCCGGCCAAGATGATCGAGGCTGCCTACGGCTTTGAGGCGAACAACCGCGTCCTCAACCGCCTGATCGACGAGGGCTACCGCGCCGCCGTCGCCAAGGAAGGCTTCCAGGTCGTGGGCCAGGCTTCCGCTGAACCCGTCGAGGGCGAAGGCATGAAGTTCCGTCTCACCTTCGAGACGATGCCCGAGATCAAGACGCCCGACTTCAGCGGCGTTGAGCTCAAGCGCTACACCTGCCCGGTGACCGACGAAGCCGTGCAGAAGACGATCGACATCATCGTCAAGCAGCGCGCCACGTACGAAGCCGAAGACGGCCGCAAGGCTGCCGCCGAGGACAAGGTGACCGTGGACTTCGCGGGTTCGATCGACGACAAGGCCTTCGAGGGCGGCTCCGCCCAGGGCTTCCAGTTCGTTCTCGCCCAGGGCCGCATGCTCCCCGAGTTCGAAGCCGCCGTGACCGGCATGGCCGCCGGCGAAAGCAAGTCCTTCGATCTGACCTTCCCGGCCAACTACGGCAACGCCGAGCTCGCCGGCAAGAAGGCCACCTTCAAGGTCGACTGCAAGAAGGTTGAAAAGCCCGTCTACCCCGAGGTGAACGAAGAGTTCGCCAAGAGCCTCGGCCTTGACTCGGTCGAGAAGATGCGCGCCGAAATCAAGAGCAATCTTGAGCGCGAAGTGAAGGCCCGCCTCGAGAACCGCACCCGCGGCGAAGTGTTCGAAGCCATCTACAAGCTGTGCGACTTCCCGATCCCGCAGGTCATGCTGCGCGACGAGATGATGCGCATTGCCGAAAACACGCTGCGCGCCTCCGGCATCAAGGACAAGAAGCCCGAGGACTTCCCGCAGGATCTGCTGCGCGAACCCGCCCAGCGCCAGGTGCGTCTGTCGCTGATGCTTGCTCACATCGTGGGCGAGAACAAGATCGGCGCCTCGCGTGAAGAGGTCGAAGCCCGCGCCCGCGAGATCGCCTCTGCCTACCAGCAGCCCGAAGAGATGGTGAAGTGGCTCATGGGCCAGCAGGAGCAGGCCAACCGCGTCGCCGAAGGCGTGATTGAAGCCAAGCTCGTCGACTTCGTTCTCGGCAAGGCCAAGACGACCGATGAGGCGATCGCCTTCGATCAGCTCATGGGCAACGAAGCTGCTGCCGCCTAATCACGGCAAGCTCAAGCGCTGCGAACGCGCTGCGGCATAAGTTGCCGCAGCACGCTCTAGAGTAGCTGCTGGAGCCGGTCGCATCAGGCGCTTGAAGACAAAAGCGGGGAAAAGGGCGCGAAGTTCCTTTTTTCCGCTTTTTCGCGTCTTGAGGCGGCCGCCGTCAAGCGACACAACAGTTTTTTCAGGAATTTTTTCAGAGATGAACTATCGTACCAACGACATGCTCATTCCGATGGTGATTGAGCAAAGCGGCCGCGGCGAGCGCAGCTTCGACATCTACTCGCGCCTTCTGCGCGAGCGCATCGTCTTTTTGAACGGTGAAGTCAACGACGAAAGCGCCAACCTCGTGATCGCGCAGCTGCTTTTCCTTGAAAGCGAAAATCCCGAAAAGGACATCTCGCTTTACATCAACAGCCCCGGCGGCTCGGTCTACGCGGGTCTCGGCATCTACGATACGATGCAGTTCATCAAGCCCGACGTGCAGACGATCTGCGTGGGCATGGCCGCTTCGATGGGGGCGTTTCTGCTTGCCGCCGGCGCCAAGGGCAAGCGCTCGTCGCTGCCGCACTCGCGCATCATGATTCACCAGCCCTCGGGCGGCAGCCGCGGCATGGCAAGCGACATCCAGATCCAGGCGCGCGAAATCCAGGACTTGAAGGGCATCCTCAACGAGATCCTCGCCGAGCGCACCGGTCAGAGCATCGAGACCATCACGCGCGACACCGACCGCGACAACTACATGAGTCCGGCCGAAGCCCTGAAGTACGGCCTCATCGACAGGATTTACGAAAAGCGCGCCTAAGCACTGAAGGCACGCACCGGGGCGCCGACGCAAGAGGCGCGCGCCCCCATTTCAGTCTGCGCGACAGGAGGGCGGCCATTGAAACGTCCGCTTGTCGCCGCAGTTTTTTGACGACGCAACAGCAGAATTCTTTTTTGGGTCATGACGCAATCTGATGATTCGATCGAGCGCCGCTGCTCGATCTGCGGCCGCCACAAGGCCGACGTGAAGTCGCTCTTTGACACGGGCCGCGGCATTTACATCTGCGACCGCTGCATCCGGGGTCTCTACAAGAGCCTCGGCGCCGACGAAGCCGAGGAGGGGGCCTCTGAAGCTACCCATTCGGCTGCCGAGGACATCCTCAAGGCGCCGATTCCGACGCCGCAGCAGCTTTACGCGCATCTTGAAAGCTACGTCATCGGCCAGACCAAGGCCAAGCGCGTGCTCTCGGTCGCGGTCTACAACCACTACAAGCGCCTGCAGCACATGAACCGCAACAACGACGTCGAGCTGCAGAAGTCGAACATCCTTCTCATCGGTCCGACCGGCTCGGGCAAGACCCTGCTCGCGCAGACGCTTGCGAAGGTTTTGAACGTCCCCTTTGCGATTGCCGACGCGACGACCCTCACTGAGGCTGGCTACGTGGGCGAAGACGTTGAAAACATCATCCACAAGCTCGTGCAGGCCGCCGAAGGCGACATCGAGCGCGCGCAGTGCGGCATCGTCTATCTCGACGAGCTCGACAAGATCGCCCGCAAGAGCGAGAACCCGTCGATCACGCGCGACGTCTCGGGCGAGGGCGTGCAGCAGGCGCTCTTGAAGCTCATCGAAGGCACGGTGTGCAACGTGCCCGTCGAGGGCGGCCGCAAGAACCCGCGCGGGCGGATGAACGCCGTTGATACGAGCAACATTCTCTTCATCTGCGGCGGGGCCTTCGACGGTCTTGAAAAGATCGTGCAGCGCCGCTCGGTCAAAAGCGGCATCGGCTTTGGCGCCGAGGTGGCAAGCGTCAAGGAAGCGTCCCTTACCGAGCTCTACAGCCAGGTCGAGGCAAGCGACCTCGTGAAGTTCGGCTTGATCCCCGAACTCGTCGGGCGCCTTCCGGTGCTTGCCACTCTCGAAGAGCTCTCCGAAGACGCCTTCGTGAGCATCCTCACCCAGCCCAAGAATGCGCTCGTCAAGCAGTTTGCCGAGCTCTTTGCCATGGAAGGCGTTGAGCTTGAAGTGACCGACGAAGCGCTTCGCGCGATCGCCAAGAAGGCGATTGCCCGCAAGACGGGTGCCCGCGGCCTTCGCTCCATCGTCGAGGCGGCGCTTCTTGACGCGATGTTCGAGGTGCCCGCACGTCCCGAGATCGGCAAGGTGAAGCTCACGGCCGAAACGATCGAAAAGGGAACGGCAGCCGAGCTCATCGCCTGCCCGAGAAAGCCTGTGGATCAACGCTCGGGAGCCGAGACCCCGGCCGCTTCGCAGGCGCCCGCGCACGCCTAACCGTAAGCCTCAAGTGCACGCTTCAATGCACGCCTGAAGCCGCAGGCTGCCGTTGCCGGCAATTTGCCGGCAACGGCAGCCTGCGGTTGGGCTCAAATTTTTTTGACGAAAAGTCCGCGGATATTGCCCAACCGTAACAATTTGCGAGCGGGCGGCATGCCCGCGGACTTTGCCCGATAGAATCAAAGAACCTGAAAAAGTCCTCGTGATCTCGCGGCCGACGGGGCCCCGAGGTGCTTCACGGGAGATTTCGGGGTGCTTCTAGGAGGCTCCTTTCGGTACATTAGGGAGCCCGAGCCGCTTTGACGAAAAATCCCGCAGAAAAAGGCGTTGAACACGCCTGCCGCCGTCACCCGCACGGGAATTTTTGCGGCGCTGCGGCTTGAGATTTGCCCCCGGCACCCCCATATGAGCAGAGGACTTTTCCACTTTTTTGGATTTAGAAAAGTTAAATGACAACTGAGAATGCCGTTGCCGCCGTGATCGTGGCGCCCCTGCTTCCCATTCGCGACATGGTCGTGTTTCCGCGGATGGTTCTGCCGCTTTTCATTGGCCGTCCGAAGACGGTGAAGGCCGTTCAGCAGGCGATGGGCGGCGATCACAAGATCATTCTTGTCACGCAGCGTGACAGCAAGACCGACGATCCCTCGATGAGCGATCTCTATACGGTCGGCACGTGCGCGACCGTGCTGCAGATGTTGAAGCTCCCCGACGGAACCCTCAAGGTGCTCGTTGAGGCGCACCAGCGCGTGCAGATCACCGACCTTGAGGACGGCCCGTCGGGCTACGCCGCCAAGGCGCTTCGCATCGACTCGATCGAGGGCGACGCCAAGGTGATGGAAGCCACGCGCCGTACGGTTTTAAAGCGCTTCAACGACTACGCCCGCGAGAGCAAGAAGCTCTCCGAAGATGTCGTCAATTCGGTCAACAGCGTGACGACTGCTGGGGAACTCGCCGATGCGATCGCCTGCAACCTGACGCTTCCGATCGACCGCAAGCAGCAGCTCCTTGAGCAGACCAACGTGCAGCAGCGCCTGAACGACCTGCTCACGTTCCTTGCGGGCGAAATGGACATCCTCGCCGTTGAAAAGCGCATCCAGGGCCGCGTCAAGAAGCAGATGGAGCAAAGCCAGCGCAACTACTACCTCAACGAGCAGATGAAGGCCATCCAAAAGGAGCTCGGAGGTGAGGAGGCCGCGGCCGGCGACGACTTCAACGTCTACCGCGACCGCATTGCCGCCGCCGGCATGAGCAAGGAGGCCGAGGAGAAGGCGCAGTCCGAGTTGAAGAAGCTTCGCATGATGCAGCCCATGAGCGCCGAGGCGACCGTCATCCGCGGCTACCTCGATACGCTCCTTGAACTTCCGTGGAAGAAGAAGACCGAAGTGTCGACCGATCTGCACAAGGCGGCCGAAATCCTCGACAAGGATCACTGGGGCCTTGAGAAGGTGAAGGAGCGCATCCTTGAGTACCTCGCGGTGCAGCGCCGCGTCGACAAGGTGAAGTCGCCCATTTTGTGCCTTGTGGGCGCCCCGGGCGTGGGCAAGACGAGTCTGGGCGAGTCGATTGCGCGCGCCACGGGCCGCAAGTTCGTGCGCATGGCCCTGGGCGGCGTGCACGACGAAAGCGAGATCCGCGGCCATCGCCGCACCTACATCGGCTCGATGCCGGGCAAGGTTCTGCAGTCGATCACGAAGGTCGGGGTGCGCAATCCGCTCTTTTTGCTTGACGAAATCGATAAGCTCGGCGCCGACTACCGCGGCGATCCGGCGGCGGCGCTTCTTGAAGTGCTCGACCCCGAACAGAACCGCACGTTCCAGGACCACTACGTCGACGTCGACTTCGATCTCTCGGACGTGATGTTCGTTGCAACGAGCAACTCGTACAACATTCCGCCGGCGCTTCTTGACCGTATGGAAGTGATCAGCCTCTCGGGCTACACCGAGGATGAAAAGGTGCACATTGCCATGGAGCACCTCATCCCCAAACAGCAGAAGTTGAACGGCCTCAAGAAGAACGAGGCCGAGATTACCGAAGACGCCATCCGCGACATCATCCGCTATTACACCCGCGAGGCGGGCGTGCGCGGACTTGAGCGCTCGATCGGCAAGATCTTCCGCAAGGTCGTCAGAAAGCACAGCGAGGCCGAGGACGACTACAACCAGGCCGTGGCAAAGGCCGAGGCGGCTGCCAAGGAATCCGGCACGGAGCCCAAGAAGATCCGCCGTCAGGGTCTCGGGAAGATCACCGTCAACGCCAAGAACCTCAACGACTTCCTCGGCGTGCGGCGCTTTACGTTCGGCATGGCCAACAAGGAGCCGCAGGTCGGGCAGGTCAACGGCCTTGCCTGGACCGAGGTGGGCGGCGACATCCTCTCGGTGGAGGCCGTGGCCTTCCCCGGCAAGGGCGTCGTGATCCGTACCGGGTCGCTGGGCGACGTGATGAAGGAAAGCATCGAGGCCGCGCGCAGCGTCGTGCGCGCCCGTGCCCGCAAGCTCGGCATTGATCCGGAGAGCTTCGGCAAGACCGACTGGCACATCCACTTCCCGGAGGGCGCCGTTCCCAAGGACGGCCCGAGCGCGGGCGCTGCCATTACGACGGCCATCGTCTCGGCCATGACCAACATCCCGGTGCGTCCGGACGTGGCCATGACGGGCGAGATCACGCTGCGCGGCGAAGTGCTCGAGATCGGCGGCCTGAAGGAAAAGCTCCTCGCGGCTCTGCGAGGAGGCATCCGCAAGGTGCTTATCCCCGAGAGCAACGTCAAGGATCTGGTCGACATTCCCGACAACGTCAAGTCGGGCATGGAGATCGTTCCGGTGCGCTGGATCGACAAGGTGCTCGAGGAGGCGCTCGTGCGCCAGCCCGAGCCGCTGCCTGAGGTGAAGGCCGAGCCTGCCGCCGTGGTGCCCGCCGCTGCTGCGCAGGCCGCCTCCGGGGCCTCCGCCGTGAGTGCGCACTAAGGGGCCTAAAAAGCCCTCAAGGCGAATGAAGAAGGCCGGATTTTCCACGTGAAAGTCCGGCTTTTTCCTTGCGCGCAGCGCGAAGATGTTTTCACTATCTCGGGGATAGCGCTAAGGTCGGCGCCCGCAAAGCCCGACAGTGTTGTAAGGCTGGTCGAAAGCGGCTTTACGCGGCCTCAAAAAATCCCATAGAATCCTTGCCGTGACGGCAAACTACGCTATAGTTACGCCTTGTCAGTTTGACGGCCTCGAACTTCGGGGCAGAACAATAAATTCATAGGGGAATACCGATGAACAAGAATGAACTCGTCGAGCAGATCGCAATGGCTGCCGACATCTCGAAGGCCAAGGCCGGCATGGCTCTGGACGCTTTTGTTGAAGCGGTGAGCTCGTCGCTGCAGAAGGGCGAGGATGTTTCGCTCGTTGGTTTCGGTACCTTCACGGTTTCCGAACGTGCCGCCCGCACTGGCCGCAATCCTCAGACCGGCGCTGAAATCAAGATCCCTGCCACCAAGGTTCCGAAGTTCCGCGCTGGCAAGAAGCTCAAGGATGCTGTAAACTAAACGTCCTTGTGCCTTGAGCACGTGGATGCTTAGCTCAGTTGGTAGAGCGGCGCCCTTACAAGGCGTAGGTCGGGAGTTCGAGACTCTCAGCATCCACCAA
>ENA-UOJV01000144-UOJV01000144.1-human-gut-metagenome-genome-assembly--contig:-C82-NODE-144-length-121621-cov-11.266152_pt1 | contig 121621 bp, 107 predicted proteins | sample MGYA00242356_ERZ723903 | MGnify/ENA metagenome assembly ERZ723903
GAGCAACCTTGAGAGGATAAGTGATGAGCAATGTTCTGGAAAATAGCCCTTTTGACTCAAGACAAGGTGTACGGGTGATTTCTAAGAGAAAATCAAATCGAAAATGCAAGATTGGCTTGTAGCACAGAAGGTTGTGCGGGAAATCCTGAAAGAGGACGAGCAGAAGAAAGAGCAGCTGTATGAGCGGAAGTGCAGCAGGAAGAAGAAAATAGACAGAGCAGTTGATGATGGAATGTCTGGTGCAGTGTGGGTGTAATGCTCATGCTGCACCATTTTTTTGTGTGAAAATGACTTTTAATAATGTTGATTTTTGATTACTCTTAACTCAAATATTGTACCTTAACTTAAAATAAGTTATAATACAGAAAAAGAGTTAAGATTGCAGGTGATGACATGGAATATCTCAATAAAGTTCTTGGAGTCAAGGTTACCTATGAGGATGTGGATTTTAAGCACTTACCCAATTTTATAGTCACAAGGTATCGCTTACAGATGGTGTCTATGAATGAGCAGAAGATGGTTTTTCTTTATCCTAAGGCAGAACTGGAGCAGATTGAAGTACTGAAAAAGCATATTGCTCGGATACAGAAAAATGAGAACTTGCCCGTTGTGCTGGTGCTAAAAGAACTTAGCTATCGCCAGAAAGAATATTTGATTCGTGAGAAGATTCCTTTTATTGTAGAGGGAAAGCAAATTTATTTGCCCTTTATGGCGTTGTATTTGCAGGAACGGTGCAGTGCCGAAAAAAAGTCACGGGAAGAAATCCTTCCATCGGCGCAGATGCTTCTACTGCATTTCATTTATGGAGGGGCACAGGAACTATCCACAAGTCAAGCTGCGAAGGACTTGGAACTGACACCTACTTCTATATCAAGGGCATCAAGACAGCTTGAAGAAATGGGATTGCTGCATATCAGAAAAGTCGGTGTGCAGAGGATCATGCAATCTGAGGATTCTCCGAAAACACTGTTCCAAAAAGCAGGAGATAAGTTGCTGAATCCAATAAAACGAACGGTTTATATTCCGAAAGAATTGGTGGGAACAGAGCTGTTGGAAAGTGGATATTCGGCGTTGGCAGAGTATTCCATGCTGAACACACCGAATGTCAGATGTTATGCGGCAGAAAGAATCTCTCAATGGAAAGATGTTATGTCCAATAGCTTGCAGAATTCGCAGGTGCAAGTGGCCGTAGAGATGTGGAGATACAATCCCAGAAAATTGTCTGCGCGAAATGTCGTAGACGAACTTTCGTTGGCATTGGCATTGAGAGAAGATGCAGATGAACGGGTTGAAGAAGCAGTAGAAGAAATGCTGAATGAACTGTGGAGGAAGATAGATGGTTACAGGAATTGATAGCTTTAAGGAATGGTTCAAGGGCAGTGAAGAACAATATGCTATCATTGGTGGAACTGCGTGTGACATTCTGATGACGGAGGAGGGACTGGACTTCCGTGCGACAAAGGATATTGACCTTGTTTTGATTATAGAAGCAGTTGACGCAAATTTCGGAAAGAAATTTTGGGAATATGTAAAACAGGCGGGATATGAGCATTGCAACAAAAGTTCGGGTGTGCCGCAGTTTTATCGGTTTAGTCACCCAATTACAAATCAGTATCCTGCAATGATTGAACTTTTCACGCGAAAGCTGGATGCCATCCAACTTCCAGAAGATGCAGTGCTAACACCGTTACCGATGGACGAAGATATTTCGAGTCTGTCTGCTATTCTTTTGGACGATGATTACTATGAATTTTTGAAGCAGGGGAAAGTCACCGTTGATGGAGTGACTGTCTTGGATGCGGCATATTTGATTCCGTTTAAGGCAAAAGCGTGGATGGATTTGACAGATCGTAAGGCCGCAGGAGAACACGTTGACAGCAAAAACATTAAGAAGCATAAGAATGATGTTTTCCGTCTGACGGAATTGATTGATCCCACGGTCAAGACAGCAGCTCCCCAAGGAGTTTATGCCGATATTCAAGAGTTTGTCCAGCGGATGAAAAATGAAAACGTGGATATTAAGCAATTGGGGTTAGTTGGCAGAACAAAGGAGAAGCTTCTGGAAGAATTGGAAGCAATGTATGAGACACTTTAAGTAGATATTTGAACAGACAAGAGCATTGATCTGACGAATGGGAGGTATGCTTCATGCCGTTGCAGATTATCAGAAACGATATTACAAAAATGAGCGTTGACGCAATCGTCAATGCTGCCAACACTTAAATAATAATTCAGAGGTTTCCAGGCAGTTATTCTGGTTTTCCAACGGATAAGCACCAATTGTATAAAGAAAAACATGGAAGGTGCTGCCAGATGGTGACACCTTCTTGCTTTAATAAAAAATGTTTGTAGGCCATGAACGTATATTCTGTAATGACAATATCGCAGGTGGAAGCAAATTGATCCAGTGAAACAGAGAACAGGCTGTCTGTACAGTCAGGGGACGTTACGAAACGCCGTCCCCTGCTGTCATATTTTTATAAAGCCCATAGACCATCCAGGTCATGGAGACCGTAAAGAAGATCTCCAGGGCGCTGCTGACGATCCCTGCCAGGATAAAAAGAAAGGCAGAGACGGCCACGATGATTCCGATCCCCCAGAGATATGGCCTGTATTCCCCGGGATCCCTCTGGTAAAGCTTTAGGACCGTAAGGAATACGCAGAGGATCAGACATGCAGCGGCCAGAAAGGCGAAGACGATGTGAAGGTAAGCCTTTAAGGGGAACATTTCCGGCAGATAGGGCGTGGTGACGGCAAAGTCCAGGAGCACCAGGGCCAGAGGCACCAGCCAGGTTCCCGCGGGCTTTTCCGGCATGCGGCGGAAGATTTTTCTTAAACAGACGAAGAAATAGATCCCGACCATAAGACCCCAGAGGACAAAGGCCTCGTTCCGGCCCGCAATATTCCCGAGAACGGAGAAGTTTGTGGTAAACCAGTCGCTTCCCGCCACAAAGAGGAGGGTGTAAACGGGGATCAGGATATAGGCAGTGAACGTGATCAGCATGGAGTTCTCCTTTTCTGGAAATTCTTACGCCGGATCCCATGTAAAAGGAAGAAGCTCCAGAAGGCACCCGGCGAATGGGTATTGCAGACATTGTAGCATAAATACCAGTCCGGAACAAGCGGGTGAGATTTCTACATGTATACCCATAAAAAGCCTTTGCTGTTTCAGGGCCGGTACAGGGGACTGCGCCGGCTCTCTTCTGCCGGTTGATTTTTTCCCCAGTCCGCGGTAAGATGGTAGCACGGCGGCAGAGGAAAGGGCCGTCTTTCATGACAGGAGGAACACAGACATGTATAATGAACTGACTAAAAATGACATAAAAAAGATGGAGGAGGAGATCGAGTACCGGAAGCTGGTGGTCCGTAAGGAGGCCATTGAAGCAGTAAAGGAGGCCAGGGCCCAGGGAGATCTCAGCGAAAACTTTGAGTATTACGCAGCCAAAAAGGATAAAAACAAAAATGAGAGCCGGATCCGGTACCTGGAACGGATGATAAGGACCGCAAAGGTGATATCCGACGATTCAAAAGAGGATGAGATCGGGCTTTATAATACGGTGGATGTGTATTTTGAGGAGGACGACGAAACAGAAACGTACAAGATCGTCACCACAGTCCGGGGAAATTCCCTTAAAAACCTGATCAGCTCCGAGTCGCCTCTGGGAAAGGCGCTGCTGGGCCATAAGGTGGGCGACCGGGTCCATGTACAGATCAATGATAAGGCAGGGTATGATGTGATCGTAAAAAGGATCGAAAAAACGGTGGACGATGGCAGCGACGCTCTGAGGAGCTTTTAAAAACGGCAGCGGACGGCTTTAAGAGGGAGGAAAAGGCTTTGGAAACGTGCAGGGAAGCTTTGGAAAGAAGACAGGAAGGCAAGGCGGGGATGGGAGCGGGTCATAAGGATCATGGCCGGACGATCCTGGGAATGCCCCTGGGGCTGTATCTGGGGGTACTGGCGCTGACATCGGCCTGTATGTATACGGGCTGTGTGCCCAAAAGCCTGGTACCGGCATTTCTGGTGCTGATGGTGTTCGGGGAAGGGCTGAATGCCATTGGAAATACGGTGCCGGTGGTGAAAACGTATCTGGGCGGTTCAGTGATCTGCATCCTGGGCGCGGCGGCCATCCAGGCGGTGGGATTACTGCCGGAGCAGACGTATGAGACCATGGATTTTTTCATCAATGACAGCGGGTTCCTGATCTTTTATATTTCAGCGCTGATCACGGGGAGCCTGTTTAACATTGACCGGAAGCTTCTGCTGCGGGCCACGGTGCGGCTTCTTCCGGTGGCGGCGGCTTCCCTGGCTGTGGGGATCCTGGCTTCGGGACTCTTTGGCATCCTTCTGGGCCAGGGCTTCTGGGGCGGGATCCTGTACCTGGGAGTGCCCATGACCAGCGGCGGCATGACTGCGGGCACAGTTCCCCTTTCGGATATATATGCCCAGGCCCTGGGAGCCGACCCCTCGGCCATGCTGACGAAAATGGCTCCTGCCACAGTCCTTGGAAACTGTGTGGCCATTATTTTCGGCGGCCTGCTCAATAATCTTGGAAAGAGGCGGCCGGAGCTTACGGGAAACGGGATCCTGGTCAACGATGGCCGGCCGGTGAAGAAAACGCCTCCCATGAAGCCGTCCTTTGGCTCATTATGTACGGGAATGGTCATAGCCTTTGCTTTTTACCAGCTGGGGGCGGTGCTCCATAAATTTGTGCCCATGATCCCCACCTACGCCTGGATGATCCTGGCAGTGGTCCTGGTGAAGGGAACGGGGATCCTGTCAGAGACCCTGGAGGACGCGGCCAGAGAGTGGGGGCAGTTTGCCATCCACAGCTGGACGGCGGCAGCCCTTACGGGGATCGGATTTACGCTGATCGACCTGAATTCGATCCTGAAGACGCTGACGGTTCCCTATCTGCTTGCGGTGGCGGCAGTGGTGGCTGTGATCACGCTGACGGCGGCAGTTCTGGGAAAACTGGCGGGATTTTATCCTCTGGAATCTGCCATTGCGGCCGGTATGTGCACCACCAACATGGGAGGCTCTGGAAATGTGGCCGTTTTAAGCAGCGCTCACCGCATGGAGCTCCTTCCCTTTGCCCAGATCGTTACCAGGTCCTGCGGGGCTCTGATGCTGACCCTGGGAGGGATCCTGGTGCAGCTGGTGGGATAGCACGTTTTTCTTGCCAGAAACTTCCTTATATGATAAGATATCCGTAATTCAAAAACAATGTTATCAGATTTCTTAAGGGAGGGAGCTCGTGTATCAGATTTCTAATTTTACAGACAACGACGATGTGAAGATCATTTCCAGACTTGGGGCGTTCCAGGTGATCGAATACCAGCGGGATCTCAGCATCACTCCGTCATCGGCAGTCACAGCCTTTTACAGCGCCCAGATGAATGTGAAAAAGCGTCAGCTGGTCTGTGATCTGAGCCAGTCTCCGGTTACGATCCAGGCGGGAGCCATGCAGTGGATGCTGGGAAACGTGAACGCCACCACCGGGATCAAGGGCGTGGGGGATTTCTTTGGAAAAGCTGTACGGGGAAAGGCCAGCGGGGAATCCACCATTAAGCCGGAATATACAGGAAACGGGATCCTGGTACTGGAGCCCACCTATCGGCATCTGATCCTCCTGGATGTGGCTGACTGGGGCGGCTCTGTGGTCCTGGACGACGGCCTTTTCCTGGCCTGTGAGTCCAGCCTGAAGCACAAAGCAGTCATGCGGGCCAACCTGTCCTCGGCCGTGGCCGGAGGAGAGGGACTGTTCAATTTAAGTCTCAACGGAAACGGCGTGGCCTGTATCGAGGCCTCCTGTCCCAGAGAGGAGTTGATTGAGATCCGCCTGGATAACGACGTTCTGAAGGTGGATGGGAATTTTGTGATCGCCTGGAGCAGCACTCTGGACTTTACGGTGGAGCGGTCCGGAAAGAGCCTCATCGGCTCTGCGGCCTCTGGAGAGGGGCTGGTGAACGTATACCGCGGCACAGGAAAGGTCCTGATGATGCCAACGGCCAATATGCCCAATATTTAAAAAAGAGGCGGGATCCGGTTCAGTTTGTGGATCCCGCCGTTTTTTCATTTCTGTTATTCCTTCTTATCCAGAAAATCCAGCTCTTTTTTTAAAAACTCCATAAACATCTGCTCCGGAGGCGACACTGGCTCCCCGGCCCGGCGGATGCAGCCGAACTCCATGGTAAACCCAGGAATGGGGATACAGCATAGGCCGTATTCTTCTGCCCAGGATGGAGGCATGGCGATGCCCACACTGTAAGCGTTGGTGGCAGCGATGACCCGGGTCCGCATATTGCCCGAGCTGACCCGGAACAGCTTTGAGAGATTGATGAAGCTTACCTGGGAGATGCGGTTATAGGGGGATCCCCGGTCCCCTTCAATGGCATACTCCACAAAGGGATAATCCTTCAGCTTCTCCAGCTTAAAATCCGGATCCTGGGCCAGGGGGTGGTTTTTGGAAAGATTGACGTTGCAGGGAACGTCCAGGAGCTTTCTGTATTCCAGGCCGCGCTCCTCCATTTCCCGGATCATGGAGGGGGCGTTTAAATTGTTGCTGACGGTGATGACCAGGTCGGCTTTTTTCTGATTCAGAAGCCGCATTCCCTCATACTGGTACTCACGGTACAGGGAAACCTGGTAATTTTTCAGTTCCTTGGCAGTCTCTACCTGGCCGCAGAGCCGGATGAAGGCCTCCTCCACCATGGGACAGTTGGGATTTACGATCCCGAACCGGAGCCTGGACCGGCTGTTTCCAATTTCCTGGATCTCGTCCACATCCTTCAGGATCCGGACTGCCTTCTGGACAAATAAAAGGCCCTCTTTCGTGAAACGCACGCCTTTGGCCCCGCGTTCCATGATCTCGAAGCCCAGTTCATTTTCCAGATTCCTTACGGCATTGCTGATATTGGGGCGGGACAGATAGAAACGTTCCGCTGCCTTGGATATGGATCCTGTTTCATAAATAGCCAGGACATATTGAATCTGCTCTATTTTCATCGGTATCACCTGGGTTTTTTGAATGATTTGCACAAAAAATATACATCCCTGTAATTATTTCATATCTACCTGGAATTGTCAACCACTGGTATGATGGAGTCAGATAAGAAATCTGAACGAAAGCAGGGAGGCTTTATCATGGACAAACAGACAGCTTTAGACTTGCTGGACGAGAAACAGGATTTCCTGTTCTCCGTCAGCGACTCCATCTGGGACCATCCAGAGACAGATTATACAGAAGCGGTTTCTTCCGGGATCCTTATGGACGCTTTGAAGAAAGAGGGCTTTACGGTGACCTCTGGCCTGGCCGGGATCCCCACAGCATTTTCCGGATCCTATGGCAGCGGCTCTCCAGTGATCGGGATCCTGGGCGAGTTTGATGCCCTTTCGGGATTGAGCCAGAAGGCGTGTGCTACGGAGAAGGAGGCGCTGGAGCCAGGAGGAAACGGACACGGCTGCGGCCATAACCTGCTGGGGACCGGAAGTCTGGCAGCGGCCATTGCCGTAAAGGAATATCTGAAGGGATCAAAAAAGCCCGGAACCATCATTTATTTCGGCTGCCCTGCCGAGGAGGGAGGTTCCGCCAAGGCGTTTATGGCCAGGGACGGCGTATTTAAAGGCGTGGACATTGCCCTTTCCTGGCATCCCAACCAGTTAAACAGCGTATGGGCCTTCAGCACCCTTGCGAATGTGAGGATCCACTATTTCTTTAAGGGAGTCAGCGCCCATGCGGGAACCAGCCCCCACCTGGGCCGCAGCGCCCTGGATGCCCTGGAGCTGATGAATATGGGGGTCCAGTTCTTAAGAGAGCACATCATCCCGGAGGCCAGGATCCATTACGCCATCACCAACACAGGCGGAGACGCTCCTAACGTGGTCCAGGCGGAGGCGGAGTCTGTTTATCTGATTCGCGCGCCCAAGAATGACCAGGTTCGGGAGATCTACGAAAGGGTCAACCAGATCGCCAGAGGAGCCGCTATGATGTGCGGCGTGGAGGTGGAGATCCAGCTGGAAAAGGCCTGCTCCAATATCCTGGTGAACCACACTCTGGAGGAGGTGCTTTATGAGAACATGAAGGCCGTGGGCCTGCCGGAATACACAGAGGAGGAGTATGCCTTTGCCAGCGCCATCCAGGACACCATGCCGGGCAGGCAGAAGCTGGCGGACCGGTTTGAGCGGATCATGGGAGAAAAGGGCCGGGTTCTGGGCGAGCAGTACGATAAAAAGAGCATTTACAGCTTTATCCTTCCCTACCGCCCCTCTGAAAAACCTTTGTCCGGCTCCTCAGACGTGGGAGACGTGAGCTGGGTATGCCCCACCTCCCAGATCGTTGCGGCCACCTGTGCGGGAGGCACGCCGGAGCACACCTGGCAGATGGTGTCCCAGGGAAAATCATCCATTGCCCATAAGGGACTCCTGTATGCTGGAAAGGTCCTGGCAGCGGCGGCCATCGACCTGCTGGACGATCCGGAGCTTGTAAAAAAGGCGGCCGAAGAGTTTCAGAGAAAAACAGGGCCCGACGGCTATCAGCCGCTGCTTCCCAAGGATGCAAAGCCCTGGATGAAGAAATAAAAGGAAAGGGAGATGCAGGATATGTCGAAAGAGAAAAACATACCTGGTAATGTCCAGGAGGACCAGCGGGACCGGAAAATGTCCAAGGGAGAGCTTGTCTCCTACGGACTTGGCGGCGTGGCCAGCACCATGCCTTCCCAGTTTAAAACGGCCTATGCCATGAACTTCATGAGCGATGTGGCCGGCCTCCATGTGGGAGCCGTAGGGATCTTAAATACGCTGCTGATCATCTGGGATGCCATCAACGATCCCATCATCGGCGGCATCGCGGACCGTACCAACACAAAGCGGTGGGGCAAGTACCGCCCCCATATGATCATGGGTATCCTTTTATGGGCTGTGATCATGGTCATGCTGTTTACTGTCCCGGATCTTCCGGAGACCGGAATGTGGATCTATTATATTGTGGCGCTGCTCCTGTATTCGGTTTTCTATACCCAGTTTACGGTTCCGTGGCAGGCATTGGACAGCGCCATGACCCGGGATCCACAGGAACGGAATCTGATGCTCACCTGCCGTCAGTACGGCGGCTTCATCGCCGGAGCCGTTGTGGGCGTGATTACCATTCCCATTGTCCAGAGATCGGCCGGATCCCAGGACTGGATGGCTCATCAGCGTGGGGATCGTCTGTGTCACCATGATCATCACCGGCCTCTGTGCGGCCAACGGAGCCAAGCGGGTGGATTACTATAATTCCCTTCCCACTCCGGAAAAGATCCATTTTAAGAGCCAGCTGGGGCTGGTGATCCATAACCGGGCCGTGATCTGCGCAGCCCTGCTGCTGGGAGCCGTTACCCTTGTGAATACCATGAGTTCTGCACTTTCCTTATACTATCTCCGGTGCGTGGTGGAGAACATGGGCTTAAAAGCCGTATTCTCTCTGGTATCCCTGGGGATCAGCCTGGTGGTCATCCCCATGATGCCTGCCATGCTGAGAAAATTTGGCAAGATCAAAACTGTGTTTATCGGTATGTTTGTGATCCTGCTCCAGTCCATCTGGCTTCTGGTGCGCCGGGAATTTGCCACAGATCTTGAGGTCATCGGCATGGGCTTTGTGGGAAGCCTTGGCTTCGTATTCGCGAATGTGGCGGTGCTGGCCATGATCCCCGACTGCACAGACTATACAGAGTGGAGGTTTGGAACGGCCCAGGCCGGGTTCATCAACGCCACGATCACTTTTATGAAGAAATTCTGCTCCAGCTTTTCCACCATGATCGTGGGCGTTGCCCTGGCGTCTGTGGGGTACAGTGCCTCAGAGACCTCCCAGGAGGTCATCGACATGATCGTGAACTTAAAGATCGCCTATCCCATTGTGTTAATGATCGTTACGGTGATCCTGGTGAAGCTTTATCCCATTACGCCAGCCTTCGCAAAGACCATGCGCGCGGAGCTTAAGGAGCGCCGGGAGGCGGCGAAGAAAAATTCCTAATGCCAGTTTCTCTATATTGTCATACATACTCCTTTGAGAAGCCGCGGGCCGTCTGCCTGCGGCTTTCCACGTTACTGGCGGTGGCGGCCGGAAAGCTGCGGACACAGAGGAAAGTTTTCTGGAAAATCTTGTGCAGAAAATAAAAATGTGGTAGCCTGTAATCAGAAAAGAATCTGTTGCAGAAGGAGGGATCCGGGATGTTTGACCTGTTCGGCATATTATTTCCAATCGTTTTTTTCATGGTCCTGGGGACATTCATCATGACCATAGCAAAGGGGCTCAGCACCTGGAATAAGAATAACCACTCGCCGCGGCTGACAGTGGAGGCAGCGGTCACAGCCAAGCGCATACATGTGACCCATCACCGCCATGCCAATGCGGGAGACGTTTCGGGAGCCCACGGCTTTACGGACACGTCCTCCACGAAGTATTTTGTCACCTTCCAGGTGGAAAGCGGAGACCGGATGGAGCTTTCCGTTTCCGGGCCGGAATACGGGATGTTAGCTGAGGGAGACACAGGACGGCTTTCTTTCCAGGGAACCAGGTATCTGGGCTTTGAGAGAGATTGAGAATGGAGATTAAAGGATGAGATTAAGGAATGTACTGATCGTTGTGAAGGACATGGAGCGGTCAATAAAGTTTTACCATGACCTGTTCGGCCTGGACACGGTGGTGGATCAGGATGGAAACGTGATCCTGACGGAGGGCCTGGTGCTCCAGGATGAGAAGCTGTGGAAAAAGTTCCTGGGGCGGGAGGTGATCCCGGAGAACAATTCCTGTGAGCTGTATTTCGAGGAGCGGGAGTTTGACTGCTTTGTGGAAAAGCTGGAGCGCCTGTATCCGGAGGTACAGTATGTGAACCGGCCCATGACCCATAGCTGGGGCCAGAGAGTGGTCCGGTTCTATGATCCAGACGGGAATCTGATCGAGGTGGGAACGCCGGTATGATGCTGGAGGAAAGAAGGAGGAAGAAAAATGGACTATAAGATCGTGCGGCTCACAGACCGGCCGGAACTTAAGGAACAGGCGGCCCGGTGGTTCCATGAAAAATGGAGGATCCCACTGGAGGCGTATATGGAGAGCATGGAGGAGTGCCTGGAGGAGAAGGGCCCGGTTCCCCAGTGGTATATGGCGCTGGACGGGGAGCGGATCATCGGCGGCATGGGAGTGATCGAGAATGATTTTCATGACCGGAAGGATCTGGCTCCCAATGTGTGTGCTGTATACACAGAGGAGGATTGGCGGGGCCGGGGCGTTGCCGGCTCGCTGCTGCGGTACGTGTGCGCGGACATGAAGGAAAAGGGGATCGATCCTCTGTATCTGATCACCGATCATACTTCTTTTTATGAACGGTACGGCTGGGAATATCTCTGTATGGTACAGGGAGAAGGGGAAGCGGAAAAGATAAGAATGTATATCCACAGAGGGGAGGAATGATCCTATGGAAAAAAGGATGTGGATCAGGCGGATACTGGGGATCCTGCTTATTGTGGGAGGATTCCTTTTTGGAGCCAGCCGGGACCCGGCGGGCGTCTGTCCCGGAGACAGGATCTTCTCTGCCCTGGGGCTTCCGGTCTGGTCCCAGGGGACAACAGGGACCCATTATCCGGGGCTGGCAGGCCTTGCCGCAGCCATGGCGGGGATCGCCGTGGTCAATACCACTCTCGGGGAAAAGGCAAGGATCCGGGTGTGGACCATAGTGGTCGTGATCCTTGTGCTGGATATGGTCCGGGCGGCCCTGGGATAGAGGACCGGGAACGGCCCGGGCCTGTGGCCTAGAAGGACAGGAAGCAGGGCCGGATCCCGGGACGGAAAGAGCAGCCCAGGAGCGGCGGGCCGCAGAGCGGAAAACAAAGGAAGGAGTGCGCCATGGATCGCAGCGATGTGAGCTTTACATTTTTAGACAGGATCCGGGAGATCGAGGAAAATATCGAGGACGGGCGGTTTCAGTCGGCCCTGGCGCTGGCGGTGACGCTGCCGGATATCTGCGGCGGGATCGCGTTTCCGGAGCTGGTAAAGCGAGGCCGGGACGGGAGGATCCTGCGGGACAGATCCGGGGAGCCCAGCCGGGACACCGGGCGGCAGTATTCCCAGTGGGTGGATACATACGGGGCCCCGTTCCTAAAAAAGGACCCGGCTGACGAAGCGCCGTATATCTGCGGGGAGCGGCTGTGGCAGCTGAGATGCGAGTACCTGCACCAGAACAAGGGCTTCGATAACGATACACCCGACACGGAGGTACGGTTCCACCTGGGGCTCAACTGCGGCAGCAGCATCTGTAACCTGGATACGGAGGACGGATCCGATATCCGCCTGGATATTGAGGAGCTGTGCCGCAGAATCTGTCTGGCGGCCCGGAGCTTTTATGAGGAAAACAGGGAGAACATGGATTTTGCCCTTTATAATACGCCGGTCATTGATTTCACCAGGTGGAAGGAGGAGGCGTTTTCGGCCCGGAAGGTGCTGGGCATCGTCACAGGGGACCGGATCTACGGAAGCGGGCTTAAGGCGGCCCTGGGGCAGTATTACCGGCTGGCAGTTTCGGGAGTTTCCTGGGAGGAGGTCCGGAAGAAGCTGAAAAAGGAAAAGCCCGATGTGTGGATCCTGGACCGGGAATTCTTAAAATATGTGGATCATGAGGACGGAGACGGGAAGGGGCCGGCAGTTTTTATCTTAAAGGAGCCAGGCAGCAGAGAGGCAGGTCTGGAAAGATATCCGTATCTGGATAAGTTCATGGACCTGAAGGAAATGAGGAGGACCATCCGGTCCGGCCAGGAGGGAACAGAACGGAAACAGGACGCTTAAATGGAGGAAGAGGAACGGATGTGGATGATGGCAGCAGCGGCAGGATTTTCCGGGACCCTGATCCTGGGTCTTCTGCTTTACAGGGAAAGGCTGAAAGGAAAACGGCTCGTGGAGCGGAAGAAGGAGCTGGAGGAGGAGCTGAGGAAGGCAGAAAATGAGGCAGAGCGGATAAAAGAGGCAGAAGCCCGTCTTTCCAAACGGGTCTCAGAGCTGGAAAAAAGCCTGGAGGACCAGAGAAGGGAACGGAGGGAGATCTGCGGGGCGGCGGCCAACGTACACCTATATGCCCAGCTGGGAGGCGAAAAGGCCGCCTCCAGGGAGCTTAAGGGGATCCTCCAGGTGATCGCAAAGGAAAGCCGGAAGATCGCAGAAAGGATGGATGCATGAACCAGCCGTTTATAAGAAGGGCAGTTATTGAGTGGGAGAAGATCGGCCAGGACAGCTATTTAAGGCGGATCCCGGCGCTGGAGGGCCTGGAGGCGCTGGAATTTGACGCTCCGGTCACATGCTTTGTCGGGGAGAATGGCAGTGGGAAATCCACGCTCCTGGAGGCCATGGCCATTGCGGCCGGGTTTAATCCCGAGGGAGGGTCCAGGAATTACCATTTCTCCACCTATGACTCTCATTCAGAGCTGTGGAGGGCTCTCCGGCTGGTGCGGGGATATAAAAAGCCGTCCTGGGGATATTTTCTGCGGGCTGAGAGCTTTTACAATGTGGCCACCAGAGAAGAGGAATATGCGGATTTTCTGCATCCTTCAGAGAAATATCATGAAAAATCCCATGGAGAGAGCTTTCTGGCTGTGGCCCAGAAGTATCTGACGCCTGGAGGCCTGTATTTTTTAGACGAGCCGGAAGCGGCCCTCTCCCCCCAGAGACAGCTTACGCTTTTAATGGAGATCTTCCAGTGCGCCAGACAGGGGGCGCAGTTTTTTATGGTATCCCACTCTCCGATCCTTCTGGGTCTTCCGGGGGCCAGGATCCTTTCCTTCGATGACGGGGAGGTCCATCCCTGTGCCTATGAGGAAACGGAAAGCTACCAGGTGATGGAAATGTTCATCAACAGCCGGGAGCTGCTCTTAAAAAAGCTTTTGAAAGATTTATAAAAAAATTTATAAAATATCCCTTGCTTTTTCTTTTAAAAGAGGTATAATACCCATAGTCAATACAAAAAAATGAATAAATATTCAAAATGAGATTTCAGACAGAATGAAGAAGCAGAAAGGGAAGGAAAAATGATGAAGATGATGAAGAAAGCAACAGCAGTGATCCTGGCAGCAGCCATGGCAGCGGCTCTGACCGCATGCGGCGGCGGAGAAAAGGCCGAGACGACAGCAGCAGATACAAAGGCCGAGACAATAGCAGCAAAGGAAGACGCCAAGGGAGCGGAGAGCTCCGCCGAGGAGACAAAGGCCGGAGAAGAGGAAGCCGCTGGCGGCACCATCCTTATGGCTACCAACGCGGAGTTCGAGCCCTGGGAGTTCCATGACGGCGACGCCATCGTGGGCATCGACCCGGAGATCGCAGGAGCCATTGCTGAGAAGTTAGGTATGGAGCTGAAGGTGGAGGATATGGCCTTCGATGCCATTATCCCGTCTGTGGCCTCTGGAAAGTGTGACTTTGCCATGGCCGGCATGACCGTAAACCCGGAGCGTGCGGCTTCCGTGGACTTTACAGATACCTACGCCTCCTCCTCTTTGGTGATCCTGGTAAAGGCTGACAATACAGAGATCACAGGAGAAGATACCCTGGCTGGCCACGTTGTGGGAGCCCAGCTTGGAACCACCGGCGATACCACAGCCTCTGACATCTGTGGCGACGATAAGGTGGAGCGTTATAATACCTTCTTTGAGGCAGTCCAGTCCTTAAAGCAGGGCAAGATCGACGCGGTCCTTTTAGACAAGGCTCCGGCCAACGTATTCCTTTCCCAGAATGACGACTTAAAGCAGGCCGGTGAGGAACTTGGAAAAGAAGAGTATGCCATTGCAGTAAAAAAGGGCAATACAGAGCTCCTTGAGAAGTTAAATGCAGCCATCGCCGAGCTTAAGGAAGACGGGACCATCGACGAGATCGTGAACAAATATATCCCGGCAGAATAAGGAATGGAAAATTATGGAAAGGGCTTTTTAATCCGGCCTATATAGTGTAAAATGAACATGTAACTGGAAAATAATGGAGCTGTCGCAAGGGAGGAGATCTGAATTTCTTCTGCGGCAGCCCCATTGTCGTGTCATAAAAATAATTCCAGACCGGAGGAAACGGCTGGAAAAACAGAGAAAGGAATGAAAACGTGAACTTAGAAGAGCAGCTTACAGCGGAACAATTTTACAACAACTTTGTCGCCGACGACCGGTTCGTAAAGTACATTCTGGGAGGTCTGAAAACGACCCTCCTCGTTACTTTATTTGCCGTGCTCCTTGGCATTTTTCTTGGGTTCCTGGTGGGGACCGTGCGCTCCACCTATGAAAGGACAGGGAAGCTTGGGGTCTTAAACGTGTTCTGCCGCGCCTATCTTTCTGTGATCCGCGGAACGCCGGTGACAGTCCAGCTGATGATCACATATTACCTTATTTTTTCGTCTCCGGACTCCTCCAAGCTGCTCTGCGCGATCCTGGCCTTTGGAATCAACTCCGGAGCCTATGTGGCGGAGATATTCCGGTCCGGCATCATGTCCATCGACAATGGACAGTTCGAGGCGGGAAGAAGCCTGGGCTTCAATTACGCCCAGACCATCTGGTATATTATCCTGCCCCAGGCCTTTAAAAATGTCCTGCCGGCCCTCTGCAACGAGTTCATCGCCCTTTTAAAGGAGACCTCCGTATCCGGCTTCATTGCCCTCCAGGATCTGACAAGGGGAGCGGATATCATCCGGAGCCGTACCTATAACGTGGTGCTCCCGCTCTTTACGGTGGCGCTGGTATACTGGATGATCGTGACCTTTTTGACCTATATGGTGGGGAAACTGGAAACCAGGCTCAGAAAGAATGAAAAGAGGTAAGTCATGGCGGAAAATCAGACAAAGAACCGGGAGATCGGCGCAGGAGAGCCGCTGATCCAGGTAAAGGAATTATGTAAATCCTTTGACGGGGTGGACGTGCTGAAGAACATTACCACCACCATTAAAAAGGGAGAGGTCGTATTTGTGGTGGGGCCGTCCGGCTCCGGAAAATCCACGTTCCTCCGGTGCATGAACCTGCTGGAGGAGCCCACCGGCGGCCATATCTTTTTTGAGGGAACGGATATCACCGATAAAAATACGGATATCAATCTGCTGAGACGGAAGATGGGGATGGTGTTCCAGCAGTTCAACCTGTTCCCCCATATGAGCATCATGAAAAACATGACCATCGCTCCCGTGAAGCTTCTGGGAGTGAAGGAGGAGGATGCCGTAAAGGAAGCCGAAAAGCTCCTGGCCCGCGTGGGACTTTTAGACAAAAAGGACGCTTATCCGGGACAGCTTTCCGGCGGCCAGAAGCAGAGGATCGCCATTGTCCGGGCGCTGATGATGAAGCCGGATGTGATGCTGTTTGACGAACCCACCTCGGCCCTGGACCCGGAAATGGTGGGCGAGGTATTAAACGTAATGAGAGAGCTGGCAAAGGAGCATATGACCATGCTGGTGGTGACCCACGAGATGGGCTTTGCCAGAGAGGTGGCCGACCGTGTCATGTTCCTGGACGGCGGCGATTTTGTGGAGGAGGCCCCGCCGGAGGAATTTTTTACAAATCCCAAATCAGAGCGTCTGCGCTCCTTCTTAAGCAAGGTATTATAAAAAACAGAGAAAGCGCCAGACTGGATACACAGAGATCCGGTCTGGCGCTTTTTTGGAATTTTCTTGCATTTTACAGAAAATATGTGTAAAATCAAACTTATGAAAGACGAAAGACCGAATGTTTGATTCTTAGAAGGACAGCGGCGAATGCCGCAGGAAGGAGCGATGCTCATGAGCAGACTGGAAATGGTCTCTCCGACGAGAGCAAAGATCGTCATGGAGGGGCTTTATAAGGACCTGGAACGAAGGATCGAGGCGAGCCAGCCGGGACTCTGTCCCGTGGACCTGGCCCGGGCGTTTCTGGAGCTGTGCTACGCCCAGACGTGCGGGAAATGCGTGCCCTGCCGGATCGGCTTAAAGCAGCTGATGTTTCTGATCCAGGACGTACTGGACGGAAAGGCTACCATGGACACGTTAAAGCTGATGGAGGAGACGGCTCTGGCGGTCATGGAAGCCGCCGACTGCGCCATTGGATATGAGGCGGCCAATATGGTCTATAAGGGGCTGACCGGCTACCGGGACGAGTATATCGAGCATGTGAAGCACGGCCGCTGTACCTGTGTGGCCTCCCAGCCGGTGCCCTGCGTGACCCTGTGCCCGGCCCATGTGGATATCCCGGGATATATCGCCCTGGTCCGGGAGGGCAGGTATGCGGACGCCATCCGCCTGATCCGGAAGGACAATCCCTTCCCCACCTCCTGCGCCTTCATATGCGAGCATCCCTGTGAGTCCATGTGCCGCAGGAACATGGTGGACGATGCCATTAACATCCGCGGGCTGAAGCGGGTGGCAGCGGATTTTGCGGGAGAGGTGGATCCCCCGGCTCCGGCTCCGTCCACGGGAAAAAAGATCGCCGTCATCGGCGGAGGCCCCGGAGGCCTGAGCGCGGCCTATTACTTACAGCTCATGGGCCATCAGACCACGGTTTATGAGATGCTTCCGGAGCTGGGCGGCATGCTCCGGTACGGGATCCCCAATTACCGTCTTCCCAAGGAGCGGCTGGAGGACGATATCCGCAGTATTTTAAAAACAGGCGTTCAGGTGAAGCATGGATTAAAGATCGGAAAGGACATCACCATCCAGGAGCTCCAGAAGGAATATGACGCTATCCTCATCGCTATCGGAGCCAGCGCTGATAAGAAGCTGCGCCTGGACCATGAGGACGCAGACGGCGTGCTGTCGGCGGTGGAATTTTTACGGAGCGCAGGCCTTGGGGAGCTGCCGGACCTCACAGGAAAGCAGGTGGTGGTGGTCGGGGGCGGCAACGTGTCCATGGATGCGGTGCGGACGGCAAAGCGCATGGGCGCGGAGAAGGTCAGCATCCTGTACCGCAGACGGCGTCACGATATGACGGCCCTGCCGGAGGAGATCGAGGGAGCCGTGGCCGAAGGGATCGAGCTTTTGACCTTAAAGGCACCGTCCTCCATCGATGTGGATGAGAACGGACGGGTCCGGGGGATCTGGGCCACGCCCCAGATGGTCAGCGCCATAAAGGACGGCCGCGCCGGGATCCAGCCCACAGGAGAGCCGGACGTGTATATCCCCTGCGATGTGCTGATCCGGGCCATCGGCCAGGATATCGAAACCAGCCATTTTGAAGAGGCAGGGGTCCCGGTCCAGAGAGGAAAGATCATCACCAGGAGCACAGGAGACTTTGAAAACATGCCGGGCGTCTTTGCCGGCGGCGACTGTGCCAGCGGACCGGCCTCGGTCATCAAGGCCATTGCGGCAGCCAAGGTGGTGGCGGCCAACATCGACGAATATCTGGGCTTCCGCCACGAGATCTCCTGTGATGTAGAGATCCCGGACGCCAATCTGGAGGACCGGACGCCCTGCGGACGGGTCAACCTGACGGAGCGGAAGGCCTGCCAGCGGGTCCATGACTTTGAAGGCGTAGAGAACTGCATGACAGAAAAGGAGGCCAGACAGGAGGCCGACCGGTGCCTGCGCTGCGACCACTTTGGCTATGGAATCTTTAAGGGAGGCAGGGATACGATATGGTAAATGTGACGATCGACGGAAAGAAGATCCAGGTAAGAGAAGGAACGACGATCATGGACGCCGCAGCCAGATGCGGGATTCCGATCCCCAGTCTGTGCTATTTAAAGGATATCAACGAGATCGCCGCCTGCCGCGTCTGTGTGGTGGAGCTGGAGGGAAAGGACCGGCTGATCACCTCCTGCAACAACGTGGTGGCCGAGGGCATGGTGCTTTATACCAACAGTCCCAAGGTCCGCCGCCACAGGAGAAAGATCGTGGAGCTTCTCCTGTCCCAGCACGACTGCCTTTGCGCCACCTGCCAGAGGAGCGGGAACTGCAGCCTTCAGAAGATCGCCAATGATCTGAATATTTTGGAAATTCCCTTCCACCATACGTTGGAACACCAGCCGTGGAATAAAAATTTTCCATTATTGCGAAAATCTGAAAAATGCATCAAATGTATGCGCTGTGTCCAGATCTGTGAAAAGGTCCAGGGACTGGGGATCTGGACCGTGGAGGGGACCGGTTCCCGGGTGACCATCAATGTTTCCGGCAGAAAGACCATCGAGGAAGCGGATTGTTCCCTTTGCGGCCAGTGTATCACCCACTGTCCGGTGGGGGCTCTGACCGCCAGGGACGATACGGAAAAGGTCTGGGAGGCCATTGAGGATCCGCATAAGATCGTAGTGGCCCAGGTGGCTCCGGCGGTGCGGACAGCCTGGGGCGAGGAACTGGGGCTTTCCCCGGAGGAGGCTACCATCGGCCGGATCATGGACGCTTTAAAGCGCATGGGCGTGGACTACGCCTTTGATACGGTTTTTTCGGCGGATCTGACCATTATGGAGGAGGCCAGTGAGTTCCTGGAGCGGTTTACAAAAGGCGAATTCAGGGACAGACCCATGTTCACCTCCTGCTGCCCCGGCTGGATCCGGTTCGTAAAGACCCAGTTCCCCCATATGGTGAAATATCTGTCCACGGCCAAATCCCCCCAGCAGATGTTCGGAGCGGTGATGAAGACGTATTACGCCCAGAAGCTGGGAGTGGACCCGGAGCGGATCTTCACAGTTTCCATCATGCCCTGCGTGGCCAAGAAGGCAGAGCGGGAGATGGAGCTGTTTTATGAGGAATACGCAGGCCACGACGTGGACGCAGTCCTGACCACAAGAGAGCTGGTACGGATGATCCGGTCCGCCCACATAAGGCCGGAGGGCTTAAACGATATTGAAAGCGACAGCCCCATGCGGGAGGGGACCGGAGCCGGAGTCATCTTCGGGGCCACCGGCGGCGTCATGGAGGCGGCTTTGAGGACGGCCTACTTTGCCCTGAAAGGGAAAAATGCTCCGGCAGACGCCTTCCGGGCAGTGCGCAGCCTGGGCTTCAACGCCAACAACGGCGTCCAGGAGGCAGAATTCAAGATCGACGATCTGGTGCTCCGGACGGCAGCAGTCAGCGGCCTGGGAAACACCAGGGCTCTTCTGGAGCGGATCGACCGGGGAGAGGTCCATTACGACTTCGTGGAGGTCATGGCCTGCCCCGGAGGCTGTGTGGGCGGAGGCGGACAGCCCATCCACGATGGGAAGGAGCTGGCCTTTGAACGGGGAAGGCAGCTTTATTATCTGGACGCCGGCGCCAGACTCCGGTATTCCCATGAAAATCCGGACGTGAAGGCTATGTACGAGGAATTTTTTGAAAAGCCCAATTCCCATAAAGCCCATCTGCTGCTGCATACGGAGCACAGGAAATAGGGCGGGGGAGTTTTCTGGCGGACATGAATGGTCCGGGAAAGGAGTCCATGAAACGGAAATATAAGATCGCAATGGTCCAGATGGACACCCAGAACAATAAGGAAAAGAATCTTGAGGACGCCTGTGCCTGGATCGATGAGGCGGCGGCTTCGGGGGCGGAGCTGGTGTGCTTTCCCGAGGTCATGAACCTGATCGGGAAAAACACAGGTCCCGGCGGAGGAAGGGAGCCGATCCCTGGATATTCCACCGGGCGGCTCATGGAAAAGGCGGCGGAGCATGGGATCTATATCCATGGCGGCAGCATTACGGAGGAGATCCCGGGAGAAAAACGGGCCTGCAACACCAGTGTGCTCATAGGCCCCAACGGCGGGATCCTGGCCAGATACAGGAAGCTCCATACCTTTGACATCACCCTGTCCGACGGACGGCCGTTCCGGGAATCTGACCGGATCCGGCCGGGAGACGCAGTGGTGACGGCAGAAACGGAGCTGGGGTGCTTCGGCATGTCCATCTGCTATGACGTGCGGTTCCCGGAGCTGTACCGTCTGCTGGCCATAAAGGGGGCAAGGGTGCTTTTCGTTCCTGTGAGCTTCACAAAGGAGACCGGGGAGGAGCACCTGGAAATGCTTCTCAGGGCCCGGGCCGTGGAAAACGGCTGCTATGTGATCGCGGCAGCCCAGACCGGGGTGAAGCCGGCCTATACGGCTTATGGGAACAGTATGCTCATCGATCCCTGGGGAAAGGTCCTGGTACGGGCCGGATCGGAGACAGGGGTCTTTTATGGGGAGATCGATCTGGATCATGCCGATGCGGTCCGCCGCCGGATGCCGTCCCTGGAAAGCCGGAGGACGGACGTGTACCAGGTGGAGGAAAAAAGAAAGTAAAAAATTTGCAGTTCCATCTTGACAGTTCCAGGAATCTTTTGTATAGTGGAACCATCATATGACTGACGGAAGTGGAAGAAACCACATGAAGTATGATCTTGCTGAGCCGACCGTCTGGGCAATCTGCCCGGATGGACGGCTCTTTTTTGCTTTGCAGGAAGGCGTGAACGGGGCCCCAGGGCAGATCTGGAACTGAGAGGAGTTTCATCTGGTTTTGCTGAGAAGGAGGAGATCGTATGGCCATGGGACGGATCCATTCCTGGGAATCCATGGGGCTTGTGGACGGACCCGGGATCCGCACGGTGATTTTTTTACAGGGCTGCCGCCTGCGGTGCCGGTATTGCCATAATCCGGATACGTGGGAGCTCTGCGGAGGGGGGACCCTGGAATCTCCGGAGGAGACTGTAAACCGGCTGATGCGGTTTAAACCCTATTACGGGGCCGACGGAGGCGTTACGTTTTCCGGAGGGGAGCCGCTGTTACAGAAGGAATTTCTGACAGAGGTCCTTGCCCTGTGTAAAAGCCGTGGGATCCATACCTGCCTGGATACGGCGGGAGTGGGCTGCGGCGGTTATGGGGAGATCCTCAAAAATACGGATCTGGTGCTTCTGGATGTGAAGCATTATACGCCAGAAGGGTATCAGGCTGTCACCAGCCGGTCCATGGATGCCTATGAGGAATTTTTGGACGCGGTCCAGTCCATGGAGGTTCCCTTGTGGCTCCGCCATGTGGTGGTTCCCGGCCTTACGGACGGAGAGGACCATCTGGCGGGTCTGGCAGAGTATGTAAAGGGAATACGGAATGTGAAGCGGGTGGAGCTGCTTCCATATCATGTTCTGGGGGTGCCCAAATACCGCGCCATGGGAATCCCATATCCTCTGGAGGGCGTGCCGCCCATGGAGAGCGGAGCTCTTGTCCAATGGCAGGAGCGTATGAACTGCGGGCTGAAAAACGGCTGAGGGTCTGAGGAGCATCGGAGATCAGATGGAAGAGACTGGGATCACAAAACGTGGTCTGTGACAGGGTGAAAGGAGATCAATATGAGTATCGATGTAAACTGTACAGCATGGAGAGGCTTTAAGACCGGCGAGTGGCGCCATGTGGTCAACGTAAGGAACTTTATCCAGAAAAACTATACGCCCTATGCAGGCGGAGATGGATTTCTGGAGGGGACCACGGAAAAGACGAAAAAAGTATGGGAAAAGGCTCACGGCCTGATCCTGGAGGAGGTAAAAAAGGGCATTGTGGACGTGGATACCACAGTGGTGTCCGGCATCGACAACTTTGCTCCCGGCTATATTGATAAAGACAATGAAGTGATCGTCGGGCTCCAGACCGACGCGCCATTAAAGCGCATCGTCAATCCCTTCGGCGGCATGCGGATGGCCAAGAGCGCCCTGGAGCAGTACGGCTACCAGCTGGATCCGGACGTGGAAAAGCACTTTAATCTATACAGAAAGACCCATAACGACGGCGTATTCGACGCATACCCGGAGCGGATCCGTGTGGCCCGGAGCGCAGGACTTCTGACAGGACTTCCCGACGCCTATGGCCGCGGCCGGATCGTTGGCGACTACCGCCGTGTCCCCCTTTACGGCACAGATTTCCTCATTGAGTCCAAAAAGGCAGACCTGAAGCTTCTAGACGGGCCCATGACCGACGAGAGGATCCGTCTCAGAGAGGATGTGAGCGAGCAGATCCGCGCCTTAAAGAAGATGGCGGACATGGCTGCGAAGTACGGCTGCGATATCACAAAGCCTGCGGAAAATGCCCATGAAGCCGTCCAGAACCTGTATATGGCCTATCTTGCCGGGATCAAGGAAAACAATGGGGCAGCCACCAGCCTGGGACGGACCGCCACCTTCCTGGATATTTATATCCAGAGAGACATGGAGGCGGGGATCCTTACAGAGGCTGGAGCCCAGGAGCTCATCGACCAGTTTATCATCAAGCTCCGTCTGGTGCGCCATCTGAGGACGCCGGAGTACAACGAGCTGTTCGGCGGAGATCCCACCTGGGTGACCGAAAGCCTTGGAGGAATGGGCGTGGACGGCCGGACGCTGGTGACGAAGAATACCTTCCGCTATCTCCATACACTGACCAACCTGGGAACCGCCCCGGAGCCCAACCTGACCGTGCTCTGGAGCCAGAACCTGCCGGAGGCCTTTAAGGATTACTGCGCGAGGATGAGCATTGATACAGACTCCATCCAGTACGAGAACGATGATCTGATGCGGCCCATGTACGGCGACGATTACTGCATCGCCTGCTGCGTATCGGCCATGGCTGTGGGAAAGCAGATGCAGTTCTTTGGCGCCAGGGCCAACCTGGCCAAGAGCCTGCTTTACGCCATCAACGGCGGCGTGGACGAGTTAAAGGGACTCCAGGTGATCCCCGGACTGGAAAAGAATACAGAAGAGGTCCTGGACTACTCCCATGTGCTGGCGGACTATAAGAAGACCCTGGCCTATGTGGCGGAGCTTTATGTGGACACCATCAACATCATCCACTTCATGCATGATAAATATGCCTATGAGGCCAGCCAGATGGCCCTTCACGATACATGGGTGGAGCGCCTGGCAGCCTTCGGTGTTTCCGGCCTTTCCGTGGCTGTGGACTCTTTATCAGCCATTAAATTCGCAAAGGTGACGCCCGTAAGGGATGAGAACGGAGTGGCCGTGGACTTTAAGGTGGAGGGAGAGTTCCCCAAATACGGAAACGATGACGACCGGGTGGACGACATCGCCGTGGAGCTGGTGTCCTTCTTCTCCGCAGAGCTTAAAAAGCACGCCCTGTACCGGGATGCGATCCATACGCTGTCAGCTCTTACCATCACCAGCAACGTGATGTACGGTAAGAAAACGGGAACGACGCCAGACGGAAGAAAGGCCGGAGAGCCCTTCGCCCCGGGGGCAAATCCCATGCACGGAAGGGACAGCCACGGCGCGCTGGCATCCTTAAACTCTGTGGCTAAGATCCCCTACCGGGCCGTATGCCAGGACGGAGTTTCCAACACCTTCTCCATTACGCCCACGGCTCTTGGAAAATCGGAGGAGGAGCGGATGAAGAACCTGGTGATGATCTTAAACGGATACTTTATCCAGGGGGCCCATCACTTAAACGTCAACGTCATGAACCGGGAGCTCCTCATCGACGCCATGGAGCATCCGGAAAAATATCCGACTCTGACCATCCGTGTTTCCGGCTACGCCGTGAACTTCAGCCGTCTCAGCAGAGAGCAGCAGCTGGAGGTCATCAAGCGGACGTTCCACGAGAGCATGTAAAAACAGAAAGCCCCTGTTTCCTGGAAAATTCCGGGAGGCAGGGGTTTTTTTACGGGACGGAACAGGGCGTTTCCTGCCGGATGGAGGAGAGTGCCGGGGCGCTGGTAAGATACAGCCCCGGCATATGTTCTTATGGGGCGTGCGGTTTTTTTACAGGCCCCCTGTCTCCGATCCTTCTTCTTTCTCTGGTTCTCGGCTGCCGGGATGTTTTAAGGGATCGTGGAGGCCGGCTGCGCCGTATAGGCGACCGTGATCATGGTGATATAATCGTCAAGCTCCCGCAGAGCCATTTCGTTGAGCCCTTCCTCATAGGCGAAGCCGGTCAGTGTGAGCTCATGTTCCTGGGCAAAGGACAGGAGACGGTCATAAACGTCCTTCAGCCGGTCCCAGCTTCCCACGCTGAACGCCCGCAGATATTCTCCCGCAGGCAGCACTACATCATACTGTCCGGCCTCATTTCTGCCATAAGAAAAGAAGCAGTCATAATCATTGAAATTTCCGGAAGAAATATTCTGGATGGAGATCCGGCTGCCGAAGTTGTCGTACAGACCGAAGATGGTTTTCAGACGGAGAGAAAAATCGGCGGCTACGGAAAAATCTTGCTCATCGTAAGCCCCGGTGATGGGCGCAGAGAGCAGAATGTGCCGTTTAGGCAGATGGATCCGCTCGATCTTTCCATGGCTGGCCGAAAGCCCCAGCGCCAGCTTTTCCTGCTTCTGCTGCAAAAAGGCCTTTACCTCCAGGAGCTGGCAGACGGACCGGTCGATGAGCTCCTGCTTTTCCCTGATGATCTGGGTAAAGGAAGCGTCAGACGGGTGATCTGTGTAAGTCCGGATCTCTTCGATGGAGAGTCCCAGGCGCCGGAAGATCAGGATCATTTCCAGCTGCACCGCCTGTAATAGTGATATCCGTTTTCATCGATCATTTCCGGGCGGAACAGGCCGATATCATTGTAATAATGCAGAGTCCTTTTGTTGATCCCGTTCATTTTTGCAAATTCCCCGGAGGTAAGAAAATATTTCTTATTTTTCATACGAATCTCCCCTTGACTGTACAGTTACTGTATATATTATGATACACTGCGTAAGAAAAATATGCAAGATTCTGGAGGAAAAAATGAGATTTGCAGAAATAGAAGCCAGTCAGTGGAAGGAAGTAAAAAGTATTTATATGGAAGCCTTCCCCAAAAGAGAGAGAAAGCCGTTTTTTGTCCTAAAGCATTCGGTGAAGCGGGGAAAGGCCAGGGTCTTTACGGCATCCGATGAAAATAGACTGCTGGGCTTTGCTGTTGCCATCCCGTATCAGAATATGGTCATGGTGGATTATCTGGCCGTATCCGGAAAGATCCGGAGCAAAGGGACCGGAAGCTTCATCATGCAGGAGATATGCCAGTATTTTTCAGATAAGAAGGTGGTCCTTCTGATCGAGCAGCTGGACGAGGGAGCGGAGAACCAGGAGCAGAGGATCGCCAGAAGACGGTTCTATCTGAAAAACGGATTCACATCTGCGGATATTTTTGTGGAGGGAGCCGGAGGGGATATGGAGATCCTGAATTTTGGAGGGAAGGTATCTCCGGAGGATTATATGCGCCTTCAGAAGTATGCCCTGGGAAGATTTTTGTTCAGTCTGTCGGGAATGCGGATCGTGGAACCGGCAAGGGCGTAAGAAAGCCGCCGGTCCGCGGTCATAACAGCTCCACGGGTTTCATATGATGTACAAAACGTTCCCAGGGGAAGACCCATGAAGGAATATATCGAAGAACGGGCGGTCCAGATCGCCAATTACATCATAGACGAGAATGCTACGGTGCGCCAGACGGCGAAAAAGTTTGGAATATCGAAGAGTACGGTACATAAAGACGTCACCGACCGCCTCACCCACATCAATCCCGCCTTGGCGGCCCAGGCCCGGGTGGTGCTGGACATCAACAAGGCGGAGCGCCACATCCGCGGCGGACTGGCCACCAAGGAGAAATATGAGCACCGGCTGCAGGCCTGCAGCCGGGAAAACAGATGACCCGGATGGCGGGAACGGAAAAAGCTGTCTCCGGCAGGCCATCCAGGTACTTGACAAACCACTGAAAATCCTTTAAAATCAGTGGACATAAGACCTATATGAAAAAGCAGTGAAGGGAAAAAGTAAACGGAATGCGGCATCCCAGAGAGAAGGCGGCGGTGGGAGCCTTTATGTACGCGTCGTTGAAACCGGTCCCGGAGCTTTATGCGGGCAGGAAACCGGACGGAGGAGTAAGCGGATGTCCCCGTTCCTGTGAAGCATAACGTATTTCCGGCGTTAGCGGAAAAAGAGAGAGTTTCCGGCAGGTCCGGGAACTAAATTGGGTGGTAACGCCGGCTGTCGGTCCCTTTATGGGGCTGGCAGCTTTTTTGTTTTAGCCGGCCCGCTTTATGGGAACCGACGGCCGCCCGGACAGCACAGAATATAAAGGAGGATCATCATGGCAAAGGAAAAGAAGATGGTGGAAGCGATCACTTCCATGGAAGAGGATTTCGCCCAGTGGTATACGGATGTGGTAAAAAAGGCGGAGCTGTGCGATTATGCCAGCGTAAAGGGCTGCATGGTCATTAAGCCCGACGGCTACGCCCTGTGGGAAAATATCCAGAATGAGCTGGATAAGAGATTTAAGGAGACAGGCGTAAAGAATGTATATATGCCCTTATTTATTCCGGAGAGCCTGCTTCAGAAGGAAAAGGATCATGTGGAGGGCTTTGCACCGGAGGTTGCCTGGGTGACCCACGGCGGCCTGGAGCCTTTACAGGAGCGTCTCTGTGTAAGACCCACATCTGAAACTTTATTCTGCGATTTTTATGCAGGGGATATCCACTCCTACCGGGATCTTCCCAAGGTATACAACCAGTGGTGCTCCGTTGTGAGATGGGAGAAGACCACAAGACCCTTCCTCCGCTCCAGAGAGTTCTTATGGCAGGAGGGCCACACTGCCCACGCCACAGCCGAGGAAGCGGAAGAGCGCACCATCCAGATGTTAAATTTATATGCAGATTTCTGCGAGGACTTCCTGGCGATCCCGGTGGTCCGCGGCCAGAAGACGGATAAGGAGAAATTTGCCGGTGCAGAGGCCACTTATACCATCGAGGCGCTGATGCATGACGGAAAGGCGCTCCAGTCCGGTACCAGCCATAACTTTGGCGACGGCTTTGCCAAGGCCTTCGGTATCCAGTATTCCGACAAGGACAACCAGTTAAAATATGTGCACCAGACTTCCTGGGGCATGACCACCCGTATGATCGGCGCCATCATCATGGTACACGGCGACAACGAGGGACTTGTGCTTCCGCCGAAGGTGGCGCCTACTCAGGTGGTGATCGTTCCGATCCGCCAGAATCTGGAGGGCGTAATGGAAAAAACGCTGGAAGTGAAGGACATGCTCTCCAATTTCCGCGTGAAGGTGGATGATTCTGACAAGAGCCCGGGCTGGAAGTTCTCCGAGTCCGAAATGCGCGGGATCCCGGTGCGTGTGGAGTTAGGACCCAAGGACATTGAGGCTGGCCAGGCCGTTCTGGTGCGCCGTGATACCCATGAGAAGATCACAGTGGCCATCGACGAGATCCCCGCAAAGGTGGGCGAGCTTTTAGAGACCATCCAGCACGATATGTTTGAGCGGGCAAAGGCCCACAGGGACGCCCATACTTACGATGCCCACAGCCTGGAGGAGATGAAGGACATTGCCGACAATAAGCCGGGCTTTATCCGGGCTATGTGGTGCGGCTGCCAGGAATGCGAGGATAAATTAAAGGAAGATGTGGGCGTGACCTCCCGCTGCATGCCATTTAAGCAGGAAAAGCTGGCTGATACCTGTGTATACTGTGGAAAGCCGGCCACAAAGATGGTGTACTGGGGCAAGGCATACTAATATATGAAAGAAAACAGACGGTCCGTAAAGGATCTGGCCTATGGAGGGCTGTTTACGGCGCTGATCGCGGCCGGGGCGTTTCTTAAGATCACGATCCCGGTCCAGCCGGTGCCCATGCACTTTACCCTTCAGTTCTTTTTCGTGCTGCTGGCGGGGCTTCTCCTCGGCTCAAAGGGCGCGCTGTTCAGCGTATGCACATATCTGGCGGTGGGACTCCTGGGTATTCCGGTGTTTGCTTCCGGCGGCGGCCTTTCCTATCTGCTGAAGCCTACCTTTGGGTTTCTGATGGGGTTTGCTGCCGCTGGATATCTGACAGGGCGGATCCATGAGCTGCACCGCCAGAACTCTTTTGGCTGGCTTCTGTTTTCGGCGGTCTGGGGGCTGATTGCGGATTATGCCTGCGGCATGGTCTGGTTTTATGTGTGCAGCAATTATGTGCTCCAGGCGGCTGTCAGCTGGAAGCTGGTGTTCATCAACTGCTTCCTGCTGACTGTGGGCGAGGACTTTGTGCTCTGTGTGCTGGCGGCTGCGCTGGCAAAAAGGCTGATGCCGGTGTTTTCGGATATGCGGGGCTGACAGACTGTGCAGCCAGGAAAGGCGGAGGACCATGAATCGGGATGTAAGGATAGAAATGCCCTATGAGGCAGAATGGATCATAAAAAAAATACGGGAACGGGGCTTCGAGGCCTTTGCCGTAGGCGGATGCGTCCGGGATACTCTTCTGGGCCGGATTCCTGGAGACTGGGATATCACCACCTCCGCAAAGCCGGAAGAGGTGAAGGAGATCTTCGGGAAGACTGTGGATACAGGGCTGCAGCACGGGACGGTCACCATCATTAAAAACCGCAAGGGCTATGAGGTGACCACCTACCGCATCGACGGAGAGTACCGGGACGGCCGTCACCCGGATTCTGTGGAATTCACATCCAGCCTTCTGGAGGATCTGAAACGCCGGGACTTTACCATCAACGCCATGGCGTACAGCCATGAGACAGGGATCGTGGATGCCTTTGACGGTATGGGTGATCTGGAGAAAAAGGTGATCCGGTGTGTGGGCTGCCCCCGGGACCGGTTCACAGAGGACGCTTTGCGGATCCTCCGGGCCATCCGGTTCGCAGCCCAGCTGGGATTTTCCATCGAAGGGGAGACGTATGGAGCCATCCGGGAGATCGCACCGAACCTTAAAAATGTCAGCAAGGAGCGGATCCAGGTGGAGCTTACCAAGCTGCTGACCTCCGCCCATCCGGAAAAGATCTCCATGGTGGAGGACACGGGGATCAGTCCCTATGTGACCAGAGATTTCCCCCTGGTATTCCAGACCGAGCGGGAGAGGATGGCCGGAGGGACATCCAGGCCGGAGCCCTTTTCCTGCCTGGCTCTCCTTCCGCCGGAGAAATCCATGCGCTGGGCCGGATTCCTGCGCCATATGGAGCCGGACATGGTGCGCCGGATCCTGAAAGGCCTTAAGCTGGACAACGAGACTGTGGATAACGGAAAGGCTATGGCAGGGGCTGCCCAGGCGCCTCTGGGGCCGGAAAAGCCAGGGATCCGGAGATTCTTAAGCCGGATGACGCCGTACCAGTTTGACGGCTGCCTGCGGCTTAAGGCGTTGGATAAAGATCCCCAGACAGAAGAGATCCGCAGGCTTTGGGAGGAGATCGAAAAAGACGGGGACTGCGTATCCTTAAAGGAGCTGGCTGTGGGAGGCGGCGACCTGCTGGCAGCCGGTATGGAGGGAAAGGAGATCGGAGAGACCCTCAGGCGTCTGCTGGAACTGGTGCTGGAGGACCCGTCCTTAAACCGGAGGGAGCTTCTGCTGGAAAAGCTCCGGGGCTGAGCGGGAAGGTCTGCGTTTCCGGACTGGAGGGATCCCAGAAAAAATTTCATCTGTGAGCGAAACCATGGGCTGGCCAAAATGTCCTCATATTCTGGCCGGCCCTTTCATATTCTGGAAGTAGTTCAGAAGGGATATGGAGGGGATCAGGATGAATGACTGGAATACAGAGGTGGCCGGACAGTATGAGTTAAACGTGGAGTCCATGCGGAAGGGCCGCGGAGCCTGGATCTTTGAGACGGACCGGGGGCTGAAGCTTCTGAAGGAATACAGAGGCAGCGTAAAGCGCCTGGAGTTTGAGGAACTGGTGCTGGGGGCCGTGGCCGGAGCCGGAAGCCTCAGGGTGGACCAGTATGTGAGGAATAAAGAGGGAGAGCTTTTATCCACTGCCTCCGACGGAATCAGATACGTGGTGAAGGACTGGTTTTCTGACCGGGAATGCGATCTGAAGGATACGGGAGAGATCCTTTCTGCGGTGCGCCAGATCGCCGTACTCCATAAGCTTTTGAGAAAGGTGGAGCCCAGGGAGGAGTGGAACATGAAGTCCATGGTGTCCCCGCCTCTTTTTATGGCCATGGAAAAGCATAACAGGGAGCTTAAGAAGGCCAGGGCCTTTATCCGGGGAAAACAGCAGAAAAACGAGTTTGAGCTCTGCGTCATTGCCAGCTTTGAGCCCTTTTACCAGCAGGCCGTTCTGGCGGCGGAGGGGATGAAAAAGCTGTATCCCGGGGACGAAAAGGGATGGACGGAGCGGTATTCCATCTGCCACGGGGAGCTGAACCAGCACCATATTCTCATGGGACGGGATTATGTGGCCGTCACCGGGTTCGGACGGATGCATCTGGGGCTCCAGGTGGAGGATCTTTATTATTTCATGCGGAAGGTCATGGAGAAGCACAACTGGGACTGCGGGCTGGGAAATGGGATGCTGGAGGCATATGAGCGGGTGCTTCCCATGAGCCGGATGGAGCGGGAGTGCCTGTATTTCATGTTCCTGTATCCGGAGAAATACTGGAAGCAGATCAACTTCTATTATAATGCCAATAAAGCATGGATCCCGGCCAGGAATACGGAAAAGATCGAAAGCCTGAAGGCCCAGGAAAAGAACCGGAAACGGTTTGTGGACGGCATTATTTAATGCTTTCTTTTTTCAGATAAATGAAGTATAATGGCACCATGAGACAACTTTGGTTCTGCGGACAAAAAGAAAGATTGAGGGAGTGAAAAAGCACATGAAAGATTACATGAAGATCTATGAACAGTGGCTTGCGGACCCGTATTTCGACGAGGATACGAAAAATGAGCTGAGGGCCATTGCAGACGATGAAAATGAGATCAAAGAGCGGTTCTATATGGATCTGGAGTTCGGTACCGCGGGCCTGCGCGGCATCATCGGCGCGGGCATCAACCGTATGAATATTTATACAGTCCGCCGGGCGACCCAGGGCCTTGCCAATTATATAAAAAAACAGGGCGGAGAGGAAAAGGGCGTTGCCATTGCCTTTGATTCCAGGAGAATGTCCCCGGAGTTTGCCATGGAGGCAGCCATGACCCTGGCGGCCAACGGGATCAAGGCGTATAAGTTCGAATCCCTGCGCCCCACGCCGGAGCTTTCCTTTGCGGTCCGTGAACTGGGCTGCATCGCCGGCATCAATATCACTGCCAGCCACAATCCTCCGGAATACAACGGCTATAAGGTATACTGGGAGGACGGCGCCCAGTTCACCCCGCCCCATGATAAGGGCGTGCTGGAGGAGGTCCTGGCCATTGAGGATCTTTCCACAGTAAAGACCACCTCGGAGGAGGAGGCCTTAAGGTCCGGAAAATTCCAGGTGATCGGCAAAGAGATCGACGATAAATATATTGAGAACGTAAAGGCCCAGGTGGTGAACCAGGACGCCATTGACCGGATGCAGAAGGACATCACCATTATCTACACTCCTCTCCACGGCACCGGAAATATTCCGGCCAGACGGGTCATGAAGGAGCTGGGCTTTGAAAATGTATACGTGGTTCCGGAGCAGGAGCTGCCCGATGGAAACTTCCCCACGGTCAGCTACCCCAACCCGGAGGCGGAGGAGGCCTTTACCCTGGGCTTAAAGCTGGCGAAGGAGAAGAACGCCGATCTGGTCCTGGCCACCGATCCCGACGCAGACCGTCTGGGCGTTTACGTAAAGGATGCAAAGACCGGGGAATACCATCCTCTGACGGGAAACATGTCCGGTTCCCTGTTATGTGATTATGTGCTGGGCCAGAAGCAGGCCAAGGGCCAGATCCCGGCGGACGGACAGGTCATCAAATCCATCGTGACCACCAACCTGGTGAACGCCGTGGCTGAGCATTACGGCTGTGAGCTGGTGGAGGTGCTCACAGGCTTTAAGTATATCGGCCAGCAGATCTTAAAGGAGGAGCAGACAGGAAAAGGCACCTATATGTTCGGCATGGAAGAAAGCTATGGCTGCCTGATCGGTACCTACGCCCGGGATAAGGACGCTATCTCCGCTACCGCCGCACTCTGCGAGGCTGCCGCTTATTATAAAGAAAAGGGAATGACCTTATGGGATGCCATGGTGGCCATGTATGAGAAGTACGGCTACTATAAGGACACCGTAAAATCCATCGGCTTAAAGGGCATCGAGGGTCTGGCAAAGATCCAGGAGATCATGGAAAACTTCCGCCAGGAGCCGCCTAAGACCCTGGGAGACTATACAGTAACTGCGGCCCGGGATTATAAGGCCGGGACCATTATGGACATGGCTTCGGGCGCTGTCCGTCCCACAGGCCTTCCCTCTGCTAACGTGCTCTATTATGAGATGAACGACGGCGCATGGCTTTGCGTCCGCCCGTCCGGTACGGAGCCTAAGATCAAGTTTTACTATGGAGTGAAGGGAACTTCCATGGAGGACGCAGACGCAAGATCCGAAAAGATGGGAGCAGAGCTGACAGAGCTTGTAAATAAGATGCTGTAAAAAAGCGAACCGAAGGGGCTGCCGCAGAAGGGAAGCTGAGAACCAGCTTTTTTGCGGCAGCCCTGCGGTTTAATCCTCTTCCTCCAGCCGCCGGATTTCTTCCATGCTTTTTTGGGCCTCAGGCATCTGTCGGATATAATCAGAATTCTGGCCATAGCACTGTTCCAGAAAGGTAATGTATGCCCTGGCAGCCTTGGGAAGCTCCTTTCCTTTGGGGAAGATATAGCTGCAGATATAATTGGAACGCCCTTTTTCTGCGGACAGGATGCTGTCCGGCAGCGGAATGGATACGATATGATAATTTTTCTCCTGGTCCAGAATCGGCAGGATCCCGACGCCGAGATAGTCGGTGCGCAGGAGCAGCGTATGGAGGGCGGAACGGCTCTCCACATAGACGATCTGCCGGATCTGGTTCCAGTTGATGAAATTCAGATCCATATTGTTGTAGACGCTCTCCAGGGCCCGGGCATTTCCCGCCTCCACCGGATACAGGGCAAAATTGTACTGGCAGATCTTTTCCATGGTCAGAGAATCCTTTTCCTTTAAGATCGGGTGGTCCTCCCGGCAGAAGAGCTGGGCCCGGGAGGAGAAGAGAAAATGCTCCTCCAGGTGGCGGAAGGACAAAAGCTCTTCGATCTGGCTGCGGGTGTGGGCCAGATACATAAGAACTCCCACATCAGCCCGGTTGGAATAGACATCTCCGATGACGATGCGGGGGGAGCTTTCTCTGTATGAGAACCGGAGCGGTATGTCCGGAATGGATTTCACCATGCGGATAAACGCGTCGTTGGGGTGGGAGCAGGTACAGGCCGAGACTCTCAGACGGTAATGGTCGGCCCGTTCCCGGAAGATCCTTTGAAAGTTGCCGGCATCGTCTAACAGGTCCCTGGCCATATCCAGGAACAGCCGTCCGCTGTCTGTGGGGGTGATACCGGTCTTTTCACGGGTAAAGACTGTGATCCCATATTCCGACTCCACCTCCTTAAGGATCCGGCTTAAGTAGGGCTGGGTGACGAAAAGGCGTCTGGCTGCCTTGGAAATAGAACCGCAGTTTTCAATTTCGATCAGGTATTCCAGATGCTGTAGATTCATGAAATTCCTCCATCCATAATGAAATAGTTATGTCGTAATGAAAATGGGGTATTTGTCAAAATTCACCGATTTTCATATAATCAGTGTATGACTGTTTGGGATATCTGTCAACCCAAATGGATCGGTCCGTATCCATCTTTCCGGAACGGGAAATTTTAGGAGGAAAAAAGTATGACACATCTGAAACTGGCCAACAGCCCGTTAATGGCGGTCCTTTGCGGGCTCACGATCCTGATCGTTCTGCTGCAGCCCGTGATCTTCATGGCAGCCGCTTTTAAACGCGGAAAAGAGCTGAACATGACCAAAGAGGAAATGAAGGAGGCTGCGCGGAGCAGCGCCATCTTTTCCATCATTCCGTCACTCCCCATTATCGTGAGCTATCTGCTGCTGGTACCGGCCCTTGGGCGGTATTTCCCTTGGCTTCGCTTAAGCGTCGTAGGCTCCGCTGTCTACGAGACTATGGTGGCCAATATGGCGGCAGAGGCTTTCGGCCTGGAATCCATCACCGCAGGAGAGATCCCGGTGGACGTATTTGTATTCATCCTCTTTGTGGTCACCATCGGTATCCTTGGAGGAAACATCTTCAACGTATTCTTCTTAAAGAGCTATGACAAAAAGGTGGAATCCTTAAAGAGCGGCAACGCAGCTCTGGTTCCCGTTATTACCACGGCCATGTTCCTGGGAATGTACGGCACCATGGCGGCTCCCCATCTGACAAACTTTTCCAGCCTTCCGGCAGTTGCTGCGATCCTGGTGTCCGGAGTTACGGCCATCGGCGTCAATAAGCTGGCTGCCGGCCGCAAAAAGCTGAAGGAGTTTGCATTCCCCTTAAGCATGCTGGTGGGAATGTTCGCATCCTGTATTGTCAACGCAATGATCGTTTAGGAGGAAGAGAAGATGAAAGAAAGAAGTTTTCACGACCGGATCCATACCATCGGCAGATTCACGGTGATCTGTGCCCTGGTAAGCTTCATGGCCGTTCCCTTTGTGCTGGCCATGGTCAATCATATCCCCATGAATATTCCGCAGATCTTACAGAATGCGTTTCCGATCCTTCTGACCTTCAGTATCAGCGGGATCTGTGAGAATCTGTCCTTTATGCCCATCATCGGCAGCGGCGCCCTTTATATGGCCTGCGTGACCGGCAATGTGAGCAATATGAAGGTTCCGGCGGCTGTCAACGCCATGGAGGTGGCCGGCCACGCGCCGGGCAGTGAAAAGGCTGACGTGGTGGCTATGATCGCCGTAGCTGCCTCCACATTTGTGACTACGGCTATCGTATTTTTAGGAATGCTGTTCCTGGCTCCGATCTTTGAACCGGTCTACAACAATCCGTTTTTACAGCCCGCATTCCAGAACATGGTGCCTGCCCTCATCGGCGCCTTGTTGTTCCCATATATCTTAAAGGCGCCGAAGCAGGCCATCGTGCCCATGATCCTGCCGGTGATCCTGATCTTTGTGGTGGGCAGGAGCTTTTTCTCCAGCAATCAGAGCTACATCATGGTGGGAGTGATCGTACTTTCAGCACTGTATTCCTACTCGCTGTTTAAGAAAAAGATCATTGGATAAAGAAACTGGACAAGGAAGAAACGGAAAGGAGCATCATTATGAACAGGAAAGAGTTTGTGTTAAATGCCATCAGCCGGAAGCAGGATCTGGTGGTGGAGGTCAGCGACCGGATCTTTGATTTTGCGGAGACAGGCTTCCATGAGTTCGAAACGGCAAAGCTGTACCAGCAGGTCCTGGAGAAGGAGGGCTTTGCAGTGGAGATGGGCATTGCCGGAATGCCCACGGCCTTTAAGGCCACCTACGGAAACGGAAAGCCGGTGGTGGGCTTTCTGGCCGAGTACGACGCGCTTCCGGAGCTTTCCCAGGTGGGCGGCTGCACAGAGAGAAAGCCAGTCTGCGGGGAAAATCCCGACGGCCATGGCTGCGGCCACAACCTTTTAGGCGCGGGGACCCTGGCTGCAGCCCTGGCAGTGAAGGCATACCTGGAGGAGAATCCGGGGAAGGGGACCGTGATCCTGTTTGGATGTCCCAGTGAGGAAAAGGGAAACGGAAAGACCATCATGGCCAGAGACGGGATCTTTGAAGGCGTGGATGCGGCCCTGACCTGGCATCCGGATACGGCCAATGCCGTATGGACCACCTCCTCCCTGGCCAATGTGAGCGTGTTCTTTAATTTCAAGGGCGTTACTTCCCACGCTGCCGCTGCGCCGGAGCTGGGCCGCTCTGCTCTGGATGCCGCCGAGCTCATGAGCGTGGGCGTCAACTACTTAAGAGAGCACATTATCTCCGACGCCAGGATCCACTACGCGTACCGGGATGTGGGAGGCATTGCCCCCAATGTGGTACAGGGCCACAGCCGGGTCCACTACTTTATCCGCGCTCCCAAGTCCTGGCAGGTTCAGGAGATCTATAAGCGGGTCATTGATGTGGCCGAGGGAGCTGCAAAGATGACCGGAACGGAAATGACCTATGAGCTTTATGCGGGACTTTCTGATTTTATCCCCAACCATGTCCTTTCGGAGGTGCTTTACGAGGCCCTGGAAGAGGTTGGGGGACCAGAGTTTGATGAGGCCGATTTTGCCCTGGCGAAAAGGTTCTTTACAGAAACGGCCACAGCCGATGAGCTGGAGGCCAAAAAGGCGGCTGTGAAGAAAAAATATGGCCAGGAGGCGGAGGCCTTTATGGAGCGGCCGCTGAATACAAGGATCGAGCCGCTGGTATGGGCAGGCAGGGTGCTGCCTGGCTCCACCGATGTGGGGGATGCCAGCTATGTGATGCCTACGGCCCAGCTGACCACGGCCACGGCCACCTTCGGAACAGCGGCCCATACCTGGCAGATGACGGCCCATGGAAATACGGAGATCGCCCACAAAGCCATGCTGACGGCCGGGAAGGCCATGGCACTGGCCGGGATCATGCTCTTTGAGGATCCGGAACTGGTAAAGAGAGCCAGGGAAGAGTGGCTTGGAGAGACTGGCGGCGTCTATGAATGCCCGATCCCAGACGGCGTGGGACCGAGACTGAACGAATAAACCCTGCGGGCAGAAAGCCGGCAGGAAAATAGAGGTGAAAACATGCAGAAAATACTTGAAAATGCATTGGAGATCGGACGGAAATATATTCCGGAGGGGGAGTGCGCCTCCTATATCCCGGAGCTGGCCAAAGCAGATAAAAACCATCTGGGCGTCTGCATCCGGACCAGGGGAATGGAAACGTTTTCCGCCGGAGACACGAAGGAGCGGTTTACGATCCAGAGTATCTCCAAAGTGATTACCCTGATGGTGGCGCTCCAGCACTGCGGGTTCAATAAGGTGTTTGAGAAGATGAATATGGAGCCCTCGGGCGACGCGTTCAACTCTCTGGTAAAGCTGGATCTTACCAGCGATAAGCCTTTTAATCCCATGATCAATGCAGGAGCCATCACCACTGCCGGCTATCTGGTGCCCGACGTGAGCTTTGAGGATATGCTAAACTACGCCAGACGTCTCTGTCTCGACAAGGACATCGTCATGGACGAAAAGGTATTCCGGTCTGAGATGGACCACTGCGCCAGGAACCGGGCCATCGCCTACCTGCTCCAGAGCAAGGGCATCTTGGAAAGCGATGTGGAAAAGAGCCTGGAGCTTTATACGCGGATGTGCTCCTTAAGCGTCACGGCAGAGAGCCTGGCCGGCCTGGGTCTGGTGCTGTCCAACGGAGGCAGGCATCCGGAGACAGGAGAACGGCTCATTGACAAATACGCTGTCCAGGTGGCCAAGACCATTATGCTGACCTGCGGCATGTACGACGGCTCCGGCGAGTTCGCCGTCCGGGTGGGGATCCCCTCCAAGAGCGGCGTCGGCGGCGGCATCCTGGCGGTGGTGGAAAAGCGCATGGGCATCGGCATCTATGGACCGGCCCTCAATGAAAAGGGCAACAGCATCGGCGGAAGCCACGTCCTGGAGTATCTTTCCAAGGAGCTGAACCTTCATATGTTCGCAGCCGAGCAGTGATCTCCGGCAGCGCTGCCGTTCACTGGCCTTTCAGTGAGCCGCGGCTTCCAGCGGCCGGGAAGCGGCCTGCCGGGACGGGAATCAAAAACCGCTTGACATATCATGACAGAATGAGTTATGATATTTCCAGTGTGAAGAGACATTATCGTTTTCATGCAAATGTATTTGTGACCACTTTCGCGCTCAGAAAGGCGGAAGTCAAGCCCACACGGACAGGCGGGTCAAACGCCGGCGCGGGAAACCGCATTATTGATTGAGTTAAAAGCTCAAATTTTATAAGCTGATCACTTTATAATCAACGCGCAGTGCGCACATCATCTTGTGAAACGGTCAATAAGAGCAGGAAACATATATTTGCGATTGAAGCATCGGAAACGATAACGGTCATTAAGAAACGGAAAACGGCACTGGACCGTACACGCCCGTTTCTCGGAATAGGAATCGTAAGGCAGATGATGGATTGCATCATCTGCCTTTTTTAACATAGGAAGCCTGCGGAAAAGGATCGTTTCCTGCATATGGGAAAATGGAAAGGGATTTGGGAATGGATAGAGAGAAACAGAAGAGAGCCCCCATTTATGAAGCGCTGGAGGCGTTCAAGAAAAAGAGAGTGGTCCCCTTTGACGTGCCGGGCCACAAAAGAGGAAGAGGAAACCCGGAGCTGGTGCAGCTTCTGGGCGAAAAATGTGTGTCCCTGGATGTGAATTCCATGAAGCCGCTGGATAATCTGTGCCACCCGGTATCTGTGATCAAGGAGGCAGAGGAGCTGGCGGCAGAGGCCTTTGGCGCAGCCGGAGCCTATCTGATGGTAGGAGGCACCACGTCTGCGGTCCAGACCATGATCCTTTCCGTCTGCCGTGCAGGAGATAAGATCATCCTCCCCCGGAACGTCCATAAAAGCGTCATTAACGCCATGGTGCTCTGCGGAGCCGTCCCAGTCTATGTGAACCCGGATGTGAACCAGAAGCTGGGGATCTCCCTGGGGATGGAGGTGGACAAGGTCCGCCAGGCCATTGAGGACAATCCGGACGCTGTGGCCGTCTTTGTGAACAACCCCACCTACTATGGGATCTGCTCGGATATTAAGACCATCGTGGAACTGGCCCACGCCAGGGGAATGAAGGTCCTGGCTGACGAGGCCCACGGGACCCACCTGTACTTTGGAAAAAATCTTCCGGTGTCTGCCATGGAGGCCGGAGCGGATCTGGCGGCGGTTTCCATGCACAAATCCGGCGGAAGCCTGACCCAGAGCTCTCTGCTCCTGTTAAATAAAGGGGTCAATGCCGATTATGTGCGTCAGATCATCAACCTGACCCAGACCACCAGCGCCTCCTACCTGCTGTTATCCAGCCTGGATATTTCCAGACGGAACCTGGCCTTAAGGGGCGAGGAGTCCTTTGGAAAGGTAGTGGATATGGCGGAGTACGCCAGGAGTGAGATCAACTCCATCGGCGGCTACTACGCTTATGGAAAGGAGCTGGTCAACGGCAACAGCGTATTTGACTACGACGTGACCAAGCTTTCCGTATATACAAGGGATATCGGCCTGGCGGGCATCGAGGTCTACGACCTTTTAAGGGACGAGTACGATATCCAGATCGAATTCGGAGATATCAGCAATATTCTGGCCTATATCTCCATCGGTGACAGGATCCAGGATATTGAACGTCTGGTGGGCGCTCTGGCGGATATTGAACGTTTGTATAAAAAAGACAGCACAGGCCTTTTATCAGGGGAATATATCTCCCCCAAGGTGGTCATGTCGCCCCAGAAGGCCTTTTATTCTGATAAGATCTCCCTTCCGGTGGAAAAATCCTCGGGAAGGGTCTGCGCAGAGTTCGTGATGTGCTATCCGCCGGGAATCCCGATCCTGGCCCCCGGCGAGATGATCACCGACGACATTGTGGAATATATCATGTATGCCAAGGAAAAGGGCTGCTCCATGCAGGGAACTGAGGATCCGGCTGTGGAGCATTTAATGGTCCTGGCAAATATTTAGAGCCAGTACGGCAATACTAAGGAGACTGGGAGGTGCAGAATGGAATTCTGGTTTTCAGAGCTGCATACGGGAAACGTAAAGCTTTCTGTCCGGATCGAAAAACAGCTTTTTTCCGGAGAAAGCGAATATCAGAGGATCGATGTGTTTGACTCCGAGGAGTTTGGAAAGTTTATTTCCCTGGACGGGGAGATCGTATTCTCTGAAAAAGATGAGTTTATTTATGATGAGATGGTGACCCATGTGCCCATGGCCGTCCATCCCCATGTGAAGAATGTGCTGATCATCGGCGGCGGCGACGGCGGCGTTGCCAAGGAGCTGTTGCAGTATAAGTCCATCGAGAGCATCGACGTGGTGGAAACGGACCGGATGTTCGTGGACGTATGCCGGGAATATTTCCCGGAGGTGGCCTGCGCCCTGGATGATGAGAGGGTGAAGATCCATTATGACGACGGCCTGCGCTTCCTAAGAAATAAAAAGGGGATCTATGACTTGATCATCAACGATTCCACAGACCCCTTCGGCCATACGGAGGGCCTGTTCACAAAGGAATTTTACGGAAGCTGCTACAATGCCTTAAAGGACGACGGGATCATGGTCTACCAGCATGGAAGCCCCTTCTATGACGAGGACGAGGCGGCCTGCCGCAGCATGCACAGGAAGGCGTTCCGTTCCTTCCCCATCAGCCGCGTCTACCAGGCCCACATCCCCACTTGTCCGTCGGGCTACTGGCTGTTTGGCTTTGCATCGAAAAAGTATCATCCCATCAAGGATTTCAAGCCTAAGGAGTGGAATGGTCTTAAGATAGAAACATGGTATTACACGACCCATCTTCATATGGGAGCCTTTATGCTGCCCAAATATGTGGAGGATCTATTAGAAGAGGAGGAACAATAAAAATGAGCAGATTACTGATTATCGGATGCGGCGGCGTCGCTTCTGTGGCAGTCCATAAATGCTGCCAGAACAGCGAGGTATTTACGGAGATCATGATCGCCAGCCGTACGGTCTCCAAGTGTGAGGCCTTAAAGGCAGAGCTGGAGGGAAAGACCTCCACAAAGATCACCACAGCGAAGGTGGATGCCGACAATGTGGACGAGCTGGCAGCCTTAATGGAGTCCTATAAGCCGGACGCAGTATTAAACCTGGCTCTTCCCTACCAGGATCTGACCATCATGGACGCCTGCTTAAAGGCAGGAGTCAACTACATTGACACCGCCAACTATGAGCCCGAGGACACGGACGATCCGGAGTGGAGGGCCATTTATGAAAAACGCTGTAAGGAAGAGGGCTTCACAGCATATTTTGACTATTCCTGGCAGTGGGCATATAAAGAGAGATTCGAGAAGGCCGGCCTGATGGCTCTTTTAGGCACCGGCTTCGACCCGGGCGTGACCAGCGTGTTTACTGCCTACGCCTTAAAGCACTACTTTGACGAGATCCACACCATCGACATCTTAGACTGCAACGGCGGCGACCACGGCTACCCCTTCGCCACCAACTTTAACCCTGAGATCAACCTCCGGGAGGTTTCTGCCAACGGCTCCTACTGGGAGAACGGCCACTGGGTAGAGACAGAGCCCATGGAGATCAAGAGAGAGTACAACTTCCCCCAGGTGGGCCAGAAGGATATGTACCTTTTACATCACGAGGAGATCGAGGCCCTGGCAAAGAACATCCCGGGCGTAAAGCGGATCCGTTTCTTCATGACCTTTGGCCAGAGCTATCTGACCCATATGAAATGCCTGGAGAACGTGGGTATGTTATCCACCTCTCCGGTGGAATATAACGGCCAGGAGATCGTTCCGATCCAGTTCTTAAAGGCCCTTTTACCGGACCCCGCATCCTTAGGTCCCAGAACCGTCGGAAAGACCAACATCGGCTGTATCTTCACCGGCGTAAAGGACGGAAAGGAAAAGACCATTTATATCTACAATGTCTGCGACCATCAGGAATGTTATAAAGAGGTGGGCTCCCAGGCTGTTTCCTACACCACCGGCGTACCGGCCATGATCGGCGCCATGATGATGGTGACAGGAAAATGGAACGGCAAGGGCGTATTCAATGTAGAGGAGTTCGATCCCGATCCGTATATGGAGGCCTTAAATAAGTGGGGACTTCCGTGGGTAGTGGACGAAAATCCCCAGACCGTAGAGTAAAAACGGCGGGCCGCTGAAGGCGTGGCTTTCGGCGGCCCTTTTTAAAATGACAGAGGTGTGACCATGAACATACATGAGCTTCCGACTCCGTGCTATGTGATCGATGAAAAGAAGCTGAAGGAGAATCTGGAAATTCTGGCAGGCGTAAGGGACCGCACGGAATGCAGGATCCTGCTGGCCCAGAAGGCATTCTCCTGTTTTTATGAATACCCGCGGATCGCAGACTATCTGGACGGTACCACGGCCAGCGGCCTTTATGAGGCGCGGCTGGGCTATGAGGAGATGGGAGAGCCCTTTGGCCTGGAGACCCATGTGTTCGCCCCGGCCTTTAAAGCGGCTGAATTTGAGGAGATCGCCGGGATTTGCGACCATGTGATCTTCAATTCTGCGGCCCAGCTGGAAAAATTCCTTCCGGTATGCAGAAAAAACGGCGTGGGCGTGGGACTCAGGATCAATCCAGAGTGCTCCACCCAGGGGGATCACGCCATTTATGATCCCTGCGCTCCTGGCTCCCGTCTGGGAGTGACCTTGGAAAACTTCCCGGAGCATCTGGCCGGAGAGCTTTCCGGCCTCCATTTCCATACCCTCTGCGAGCAGAACGCCGACGATCTGGAGACGACTCTGGCAGCGGTGGAGGAAAAGTTCGGGAAATACCTGGAGCTCCCCAACATTGAATGGCTCAATATGGGCGGCGGCCACCACATCACCCGGCCGGACTACGATATCGCCCGTCTGGAGCGGTGCATCCTCCATATAAAGGAGACCTACGGCGTACAGGTATACCTGGAGCCGGGGGAGGCCATTGCCTTAAATGCGGGCTATCTGGTGACCGATGTTATGGACATTGTGGAGAACGGGATCTCCACTCTGGTGCTGGACGCTTCGGCGGCCTGTCATATGCCGGATGTGCTGGAAATGCCCTACCGGCCGCCCCTTAAGGATTCCGGGAAGCCGGGAGAGAAGGCGTATACCTACCGCCTGTCCTCCTGTACCTGCCTGGCCGGGGACGTGATCGGGGATTATTCCTTTGACCATGAGATCCATGTGGGAGACAAGCTGTATTTTGAGGATATGGCCATTTATTCCATGGTGAAGAACAATACCTTCAACGGCATGGCCCTGCCGGCCATTGCTGTGATGGAGGAGGACGGAAACTGTAAGGTGATCCGGGAATTCGGATACGAAGACTTTAAAGGGCGGCTGGCGTAAATGCGGCCGCCTTTTTAAAACAGGAGAGTACAGAAAATATGAAGAAATTAATGGGAATTCCGGGAGAAGAGGGATATTCCATGCCCGGAGAATTTGAACCCCACAGAGGCTGCATCATGATCTGGCCCAAACGTCCCGGAAGCTGGAATTACGGAGCGGTAAAGGCCAGGGAGGCGTTTAAGAACGTGGCCCATGCCATTGCAGAGAGCGAGGACGTATATATGCTGGCAGAGCCGGACGTGGCTGAGGATGCCAGGAGGGCCCTGGGGGTCACGGGGGAGGCCGCGGCGGAAATGCCAGGGACCGGAGCCCGGATCCATGTGCTGGAAATGGGATCTGACGATGCCTGGGCCAGGGACGTGGGCCCCACCTTTGTGAAGAATAGGGCAGGGGACGTCAGGGGCATCGACTGGGAATTTAACGCCTGGGGCGGAACCGTGGACGGTCTGTACGCCCATTGGGAAAAAGACGACCAGGTGGCGGAGCGGTTCTGTGAGGCCCTGGGGTATGAGTGCTATGAGGCCCATCCCTTTGTGCTGGAGGGCGGCTCCATCCACAGCGACGGCCAGGGGACCATCCTGGTGACAGAATCCTGCCTTTTAAGCGTCGGGAGGAATCCGGAGCTTACGAAGGAGGAGATCGAAGAAAGGCTTCTCTCATATCTGGGAGGGAAAAAGGTCATCTGGCTGCCCCGGGGGATCTATAACGACGAGACCAACGAGCATGTGGATAATATCTGTGCCTTCACAGCCCCGGGCCATGTGGTACTGGCCTGGACCGATGACGAGGCGGATCCCCAGTATGAGCTGTCCATGGCCTGCCTAAAGGCCCTGGAGGCTTCTGTGGACGCCTGTGGCCGCAGGCTCCAGGTCCATAAGCTTCCGATCCCTAAAACGCCTATCTGTGTTACGGAGGAGGATCTTAAGGGCTATGAATTTGAGCCTGGCGAGGACGTGCGGGAGGCCGGAGAGCGTCTGGCAGCCAGCTATGTGAATTTTTATATTTCCAACGGCGGGGTGGTCGTACCCCAGTTCGGAGACGAAAACGATGAGACGGCAGTAAGGATCCTGGCGGAGCTGTTCCCGGGGCGGAAGGTGCATCCGGTGGCAGCCAGGGATATTCTTCTGGGCGGAGGCAACATCCACTGCATCACCCAGCAGATCCCTGCGTCCGGCGTCTGTGAGTCTTTATAAGGAGGTTTTTATGCGTAAGGTAACTGTGGCGGCAGTGCAGATGCGCTGCACGGAAAATGTAGAAGAAAATATCGCCAGGGCCGAGGCCCTGGTGCGGAAGGCGGCGGCAGAGGGAGCGCAGATCATCCTTCTTCCGGAGCTGTTTGAACGGCCCTATTTCTGCCAGGAGCGCAGATATGAGTATTACGGGTATGCAAAGCCTGTGGAGGAAAACGATGCGGTGCGCCATTTTTCAAAGGTGGCAAAGGAGCTTTCTGTGGTGCTCCCCATCAGTTTTTATGAGAGGGACAAAAACCGCCTGTTCAATACTGTGGCCATTCTGGATGCGGACGGGGAGAATCTGGGGATTTACAGAAAGACCCATATTCCCGACGACCATTATTACCAGGAAAAATTTTATTTCACTCCGGGCGATACGGGCTTTAAAGCCTTTAAGACCCGGTACGCTGTCATCGGCGTAGGCATCTGCTGGGACCAGTGGTTCCCGGAGACGGCCAGGTTCATGGCCGTAAAGGGTGCAGAGCTCTTATTCTACCCCACGGCCATCGGCAGTGAGCCGATCCTGGAGGTGGACAGCATGCCCCACTGGAGACGGTGTATGCAGGGCCACAGCGCCTGCAATCTGATGCCGGTGATCGCCGCCAACCGGGTGGGTCTGGAGACGGTGGACCCCTGTGCGGAAAATGGAAACCAGAGTTCTTCCCTCCGGTTCTACGGCTCCTCCTTTATCACCGACGGAACGGGAGAGCTGGTAACATCCATGGACCGGGATTCGGAGGGCGTGATCACCGCCTCCTTCGATCTGGACGCCCTGGCGGAGGACCGCCTTTCCTGGGGACTGTTCCGGGACCGGAGACCGGAGCTGTATAAGGAGTAGGCCGGTCCGGGCGGCAGGCAGATGAAGGAACTGGCCCGCCCGGCGGGATCTGCGGATCTTTTCTGGCCGTCGGTTATGGATGCCATGACAAATATGTATACACGAAAACGGGTGCTGCCATTGAAAAGGCCGGGGGAATGGGATAAGATAAAGGACATCACAGGGAATAGACGGAGGAATATCTTATGGAATACAGGATCGCAGTGATCCCCGGCGACGGCATCGGGCCGGAGATCGTCACAGAGGCCAAAAAGGTTCTGGACCGGGTGGGCCAGGTCTTCGGCCATACGTTCCATTACACAGAAGTGGATATGGGCGGCGTTTCCATTGACAAATACGGCGTACCGCTGACAAAGGAAGCCCTGGAAACGGCAAAAAACAGCGATTCCGTCCTGCTTGGAGCCGTGGGCGGCCATGTGGGCAATTCCCGCTGGTATGACGTGGCTCCTGAGCTGCGTCCGGAGGCCGGGCTTCTGGCGATCCGGAAGGGGCTGAACCTCTTTGCCAATATCCGGCCTGCCTGTCTGTATGACGGGCTGGAGGACGCCTGCCCGTTAAAGCGGGAGATCATCGGAGACGGCTTTGATATGGTCATTGTCCGGGAGCTGACCGGAGGCCTGTACTTCGGGGAACGTCATACAGAGGAGGTCAACGGAGTCATGCAGGCCACGGATACCCTGGTCTACAATGAGACGGAGATCCGCCGTGTGGCGGTGAAGGCCTTTGAAACGGCCATGAAGAGAAAGAAGAAGGTCACCAGCGTGGATAAGGCCAATGTGCTGGATTCCTCCAGGCTCTGGAGAAAGGTGGTGGCGGAGGTGGCGGCAGATTATCCGGAGGTGGCTCTGGAGAACATGCTGGTGGACAACTGCGCCATGCAGCTGGTGATGGATCCGGGCCAGTTCGACGTGATCTTAACGGAAAATATGTTCGGGGATATCCTGTCCGACGAGGCCAGCATGATCACCGGCTCCATCGGAATGCTTTCCTCCGCCAGCTTAAACGAAGGAAAGTTCGGCCTTTATGAGCCCAGCCACGGCTCTGCCCCGGATATTGCGGGAAAAGGCATTGCCAATCCCATTGCCACCATCCTTTCGGCGGCCATGATGCTGCGGTTTTCCTTTGATCTGGATAAGGAAGCGGAAGCGGTGGAAAATGCGGTGAAAAAGGTCCTGGCCGGGGGATACCGGACAGCGGATATTATGGCGGAGGGAATGAAGCAAACGGGAACGAAGGAAATGGGCGACCTGATCTGCAGTCAGATCGCATAAGGACCGTGGATCAGATACGGGGGCTGCTGGAAAGGAGGGGACTTGGCTTCTCCTTTCCAGCAGCCTTTTTGTATGGAATATGGCTCTGGTGCAGAAGGCATGGAAAAACAAATAATCAGAATAATTCTATACAATAACACAATTAAAAGACAACAGAAAAATAAAATAAAAATTTTTAAAAAAATGTATTGACAAAACGATACTGTTCGTCTATAATAAAGACAACAAAAACAAAGAGAAACAAAAATCCTTAAAAAAGATTTCAAAACTCTTTGGAGAAGGAAATCCAAAAAAGATTCCTATCTCGAAATGAACGTCCAAATCTAAGCAAAGGAGGTACGGACCACCGAAGACTTAAATCTCGTTTAGCTTTTATAAAAAAATAAAAGTCTAAACATAGGAAAACCACAAAACCGGAACAAACGGATCATAAAAGGTTATCTGATATTACTTAAAGATATGACGAGAAAGTATCAATAAGAAAAATACAATAATCGATATGAAAAAGAAAAAATGACAGAAGAAAAAAATTCGAAAAACCGGTGGAGTGAAGAAAGAAAATTTAATATAGATAAAAAACTCGAAAGTGAGGATCGTCCAATGGACAACGAAATGTAGAGTGGGTATCGGGAGAATCAGTAAGTGACTTTTTCGGTACCCACTAAATTTTTGCATGTCAGATCCCGCTCAGATCAAAGGGCGGGGTGTATTCTTCTTTTGCACTGCTTTTTTCCTGCATATATCCGTCTGTAAGCCCAAGTTCGATGGCAGTATCCACGACCTTCTGATATTCATAGGTGGTGATCCGGCGGCGGATCTCCGGATACTGGCTGCTTTTATAAAACGGCGTATACTGGCTCAGTATACTTAAAAGGAACTGTCCTGGAGGCAGCTCTTCCTTTATCCAGTGAAGGAGCCGGATGGAGTCCTCCTTTGCTCCGGGAAGGACCATGTGGCGGATCACTACGCCTTTTTTTAAAAGCCCCGGGTTTTCCGGGTCCCAGGCCAGCCCGCCGGATATGCGGATCATTTCCTTTATGGCTTTGGAGGCCATGGAGAAATAGTTTTGGGCTGCCGAGTATTTTTCAGACAGGCTGCTGTCATAATATTTAAGATCCGGAAGCCAGATGTCGATGCAATCGGAAAACTCCCGGATGGTTTCAGTCCGCTCATAGCCGCCGCTGTTATAGACCACGGGGATGTGAAGCTCTGGCCGCGCCAGCTCCAGGGCCTGGCGGATGGACGGGAGATACTGGGTGGCCGTCACCAGGTTGATGTTGTGGGCGCCCTTTTCCTGGAGCTCCAGGAAGATCTCTGTGAGCCGGGCTGTGGAAATTTCTTTTCCGAAATTTTCATGGCTCAGAGGATAGTTCTGGCAGAAAACGCATTTTAGGGTACAGCCGGAAAAGAATACGGTCCCGCTGCCGGCTGTGCCGCTGATACACGGCTCCTCCCACTGGTGAAGGGCTGCCCGGGCGGCTTTGATCTGGTGGGACGCGCCGCAGAAGCCAGAGGCCTTGGTCCGGTCGGCCCCGCACATCCTGGGGCACAGGGTACAGGATTCATAATTCATGGACATGGGGATGTCACCTCATTTTATGTAGATTCTGCCAGATCCGGGAGGCTGCCTGGGGCAGCTTTTCTGGTCTGGCAGTGGGCCGGGGATGCAGGCCAGGGGCCGTCTCCGGTTTCTGGTCGGGCAGTGGGATAGTTATTCCTCCGGGTCACTCACATGCTCCGGAAGGAACTGATACAGATCGTTATAGTGCTCCACCTCCGCAAAGGACTGGGGCAGAGACGGGATCAGTCCGGTGCAGTCCATGGCGGAGCAGGACTGGATATCCACGTCGTATTCGTCTTTGTTTTCCGCCTTTTTTCCAGGCTTCTGGTCCATGTGTATCACCTCCGCAGCTTATTGTTCCGCGGATCCTGGCGGTTTATGCATGGAGGCTGTCCCGGATGGCGGCCCATTCCCGGATCAGCCGGTCTAAGGACCAGGCGGCGTTGGCCGGGCTGGTGGAGGGAAGGCGGACGGCTGCCCGGCCGGTCCGGGGCTCCTGGTATTTTTTATAATATTGGAAGGAAGCGCCTCCGTTGCAGAAGATCCGGGAGATATCTGCGGCTGAAAGGATCCCGGAAAGATCGTTGGGGACCACATTTTTTATGGTGCTGTCGCTGGAGCCTTCGATGGTACAGGAGGCGATCACGTCCCAGAGAGCGATGCGGTGCTTTAACAGGAATATTTTCTTTTCCTCAATGGAGCCGGGCACCGGTTCCTCAAGGACTCCGGCCAGTACCTTCCAGAAACGGTTCTGGGGATGATGATAAAAAAACAGGCCCTCCCGGGATTTGACCGATGGAAAAGAGCCCAGGATCAGGATCCTGGAGGAAGCGTCAAAAAGGGGAGGAATGGGGTGGGTCACAGTTTCCATGGAACAGGCCTCCGTATGAGATGGCGGTTTTTATGTGTCTTTGTAGAGTATGGCAAAAATAAAGGATTTTGTCAAAGAAAAGTTTAAATTTATCTTTTTTTTATTTCTATCTGGGGAAACTCAACTTATAATGGTCTAAGTATCGGGGTGCCATGTCCGAAGGATATAGTTATAGAAAAAGTGGAGAAAGACAGAATGGATAACAACAATCAGAACAGAAATAATGGAAAGAAGCCGGGAGGCCCGGGGATCTGGGGCATGGTGATCGTCCTGTGCATCACGCTGGCGGTGGTCAGCATGATGAACTCTGCCCTGAAAAAGAGCCAGAGCCAGGAGGTCAGCTATGACGAGTTTGTCCGGATGATCGAGGACGGAGAGGTGGAGGCGGTCCGGGAGTCGGGCAGCCGGCTGGTGATCGTGCCAAAGAGCAGCTCCACCCAGTATTCCAGGCTGATCCAGTATTATACGGTCCGGGTCCAGGATCTGAAACTGACGGACCGGCTTCTGGAAAGCGGTGTGCGCTTCGAGGGAGAGGACACCAGCGCCAGCTCCAGCATCATCAATTTCATCGTTGGGTGGGTGCTGCCGTCGGTGCTGATGATCGGACTGCTGTATATGATGTTCAGCCGTATGGGCGGCGGAGGCGGCATCATGGGCGTTGGAAAGAGCAACGCCAAGGTTTACGTCCAGAAGGAGACCGGCGTGACCTTTGCCGACGTGGCCGGTGAAGACGAGGCCAAGGAGTCTCTGGTGGAGATCGTGGATTTCCTCCATAATCCCCAGAAATACACAAAGATCGGCGCCAAGCTCCCCAAGGGAGCCCTTTTGGTGGGCCCTCCGGGAACGGGTAAGACGCTGCTTGCCAAGGCGGTGGCCGGAGAAGCCCAGGTGCCGTTTTATTCCCTGTCCGGTTCGGACTTTGTGGAAATGTTCGTGGGCGTGGGAGCGTCCCGTGTCCGGGACCTGTTCAAGCAGGCCCAGCAGTCGGCTCCCTGTATCATCTTTATTGACGAGATCGACGCCATCGGACGGAGCCGTGATTCCAGGTTTGGCGGGAACGACGAGAGAGAGCAGACCTTAAACCAGCTCCTTTCTGAAATGGACGGCTTTGATTCCTCCAAGGGCCTTCTGGTGATGGCGGCTACCAACCGGCCGGAGATCCTGGACCCGGCACTCTTAAGACCGGGACGGTTTGACCGCCGTGTCATTGTGGATAAGCCGGATCTGAAGGGCCGTGTGAATATCTTAAAGGTCCATTCCAAGGACGTGCGGCTGGATGAGACCGTGGACTTTGAAGAAATCGCCCTGGCCACCTCCGGAGCCGTGGGCGCGGATCTGGCCAATATGATGAACGAGGCGGCCATCAACGCCGTTAAGCACGGGCGCCAGGCCGTATGCCAGAAGGATCTTTTTGAGGCGGTGGAACTGGTGCTTGTGGGTAAGGAAAAGAAGGACCGGATCTTAAGTAAGGAAGAAAGACGGATCGTATCCTACCATGAGGTGGGCCACGCTCTGGTGACAGCTCTCCAGAAGGATGCGGAGCCGGTGCAGAAGATCACCATCGTGCCCAGGACCATGGGCGCACTGGGCTATGTGATGCAGGTGCCGGAGGAAGAGAAATTCTTAAATACGAAAAAAGAGCTGGAGGCCATGCTGGTGGTATCCCTGGCCGGCCGGGCAGCGGAGGAGATCGTGTTCGATACGGTGACCACGGGAGCTGCCAATGACATCGAGCAGGCCACCAGGATCGCCAGGGCCATGGTGACCCAGTACGGAATGTCGGAGAAATTCGGGCTCATGGGCCTTGCTACCCAGGAAAACCAGTATCTGACGGGCCGTACTGTATTGAACTGCGGCGACGCCACGGCGGCGGAGATCGACGTGGAAGTGATGCGGATGTTAAAGGGCGCATACGCGGAGGCGAAACGGCTCCTTTCGGAAAACCGGGACGCTTTGGATAAGATCGCGGATTTCCTGATCGAAAAGGAGACCATCACTGGTAAGGAATTCATGAAGATTTTCCGCCAGGTGAAGGGGATCCCGGAACCGGAGGAGGAGATCCGGCCCGAGAAAAAACGCATGGGAGGCGCTCCTGTGGATCCGGCGGCCATGGAACGGCCGGAGACACCCAGGGAATCGTCCGGGGCTGCACCGGAAACGGACAGCCGGACCCAGGTTCCGTCTGAATTGGAAGAGGGGGAGCCTGCGGCGGAAACGGCTGGAAATGTACCGGAAGGCCGGAAGGCGGAGACCGGAGGGGCTGAAAATGAATAAATGGATCTTGTCGGGGGGACTGGCGGCATTTTTGGCCGCCGGACTCCCGTGGACGGCTTCCTACGGCGCGCCTTATGCGTCGGGGGATCCGTCCTTTTCTGAACAGTGGGCTTTTTATAATGACGGGACCTTTTCCATTGAAGAGGAGAAGAACCGGTATGCGGTCTACGACGACCCCTTTGGACAGCCATGGGCGCCCGGGGATTGGCACTTTGAGGAGCCGGAGCTTTTAGGCATGCTGGTCCAGGTGGAGCGGATCCGGGCAGCGGCCGGGATCGATGTGGGGATGGCCGATGCCTGGGCCTCCTACGGAGAGGGAAAGCGGGACGTGGTGGTGGCCGTCATTGATACCGGAGTGGATATTTCCCATGAGGATCTGGCGGGAGCTATCTGGGTCAATGAGGATGAGATCCCGGGAAACGGCCTGGATGACGACGGAAACGGATACGCGGACGATGTGAACGGCTGGAATTTTTACCATAACAATAACCAGATCTATAATGGCTCCGAGGACAGCCACGGCACTCACGGGGCCGGTACCATCCGGGCGTCCTCCGGCAATGGTGTTGGGATCTCTGGGATGATCCCGGGGGACCGGGTGAAGCTCATGCCGGTGAAGGCTCTGGGAGGCGGGGACGGTGAAGGAAATACAGCGGCTCTCATCAAGGCCATCCGCTATGCGGAGGACAACGGAGCTTCGATCTGCAATCTGAGCCTTACTTCTCCTACCAATGACCAGGCCCTGTACTGCGCCATCCGGGATTCCTCCATGCTTTTTGTGGCAGCAGCGGGAAACGACGGGAAGGATATCGACAGGACGCCGGTCTATCCGGCCTCCTATGAGCTGGACAATGTGATCTCCGCAGCCAATATATCCTGCGGGGGAGAACTCCACGAAAGCTCCAACTACGGCGTGGGATCGGTGGACCTGGCTGCGCCGGGAAGCTATATCTTAAGTACCACGCCGGGAAACACATACAGCTATATGACAGGAACCTCCATGGCGGCTCCCATGGTCACCGGGGCGGCGGCCATGGTCTGGTCCCATTTTGAAGGCATCGGGGCGGCGGAGGTGAAGGAGATCCTTTTAAATTCTGTGACTCCCCTGGACAGTCTTTCCGGAAAGGTAAAGACCGGAGGAATGTTAAACGTGGGGGCGGCCCTAAGGTATGACCTGGGGACGCTTTCCGGGAAAGCCTTTGAAGCAGGCGGGCACAGGCCGGAAAACGGCACAGCTCCCCACCTGGAGGCCCGGACGGAACGGACCCTGGCCGGATTGTATCTGAAGGTGAGGGTCGTGGATATTGACGGGGATCTGGACGTTCTTTATTATGCGCCGGGAGAACGGAATGCGGAATGGTTCCGGGAAAGGGAGGACTGCCAGTCCTTTACAGTCAGTGACCGTGACATTGCCGCCTTCCGCATCGACCAGGCGGGCGTTTATACGTTTTATGCCAGGGACAGAAGGGGCAACGATACGGCCTATACCGTAAGGATCGCAGATCTGCGGGAGGGTCCGGGGGTCCTGGACCAGTAAATAGAAAACCGTTGTTTTACAGGGGGTATGGCAGGGAGAGCAGCCAGTCTGTAAAACAACGGTTTTTTGCATTTTGGTATTCCCTTTTACCGGATCACATGGATCCAGCCCTGGGGCGCTTCGATGCGGCCCATCTGGATGCCGGTCAGGGTATCGTAAAGCTTCTGGGTGACGGGACCCATTTTTTCCATGCCGCTGGGCAGGCAGATCTCGTTTCCATGGTCCACGATCTTTCCGATGGGAGAGATCACTGCGGCGGTCCCGCAGAGGCCGGCCTCTGCAAATTCCTTCACTTCCTCAAAGGGAACTTCTCTTTCCTCTGCCTTTAAGCCCAGGTAATGCTCGGCCACATAGAGGATGGAGCGGCGGGTGATGGACGGAAGGATGCTGTCGGACTTGGGAGTCACCACGGTGTTGTCCTTTGTAACGAAGATGAAGTTGGCTCCTCCGGTCTCCTCCACATTTGTTCTTGTGGCAGCGTCCAGATACATATTTTCATCATAGCCCTGCTGGTGGGCGTCCACGATGGCGTGGAGGCTCATGGCATAGTTCAGACCGGCCTTTACATGGCCAGTGCCGTGGGGGGCTGCCCGGTCAAAGTCGCAGACGCGGATGGTGATGGGCTTTGCACCGCCCTTAAAGTAGGGGCCCACCGGCGTACAGAAGGTGCGGAACTGGTATTCGCTGGCAGGCTTTACGCCGATGACGGGATCCGATCCGAACATATAGGGACGGATATAGAGGGTTGCACCGGAGCCGAAGGGCGGCACATAATCGGCGTTGGCCTCTACGACCTTTGTAACGGCCTCCACGAAGCGTTCCTTGGGGAATACGGGCATTTCCAGTCTCTTTGCAGAGTTTTCCATCCGCTCGCCGTTTAAGTCGGGGCGGAAGGTGACGATATGGCCGTCCTCGGTGGTGTAGGCTTTTAAGCCCTCAAAGCAGGTCTGGGCGTACTGGAATACGCAGGCGCACTCATTCAAGAGGATCTGGTCGTCGGTGGTCAGGGCTCCCTGGTCCCAGGAGCCGTTTTTATAATTGGAAACGTATCTGTAATCGGTTTTCATATAGCCGAATCCGAGATTGGCCCAGTCGATGTTTTTTGCTGCCATAGATTTTTCCTCCGTTCTGCCGCTTTTGCCGGAAATGGAGCCTCCGGGGCTTTTTTGCGGCCGGTAATTATTTTTTTCCATTATAATGAGTTCTTCCGCAGACTTCAAGTTTTTTATGGAAAAAAGATGAAAAAAATCTATGAAAAATGCGAAAAATGTGATATAATATAATTTTAAGTTATGACCGATATGAATATATGGAAAGGAAGGGGAAAATGGAACGATTATTTACTGCATGGAAGCTGAAAAATCTGGAGATCCAGAACCGGATCTGCGTGCCGCCCATGGTCTGCTTTGGATGGAGCGATGAAAGCGGCATGGTGGTGGATAGGAACGTGGAGCATTACCGGGCCATGGCAAAGGGAGGACCTGGGCTCATCATCCAGGAGGCCACCTGTGTCAGTGAAAATGGCCGTTTAAGCCGGGACCAGCTGGGGATCTGGAGCGATGCCCATGTGCCGGGGCTTAAGCGGATCGTGGAGGCAGTCCACGGAGAGGGCGTCCCTCTGCTTTTACAGATCCATCACGCCGGGGTGGTGTCTGAAACAGAGGATCCCGTATGTCCCAGCGATTATTCCCTGGTCTTTAAGGGAAGGGAGCGCCATGGGCGGGAGCTTTCTGTGGAGGAGATCCAGAAGATCGAAGGGGATTTCATAGAAGCAGCCAGAAGGGCATATGAGGCCGGTTACGACGGCGTGGAGCTCCATGGCTGCCACAATTACCTGCTGTGCCAGTTTTTTAACCGCCGGGTGAACCGGAGGACAGATCTGTATAATGCGGAAGATATGCAGATCGTAAAAAATATCATCGACGGGATCCGGAAGGTGACGCCGCCGGAATTTGTGGTGGGGATCCGTCTGGGGGCCTTTGAGCCGGAAATTTCCGACGGTGTGGCCCATGCTAAAAAGCTGGAGGCCATGGGCATCGACTTTATAAACGTGTCCTATGGCTTTGATAAGGAAGCTGTGCGTGAGAAGCCGCAGGGCTATCCCTTTGCAGAGGCCATTTACGGGGCAGAACGGATCAGGGCCGCGGTGTCGGTTCCTGTTTTTGCTGTGTACGGAATCCAGGACGGGGAGACGGCAGAGGCCGTTCTCAGTCAGACCGGGGCGGATATGGTCAACATCGGCCGCGGTGTTTTAGTGAATTATAACTGGGCCAGCGATGTGAAGGCGGGACGGGATCCAGGGAAATGCCTGTACTGCAAAACGTGTATGTGGCGGTCGGATCCGGATCAGTGTGCCGGGAAGCTGCTTTTTAACAGAAAGAGATAGGGGAGTCTTACGGACATGGAAAAGGGAAGAAAAAAGATCCATTATGCCTGGTTCATCCTGGCTGGCTGCTGTATCATGCAGGGAGCCAGCCTGGGATTGATCAATAACTGCTCCGGGGTGTTTTATTCTCCGGTGTGCCAGGATCTGGGATTTGAGATGGGGAAATTTACGTTTTACCGGATGCTTTATTCCATAAGCTCTGCTCTGGTCCTTCCATTTGTGGCGAAGAGCTTCCAGAAGCTGGACGTGCGTGCGGTCATCAGCGCGGCGGCAGTGGTGTTCGGCGTCTCCAATATGGCCATGGGGACCTTCACAGAGCTGTGGCAGTGGTATGCGGCCGGTATGATCCAGGGGATCGCGTCCTCATTTTTGTGCATGATCGCGGCCCCCATCCTTTTAAATAACTGGTTCCACAAAAAGGCAGGAATGGCTGTGGGGATCTCCGCCGCATTTTCCGGCCTCATGGGCATGATGGGGAGCAGCGCCCTGGGCTTTATGATCCCGGCCCTGGGCTGGCGGGCCAGCTACGGGATCATCGGGGCGGCCAGCATCGTCCTGATCCTTCCGGTCTCCCTGTTTGTCTTAAGGAACCGGCCGTCGGATAAGGGGATGCTCCCCTATGGGGCGGAGGAGCTTCCGGAAACAGCGGCTGCTTCCGGAGAAAGGCCGGATGTCAGAAAGAATGGTCCGTCAGCCGCAGCGGCTGGTCCGGAAAAGGGACTTTCCCTGGCATCCCTGGCAAAGCAGCCGGTCTTTTACCTGGCGCTTCTGGCCTATGCGGGAGCCCTGGCCGGCTCTTATCTGAACATGTTCCTGACCTCCTGCGGCCTGGATGCGGGCCTTCCCATGGTCGCTGCGGCCATGATGACCACCATGGCGCTCCTTGGAAACATGTCCAGCAAGCTGTTTCTTGGAAAGGCCAGCGACGTGTTCGGGGCGGTCCGTACCTTTGAGCTTTCAATCCTGGTGTCAGAGATCGGCCACGTCCTTCTGCTCCTGGGATTTCCGGCCAGCGTCATGGCGGGAGCCCTCCTTTACGGGATCACGCCTCCTCTGTCCTCCGTGATGGCTCCGCTGTTCTGTAAGCTGTTCTGGAAAGGCGAGGATTATGGGACGGCCTATTCCTATGTGACCATGTTCGGGACTCTTCTGGTGTCTCCCTTTAATACCTGGTTTGGAAAATTTTATGATCTCACCGGAAGCTACGATCTGACCATCGGAGTCAGCGGCCTTCTCCTTCTGATCACCCTGGCCCTGGTGTGGGCCGGGGGCCGGAGCCTGAGGGCAGAAAAAAGGGCTTAGGGCGCTTCCTGGGCCAGGCGGATGAAGGCGTCCATCTCCCTGGTGACCCATTTATCCTTGTGATAGAGGATCTGACGCCAGATATGCATATGAAAATCCTTTACCGGCAGGACGGCCAGATGTCCTGCCGATATTTCGTTTTTAATGGAAAACTCCGGCAGAAAGGAGATCCCGGCATTATTTTTCAGCAGGCGGATGATAAATTCCGTGTTTCCAATTTCTAAAAACGGCTCGATCCGCAGATCCATGGACGTCAGATACCGGTCCAGAACAAACCGGTAGCTGGCGTCCTTTTCAGTTAAGAGAAAGGGCTCCGGAAGGAGCTCCTTAAGCTCCAGGGCTTTCCGGCCAGCCAGGGGATGGGCGGAGGAGGCCACGAAGACAATGTCCTCCGGCTCCTCCAGGACCTTGACCCAGCGGTGGTCGTAGATCTTCTGATCCAGAAGGTACACGAAGTCGATGGCGTTGTGGTTCATCCGGTCCAGAAGCACGTCCGGGGAGTCCAGGACCATGCTGACCTTTACCTTTGGGTGGGCCTTATGGAAGGCCTCCATAAGATCCGGGAAGATGGAGGCGCAGATGGATTCGATGGTCCCGATGGTCAGGGCCCCGGTCAGCTCCTGGCTTTCGGTCACTGCGGCCCTGGCGCAGGAGATCTCCCGCATGACGGCGGCGGCATGGTCATAGAAGACCATGCCCTGATGGGTCAGGATGGTCTGTTTTCCGATGCGGTCAAACAGATGGATCCCAAGCTCCTGCTCTAACTGCTTGATCTGGATGGTGACTGCCGCCTGGGAATAGCCCAGGGCCCGGGCGGCCTTTGAAAAGCTCTTTAGCTGTGCCACCTGGAGGAAGGCGGCGATCTCGCGTAATTCCATGGCGTTATCCTTTGCAGATCTTTGTTTTTTGTTCCTGGGGCTATCATACAGGATGGAGAAGGGGAATGCAAGTAAACGATAAAAATATTTTAATAATATATTTAAAACATTAAATTTTACTTTTATCATTTCTTATGATATGCTGATTTAAAAGACTGGGGCCAGAAGGAGTTCGGGTCCGTTTGTTTCTGCCGCCGGGGGAGAGCGGATCCATAAGAAGAAAGGACAGGAATGACCATGGAAAAGACCAATGTAAAGTACAATGCCTACATTAAGATCCTGGAGGAGGAGTTAAGACCGGCCATGGGCTGTACAGAGCCCATCGCTCTGGCATATGCGGCTGCTGTGGCCAGAAAGGTGCTGGGAGAGCTGCCGGATAAGGTGGTGATCGGAGCCAGCGGAAGCATCATCAAGAACGTGAAATCGGTGATCGTGCCCAACACGGACCATTTAAAGGGCATTCCGGCTGCGGCTGCGGCTGGTATCGTGGCCGGGGATCCGGACAAGGAGCTGGAGGTGATCGCCAGTGTAGAGAAGGAAGCGATCGCGGAAATGAAGGAGTTCCTGGAAAAAACGCCCATTTCTGTGGAGCATGTGGACAATGGCTTTACATTTGAGATCGTCGTTACCTTATATAAAGGGGAAGCATGGTCCAGAGTCCGGATCGTCAACTTCCATACCAACATCGTACTGATCGAGAAGAACGGTGAGATCTTAAAGGAGGTGCCGGTGGAGGGCGAGACAAACGAGGGCCTCACGGACCGTTCCTTATTAAATATGGAAGATATCTGGGATTTTATCAATACTGTGGACGTGGAGGACTTAAAGCATGTGCTGGATCCCCAGATCCGCTGCAACATGGCCATTGCAGAAGAGGGCTTAAAGGGCAATTACGGCGCAAACATCGGATCTGTGCTTTTAGCCATGAACGGTGATGACATCCGTACCAGGGCCAGAGCCTGGGCAGCGGCCGGGTCTGATGCCAGAATGAACGGCTGCGAGCTGCCGGTGATCATCAATTCCGGCAGCGGAAACCAGGGGATCACAGCCTCTGTTCCGGTGATCGTTTATGCGAAAGAGCTGAATGCAGGTGAGGAAAAGATGTACCGGGCCCTGGCTCTTTCCAACCTGACCACGATTCACCAGAAAACGCCCATCGGCCGTCTTTCTGCCTTCTGCGGCGCAGTCAGTGCAGGCGCGGGTGCGGGAGCCGGTATTGCTTACTTAAACGGCGGAGACTTTGATGCCGTGATCCACACGGTGGTCAATGCGCTGGCCGTTATCTCCGGCATGGTCTGTGACGGAGCCAAGGCCTCCTGCGCAGCCAAGATCGCAGAGTCTGTGGACGCGGCCATCTTAGGCTATAATATGTACGTCAAAGGCCAGCAGTTCTACGGCGGCGACGGCATCGTAAAGAAGGGTGTGGAGAACACCATCCAGAACGTGGGCCGCCTCGCCAAGGACGGAATGAAAAAGACCAATGAAGAGATCATCAGTATCATGATCGAGTGCTAAAGGGGACCGTGCCTGGAGGATACCAGGGCCGGGTGCCTGGATGCCTGGATCGGACCTGTAAGTAAAAAGAATATGGATGCGGCAGACAGCGGGAGACCCGGACGGGCCCCGCTGTTTTTGTGCTGCTGGAAAGTACGTCCCACAGTATGAAACAGCTCCGCGCGGGACCGCCCTGGGGAGGAAAACGGGCTTCTGCCGCAGGAGAGGGGACAGGCCGGGAAACGGTGTATAGCCAGGATGGACAAAATCCTGGGGAGGTGATATACAAAAGACACAATACTTGTTGAAAAAGTATCATTTTAGTATAGCAAATGCACTATACAGGAGGCACGAGATTGTGAAAAATATGCAAAAGAATACAATATATGTATAAAAATATTGACAAAATTGTGCAATACTGATATGATTAATGCCATAGGAAAACGGTATTACTATAAAAAGGAGGATTACGTTTATGAGAAAAAGAAATGCAGTCAGAGCGGTAGCAGCAGCTCTTGCGGCCATGATGGCACTTACGGCATGCGGCGGTGGTGGCGGAAATGAAACGACCGCAGCAGCCGGAGGAGATACTGGCTCCACAGCAGCCGGCGGAGACGCAGCAGCTTCTGGCTCCGGCGAGGTTGGAAAGACCGATATCACTTTTGCCATGGGCGCAGATATCGTGACTCTGGATCCGGCAGGCCAGCAGGATACCACCACCTCCGTGATCATCAAGCACGTATACAGCACACTGCTTGATATTGATGACGACGGGAATTTGGTTCCTGACCTGGCAGAGAGCTACGAGCTGGTGAATGATACAGACTTTGTGTTCAAGCTGAGAGAAGATGCCGTATGGTCCGATGGGACTCCGGTGACAGCCAACGACGTTAAATTTACCTTTGACCGTGCAAAGAATATGCCGAAGACAAAGAGCAATACTTCCAAGGTGAAAGAAGTAGTTGTGGACAACGAGCACCAGGTAACGATCAAATTAACAGAACCTTATGCTCCGTTCAAATCCATCGTTGCAAACTCCAACTTAAGTATCGTGCAGGAAGCGGCCGTGACAGCAGCCGGCGAGGCCTACGGCGATGCAGATAATGCGGTTGGTTCCGGTCCATTCACTGTAAAGGAATGGGTTCCCAACGATCATTATACACTGGAGAAAAACGCCAATTACTGGGGGGAGGAGCCAATTACCACATCCATTACCTGCCGTGTGATCCCCGAGGGCAGCGCCCGCGCCATTGCCCTGGAGACTGGTGAGGTTGATCTGGTATGGAACGTGGACCCTACCGACTGCTCCAACATCGAGGCAAATTCCGATGTGAAGCTTTTATCCCAGCCGTCCTCTTCCATCGAGTATCTGGGCATGAATGTGACAAAAGAGCACTTTAAGGATCAGAAAGTCCGTCAGGCCATCAACTACGCAATCGACAAGCAGGCATTAGTGGATACCATCGTAGAAGGCCGCGGAACCGTTGCCAACAGCTATATCAATAATACGATCCCTGGCTGGACCGACGAGGTAGAGGCTTATCCCTACGATCCGGAAAAGGCAAAAGAGCTTATGGCTGAGGCTGGATATCCCGACGGCTTCTCCTGCCAGCTCTGGGTAAACGGAGACGTTCGTACCCGTTCCGCACAGATGGTACAGGCGCAGCTGGCTGAGATCGGCATCACTGTAGATATCTCCACAATGGAATGGGGCGCATTCCTGGATGCATTAAATGCAGGCGAGCACGAAATGTTCATCCTTGGATGGTCCAACGGCACGTTCGATGCTGACGGAAGTACGTACCAGTTATTCCATTCCTCCAATCATGGAGCCACCGGAAACCGTGCGTTCATGACGGATGCTACTGTGGATGAACTGATTATGAAAGCGGCCCAGGAGAATGATGATGCACAGCGTATGGAATACTATAAAGAGCTTCAGATCTACCTTCACGATCTGTCTCCGTGGTGCCCATTCTACTATAAGAACGACAACGTAGGCGTCCGCGCAGACTTACAGGGCTTCAAGCTCCACAAGGGCGCAAGCCACTATCTGGGCAACTGCCATTACGCAAAGTAATCGCTTTTTCAAAAATTGAATAAAAACTGAGATGGGGAGCGGGTCCTGGACCTGCCCCCATTAAAAAAGACATAATTATCAGAAAAAAGCCGTTTAGCGGCGGAATGGAAGGTATAAATGAGCAGGTACATACTGAAACGTCTGGTAATGCTTATCCCGGTTCTCATAGGTGTTACCTTTATGGTTTACTTCATTTTAAGCCTGTCACCAGGCGATACCGCTGCGATCATCGCAGGAGAGGGCGCAGATGCCCAGACCATCGAAGCAGTCAGAAAAGACCTGGGCCTTGATAAGCCCGTGATCGTCCAGTACGGAAAATATATGTGGAACCTTCTCCATGGCGACATGGGCGTATCCTATTCCACAAAGCGTCCCGTATTTACGACCATCATGTCTTCTTTCCCCAATACAGCGAAGCTGGCCTTCTGGTCTATCCTGGTGGCCGTAGCCATCGCTCTTCCCATCGGTATCATCAGCGCCACCAGGCAGTACAGCGCTGTGGATAACGTGGGAATGGTCGCAGCCCTTTTAGGTGTGGCGACGCCGAACTTCTGGCTGGGCTTAATGCTCATCATCGTGTTCTCGCTGAATCTGGGGATCCTTCCCTCGGGCGGTATGAGCGGATGGAAGAGTTATATCATGCCTGCCATTACCCTGGGAACCGGCGACGCGGCCCTTATCTGCCGTATGACCCGTTCCTCCATGCTGGAGGTTATCCGTCAGGACTATATCCGTACAGCCAGGGCAAAAGGTGTTCCGGAAAAGACTGTGATCCGGAAGCATGCCTTAAAGAATGCCCTGATCCCCGTTGTTACCGTTATCGGCCTTCAGTTTGGTTCTCTTTTAGGCGGTGCAACGCTGACAGAGACGGTATTCGCATGGCCGGGAGTTGGCCGTCTGGTGGTAGACTCCATTAAGAGTAAGGACGCCCCCATGGTTCTTGGATGTATCGTCATGCTGACGATCACGTTCAGCGTTATCAACCTGATCGTGGACCTGCTCTATGCGTATATCGATCCGAGGATCAAAGCACAGTATAAGAAGAAATAAGGAGGCAGCGTATGGCAACGACGAACAACAGCGCCGCACAGGCTGGCACGGCCACCAAGAAGCGTGGTCAGTTTAAAGAGACGTGGCGGCGTTTAAAAAAGAACAGAATGGCCATGATCGGACTTACAGTAGTGGTCTTCCTGGTCCTGATCTCGATTTTTGCAGACGTGCTGTTTGACTATGATACAGTTGTTATCAAGCAGAATACCCAGATCCGTCTCCAGGGCCCCAGCGCAGAGCACTGGCTGGGAACCGACGAATTCGGACGTGATATCCTGGCCCGTCTGGTACACGGCTCCAGAGTATCCTTAAGCGTAGGCGTTGTGGCAGTGTCCATTTCCCTGGTCCTGGGCGGAAGCCTTGGCGCAGCGGCCGGTTTCTACGGCGGCACCATCGACAACGTGATCATGCGTTTTATGGATATCCTGCTGGCAGTACCCAGCCTTCTGCTTTCCATTACCATTGTATCCGCTCTGGGACCCAGTATCATCAACCTGATGCTGGCCATCGCAATATCGTCCCTTCCCGGCTACGCGCGGATCGTCCGTGCCTCCGTCCTTACCGTAAAGGACCAGGAGTTCGTGGAGGCGGCAAAATGTATCGGGGCCAATAACTTTGAGATCATCCTCTCACATATTATCCCCAACTGTATGGCACCCATCATCGTACAGGTATCCTTAAAGGTAGCGTCCGCGATCCTTTCCACTTCCGGATTAAGCTTCCTGGGACTGGGCGTAAAGGCGCCCACGCCGGAGTGGGGCGCAATGCTTTCCGGCGGCCGCGCATATCTGAGAAATGCGCCGCATCTGACGATTTTCCCGGGTATCGCGATCATCATCACGATCCTGTCCCTGAACCTTTTAGGCGACGGACTGCGTGATGCACTGGATCCGAAGTTAAAGAAATAAGGGAGGACAGGAACAGTGGCAGAAAATAAAAAAGACCTGATTCTTGATATTAAGGATCTTGTGATCCATTATGAAACCGACGACGGAACCGTTGAGGCCGTAAACGGTCTGGATATCCAGCTGGAATACGGCAAGACCCTGGGACTGGTAGGAGAGACAGGCTCCGGAAAGACCACCACGGCCCTTTCCATCCTGCGCCTGGTTCCGGACCCGCCGGGAGTCATCAAAAACGGCTCCATCACTCTGGATGGAAAGGATATTTTAAATCTTCCCCAGAAGGATCTGGAGTCCATCCGCGGAAACCTGGTATCTATGATCTTCCAGGATCCCATGACATCCTTAAACCCGGTGCTTACAGTCGGCGAGCAGATCGCCGAGGTAATCGGGCTCCATGAAAATATCAGTGAAAAAGAGGCCGCCGACAAGGCTGGCCAGATGTTAGAGGTGGTAGGGATCCCCAAAGAGCGTTACGGCGAGTACCCCCACCAGTTCTCCGGCGGAATGAAGCAGCGTGTGGTCATCGCCATGGCCCTGGCCTGCAATCCGAAGCTTCTGATCGCCGATGAGCCCACCACGGCTCTGGACGTGACCATCCAGGCCCAGGTACTGGAGACAATGAAGGAGCTGAGAGAGAAATTCGGCTCCGCCATGATCATGATCACCCACGACCTGGGGATCATCGCAGAGGTATGCGATGAGGTATCCGTAGTATATGCCGGTCAGATCGTTGAGCACGGAACCCTGGAGGACGTATTTGAACGCACGCTCCATCCGTATACAGAGGGACTGTTCGGCTCCCTTCCCAACATCGAAGAGAGACGTCACCGTCTCCAGCCGATCCCGGGTCTGATGCCAGACCCCACAGATCTTCCCAAGGGCTGCTGCTTTGCCCCCCGCTGCAAATACTGCACAGAGGCATGTACAAAAGCCCGTCCGGAGATGAAATGGGTCAGCGATACCCACTATGTACGCTGCTCCAGATACGACGAGCCTGGATTTAAGATTGAAAGGAGTGTGCAGTGATGTCCGACACGATCCTGGAAGTAAAACACTTAAAGAAATATTTTAATACTCCCAAGGGAACCCTTCATGCGGTTGACGACGTCAGCTTCACACTGGAACGCGGAAAGACCCTGGGAATCGTAGGAGAGTCCGGCTGTGGAAAATCCACCACTGGCCGTGCGATCCTCCGTCTGATCGAGCCCACCGCCGGCGAGGTGATCTTCAACGGCGAGGATATAACAAAGAAAAACAAAGAGCAGATGCGCCTTTTAAGGCGGGAGATGCAGCTGATCTTCCAGGACCCCTATGCGTCCCTGGATCCCCGTAAAACTGTCAGTGAGATCATCGGAGAGCCCTTAAAGCTCCAGAAGCTGATCCCGGATGCCAAAAAGAGGGCAGAGCGCGTTCATGAGCTGATGGAGGTCGTTGGACTGGCAGACCGTCTGATCAACACCTACCCTCATGAGCTGGATGGCGGCCGCCGTCAGCGTATCGGCATCGCCCGCGCCCTGGCCATGGAGCCCAAGCTGATCATCTGTGACGAGCCTGTGTCTGCCCTGGACGTTTCCATCCAGGCCCAGATCCTGAATCTGATGCAGGATCTTCAGGAGCAGATGGGACTGACCTATATCTTTATTACCCATGACCTTTCGGTCGTAAACCATTTTGCCAATGATATCGCTGTTATGTACCTGGGGCAGCTGATCGAGAAGGCTCCGTCTGTGACCTTATTCGATAATCCGGTCCATCCATATACCAAGGCCCTGCTGTCTGCGATCCCGGTGCCCAGTCTCAGGAAGAAGAGACAGAGAGTTATGTTAAAGGGTGAGATCTCCTCCCCCATCAACCCGAAGCCGGGCTGCCGGTTTGCTGTCCGCTGTCCGTATGCCACAGACCGTTGCCGGACCGAGGAGCCCAAGCTGGTGGAGATCGAGAAAGATCACTTTGTTGCATGCCATCTGACGGAAAAATAGTGAAAGGAAGCCCTCGGCATGGTATAATGCAGAGGGCTTGTTTCCTGTCCACACAGGCAGAAACGGCCAGATGGCTGTTTTTATGCCAGGCTGCTTTATTGCGTTGAACCGGAAACAGTAAAATCATTTAAAGAAGGAGACCAGAACATGAAAAAGATCGGAATCAATGACTTTACGTTCTACAATTACCCCACAGGGATCACCGCTTCTCCCGACGGAAAGCATGCTGCCATTGCGGTAGTAAATGCCAACGAAAAGGATAATACATACGATTCCTGCCTCTGGATCCATGACACAGAGAGCAAAAAAACGAGAAAGCTCACCAGTGGGAAAAAGGAACGCACTTTTATCTGGCTGGATAATGAAACGCTTCTTTTCACCTCTGACAGAGAGAAGGAGTATGCGAAAAAGGTAAAGGACGGAGAGGACTGGACCTGCTTTTATAAGATCAGTATTTACGGCGGAGAGGCCCAGTTTGCCTTTGCGGTTCCGTATAAGGTGACAAAAATGCAGCTGGCCGGGACGAAGCTGGTCCTGGGAGTAAAGTATGACTACAACAAACCGGATTTTGCCCATATGGAAGGGGAAGAGAAGGAAGAGGCCCTGAAGGCATGGAAGGACGAAAAGGATTATGAGGTCTTTGATGAGCTTCCGTTCTGGGCCAACGGACAGGGGATCGTAAATAAGAAGAGGACCCGTCTGGCTGTGTATGATATGGAGACCGGCGATGCAAAGATCGTAAGCCCGGAGTATGACAATGTGGAGGGCTTCTGGACTGAGGAAGGAAACAAGGTCCTTTTCATTTCCAGCCATTATACAGATAAGAAGGATGTATACGAGGGCCTTAAGATGTATACCATCTCCGAGGACAAGGTGGAGACTCTGGTGGAGCAGGGAGATATGAGCATCGACTATGCCTGCATCTTAAACGGCAAGGTGACCTTCTTCGCTTCTTATATGAAGGAGTACGGCTTCAATGAAAACGACAAGCTGTATACAGTGGAGAACGGCAAGGTGGAGCTGCTTTCCGATTACGATGACAGTATCCACAACAGCATCTGCTGCGACTGCAAATTTGCCGACGGCCCGGCCATTGTACACGATGACAAATACATTTATTTCCTGACTACATTAAGAAAGAACACGGCTCTCAGAAGATTTGATGCCAACGGCAATCTGGAGACACTTATTGACCGTCAGGGAAGCCTCCATACCTTAAGCCTGTGCGGGGATAAGGTATACTTCACCGGCATGAGAGAAATGGGACTGACCGAGTGCTACTGCTTTGACGGAAAAGAGGAGGAAAAGCTGACCTCCTTCAACGACGAGATCATGGCAGAGCGTTCCGTCCTTCCGGTGGAGGAGTTTACCTTTACATACAAGGGACTGGAGCTGGATGGCTATGTGATCAAGCCGCTGGATTATGATCCCAATAAGACGTATCCGGGCATCCTGACCATCCACGGCGGCCCCAGAGCCACCTTTGCTCCCACCTTCTTCCATGAGAACCAGGTATTTGCCAATGCCGGCTACTTCGTATTCTATACGAACCCCTTAGGCAGCGACGGACGCGGCAATGATTTCGCAGACCTGTCCGGAAGACACGGCAGCATCGACTTTGAGCACTGTATGGCTGTGACCGACGAGGTATTAAAGCGGTATCCGCAGATCGATGAGAAGCGCCTGGGAGTTATGGGCGGAAGCTACGGCGGATTTATGACCAACTGGGTGATCGGAAACACCACGAGATTCGCGGCGGCTGCTTCCCAGAGAAGCATCTCCAACTGGATCTCCAAGTGCATGACCACAGATATCGGATACTACTTCAACATGGATCAGATCAAGGCCGATCCGTGGGGAAATCCGGAGAAGATGTGGTCCCATTCTCCGCTGAAATATGCCAACATGGCAAAGACGCCCACCCTGTTCATCCAGTCGGACGAGGACTACCGCTGCTGGATGGGAGACGCCATCCAGATGTTCTCTGCCCTTAAGTATTTCGGGGTAGATGCAAGACTGTGCCTGTTCCATGGGGAAAACCATGAACTGTCCAGATCCGGAAAGCCCACCCACAGGATCCGCAGGATGCAGGAGATGATGGACTGGTTCGATAAATATCTGAATTAAAAGGGGAAAACTCCGGAGCTGTCGGGAAGCGTGATCCCAGGGGAATCTGGGCACGGCCATTTCCGGCAGCTCCGATGGGTATAACAAAAAAGGGAGGTTCTACAAAAATGAAGAAGAACAGATGGAAGGCAATGGCTGCGCTGGCAGCAGCTGCCGTACTGGCGCTGAGTGCCTGCGGAAACTCCGGGGAAGACGGGAGCACCCAGGCAGCCGCATCCGCAGACGCAGGGGATGCAGCTGCCGCAGCGCCCACAGGAACAGGGGAAGGTTCCGGAGAGGTTGGAAAAAGTGATATCGTGATCGCTGGAAAGTCGGATATCAAGACCCTGGATCCCATGGGTACCAACGACACCACATCCTCCATTGCCCACCGCCACATTTACAGCCGTCTCATTGAGATCGACGAAAATTCTGAGATCGTAGGCGATCTGGCCGAGAGCTGGGAGCAGGTTTCCGATACGGAATGGAAATTCAAGATCCATGAGGGCGTCAAGTTCCACGACGGCACCGACTGTACGGCCAGCGATGTGAAATTCAGTCTGGAGCGGGCCAAGGAAATGCCCCGTGTCAAGCAGTATGTGGAGCAGATCGACAGTATCACTGTGGAGGATGATCACAATCTGACCCTTCATCTGGCAGAGCCTTACGCGCCGTTACTGGCTGCGCTGAGCCATACGGGTACCAGCATCGTGCCCGAGGCCGCTGTGACCGCCCAGGGCGACGCATTCTGGGAGAATCCCATCGGCACAGGCCCCATGCAGTTTGTGGAGTGGGTGCCCAATGACCATTACAGCTTAAAGCGGTTCGACGATTACTTCAAGGGACCTGGAAAGACCACCAGCCTGACATTAAGGATCATGCCCGAGGGCGGAGCCAGGACCATCGCCCTGGAGACCGGCGAGATCGACATGTCCATTTCCGTGGACGCCACAGACGTGCAGAATGTAAAGGCCAATAAGGAGCTCATGGCTCTGGAAAAGACCTCTGTTTCTGTGGAGTATCTGGCCATGAACTGTGAGAAGGAGCCCTTCAACGATCCCAAGGTACGCCAGGCCATCAACTACGCTTTAAACCAGCAGGAGATCATCGATGTGGTCCTGGAGGGCAGAGGCCAGGTGGCCAACAGCGTCATGAACGTCAATATCCCGGGTTACAGCGAGGAGATCACCGGCTATTCCCAGGATCTGGAGAAGGCCAAGGCCCTGATGGCAGAGGCAGGTTATCCGGACGGCTTTAAGACCACCCTGTTTGCATCCGGCGATGTGAGAAACCGTGAGGCCCAGATCATCCAGGCCCAGCTTCTGGAGATCGGCATCGAGGTGGATATCCAGCTTTACGAGTGGGGCGCATTCTTAGACGCCATCAATAAGGGCGAGCACGATATGTTCATCAGCAGCTGGTCCAACGCCACCATGGATCCGGACGCCAGCATTTTCCCGCTGTTCCATACAAAGAACTTCGGAGCCACCGGAAACCGTGCGTTTTACAGCAATCCGGAGGTGGATACGCTGATCGAGCAGGCCCAGAAGGAGTCCGACAACGCCAAGCGTATGGAGCTTTATAAGGAGATCCAGCAGAAGATCAACGACGACGCTCCGTGGGCATGCCTGTTCTATGGAACCACCTGTACGGGTATCCGGGCAGACTTAAAGGGCTTTGTGCTCCATCCGTCGTCTGCAAACCATTACGAAAATCTGTACTACGAAAAATAAAAACTGCAAACCAGTAAAAAATGCAGGCTTTCCGGCGGAAACGCTGCGGAGGCCTGCTTTTTTATACCATATGTATGGGAGGAATCAGCATGAGAACAGAGATCCAGGATTTTATTGACCAGGAGGCGCCGTCCGGGCTCCAGCTGTCTCCAGATGGCCGCTTCGGGGCCTTTGTGGTGACGAAGCCGGATGGGGAGGAAAACTGCTACCATTCCTGGCTTCAGGTGGTGGATGTGGAAAACGGGACCGTCCGGAAGCTGACCAGTGGAAAAAAGGAGAAGAGCTTTGCCTGGGAGGACGGGGAGCAGCTTTTCTTTGTGGGAAACAGGGAAAAAGACAGGAAGGGAGAAGCTCTGCTTTACAGGATTTCCGTTGCCGGAGGCGAGGCCGAGCTTTGCGGGACCCTTCCCAAGGGCACCAGAAAGATCCGGTGCCAGAACGGGATCCTGTACTGCCTGGTCCATGAACATTATTATGAAAAGGAAGAGGACTATGAGGTCTTCGACGAGATCCCCTTCTGGAGTAACGGCGTGGGGATCGTCAATAAGGTCCGGGACCGGCTGTACCGGTATGATCTTAAGACCGGAGAGGCCAGAGTCCTGTCGCCGGAATATGGCCAGGTGGAGGCCTTCTGGGCTGAGAATGGGACCGTATTTTTTACCTGCAATATCTACACCGGGAAAAAGCTTCCGCAGAACGGTCTTTATGAGTATGTGGAGGAGACGGACACCGTGATCCGCCATCTGGACCAGGGGATGTTTTCCATCAGCTACGCGTGCAGACGGAATGGCCGGGTGGAATTCTTAGGCTCTGATATGAAGCGGTTCGGCTACAATGAAAATCCGGATCTGTATGTGCTGGAGGACGGGGCTCCCAGACTGCTGGCCCGCTACGATTACAGCGTGAAGGAGGGCATGTGCCGGGATGGGAGGATCTATGTAAACAGCACCGTAGGGACTGACGTGATGCTGCAATGCTTTGACATGGATGGAAACGTAACGGCTGTGACGGACCGCGCTGGTACCGTGGAGTCCTTCGATATCTGCGGCGGCCGGATCCTGTTTACAGGCATGAGGGACCAGGGGCTTTCGGAGGTTTACAGCCTGGAGAACGGGAAGGAGACGTGCTTTACGGACTTTACGGCCCGCTGCTTAAAGGAAAAGGAAGTCAGCCCCATCCGCCATTTTACCTTTACCCATGAGGGACTGGAGCTGGATGGCTTCGTGATCCCGCCTGTGGGCTTCGACCCGTCTGATACGGAGAAAACGTATCCGGGCATCCTGACCATCCATGGCGGTCCCAAGGCCATCTACGGGGCCACATACAGCCATGAATTCCAGGTCTACGCGTCCCGGGGGTATTTTGTATTCTTTATGAATCCCACAGGCAGCGACGGCCGGGGCAATGCGTTCGCGGATATCGTGGCAAAGCAGGGCTCCATCGACTATGAGCAGCTCATGGCCTTCACAGACGAGGTCTTAAGGCAGTATCCGGCCCTGGACGGAGACCGTCTGGGCGTCATGGGGATCAGTTACGGCGGCTTTATGACCAACTGGATCATCGGCCATACGGACCGGTTCAAGGCGGCTGTGCCTCAGTGCTGCATTGCCAACTGGATCACCAAGACCAACACCACTGACATCGGATATGCGTTCAATACCACCCAGCTGGGCGGGGACGTATGGGAAAATTATGATAAGATGTGGGAGCTTTCGCCCTTAAAGTATGCAGACAGGGTAAAGACGCCGTCCCTGATCATCCAGTGCGATGAGGACTACCGCTGCTGGGTAGCAGAGGGAGTCCAGATGTTTTCTGCACTGAAATATCATGGGGTTCCGGCAAGACTGCTCATGATCCACGGCGAGCACCACAGCGTTTCCAGGCTTGGAAAGCCGAAAAAGAGGGTGCGCCGCTTAAATGAGATCGTGAGCTGGCTGGATACGTATTTAAAATAATCCCTGGATCAGGATCACCAGGATCAGTACCGGGAGGACAAAGCGGAAGTAATTTTTAACCAGCTTTCCTCCCGGCATTTTCATGCCCTCGCCTTTGTTGGCTTCAGACAGGTAATTGTCAAAATTCCAGCCCCATTTTGTGACGCAGAACAGCAGATATACCAGGGAGCCAAGAGGAAGCAGCAGATTGCTCACCAGGAAGTCCTCGGTATCCAGAACATCCCGTCCACCGATGAGGCGGAGATCGCTCCAGACATTATAGCCCAGTACGCATGGCAGGCTTAATACCAGAATGAGGACACAGTTGATGAGGACTGCTTTTTTCCGGTCCCAGCCGAAATTGTCGATGCAGCTGGCCAGCAGGTTCTCAAATACGGCAATGACCGTAGAGAAGCTGGCAAAGGTCATGAACAGGAAGAACAGGGCTCCCCAGATCCTTCCGCCGGCCATATTGGCAAACACGTTGGGCAGGGTGACGAAGATCAGCTGCGGACCGGAATCCGGCTGTACGCCGAAGGAGAAGCAGGCCGGGAAGATGATGAGTCCTGCGGACAGGGCTACAAAGGTGTCCAGGATACAGATGCTGACAGATTCACCGGCCAGAGTTCGTTTTTCTTCCATGTAGCTTCCAAAGATCTCCATGGCCCCGATTCCCAGACTCAGGGTAAAGAAGGACTGGTTCATGGCTGCGGTGATGACGTTGGGGAGGCCCACCTGGGCAGCCCGTTCAAAATCTGGGAGCAGGTAGAAGGCCAGGCCCTCCTTTGCCCCGGGCAGCAGCATGCTGTGGACGGCCAGCACCAGGATCAGGACGAAGAGGCAGCCCATCATCCATTTGGTGATCCGCTCCAGGCCGTTTCTGAGACCCAGGCTGCAGATCAGAAAGCCCGCGATGACGGTAACAGCCATCCAGAGGCCCATCTCCATGGGATCGGCCAGAAGGGAGCCGAACACGCCGGAAACGGCTTCCGTGTCCAGTCCGTGAAAGGTTCCGGTGAGGAACTTAAAAAAGTAGCTGATCATCCAGCCGGAGACTGTGGTATAATACATCATCAACAGGTAGCATCCCAGCATACAGAACCAGCCGTGGATGTGCCATTTACTTCTGGGCTTTTCCAGGACCTTATAGCCGTTTACGGCGCTCTTTCTGCTGGCGCGGCCCACGGCCAGCTCCATGGTCAGTACGGGAACTCCCATACACAACAGGAACAGGAGGTAGAACAGCACAAATACACTGCCTCCATTTTCTCCGGCCACATACGGGAAACGCCATACGTTTCCGATGCCGATGGCACAGCCGGCGCTGACCAGGATAAAGCCAAGCCGGGAGCCAAAACTTTCACGTTTCATTTTCTTATTCCCCCTTTATTCGTGCCATACTATGATAGTAAAAAAAGGGAAAAAATGCAACGGTAGTTGATGCATTTGTCGGAAATGCTGGTTTTTTTGCGATATTTTTGCGTTTCTTTAGCGGGTTCGTGGTTGTAATTCACTGGGAATGTTGCTATAATGAGTGGCTGTTTGAGGAGAAAAAACGAAAGGGAAAGGTGGTCCAAAGTGAGTGAGATGATCCCGTTATGGCTCTGCATCCCGTTTGCAGGCCTGCTTTTATGTATTGCCGTACTGCCTCTTATAAAGCCCCACTGGTGGGAGGAGCACCAGCCCCATGCTGTGGCCTTCTGGTCCCTGCTTTTTGTGGTGCCCTTCGCGCTGATGTACGGTGTATCCCATGCATCGGAGACGGTGCTGGAGTGTATGATCAATGATTATCTGACGTTTATCGTCCTGCTGTTTGGCCTGTTCTGTGTGTCCGGAAATATCACCATGTCCGGTGATCTGGCAGGCTCACCCAGGATCAATGTGGGACTTTTAGCTCTGGGAACCATCCTTTCCAGCTGGATCGGCACCACAGGCGCCAGTATGCTGATGATCCGTCCGATCATTAAGATGAATGCATGGCGGAAGCACCGGAGGCATATCATTGTATTTTTTATTTTCCTGGTGTCCAATATGGGCGGATGTCTGACTCCCATTGGGGATCCGCCGCTTCTGATGGGCTTCATGCGGGGTGTGCCGTTTTTCTGGAGCCTCCATTTAACGCCGGTCCTGCTGTTTAATATGGCATTGCTGCTGTTTATTTTTTACTGGATCGACCGGAGGGCCTACCGGACCGATATTGCAAAGGGCTTAAAGCCGGATATCAGCAAGCCCGGTACGGAGATCAAGATCCGCGGGGCCCATAACATGATCTTTATCGTGATGATCGTGGCCGCTGTGATCTTAAGCGGGACCCTTCCAAGCCTTCCGATGTTTCAGGATGCGGAGGGGAAGGTGCTGGGGATCCACATCCTGGGGGAGGTGGTCTTAAGCTATCCGGCAGTCATCGAGATCGCCATTATCCTGCTGGCGGCCTTTTTATCCTTTAAGACCACAGACGCGTCCATCCGCCGGGAGAACCATTTTACCTGGAGCGCCATTAAAGAGGTGGCGGTGCTGTTTGTGGGGATCTTCATCACCATGCAGCCGGCCCTGATGCTGTTAAAGGCCAGCGGGCCGAAGTTAGGGATCACGGATCCTTTCCAGATGTTCTGGGCCACAGGGCTTCTGTCCAGCTTCTTGGATAATACGCCCACCTATCTGGTGTTCTTAACGACAGCCGGATCTCTGGGCTTTACCGGCGGCATGATGACGGCTCTGGGCTCTGTTCCCATCAAAATGCTGGAGGCGATCTCTGCCGGAGCCGTGTTCATGGGAGCCAACACATATATTGGAAATGCGCCCAACTTTATGGTCAAATCCATTGCGGACGAAAATGGTATCCGGATGCCGTCCTTTTTCGGCTATCTGATCTGGTCCTTCGGGATCCTGACGCCGGTGTTTATCCTGGATACGCTGTTATTCTTTTTATAGGAAGGGGGAGGAATCATGTCAATGAACCGAGAAGAGATCAAGGAACTGGCAGAGCATATTTATGACCTGGATGCGGAAGTCTATATCCATCTGGGCTCCTCCCTGGGACGCGTGTTCAACCGGGACAGGGAACTGTGCGTCAATGAGCTGACAGAGCTTCTGATGACCCGGCCCCAGGGCCACGTGGTGCGGAGCGAGCTGGCATTGATCGCCAATATGGCCAGGACCCTGGAGGATAAGGAGGAGCGGAAGCTCTGTATGTCCGAGTATGACAGGATCTTAAAGGAGGTCATGAGCCTTCCCACCAGCTTTGCCCATGGAGACGTGCTGGATCCGGATCTGGCGGAGCTGAATGCCTTTAATCTGAAGGAACGGTTCTCCGACCAGGACCACCTGATCGTCTGCATCAGCTGGACCTATGGCAGCGGCGGAAATGAGGTGGGCTTCCGGCTTTCCGATAAATTGAAGATTAGCTATTATGACGCCGAGATCTTTGAAGCAGTCTTAAAACGGCTGGACGCAGAAAAAGATTCTTTCCATGATACAGCGGGATATGCCAGCGAGGTGAAGGATGAGATCAGCCAGAGCCCGGCCAGTGCCTTTGCACCGGCGAAGAAGCTGACTCTGAGGCAGAGGTTCCGGGAGTTCAGCCGTTATCACGGCCTGTCCAAGCGGGATGCGGTATTCTTTAACCAGAGCGATCTGCTTTGCGATATGGCGAAGAAGGAGGACTTCATCATCATGGGCCGCTGCGGCGATGCCATCATGACCAATAATAAGATCCCCCATATCAGTATCTATATCACAGCCCCCTTTGAGCAGAGGGTCCGCCGGGCTGTGGAGGTCAACAGCGGACTGGATGAACGGAAGGCCAGAAGGCTCCTCCACCGCCTGGACCGGAGGCATTCCCGGTATTATAATTTCTATACGGGAAGAAAGTGGGGCCATGCCAATAACTATGACCTCTGCATCAACACCGCCAGCTACGGGATCGATGGTACCGTGGATTTCATTCTGAAAATGATCGATGGAGGAAGAAAATAGGAGCTGCCCGCCCCGTCCTTTGGACGGGGCTTTTTTGCGTTTTGGGGCGATCCAGGGGCCACTTCAGGCCTCGCTGTTGGGCATAGACGGGGCTTTTTTTCTGCTATGCCCAAAATTCCAGTGTTTTTTGGGCATACACGAAGAAAAACGCAGTATACGCCCAATCCGTTGGAAAAATCCAGTGGAAATCCAGTGAAATTTTAGGTTTCCCCAGTAATCTCTGGGCACTGTGGAAAAAAACGTGCATTTTCGCCCAATATTTTTGATGATACGGGTAGGGGGAATATGAAGGCTGGGAGAATGTGAAAACCAGCCAGAATGGCCGGATCTCGCTGTCCGCGCGTGCTCTTATAGGAAATACTGCCGCACCAGAGCCTCGGCCGTTTCTGTGTTCAGGGGATGCTCCTGGGTTTCATAGGTGGTGATAAGCTGGATCGAGGGGATGATCTGAAAGGAAGTGTACAGCTGGAGCTTTGAAAAGGTGCGGGCAGCGTAGGACGGCTGATCCATCATGCCGAAATGCTCCCAGTAATACGTTTTTCCGCTGGAGGGGTCGCGGATGGTAAAATCCGGGTAGATCACAGTTTTTCCCAAAGTGAGGGCGCATTCATACCGGAAAGGAACCTGGTTAGTATACAGAACCATGTCGATGATCGCCTCAGATTTGGACCGGACCAGGTGGCCGGAGGCACATTTATGGATCCGCTGCTCCGGAAACAGGGGATTCTGGTCATAGGGGGTCGCTGCCCACTGGGCCAGCTCCGGGGACAAAGGGGTAAAATAGGGAGCGAGAAGCGGCTGGTAAGCGGGATTCTCCAGATAAGCCTGTACAGCCTGTTCAGCGGCCTGGCTTTTCCGGGCAAGATAAGAGTCAAGAAAGGCACGTCTGGCCTGGAGGGATCTTAACAGAAGGGAAAGATATTTTCTGACAGCCAGTTTTTCGGCCATAGGACGGGCGCTTTTGGGAAGATAGGAAAGCCCGTCTCCGCAGTTCCAGTACCATTTCCAGTAATTTCCATTACGGGAACAGACAAGGCTGCCGTCCGGGAGAGCCTGGAGGCGGCGTTTTACATCTGCGATCTCAAGCTCCAGCTTTTTTAATTCATCGTTTATTTTATCCATAATTTAAAACCTCCGGATGAAAAGATAATAGAAGTGGTGTAAAGACTGGTCTGCGATCCCGGGAGATCCCGCCGCAGGGGCGGGGCTCCAGGGATCGCATATAGACTGAAAAACCGGGCCCAAAGGCCGGATGAAGGGCCGCGGCTTCCGGGAAACCCGTCCCAAGAAGCCTGTCCCGGGGCGGCCGGCCGGAACGCGGGCCGCAGAGCCGGACATATTCCCTGGCCTATGGCCGGATGGACGCCTCCTGATAAATCTCATGGAACATCTTTGCCAGGGCCATGGTGGCCTTGGAGCGGTATTCGCCGGCGGGATAGGCCAGGGAGAGATCCAGAAAGAGCCCTTTCCGGCCCACGGACAGATATTCCACGCCTGGGGCCTTCACCATACAGGAATGATACGTAAAGGAAAGGGCGATCCCCTCCCGGGCCATGGCGGCAGCGAAGGGGGCGGTGATATTGGTATTCTGGGCCAAGGGCTCCAGGCGCAGATCCTCGAAGGCCTTCCGGATCATGGAGCCCAGGATGGTCCTTGGCGGTCCCAGGATACACTCGAACCGGGCGATGTCCTTCAGATCGACCCAGCGTGTCCCGTCTTCCTCCCGGTGAACGAATTCCATGACAGGGTGCTCCGAAACAGTGACCAGATAGATCTCATCCCGGGTGAGAAAATCCAGCTGCTTATGGAGGCGGGGGCTGGGAAGGGCCAGGAGCGCCATGTCCAGAAAGCCCTCCAGGATCATTTCCTCCAGATACATACTGTCTTTTTCTGTGATCTCCACATGGATCCGGGGATACCGGTCACGGAACCGCTTGAGTACAGGCGGCAGCAGATAAGTGCCCCGGAAGGTGCTGATCCCCAGCTCGATACGGCCGCCGGAAAGCTCTTCGATATCCCACAGCTCGCTTTGGGCCCGGTGGTACTGGAGGAGGATCTGGCGGGCATGGTTTAAAAATACCGAGCCGGAGGCCGTAGGACGGACGCCCCGTGAGGTCCGCATAAATAAAGGCGCTCCCAGCTCTGCCTCGTAGAGCTGGAGGAACTGGCTCAGGCTGGACTGGGCCATATATAGCTTTTCCGCCGCCCGGGAAATGCTGCCCTCGTCGGCAATGGTCACGATATAATTCAGCTCTTTCAGATTCATAGGACTCCTTTCACGGCAGCTCTGCCATCGGTTTTTCCGATATAAACTATTTGATATTTTATATTTCTCTAATTATGGGAATAGTATAAGATAAATATTGACAGAAAGCAATTCCATATGAACGGATGGATGAACGAATTGCACAAATGAAAAGATTGGAAGGGGAAAAGAAAATGAGCAAAGTGTCAATGAAAGGCGTCATCGACATGCATGTGCACACGAATCCGGATCTGCGGCTCCGGGCGTATGACGATTTCGAGATGATGGAAGCCGGGATCCGCGTGGGTGCTCGGGCCATTGTGTTAAAGACCCACCAGGGAACCACCATGGACCGGGCCTACCTGTGCAACCGCCACAACGAGATCGTCCATGGAAAGACCAACAATTTTACCATGTTCGGCAGCATTACCTTAAATAAGGTGGTGGGCGGCATCAATCCCAAGGCCGTGGACGTGGCGTTAAAGCTGGGAGCGAAGGTCGTATGGCTTCCGACCCAGTCGGCCAGGAACCATATGGTGAAAAACAATCTGGATCCGGCGGGCTGCGTGGACGTGGTGAGAGACGGAAAGGTGGTTCCGGAGCTGAACGACGTGTTCGGCCTCATCCGGGATCATAATGCAGTCCTGGGGACGGCCCATGTGTCTCCGGAGGAGGCCTTCATCGTAGTGGAGGCGGCCAGGAACGCAGGCGTTAAGAACATTGTGGTCACCCATCCCGAGTGGTGGATCGTGGACATGAGCGTGGAGGACCAGGTGCGGATCGTAAAGGACTATGACGTGATCCTGGAGCGCTGCTACGCCCAGAACATGGGCGGCGGAAAGTATAAGAGCAACCTTCCGTCCAACGTGGAGATCATCAAAGAGGTGGGCTACCAGAACGTGATGGTGGACACCGACGGCGGCCAGACGGAAAATCCCCACTGGGAGCTGGCCATGGAGGAGTACATGCAGTATCTGGTGGATCACGGGATCCCGGAGGAGCACGTATACCATATGACAAGGACCATCCCGTCCCGTCTGCTGGGACTGGAGGATTAAGATACCGCATTTAAGGAGGAAAATGATATGATCAGCGTTGTTCTTGTGGCATCCATAGCCCTGGCCGTCGTGCTGGGTTACAAGACAAAGATCAATACGGGATTTTTCTGCATCGCATTCGCATACCTCATCGGATGCTTTGCACTGGGCATGAAGACGAAGGAGCTGATCGCCTGCTGGCCCACCAGCACCATGTTCGTCATTCTGTCCGTATCCCTGTTTTACAATTTTGCAGCCATCAACGGAACCCTTGAAAAAATGTCCTCTGCCCTGCTTTATGCATGCAGGAGCTTTCCGGGACTCCTTCCCTTTGCCCTTTTCTTCGTGGCAGTGATCCTCTCTGTCATGGGAGCGGCATACTTTACCGTACTGGCTTTCCTGGCCCCCATCACCTTAGTGATCTGTGACGAGGCCAAAATGGATAAGCTCACCGGAGCCGTGGCCATCAACTGCGGCGCCCTGGCAGGCGGAAACTTCCCCACAGCGGCCCTGGGCGTTGTATTCCGCGGTCTGATGGAGACTGCTTATGAGGCGGAACCGGCCCTTACGGCTCCCGACTCCTTCAGCGAGGAATTTAAGATCTTCGGCTTTGCCATCGTGTTCTCCCTGATCCTCATCGCCATCTTCCGCTATGGCTTCAAGGCCAACCGGAACATAGGAAAGGGGATCACCTTTAAAAAGCCGGAGCCCTTTGATAAAAAACAGAAAATGACTCTGAACCTGATGCTTCTTATGATGGCAGTGGTGCTGGTATTCCCCTTATTAAAGCTGGTAATGCCGGGCAATGGCGTGATCGCAGCCATCAGCAGTAAGATCGACGTGGGCCTGGTGGCAATCTGCTTCACCGTGATCGCCCTTTTAATGAACCTGGCCCCCCAGAAGGAGGTCATCGCCCGCGTACCGTGGAACACCATCATCATGATCGCCGGAGCAGGCATGCTGATCGCAGTGGCCGTTAAGGCAGGCACCATCGACGCCCTGTCTGCATGGATCGGCTCCAACGTACCGGTGGCTCTGGTCCCCATCGCCTTCAGCCTGGTGGCAGCGTTCATGAGCTTCTTCAGCTCCACCACAGGTGTGGTGGCCCCGGCCCTGTTCCCGCTGATCCCGGCCCTGGCCGTGTCCACGGGACTGAACCCGGCTGTGCTCTTTGCCTGCACGGTCCTGGGCGCACAGTCCAGCGCCATCAGCCCGTTCTCTTCCGGCGGCAGCCTGATCCTGGGCTCCTGCGGAAACGAGGAGGAGAGAAACGCATTGTTCAACCGCCTGTTATTTGTGGCCGTACCCATCAGCGTTGTAAGCTGCGCAGTCTATAACGTGATCGTAGCCATGGTTCTTTAATTTAGGAGGAATATGGAAATGGAAAAGATTCAGATGAAGACTCCCCTGGTGGAGATGGATGGAGACGAGATGACCAGGATCCTCTGGCAGTACATCAAGGATGAGCTCCTTACGCCCTTTATCGACTTAAACACAGAATATTATGACCTGGGCCTGGAATACCGGGACAAGACCAACGACCAGGTGACCGTGGATGCGGCAGAGGCCACAAAGAAGTACGGCGTGGCAGTCAAATGTGCTACCATCACCGCCAACGCGGCCCGGGTAAAGGAATACGGCCTGAAGGAGATGTGGAAGAGCCCCAACGGCACCATCCGCGCCATCTTAGACGGCACTGTGTTCCGCAGCCCCATTGTGGTCAAAGGCATCGAGCCCTGCGTGAAGAACTGGAAAAAGCCCATCACCCTGGCAAGACACGCCTACGGCGACGTATATAAAAACGCGGAGCTCAGGATCCCCGGCGCAGGTGAGGTGAAGCTGGTGTATACGCCGGCGGACGGCTCTCCGGAGGAGACTCTTTCCGTCCATGCCTTTGAGGGTCCGGGCGTGGTCCAGGGCCAGTACAACCTGGATGATTCCATTGAAAACTTTGCAAAGAGCTGCTTTGAGTATGCACTGGAGACGAAGCAGGATCTGTGGTTTGCCACAAAGGATACGGTTTCCAAGAAATACGACCACCGGTTCAAGGATATTTTTGCAGAGACCTACGAAGCGTCCTATAAAGAGAGATTCCAGGCCGCAGGCATTGAATACTTCTATACCCTTATTGACGACGCCGTTGCCCGGGTCATGAAGGCAGAGGGCGGATTTATCTGGGCATGCAAGAATTACGACGGCGATGTGATGAGCGACATGGTCTCCTCCGCCTTCGGCTCCCTGGCCATGATGACCTCGGTGCTGGTATCCCCCAACGGATATTATGAGTATGAGGCGGCCCATGGAACCGTACAGCGCCACTACTATAAGCACTTAAAGGGAGAGGAGACCTCCACCAATTCGGTGGCCACCATCTTCGCCTGGTCCGGAGCACTGAGAAAGCGCGGCGAGCTGGATGGAAACCAGGAGCTGGCAGCCTTTGCGGACAAGCTGGAAAAGGCCACCATCGATACCATCGAAGGCGGAAAGATGACGAAGGACCTGGCCCTTATGACCACCCTTCCCAACCCCACCGTGTTAAACAGCAGGGATTTCATCCTGGCCATCCGGGAAAAGCTGGAGGCCATGCTGTAACAGACGACAATTACCCAATATTGGATACATACCTTATATACCCCCAAATACCCCAACAGGAAACTCTCCCAGACAGCCATGGGCTGCGGGAGAGTTTTCTGTATGTAAAAGATGAATATAAAAATATATTGACAATTTTGGAATGGATAGGTATACTGGTACAAAATTACCGCCGGACAGCGGAGAGGGAGGAAGAGCAATGGAAAGAAATGGAAGTGTCAGCTTAAGGCCCTGGACCATGGAGGATAAGGAGGATCTGGCAAGGCTCTGCAATGGTGTGGACCGGTCTTATGTAAGGAACAGCCTGCCGTTCCCATATACAGAAAAGGACGCAGAATGGTGGATTGGAATGACCCTGGACCGTGACGGGAAGGATGGGGTATTCCGGGCTGTCTGTCTGGATGGAAAGGTCGTTGGAAATATCTCGGTGGAGCAGGGAACGGACGTTTACCGCTGCGGCGCGGAGATCGGCTATATGCTGGACCGGGGTGTCTGGTCCCGGGGAATCATGACAGAGGCAGCGGGGCTCATATGCAAAGAGGCATGGAGGCTCCTGGATATCCTCCGGATCACCGGACGGGTCTATGAGCCAAATAAGGCATCCAGGCGGGTCCTGGAAAAGAACGGTTTTGAGCTGGAGGGGCTTTTAAAGCAGGCGGTGGATAAAAATGGGAACATATACAACCTGTGCATTTACGGGAAGGTGAAGCCATAAAGAGGAATGAGCCGGGGCAGAGGACCTGACAGACAGCGTTTCTGGCTCCAGGACAGAAAAAGGAGGCGTATCCTACGCCTCCTCATCGCTCCGGCCGGACCTGGCCTCTTCCAGATAGTTATACAGAGTGTACTTGGAGATCTGAAGCGTCTCGCAGAGGAGAACGCTGGTCTTTGAGATTTTGAATACGCCCTTCTGGTCCAGGTAGTCCAGGGCTTTTATTTTTTCTTCTTTATTCATCAGGGACATGGGCTTGCCCACCAGGGCTTCGGCCTGGTTCATATAATACTGGAGGATATCGTCCACGTTTTTCGTCGCCAGGGCGTCCATATCGGTGGCCGGGGGCGTGTGGATATCCGTAGCCGGGTGCTGGATGAAGGCCTGTAAGGCGTTCTGTGCGATCAGAAGCTGGGACACATCCAGGTTGACGCAGACAGAGCCGATGATCTTCCCGTTTTCATCGGGGATCAGTGTCGTAAAGGATTTAAAAAAACGATCCTTGGGCCCGTTGGAAAAGGTCTGGATACTGTCCTTTAAGGGCTCAATGCTCTTTCCGAACTGGGTGATCATACCACCCTTGGGAGAACCGCCCACGTGACGGCCGCTTAAGTCTGCGTTCAGCGCGTACACGATGGTATGGTCGTAGCCCTTCCGGTAGTCATGGATGAGGATCTCGCTGTCCTCACCAAGAAATTTCTGGAGCCCCTCCAGAAAACGGATCAAAAAGTCAAAGTCCAGGTAGTTTCCTATCTCCACAATGTTCCCCTTTCGGTGCTGGTTCAGATTTGTCCGCCCGATGCGGACATCATATCTATTATAATTCCGCAGAGGCCATTTGTCAAATTCCGGAGGACGCCGGAGGCTGCTCCGATACAGGATACAGGGTGATGATGTCCATGACATCCCGGGTCCACGGTTCCTGGCCGGAGAAGCCGCACTGCACCGTTTCCCCGTCGGAATAAAGGGTCAGGTCTCCATAGAAATTATTCACATGGAGAAGATCTCCGGTTCCCGTATCTTTGGAGGGAAAAAGAACAGATTCAAACCGGAACAGGACGATCCACTGGAAATCACCTTCGCTGTATCGGTGGGTTTTTGTTCCGCGGGGGAGGAGATTCCCCAGTTTTGTCCGGAAGGCAGGGGAGCCAAACAGCCGGAGCGCTTCTTTAAAGTGCGGGTCCTCCGGTGTTATGAGGAAGCGGGTGTCCTCTGCCTGTATTCCTTCACTGTAATATCCGTGGATCTGGATACACTGGTCCAGGTCCAGGAACGGATACCGCTGGGCGATGGTCCGGGGGCGGGTATAGATGGCTGCGGCCAGAAGGCCTCCCGCCAGGATGGCTGCGGCAGCCAGACATTTTGTTTTTTTCTTCATAAGGTCCTCTCCTTTCACGTCCCCCTCCGGGGGAATTAAGCGCCTGGATTTTCGCGGTAAACGCAGAAACCAGATTCGCGATAGTATACGGTCTGTTTACACAGCCAGTATACCATCTGGAAGAAAGCCTGGGAACCCAGGCTTGTACATAAATTCATACAGAAAACTCCTTGACAACCAGAAAGGGAGACAGTATAATGAAATCATACAAACAATTTGGAATCCATACAAACTTTTTGCAATACCATACAGTTCTCCGTGTGAGAGATGCCCCATTCCGCAGAGTGGATGCCTGCGGATCAGCCATCCTGGATCTTTTCTCCAATCTTTTTGATCCGGATGCTGCCGTTTCCCATGAGGAGGGGAGACCGGGGCAGAAACAAATCAATGCTGCAACAGAAAAACAGGCCACGCGTAAAAAGCGCCGGGCCTGTTTTTCTGTCTGAAAAAATAAGAAGAGCATCTGTACTGTGTCCCGAAGATGAAGTATAATGGGAGCATATAGCAGAACAGGAGGCGGAAGGCCATGACAATATCCCAGTATTTTCCCATTTATGACCAGCTGGACAAAGCAGACCAGGAAAGGCTCGATTATGCGGCGGTGAAGCGGAGGGTTCCAAAAGGCACGCTTCTCCATGGCGGAGACGGCGTATGCACCGGCCTGCTGGTGATCGCCTCCGGCCAGCTCCGGGCCCATATGATCTCCGAAGAGGGGAGGGAGATCACTCTGTACCGGCTGTTTGAGCGGGATATCTGCCTGTTTTCGGCTTCCTGCATCATGAGCAGTCTCCAGTTTGACGTGTTCATCTCTGCGGAGAAGGACACGGAGCTCTGGATCATCCCGCCGGATTTTTATAAGGGGCTGATGGAGCGGTCGGCCGTGGTGGCCAACTATACCAGCCAGATCATGGCGTCCCGGTTTACGGATGTCATGTGGCTCATGGACCAGGTGATGTGGAAGAGCTTCGATAAACGGCTGGCGGGCTTCCTTCTGGAGGAAAGCGTCCTGGAGGAGACGGATACCCTTAAGATCACCCATGAAAAGATCGCCAGCCATATGGGCACCGCCAGGGAGGTGGTCACCCGGATGTTAAAGTATTTCCAGACCGAGGGCCTGGTACGGCTTTCCAGGGGGGCTGTGGAGATCCTGGACCGGAAGGGACTTTCCCGCTTATTTTCCAATGAATCTTAAGATCTCCTGTTTTGGCATGGCGCCCATGGTCTTACGGACGACTTTTCCGTTTTCCATGTAAAACAGGGAGGGAATGCTCATGACGCCGAACTGTCCGGCCAGCTCCGGCTGTTCATCCACGTTGATTTTTCCCACCCGGATCTCCGGATGGTCCTCTGCGATCTCATCCACAATGGGGGATACCATCCGGCAGGGGCCGCACCAGGACGCCCAGAAATCCAGAAGGACAGGACGGTCGCTTCCCATGATCTCCTGTTCAAAGTTTTCGCTTGTGATATTCATAACTGACATAGAAAAACCTCCTTGTGGCTGATCGTTTATTTTCGTTCTTTATATCTGTATCATACCAGAAGGAGGCGGAGGCTTCCGTGACAAGATCACAAAAGCCCATGCCGGGCCGCCCGGGGCGGTACGGACTGGAAAATCAAAAAAGGAGGAGCAGAAACATGAACTGCAGACCAGAGGACATGCTTGTATATGCGGTGACAGACCGGGCCTGGTTAAAGGGGGAAAGCCTGAAGGACCAGGTGGAAAAGGCATTAAAGGGAGGAGTGACCTTTGTGCAGCTCCGGGAAAAAAATCTGGACCGCCGCTTATTTTTAGAGGAGGCTGCGGCCATAAAGGAGCTGTGTGATTCCTTCCATGTTCCCTTTGTCATCAACGACGATGTGGAGATCGCCCTGGCCTCCGGGGCCGACGGGGTCCATGTGGGCCAGAAGGATATGGACGTAAAAGAGGCCAGAAGGCGTCTGGGGCCGGGAAAGATCATCGGCGTGTCCTGTAAGACCGTGGAGCAGGCAAAGGCGGCGGAGGCCGGAGGGGCCGATTATCTGGGCGTGGGAGCCATGTATCCCACAGATACCAAATCGGATACCTCCCAGGTAACGGTGGAGACCTTAAAAGCCATATGCCGGGCGGTGGATATCCCGGTGGTGGCCATCGGAGGGATCCGGGCGGACCGGATCCAGCCTTTAAAAGGGACCGGGGCCGACGGAGTGGCCGTGGTCAGCGCCATTTTCGGCCAGCCGGATATTGAAGCGGCCGCCAGACGGCTTAAAGAGACGGCGGAGATGTATTTGGGAAGGCACAGACGCCGGAAGACGGTCCTGACCATTGCGGGCAGCGATTCCAGCGGCGGGGCCGGGATCCAGGCAGACTTAAAGACCATGCTGGCCAACGGTGTTTACGGCATGAGCGCCATTACGGCCCTGACGGCCCAGAATACCACAGGGGTCTCCGGGATCTTTCCTGTGACGCCGGAATTTTTAGCCATGCAGATCGACAGCGTCTTTTCGGATATCCGTCCCGATGCCGTAAAGATCGGGATGGTATCCTCAGGGGAGCTGATCCGGGTCATTGCAGAACGGCTTTCCTATTATAAAGCGGAGAACATCGTGGTGGATCCGGTGATGATCTCCACCAGCGGCTCCAGGCTCCTGGACGAGGATGCTGTGGGAGCCTTAAAGGAGCTCCTTCTGCCTATGGCTGCGGTGGCGACGCCCAATATCCCGGAGGCGGAGGTGCTTTCTGGGATCTGCATCCGGTCATCTGAGGACATGGTCCGGGCGGCGGAGATCATAAGCCGGGAGTACGGCTGTGCTGTTTTATGTAAGGGCGGTCACCGGTTAAACGATGCCAACGATCTTTTGTACCGTGACGGCGGCTTTTGCTGGTTCATGGGGCGGCGGATCGACAATCCCAACACCCATGGGACCGGCTGTACGCTGTCCAGCGCCATTGCCTCAGGGCTTGCCAGGGGATACAGCCTGGAGCAGGCGGTGGAGAAGGCCAAGGAGTATCTGTCCGGCGCGCTGGAGGCCATGCTGGATCTGGGCTCTGGTTCCGGCCCCATGGACCATGGGTTCCAGATCCCATAGGAACCGTCTTTACAAGGAGGACGGGTCTGTGATATAGTTGACTAAGTATTTAGAACTGCATACACTGGAGGAAAAATCATGAATTTTTTGGAAGAACGGATCCAGAAGGACGGGATCGTAAAAGAAGGAAATGTATTAAAGGTTGACAGCTTTTTAAACCATCAGATGGATATCCGTCTCCTGGAGCAGATGGGAGAGGAGTTCAAGCGCCGCTTTGCAGACGTACAGGTGGACAAGATCCTGACCATCGAGGCATCCGGGATCGGCATTGCCTGCATTGCCGCCAGATATTTCGATGTGCCGGTGGTATTTGCCAAAAAGACCCAGAGCATCAATCTGGACGGAGAAATGTATGTGGCAGAGGTGGAATCCTTTACCCATAAATGCAAAAACCAGGTCATCGTATCCAAAAAGTTTTTAAAGGAAGGGGAGCATGTGCTCCTGATCGACGACTTCCTGGCCAACGGCTGTGCGCTTCAGGGGCTTTTATCCATCGTAGCCCAGGCTGGAGCCATTACAGAGGGGATCGGGATCGCCATTGAAAAGGGCTTCCAGAGCGGCGGCCGGATCATAAGAAACCTGGGCTACCGTCTGGAATCCCTGGCTATCGTGGATGCCATGGACGCAGAGACGGGAACGGTAACCTTCCGTGAGCAGTAGGGGGCGGAATCCGTTCCTTCTGCTGATCCTGGCAGCTTTTCTGGTGATGAATGTGGTGGGGACAGGTCTGACGCTTCGGGCCTGCCCCCAGTTTTCTATTTCCAGGGAAGCGCTTCTGGGGGAAAATGGAAGGAACCTAAAAGAATTTGAACTGGGAGAACGGGGGGAGCTGACGTCTCTTTCCAGTGATCCGTGGATCTATTACGCCTTTGGAGAGCCGGTGAACGTCCGGTTTCTTACGGTGAAGGTATCTGGTGTAGGAGGAGCCGGCTCGGAGGCCCGGCTTTATCTGATCCCGTCGGCGGGCTACCGGACGATGGCGCTCACAGACGGAAGGCTCTCGGCCCGGTTTGGCCGTGCCCAGGGGTACCGGGGAGTCAGTGCCATCCGCCTGGATCTGGCCACGGAGCCGGGGGCAGTGCTTACGGTTGAGGGCGCGGTGGTCAACGACCGCCTGGCAGTGATCCTGGATTTTCAGAAGCTGTATCTGTCCGCCTGGGCTCTGGGGCTTCTGGCGGTCCTGGAAGTACTGGGATGGAGGCGGCTTTTCATGCTCCGGCAGGAGGAACGGAGGGGATCCTCTGGGAGATCCGGACCGGCGGCCATGGGCTTTCCAAGAAAATGGCCCCCCATCCTGGCCGCTGCGGCGCTACAGGCAATTTTAAAGGCCGGGATTCTGTGGACCCTCAGAAAACCCCTCATGGACAATGACGGAGCGGGACGTCAACATCTTTTGTGCTGGATGTTTGTTCTGGGCCTGGAGGTCTTTACCATTATGTCCCTGCATCTGGGAGCGGGAAGAAAGAGGAAAAACATCTGGTACGGACTGGGACTTGCGGTCCCCTTTTCCTTTGTATGGTTTTCGGCGGCCGAGCTTCTGAACCTGGCTGCCTTCGATTTCCAGACACCGCTTTATCTGGTCCTGAACCTGGCCCTGTGTGCCCTGGTGCCGGCGGTATTTTTACTGGTCCTGGGAAACGCGGCTCTGGCCTTTTCGGGAGCGGCCCTGCTTTTTGGAGTGCTTTCGGTGGCTAACCATTATTACGGTGCGCTGAGAAACAATCCCCTGGAATACTTTGATATTGCCAATGCGGGGACGGCTGTCCATGTGCTGGGAAATTATTCCCTGGCTCTGGATGGAGTGTCGGCAGCTGCGGTCCTGGCCCTTCTGGTGACAGTCCTTACGCTGGTTTCTGCCCTGGGCACAGCCCGCTGTGAAAGAAGGCTCAGAGGATTTCTGGGGAATGTGGCCCTGGCGGCTGCGGCGGCTGCGGTCTTTGCGGTGAAGCTTCCCACCTTTGACAATTTTTCCAATCTCCAGATTATCACAAGAGAAAAGGGATATCTGCTCTCCTTTGCTTCCTTTATAAAGATGGGGAGGGTGAAGACGCCGGAGGGCTATACGGCAAAGCGGGCGGAGGAGATCCTGGAGACGGCTTTGGACGGTGCTGGGATCGAAACGGGACTTCTTAGGGAAGCCGGAGACCGTTACCCCAATCTGATTGTCATTATGAATGAGACCCTGGCGGATCTTCCGGCTATTTACGGCTTTGAGACAGACACAGACGTGTTTCCCAATATCCATTCCATGGACAATGCGGTCAGAGGAAAGGTCCTTACATCGGTTTACGGAGGGGGAACGGCCAACACAGAGTATGAATTCCTCACGGGCAACAGCCTTTATTTCCTGCCTCCTGGCAGCAGTCCCTATGTCCAGTATATGGGAAGTGTCCAGCAGTCCCTGGCCTGGAAGCTGAAGGAGCTGGGCTACCAGGCGGCGGCGTACCATCCGTACCTGCCCATCAGCTACCGCAGATCGTCGGTGTATCCGCTTCTGGGACTGGATGCGTTCTACTCAGAGGAGGACAGCCTGCCCCACGAGGAATATCTCCGCACCTATGTGAGCGACCGGGCAGATTTTAAAGATGTGATCCATCTTTATGAGGAAAGGGAGCCGGGCCGCCCATTTTTCATGTTCAATGTGACCATGCAGAACCACGGCGGATATTCGGAGGACGAACCGGCGGTGGATGTGACGGTGATGCCTGTGGATAAAGAGCTCCAGACACCGCAGATGTTAGAATATCTGTCTCTGATCCGCGAATCTGACGCGGCCTTTAAGGAGCTGACCGATTACTTCTCAGAGGCAGAGGAGGACACGGTGATCCTGATGTTCGGCGACCACCAGCCCAGCATGGACGAAGGCGTATCGGAGTTCATGGACCAGAAGCTGGAGGAACGGGACGGGGAGCTGGACTCCCAGAGGTGGTATTACGCCAGCTTTATCCTTTGGGCGAATTTTGACATTCAGGAGATGTCAGATGTGGTCACCTCCCCGGGCTTTCTGCGTCCCCTGCTGCTGGAGGCGGCGGGAGTGCCCCTGAATGCCTATGAGAGCTTCCTTTTTGAGACGGCGGCCGCCTACCCGGCCATGAACGCCTTCGGCTGCTTCGACGCCTCCGGCCAGTGGAACTCCAGGATGGAGGATGAGGAGGGGGTGCTGGAGGAATACCAGTATCTGGTGTACCAGAACGTGTTTGATAAGAAGAGCATGGGAGAGGGGTACAGATAGAGGGGAAGACGATCTTGATCCTCTTTGCAGTCAAGGTTTGTCAGTTTTTTAGAGCTTTGCCACAAGACGGTCGAAATCATTCTGATATGCCCTGTCCTGTGGCAAGTATCCGGCAGTAATAATAGTATCCAGATTGTCATGGCTGGCTGCTCCTTTCTGCCCGTAGGCATAGAAAAAGGACAGTCGGTTTTCCCGGCTGTCCCTTGGGGTGGTTTATTTAATTTTACTGTGTACTGCTTGATAAGTGGGAATCTGCTGGCTCTATAAGCGCTCCTGGTCTTTTGGTTTTTTCACTGTATGATCAACCAGTGCAACGCTTATAATAAATGCAATTACCCAACACGTCACTGTATATGCTCAGGGTATTTCTGAAAACCAAATCAATAAAATAGCAGAAGGTAAGAAAGTATACTACTGTAAAGAAGACCATAAGAATCTTTTCCTTCATAACATCCGCCTTCTATCATCGAATCTCAGAATTCTGCTTTGCCTTTTTAATTCTACATACTCAAACCATCCAATACGAAAAAGTTTTGAAATATAATAAGTTTTTACGTATTAAACGTAAAAACTATTGATATCCAAGAACTTTTTCTGTATACTATGAGTAGGAAATGAGGAGGCGAGTGATATGATTATCCGGTCAGACTATATGAATACGCTGAAAACCTATCGGGATGTTCCGCTTGTGAAGATATTAGCGGGAATCCGGCGCTGTGGCAAATCCACAATTTTAGATATGCTGCGGGATGATCTGCTGGAAAGTGGGATTGCCGCAGACCATATTATCAGTATGCGATATACGTCGGAGGATTTTGATGACGGTATGACCGACAAAGATATGTATAACGGTATAAAGAGGCAAATGACCAATGAAGGGCGCTACTACCTTTTGCTGGATGAAGTACAGGAAATCGAAGGCTGGGAAAAAGCGGTCAATAGTCTGTTGGAGAATGCCAACACTGATATTTATGTGACTGGCTCCAATTCCAAACTGATGTCCAGCGAAATATCCACCTACTTGACGGGGCGGTATATTTCCATTCCGGTTTATACGTTGTCTTTTTCTGAGTATTTAGAATTCAAAAAATCAGATTCCCGTCATCTAAAGGAATTGTTAAATGAATATCTGCGATTGGGCGGTTTCCCAATTGTGGCGCTGGGCAGCTTTGATGAACGCTCCGCCTATCAGATCGTGGAGGGTATCTATAACTCTGTTATTACGAACGATATTACAAAACGGCATAACATCACGAACTTTGATTTATTTAATCGTGTTGTAAAGTATATCGTGGAAAACGTGGGCAAGACCTTTTCGGCCAATGCCATTGCGAAGTTTCTCAAAAGCGAGGGGCGCTCTCTGTCGGTGGAGGCGGTTTATAACTATCTGAACTGGCTGGAAAAGGCGTTTGTGATCTATCGCTGCCAGCGGTATGATCTGCAGGGAAAATCTGTACTGAAAACCCAGGAAAAATTCTATCTGGCAGATGCGTCCCTAAAATACTGCATCATGGGATTTAATCCAAAGTCCATAGCGGCTATGCTGGAGAACATCGTGTATTTTGAGCTGCGGCGTCGAGGCTATGAGGTCTATATCGGAAAAAACGAAACAAAAGAAATTGACTTTGTGGCAGTGCAGCGCGATGAGCGCATCTACGTTCAGGTATGCCGCAGGCTGCCGGAGGAATCTGATCGGGAAATCGCCAATCTCCTTGAAATCAGGGATCACTATCCTAAATATGTTGTGACGCTGGACGAATTGGCATCAGGAAATGTGAATGGTGTAAAAATCATACACCTGGCGGATTTTTTGCTTAGTGCTGAGTATTGAAAATATTCCATGAAATGTAGCCTCACATGAGTATGATATTGGGATCTTAGGCCTGGTAGAGGATCAGAGCCGGATCCGGTCAGTGACGCTTCATATGTGCAAAGCATATCCGTTTGTGCTGTATCGTCCGATGGAGGTTTATCTGCGTGCTCTGGAATCCTACCAGAGGCTGATTAGCTGCCATACCTTGATCGATGTACCGGATTATGTTCTGGCACAGGATATTTTACGTCAGGGAAAAGCATTTTCAGTGGGTCCCCTGAAATATCTTTATAATGCCCGGTACCAGCCGTCAGAAACGGGGCTGGTGGAGCTTCCGTTTGAGGACCGCAGTGCAGAGCTCTGTTTTGGGTATGTGAAACGAAAGGATAAAACTTTTTCTGAGATCGGAGAGGAATATGTGGCGCTCCTGACGGCGATGTTTGCGAATCCGTAAGGAGGGAGATTGGTGGCCGTTATAGAGAAATAAGCAGAAATAAAACTGCCCATCTTGTCTGCAGACAGAATGGGCAGTTTCCATTAAAACACTACAATCAGCATTATACATCCACTTTTTAAGCAGCTGTATTATTTCTGTGCCTGGTAAGCGGCCCGCTCGCCGCCGATGTATTTGAGCCGTGTCCTGGCGCAGACCACATGGGCGGAGCCGATGGATCTTACTTCGGTGCGCACCGGAACGGCCACAGGGCGCAGGTGCATGCCGATGAGGGTGTCGCCGATGTCAATGCCTGCGTGGGCCTGGATCCGCTCCACGGCGCAGGGAGAAGCGAAGCCATTCCAGGCGGCGGTGGAGAAGGAGCCGCCGGCCTTCAGCTGGGGCTTTACATTGACCATTTCCAGGCCGTATTTCAATGCGGCCTCTTCTTCGATGATAATGGCGCGGTTCAAGTGCTCGCAGCACTGGGCAGCCAGATAAAGGCCGTGCTTTCTCGTTGCCTTATAGAGGGCGTTGAATACGGCTTCTCCCACCTCCTTGCTGGAATAGCAGCCAATGGCATGGGCTGCGATCTCGCTGGAGGAGCAGCCCACCACCAGGATCTGGCCCTCCTTCATTTTTGCAGCTGCGATCAGCTCTTCAGCCACGGAAGCGGCCTGTTCCTGGACCAGATCCAGATCCACATCCACAGATTTTGCAATATCAGTTGCACTCATAAAAACACCTCGGTTTCATTCAGTTTATCTTTTTACTCAAAGTGGTAAGCATCCAGGAGCCTGGTCTTCATATGCCACAGCTCGTTGGAAAGATCCACATGGACCTCATGGGGGTTTACCAGACGTTTTGTCTCATCCCACAGGGTATCCAGCTCCTTTTTGCAGTATTCCCGGATCTCCATGACCTTGGGAGAATGGTATACGCAGACCCCATCCTTGAATATGGGGACCATGATCTCCTTCATAGTGTAGGTTCCCGGAGCCAGCAGCGTCTTTTTCCAGGTTGCCACAGGATCGAACAGCAGAAGAGAGTTGTTTTCGTCGTAAGTCTCGCCCACCAGGCAGATCAGGTCGGCGATGATCTTATGACTGTCCCGGCTGTAGATCCTGTAAATAGTCTTATTGCCGGGATTGGTGATCTTTTCCTCATTTTCAGAGAGCTTGATCTTGGGGATGAACTTGCCGGTGGCCTTATCCTTGATGGCTGCCAGCTTGTACACACCGCCGAAGGACGGACAGTCCTTGGAAGTGATCAGGTTGGTGCCGACGCCCCAGGAATTGATGGCGGCTCCCTGGTTCTTAAGGCTGGAGATCAGTCCTTCGTCCAGGTCGTTGGAGGCGGAGATCACCGCATCGGTGAAGCCCTCGGCATCCAGCATTTTTTTTGCCTCCTTGGAGAGGTAGGCCAGGTCGCCGGAGTCCATGCGGATCCCGTAGAAGGTCAGGAGGATCCCGGCTTCCCGCATTTCCTTAAATACCTGGATGGCATGGGGGATCCCGGATTTTAAGGTATCATACGTATCCACTAAGAGGATACAGGCTGACGGATAAAGCTTCGCATAGGTACGGAAAGCAGTGAGCTCATCGGGAAAGCTCATGATCCAGCTGTGGGCGTGGGTCCCCTTCACTGGTACGTCGAACATCTGGCCGCAGAGCACGTTGGAGGTACCGATACAGCCGGCGATCATGGCCGCCCTGGCTCCGTAGATGCCTGCGTCCGGTCCCTGGGCCCTGCGGAGACCAAATTCCATGACTCCGTCGCCTCCGGCCGCATGGACGATGCGGGAGGTCTTGGTGGCGATGAGGCTCTGGTGGTTGATGATGTTTAAAAGGGCTGTTTCCACCAGCTGGGCCTGCATAATGGGGGCGATGACCTTTACCAGAGGCTCCCTGGGGAAGACCACGGTTCCTTCGGGAACGGCGTAGATATCGCCGGTAAATTTAAAATCAGCCAGATATTCCAGGAAATCCTCTTTAAAGATCCCAGTGGAGCGCAGATAATTGATGTCCTCGGGATCGAAATGGAGATCCTCGATGTATTCGATGACCTGCTCCAGCCCGGCGGCGATGGCAAAGCCGTTGCCGTCTGGATTGTCGCGGTAAAAGGCGTCGAAGATCACAGTTTCATTGGCGTCCTTGGCATAAAAATAACCCTGCATCATGGTCAGTTCATAGAGATCCGTCAGCAGCGTCAGGTTGCGTTTACTCATAATACCTTCTCCTTGTGTACTATCCCATATCGTTGCCGACATTATAGCAATAAAGGAAGGAAAACGCAAATTCTTTGTTAAACAAATAACAAAAACCTTGCTTCCAATAAAGCAGTTTATAGGAAGCAAGGACGCAGAAAATTCTTTCCATTCAGCTTAATTTTACCATTTAATTCTGACGTTTTCAACCATTTAAAGGACAGAAACTGCAGATTTGCTGTTTCTTGACTGCAATCTGCCTGGAATGGATGTGTTTTTCTTCCAATAAACTGCTTTATTTGCAGAGGTTCCTTCCATTGGGAGCCCAGCTTCTGGAGAGAACTGGAAATTATTCAGAAAGAAGGTAGAGTGTGTGAGAAACAGGCAAACGATGAAACAGGCAGGAGCGCTTCTGCTCTCTCTGGCCATCATAGGCGGGACGGTGTTCCCGGCCGGTCAGATCCGGGCAGCAGCGGAGACAAAGCAGCCAGAAAACAGCATGAAAGCAGCCACCGTTTCCGATGCGGAGAAAATTCCTGGAACAACAGTCCCGGGGCTTTTATCCAGACGGCCGGAAACGATGGGGAAAAAACGGAGCAGCGGCGGAGAGGTCTATGTTTCCGCTTCCTCCAGCAATGCCCGGTGGGATTCGGGAGCAGGGACTGAGGAGGATCCATATATTTCTCTGGCTTATGCAGTGGACCAGGCAGAGGATGGGGATACTATCTGTCTGATGTCAGATCTTACTGAGACGAAAAGCGCCAGGTTCTGGGATAAGGATCTGACCATTGACGGACAGGGCCATACGGTTTTCCGGGGAGATGGCTTTGAAAAGGCGCAGGACCTGGCCAGAGGCGGTTATCATCCAGCTATGATCGAGGTGGGAGGAACAAGGCCGGGCGAGGCGCAGACCGCGTCCCTGACACTGACGGATATCGTTCTGGACGATGGTGGAAAGACCGAGGGTGTGAACTTTAAACAGGCCTCCACGGATGGAAAGGGAGGAAATGAAAGTCTGGTACAGGACGCCATTGTGGCGACCTATAACGGAACGGCAGAGATCATACTGGCTTCCGGGGCCACCCTTCGGAATTTTGGAGGAATGTCAGCGGTCCGGCTTTCCGGCGGTGACCTGGTGATGGAGGATGGGAGCCAGATCTGTGATGATACAGACGGTGTTGCTGACAGGACGAAGGAGAAGGGGGATTACGGAGTAGCGGGAGCTGTATGGATCCAGGGCGGCAGCTTCCGGATGGAGGCCGGAGCGGAGATCAGCCATATGCGCGGCCGCGCCGTTTACCTGGACGGCGGCAGCGCGGAGATCGGCGGATCGATCTCTGATATACGGTCAGATAAGGACATGTGGCAGGGAGGAGCAGGCGCGGCTGTCCATGTACGGAATGAAGGAACAGCGGTCCTTTCCCAGAGCGGCAGCATTAAGGGGATCGCAGGAGAGAGTACAGAGCATACGGTCATTGATACAATCATCGGAGATTTTGAGGCCGTATCGGGATCAGAGATCTCCGGCTGCCGGGACATTATGGTGGCCAGCGCCAATGACCAGGGAAAGGATTATGTCCATAAAATGCTGCTCAACGGCCTTATCTCCAATTGTACCACAAAGGGCTCTCTGATGCGCAGCTGGTATGCGGAGATCACAGTGGGCCCCACCGGCCAGGTGACAGGCTGTACGGCAACGGGAGCCGGAGGACTTTTGTATACAAACAATGGCTCCAGATACGTATTTGAAGGAAAGATCACTGGGAATACGGCCCCCAAGGGGATCGTCTATCTGGCCAACCAGAGCGGAGGAAGAGTATCGGCCCGGATGCTGGAGGGAGCAGAGATCAGCAATAACAAGGGCCTGGGCATTAAAGTGAACAATGGCGCCCTGCTGACTATGGAGGGAGGAAAAATCTCGGGCAATACGGGAGCCGGGGTTGAGGTGAAAGGAAAAACCGATAAAAAGGGAGCAGCCTTTATTATGAACGGCGGAGAGATCTCCGGAAACGGCAGTTATGGGATCTCGTATGCCAATGCAGGAGAATCTGTTGTGGAGCTCAACGGCGGAACGGTTTTTGAAAATGGGAGCGGAGCGCAGATCTCAGTAATAGGAGGAAGCTCCAACGACAAAAACGAGTTCATCCATATTAAACCAGGAACACTGGCGGGAAACCGGGAAATTTATCTTTCAGCCGGAACGATGACCCTGGATGAGGATTATCAGGAGGTATGGCTGGGAAAGGCAAAGTCAGACGCAGTCGATAAGATAAAGGAGCTGCTGGAAGTATGCCAGCCCTCCTGGAAACTGGCGGGGACAACGAGTCTCTGGATCCGGCCATCTTCGGAAGATTATCATTTCCTGATATCCAGACCGTACAGCGCAGATACCTCCGGGCTGTATGCAGTCTATATTCCCTTGAACGCCGACGGGCTTCCCGCTGCAGATCTTACGGCAGAGGATATGAAGCTGGTCCCGGTGGAGAACCAGAAGACCCTCGACGTCACCATGGAGGGCGCAGAGGGGAACCGGTCCTATGCGCTGATGTTTGTCAATAATGACCAGTATACATTGTATCCGGACCAATGTGGGATCTATTCTGGAAACGCCATGCCGGAACCGGAGGATTTCTCCATCGGAGGACTGAATAAGATCACATCCATCAGCGTGGATGGAAAAGAAACCGTCTATAAGACGTATGGAAACGAAAAGGAAAAGGCATGGAGCGATCTAAAGGCTCTGTTTACCGTTCATTATGTGAAAGCCGATGGGAGCCCGATGGATGGAGCGGAAACTCCGGGCGCTTACAGGGCCGTGTTCCAGTATGCGGATCCGGATCTGGATGGAAAGGTACGGATCAATAAAAATGAGGTGAAGCTGAAGGACGGCGTTCTTGTGATCCGCTATACCAGCAGTCCGGCGGAAGAGCTGTCCAGTCCGCTCCTTTCCGGAGAACCGGCGGAGCTGCCGGATCAGGCGGTGGCTGTGGAGCAGAAGCAGAATGGCACCCGTGATGCGGCCTATTATCTCAACGGCGACCAGGACCGGAAGCTTTCAGATACGTCCGGGATCGTGCTTCTTGAGGACCGCCCCTATGTGACAGGCGCCCCCGACGGGGAGGAGCAGCTGGAGGAACGGATCGAAGAGCATCTGGGGACTGTATCAGGAATGGAATATCATTTTGAATTCCGCTATCTGGATCTGGTGGATCAGAACAGCGCCAATGCGTGGGTGACCTCCAATACGGAAAAGCTGGTCTATCTGCCATACCCGGAGGGAACAGACAAAAATACAGAATTTACTCTGCTCCGGTTTCCGGAGCTGAACCGGGAATACGGAATGAATGGACACCCGGGACTAAGGATGTCCATTGCCACCACTGGGATGGAAACGATCCCGGATCTGGAGACTACCGATCAGGGGATCCAGTTTCCTGCGTCGGAGTTTGGATTGTTTGCCGTAGTATGGGGGGTTCCGCAGAATACCGTGACCATCCGGTACCTGGATGAATCCACTGGAAGACCGATCGCCGGAGATTCGGTACGAAGCTTTGCTTCTGGTACAGAGTACGATGTGACCCAGGATGCGGGGATGGAGATCTCTGGATATACCTTGAGCAGGATCGACGGCAGTGTGACGGGAACGATCACAGAGGATCTGGTCATATGCGTTTATTACACAAAGGACCAGGAGCCGGCGGACCCCTCGGACCCTGCTGAGCCGACGGATCCCACCGAACCCACAGATCCTGCCGATCCCACTGACCCTTCCGGATCTGAGACTCCCGAGCATCCGGAAAAGGAAACTGCCCAGGTGGTCTTCCGTGTGGTGAATGGCACGTTTACTGAGAACGGGGGCACCGAGATACTGAAAACGTATGAGGTGGGCAGCATCATCGATTCTGTACCCGCAGTCAGAGCCGACAGAGGATACAGAAGCCGGCGGTGGGACAGAGATCCCATCGGAAGAACGGTGGAGCCGGGAGGCATGACCTTTGTGCTGACCTTTTACGCAGAGTCTGTGAGCGGGGATGACGACGATGAGGAGGATACGGGCCGCAGCCGGCAAAGGGCAGTCAGCGATACCGGAAAGACGGGACGCTGGATCCTGGAGGGCCGTGAATTTACAGAAAATAATGGAAGGCTGCCGTCCAATGAATATTTGAAGATCGGAGGAAGTATTTACGGTTTTTATACCCATGGGATCGCCATTGGCTTTGACCATACAGAGCGTTACACAGAGGAAGCCATTGCTGCCGGAGGCGGATACAGGGATGCGGAGGGAACCTGGCGTCTGAACGGCTGGTGGTTCTGCTATGACGATGGCACGTATCCTCATGGAGAGTGGGAATACCTGGCATACAATGGACGCGGAGACTGGTATTACTTTGACGAGGACGGCTGGATGGAGGATGGATGGCTGTTCTGGAATAACAGCTGGTATTACCTGCACACCGGCTACGATGGTTTCCGGGGCCACATGTATACGGGATGGCATGAGATCGGCGGCAGCTGGTATTACTTCCGCACAGGGACAGACGGAGGCCCGGCAGGGGCCATGCTGGAGTCGGCGGTGACTCCCGATGGCTTCCAGGTCGGAGCTGACGGTGCGTGGATCCAGTAAAAAGCTGATTGATTTGCCCATCGAAGTCTTGACATTTTTTCGCGTGATCCGTATAATAAAAGGGCGTAACGCATAAGAAAAGGCGATGACGGAGACAGTAGATCTGCGGGAAGGCCAAAGCGAGCCGGGGATGATGGAAGCCTGGCGCCGGATGCAGATGGAAGATCACTCCCAAGCTGGCGTCTGAACGTCCGGGAAGTCCCTGGGTCAGTAAGTCAGCCCGGTTTTCCACCGTTAAGGGGAACTCATATGTCAGTATGCAGTAATAGGTGGTGCAACGAGTATATTTCGTCCTGTTCGCAAGAACAGGACGATTTTTTATATCATAGGAACGGATATCCTGTGACATAAAAATGCTCCGCGGGATCTTTTTATCAATCAGACCGCATCCCGCGCGGGAGCCGCAGACACAAACTGCATAACCGAAACGCGCAGGGAAGAGAAAGCTGCGCATACAACAAGATTGGAGGAAATGTGTCATGTACCAGAAGGTGTCAACAGATCTAAACTTTGTGGACAGAGAAAAGCAGGTGGAGAAATTCTGGAAGGACCAGAAGATCTTTGAAAAGAGCATCGACAGCCGCCGTAAGGGACAGCCCTACGTGTTCTACGACGGACCGCCGACAGCCAACGGAAAGCCCCATATCGGCCATGTCCTGACCCGGGTGATCAAGGATATGATCCCCAGATACCGCACCATGAAGGGGTATATGGTTCCTCGTAAGGCCGGCTGGGATACCCACGGACTTCCGGTGGAGCTGGAAGTGGAGAAGATGTTAGGCTTAGACGGCAAGGAGCAGATCGAGGAGTATGGCCTGGAGCCGTTCATTGAGCATTGTAAAGAGAGTGTCTGGAAGTATAAGGGCATGTGGGAGGATTTCTCCAGCACCGTCGGCTTCTGGGCGGATATGGATAACCCCTATGTAACGTACCATGACGATTATATCGAATCCGAGTGGTGGGCATTAAAGGAGATCTGGAACAAGGGCCTTCTTTATAAGGGCTTTAAGATCGTTCCCTACTGCCCGCGCTGCGGTACCCCCCTTTCCAGCCATGAGGTGGCCCAGGGATATAAGGACGTAAAGGAGCGCTCGGCGGTGGTTCGGTTTAAGGCCAAGGGAGAGGACGCATACATCCTGGCATGGACCACGACTCCCTGGACCCTTCCCAGCAACGTGGCTCTCTGCGTAAATCCGAAGGAAACGTATGTGAAGGTCAAGGCCGCCGACGGCTTTACCTATTATATGGCAGAGGCTCTGCTGGACACGGTTCTTGGAAAGCTGGCGGACAAGGAGAACGGGACTCCGGCCTACGAGATCCTGGAGACCTATGTGGGAACGGATCTGGAGGGCAAGGAATACGAACCCTTATACCAGTGCGCCGCCGATGTGGCAGAAAAGCAGCATAAAAAGGGCCATTATGTGACCTGTGCAGATTATGTTACACTGACCGACGGTACCGGCGTGGTACACATCGCCCCGGCCTTCGGTGAGGACGACGCCCAGGTGGGAAGAAAATATGACCTGCCCTTCGTGCAGTTCGTGGATGCAAAGGGAGATATGACAGAGGAAACGCCCTTTGCAGGTCTTTTTGTGAAGAAGGCGGATCCGGAGGTATTAAAGGATCTGAGAGAGCGGGATCTTTTATTCGAGGCTCCCGTATTTGAGCACAGCTATCCCCATTGCTGGCGCTGCGATACTCCGCTGATCTACTATGCCCGTGAATCCTGGTTCATCAAGATGACCGCCGTGAAGGAGGATCTGATCCGCAATAACAACATGATCCACTGGATCCCGGAATCCATCGGAAAAGGCCGGTTCGGCGACTGGCTGGAGAATATCCAGGACTGGGGCATCTCCAGAAACCGTTACTGGGGAACTCCGCTTCCCGTATGGCAGTGTGAGTGCGGCCATATGCACTGCATCGGCAGCCGGGAAGAGCTTAAGAAAATGAGCCCCAACTATATGGATGTGGTAAAGAAATACAGTAAGGAAATGAACGGCGACCAGGGAGAGGTGGAGCTCCACCGTCCATTCATCGACGACGTGGTCATCACCTGCCCCCAGTGCGGAAAAGAGATGCACCGGGTGCCGGAGGTCATCGACTGCTGGTTCGACTCCGGAGCCATGCCCTTTGCCCAGCACCACTATCCCTTTGAGAATCAGGAGCTGTTCCATGAGCAGTTCCCGGCCCAGTTCATCTCTGAGGCCGTGGACCAGACCAGAGGATGGTTCTATTCCTTACACGCCGAGTCTACCCTGCTGTTCAATAAGCCCTGCTTTGAGAACGTGATCGTTCTGGGCCATGTACAGGATGAGAACGGCCAGAAGATGAGTAAGAGCAAGGGCAACGCCGTGGATCCCTTCGACGCCCTGGAAAAATACGGCGCCGATGCCATCCGCTGGTACTTCTATATCAACAGCGCTCCGTGGCTGCCCAACCGGTTCCATGGAAAGGCTGTAATGGAAGGCCAGAGAAAGTTCATGGGAACCCTGTGGAATACTTACGCATTTTTCGTGCTTTATGCGAATATTGATAATTTTGACGCAACAAAGTATGCTCTGGATTATGAGAAGCTGCCGGTGATGGATAAATGGCTCCTGTCCAAGTTAAACTCCACAGTGAAGGAGGTAGACGACGACCTGGCCAACTACCGGATCCCCGAGGCTGCAAGAGCCCTCCAGGATTTCGTGGACGACATGAGCAACTGGTACGTAAGAAGAAGCCGTGAGCGTTTCTGGGCAAAGGGAATGGAGCAGGATAAGATCAATGCCTACATGACCCTTTACACCGCGCTGGTGACCATTTCCAAGACAGCGGCTCCCATGGTTCCGTTCATGACCGAGGAGATCTACCAGAACCTGGTACGCTCCATCGACGAAACGGCTCCCGAGAGCATCCATCTCTGTGATTTCCCGCAGGTGGAGGAAGGCTTCATCGATAAAGAGCTGGAGGCCAAGATGGACGAGGTATTAAAGGTGGTCGTTATGGGCCGTGCAGCCAGGAATACGGCCAATATCAAGAACCGCCAGCCCATCGCAAAGATGTTCGTGAAGGCAGAGGCTCTTCCGGAATACTACCAGGAGATCATCGAGGACGAATTAAACGTGAAGGCAGTGGAATTTACTGACGACGTCCGCGCCTTTACCTCCTATACCTTCAAGCCCCAGTTAAAGACCGTTGGACCCAAATACGGAAAGCAGCTGGGAAATATCAGAAAGGCCTTAACGGAGCTGGACGGCAACGCCGCCATGGACACCTTAAATGAAAAGGGAGCCCTGACCTTTAATTTTGACGGGGCCGAGGTGGTGCTCACCAGAGAGGACCTTCTGATCGATATGGCACAGACGGAGGGCTATGTATCCGAGGGAGACAACACCGTGACCGTGGTCCTGGATACCAAGCTGACTCCGGAGCTTGTGGAGGAAGGCTTCTACCGGGAACTGGTCAGCAAGATCCAGACCATGAGAAAAGAAGCCGGCTTCGAGGTCATGGACCATATCTACGTGTACGCAGACAACAACGATACCATCACCGGTATCATCAAGAAATATGCAGACCAGTTAAAGAGCGAGGTGCTGGCAGACAGCATCACCCTGGGACAGATGGCCGGCCACGCCAAGGAGTGGAACATCAACGGCGAGACTGTCATGCTGGGAGTTGCAAAGGTAACAAGATAATCAGAAACAGGAGGGTATGAACGTGGACCACACCATTCATAAGACGGAATTTAAAAAGGCTGTGATTTACAATCTGAAGATCTCATACCGGAGGACCATTGAGGACGCCACCGCCGCGCAGATGTACCAGGCGGTGGCTCTGGCGGTGAAGGATATGATCATCGACCGCTGGATCGCGACTCACAAGGAGTATGAGAAGCAGGATGCCAAGGTCGTATACTATATGTCCATGGAATTCCTGACCGGGCGCTTCCTGGGCAACAATATCATCAGCCTCTGCGAGCAGGAGGAGATCCGGGAGGCCCTGGCTGAAATGGGCTTTGACTTAAATACCATTGAAAACCAGGAACGGGATCCGGCTCTGGGAAACGGCGGTCTGGGACGTCTGGCCGCCTGCTTCCTGGACTCCCTGGCGACCCTGGGCTATCCGGCCTATGGCTGCGGGATCCGTTACCGCTACGGTATGTTCAAGCAGAAGATCGAGGACGGCTACCAGATCGAGGTGCCGGACGAATGGTTAAAGGACGGCTATCCCTTTGAGATCCGCCGCCCCGAATACGCCACAGAGGTAAAATTCGGCGGCTATGTGGATACTGAGTGGGACGGCCACAGGAATCATTTTGTCCAGAAGGGCTACCAGTCCGTTCTGGCAGTCCCCTACGACATCCCCATCGTGGGCTACGGCAACAACGTGGTCAACTCCCTGCGGATCTGGGACGCCCAGCCAGTGAATACCTTTAATCTGAAGGAATTCGATAAGGGCGATTACCAGAAGGCAGTGGAGCAGGAAAACCTGGCAAAGACCATCGTGGAGGTGCTGTATCCCAACGATAACCATTACGCAGGCAAGGAGCTGCGCTTAAGGCAGCAGTATTTCTTCATTTCTGCCAGCGTCCAGAGAGCCGTTAAGAAATATCTGGAGAACCACGACGACATCCATAAGTTTTATGAAAAAGCCGTGTTCCAGATGAACGACACCCACCCCACGGTGGCTGTGGCAGAGCTCATGAGGATCCTTTTAGACGAGCAGAACCTGGAATGGGATGAGGCCTGGGAGATCACCACAAAGACCTGCGCTTACACCAACCATACCATCATGTCCGAGGCCCTGGAAAAATGGCCCATCGAGCTGTTCTCCCGCCTGCTTCCGCGTATCTACCAGATCGTGGAGGAGATCAACCGCCGGTTTGTGGAGGAGATCAAGAAGGCATACCCGGGCGACAATGAAAAGATCCGCAAAATGGCGATCATCTACGACGGACAGGTGCGTATGGCACATCTTGCCATTGTGGGAAGCTTTTCTGTCAACGGTGTGGCAAGGCTCCATACAGAGATCTTAAAGAATGAGGAATTAAAGGACTTCTACCAGATGATGCCCGCAAAGTTCAACAATAAGACCAACGGCATCACCCAGAGACGGTTCCTGCTCCACGGAAACCCGCTTTTAGCCAGCTGGGTCACCGATAAGATCGGAAACGAGTGGATCACAGACCTGTCCCATATTAAAAAGCTGGCCATTTACGCGGACGATGAGAAGTGCCAGAGAGAGTTCATGAACATCAAGTATCAGAACAAGATCCGCCTGGCAAAATATATCAAGGAGCACAACGGCATCGACGTGGATCCCAGGTCCATCTTCGATGTGCAGGTAAAGCGTCTCCATGAATATAAGAGACAGCTGATGAACATCCTGCATGTGATGTATCTGTATAACCAGTTAAAGGATAATCCAAATATGGATATCGTGCCCAGGACCTTTATTTTTGGAGCAAAGGCTGCGGCCGGTTATACCCGGGCGAAGCTGACCATCAAGCTGATCAACGCCGTGGCCGATGTGATCAACAACGACCGTTCCATCAACGGCAAGATCAAGGTGGTATTCATTGAGGATTACTGTGTATCCAACGCAGAAATGATCTTTGCGGCAGCCGATGTCAGCGAGCAGATCTCCACCGCCAGCAAGGAGGCCTCCGGTACTGGAAACATGAAGTTCATGTTAAACGGAGCCCTTACCATCGGCACCATGGACGGAGCCAATGAGGAGATGGCCGAGGAGGTGGGGGCTGAGAACATGTTCATCTTCGGCGCTTCCTCCGACGAGATCATTAACTGGGAGAACCAGGGCGGCTACAACCCCATGGAGATCTTCAACAGCGACCAGGAGATCCGCCGGGTGCTGATGCAGCTCATCAACGGCAGTTACAGCCCGCAGAATCCGGAGCTGTTCCGGGATATCTACAATTCCCTGTTAAATACCCAGTCCAGCGACCGGGCGGATACGTACTTTATCTTAAAGGACTTCCGTTCCTATGCGGAGGCAGAGGACCGGATCGACAAGGCGTACCGGGATGAGAAATGGTGGGCCCGGACGGCCATCTTAAACACCGCCTCCAGCGGCAAGTTCTCCTCAGACCGTACCATTGAGGAGTACGTAAGGGATATCTGGCATCTGGATAAGATCAAGGTAGAACTGTAATACAAACCAGGGGAACGCGGCCCGTCCGGGGACGGAGCTGCTCCCCAGGTTCTAAAAAGAAAGCCTGTCTCATAGACTTTACAAAAAAGGATATGAGGTGGGCTTTTTTATGAAGCGGTTTCTGACTGTTTTGATGATCATGGTGATGATCCCCTATGTGACGACCATGGCCTGGACAGGCCGGATCGGCGGCGGGGATTTTACGGGCTTTGAGGAGCTGGCGGGAGCCGGGGGAGAAGGAAGCCAGGGCGGCTCTCTGGGAACTGATGGGAACGGAGTGGCCGGAAGGCGGTATGTGGCTGTGGAGCGGGAAGGAAAGGTTTCGCGGGTCCCGGCGGAGGATTTCCTGGTCCATGTGCTGGCGGCCCAGATCCCGGCAGATTTCGGGCCGGAGACTCTGAAGGCCCAGGCAGTTATAGCCCGGACGTATATCTACCGGGAGATGGACGGGGCGGAGGAGATCCCGGAGGAGGCCCTGGACATGGACGCCTTGAGCGGAGCGCAGATGGAGGAGCTGTGGGGCGGGACTTACCAGGAGGATTACAGCAGGATCAGGGAGGCGGTGTCCGCCACCAGCGGGCTTTACCTGGCTTATGAGGGAGAACCGGCGGAGGTGTTTTTCTGCCGGGCGGCCTCGGGGGCCACAAGGCCCGGAGGACAGGAGCATCCATGTCTCAGGCAGGCGGAAAGCCCAGGGGATCTTCTGGCCGACGGATATCTGTCCATTGCGGTCTTCACGCCGGAGGACCTGGCCCGGAGGGTGAGCGCCATTCCGGGGGCGGTCTCTCCGGATGCAGACCGGCTCCTGGAGGAGATCCAGGTGGCGGAGCGGGATGGGGCCGGATATGTGGTCCAGATCCAGATCGGTCCGAAGACCTACTCCGGGGAAGAGGTCCAGTACGCCCTGGGCCTGTCCTCCCCGTGCTTTTATTTCGATGAGCTCCAGGGAAAGATCCGGGTCACCTGCAAAGGGATCGGTCATGGGTACGGCTTCTCCCAGGCCGGAGCCTCGGCGCTGGAAAAGGAGGGGCTCGGCTTTGAAGCACTTCTGGACCATTATTTCCAGAATGTGGAAATTTTAAAAGAGGGAATCTGAATAAGACGTGTCACTTTGGTAAGAATAGTACCGAGGTGATAAAACGTGAAAGAGAGAGTAAACCAGCTTTTCAAGGATAAGTTAGTTCTTGTGATGCTAGTGCTGGGCCTGCTGACTATTGTTGCCGCAGCAGGCGCTGTGAGGATCCGGAAGGGAGCCCAGAACATGGAGGAGAGTCCGTATCTGGAGATCAAGGAGCCGGAAGGGATGATCGCCGAAGAGACAGAGCCGCCCAGGACCGTGGCAGGAAGCTCCAACGCCCATGAGGCGGAGCCGGCCGGGGCCGGAGCCGGTTCCCATGTGACCGAAAATACCCTGGGAGCGGCAGAGACAGAAGCCGCGGCCCTGGAGGATCCGCCGGCAGACGAGGCCGGAGCGGCGGCCGGGGATTCTCTGGTTCTGGATTTTACGGAAAGCGACAGGCTTTTGTGGCCGGTACAGGGAAATGTGATCCTGGGATACAGCATGGACACCACCACCTGGTTCCCGACCCTGGAGCAGTATAAATGCAATCCGGCCAACGTGATCCAGAGCGAGGTGAGCACGCCTGTTTCTGCCCCGGCCGACGCCAGGATCCTGGAGGTAGGCGTCAATGAGGAGATCGGCAATTATGTGCGGCTGGATCTGGGCAACGGCTACCAGGCCGTCTGCGGCCAGTTAAAGGAGATCCCGGTGGTGGAGAACGAGTACGTCAGCCGGGGCGATGTGCTGGGCTATGTGGCCGAGCCCACCAAATATTATTCCCTGGAAGGGGCCAGCCTGTACTTTGAGCTGCTTTCCGGGGACGAGCCTGTGGACGCTCTGGATTATCTGGAGTAGGGGACAGGGAAGAAGCTATAAGGATCTGGAAAAATGGACCGCCTGGAAAATACCCGGCGGTCTGTTTTTTGACGTTAATATGAATTTAATAAAAAGTTCACAGAGTTTTCGTGAAAATATGAGAGAAATATGGTAAACTGTACATAACTTTACAGAACGGAAAGAAACCAGATGAAGGAGGAGCATATGGATTACGGGAAACTGAAGAAAAGCTTTGAGGACCACCGGTTTCTCATCTCGTATTTTGAAACGAAGGAGGAGGCGGCTTCCTATCTGAAGGAAAAGATCCGCGGGGAGCGGGTGGGCTTCGGCGGCTCCATGACCTGTCAGGAAATGGGGCTGTACGAGCTTCTGAAGGAAAACAACCAGGTGGTCTGGCACTGGAAGGACGAGATGACTGCGGCAGAGGCCAGAAGGGCAGCTATGGATTCCACCGTATATATTTTAAGCGCCAACGGCGTTTCGGAGACCGGGGAGCTGGTGAATATTGACGGTACGGGAAACCGGGCGGCGGCCAGCCTGTTTGGTCCGGAACGGGTCTTCTATATGATAGGAAGGAATAAGATCGCCCCGGACCTTCACAGCGCCATTGCCCGGGCTAAAAATACGGCCTGTACGAAAAATGCCAGACGCCTTGGGGTCAAGACGCCCTGTGCCGCGTCGGAAGAGCTGCGCTGTTATGACTGTAATAGTCCGGCCCGGATCTGCAGCGCCACAGTGATCCTGGAGCGTCCCTGTAACGGAATGACCGTGGAGCTGGTCTTCATCAACGAGGACCTGGGATATTAGGGCACAGGGAACGGGCGCTTTCGGGCGGATATAGACTAAAGGAGAGAGATGAAATGAATATATTGTTTTTTCTGACACCGAAGAGTGAGGTGGCTTACATCCATGATGATGAAAGCCTCCGGCAGGTTCTGGAGAAGATGGAGTATCATAAGTATTCGGCGGTGCCGATCATCAGCCGGCAGGGGACCTATGTGGGGACCATCACCGAGGGCGATCTTCTGTGGTACATAAAAAACCAGCTGGATCTGAACCTGCAGGAAGCAAGAAGGATCCTGATCACCAATGTTCCCCGCCGTTCTGACAATACGCCGGTGAGCATTGACAGCAATATGGAGGACCTTTTAGACAAGGCCATGAAGCAGAACTTCGTTCCTGTCCTGGACGATAAGAAATCTTTTATCGGGATCGTCACCAGAAAAGACATTATGAAGTATTTTGCGGATAAAATGAAAAAAACAGAATAAATGCAAAAATTTTCTTTTCAAAAAACGTCTGATGTGTTATACTGGGCGTCATGAGACGGGGAAATAGGATCCGGCCAGAAATCTGATTCTGACCGGATTTTTTATGTCATGGGAAGGTGTGTCTGATGACATAAAAATGCCATGGGGACCGAAGATCCCCTGGGAAATGGATACTCCGCAGGCAATAAATCTGATCCATAGGAGGAAAGTGTGAAAAGAACTGTGAAAAAGAGAACGGGAATGCGGTCGGCAGCGGCTCTTCTGGCGGTCCTTATGGCTGTGCAGAGCCCACTGGGACGGACGGGAGCCATGGGAATGCCGCAGAAAAACCAGAGGACCCGGATGACCGCCACCATGTCGGATGCGGCAGCCGGGGAAGAAGCCTTAGCCGGACTTCTGGAGGAGAGGAACGGGATCCTTAGGGTGGAGGTCCAGGGCGTCGTAAAGGCTCCGGAGACCACCTGGAATGTGGAGCTGTATCCGTCGGAGGAAGAGGATTCCTCCATGGCCGAACCGGCCTTTGGAAGCCTTACCCTGCCGGCTGGAGACGGGAATACATACACAGAGGGGAGCTGTGAGCTGACGGAGCTTCCCGATGGGATGTATGACCTCCGGATGGAGCCGGAAAACGATACGGTCTCCTATGTGGCCTATGAGCAGAAGGGGATCCGGATCCAGGGGGACATGGTCTCCATCCGTTTAATGAACGATGCGCCGGAAAACCACGGATACGGGGAGAGCGGAGCCGGAAGCCGCATCGGCGTTCTGGCCATGGGCGACATTGACGGCAGCGGGGCTGTGGATGAGGACGATAAGGAGGAGCTTCTGAAGCTGGCAGCCTCCGGCCAGGTCCATGACGATCTGTTTTATGACCGGGCCGATCTGAACGGCGACAGCCAGGTGGATCTGGCGGACATAGCATGTTTTGCAAAGTATTATAAGGAAGACGCAAGGACTGCCCGGGAGACACGGACCATGCGGATCACAGAGGAAGAGATCCATACGGCGTCCGCCAGCAACGCGGAGATCTCCCAGGGAACGGTGGAGCAGCTGTTTTCCGGTGCGGCCAGCCTTACACTGGAAAGTGAGGAGGCCATTTCCGGGGAGAATCCGGTGACCATTTCTGCGGAGTTTGACTCCGGAAAGACCATGGCCGGGTTCGTCATCGACCCGGTGGACGGCTCCGGCAACACCATTGTGGACGGAACCGTTTCTGTGGAGACAGAAAAGGGAAAAGAAAAGGTCTTTGAGATCGAAAACGGAAAAGTAAAGGAACGGAGCCTGGGAAGGGCGCTTCTGGAATTTTTCACGGGAAAAGAGGAGACCGTAAGCCAGGGAGGCCCCATCGTCATCGATCTGAAGGGCCAGACAGCCGTGAAGAAGGTGACCATTAAGGTCAGCCGGACCCTGGGGAACACTGCCCTGGTGGATATTGCAAAGGTGGAGTTCCTGGGGGACATGAAGGAACGAATCCCGGAGCCGGAAATGACAGCGCCGGAGCGGGTGCAGGTGGAGAACGGGGACGCGTCCTTTACTGTAACCTGGCGGAGACAGCCCAATGTGACGGGCTACGAGGGATGGTCCATGGCATCAACAGTAAGAAAAACGAGGTGACACAGACCTTCCAGACAGATAAGCCGGAATTCCGGGCAGAAGGCCTGGGAGACGGGGCGCTGGCCAATGGAAATTCCTATGAGATCCAGATCCGTTCGGTGAACGGGGCCTGGAAGAGCCCGGCGGCAGAGGCTGTGGGACAGCCCAGGGCGGCCAGCCTTCCGCCTGCGCCGGAAAATATCACGGTGGCATCCCGGTATAAGGGGCTTTCCATCAGCTGGAAGGATATGATGGATACAGACAGCTATAACCTGTATTACAGGAAGTACGACGACTCCCAGGAAGCGTACACGAAGATCCCGGATATCCGGGAGAACCGGTATGAGCTCAAGGGGCTGGAGGATAAGACAAAGTATGACGTTTATCTGACCGGCGTGAACCCGCTGGGAGAGGGACCGGAATCGGTCCACTATACGGGAGTGACGGCGGCCCTGGATCCGCCGGTGACGCCGGATTATAAACGGATCAATGTGGAGGTGCCGGGAGAGCCGGTGACCGCCCATATCGAGTCGGTGCGCTATGGGTATGATGTCTCCAAAGGTGAGTATGATATTGTAGATGGAAACTATGAGACCTCCTGGGCCCGTATCGACTGGGATTCGGGAGTTTCCCATAGTTAAGGATACCACACCACAAACCCACGCTTACACTACTTCCAGAACATCACATTTTGGAGGTATTCCCATGAAACAACTGATTTCCTGTGAGTTTAATATCGACACCGCCTGTGTGGAACTGAAATATTCTGATGATAGCATGATTTCTATTGATTGTACTGCTATTGAGAATGAGGTGGCCAATAGTCGTTTCCAGCGGTCTGAACTGGACTGGCTCATCTACAACGATCCGCTTTCCTATGCAGAATTGATTTTGAATGGCGATCCGGAAGAATACCTGCGAACCGTAACGGAGGCTCCACAGTTAGATTTCGATTGATAAGCAAAGCCGCCAGAGGCACATCCATGAGATGCTGCTTCTGGCGGCTTTTTTTACATTTTGTCAATCAAAGCAAACACTACCGCTTGTTGCTCTTCGCTCAATCTCGACCATCGTTCCAGGAGCTTCCTTTGTGAATCAGTCAAGGAAACCGGTGAATCTTCTTCTGCAAATAGCTGAGAAAGCGTGATGCCAAAAGCCATGCAGATTTTTTCTAACGACGGAATAGTGGGAACCATATTCTTGCGATACCACGAGGAAATCGTAGATTGAGGCAAACCAGAGCGTTCTGCAAGCTGATACTCCGTCCAGCCCCGGTCCTCTCGATACGTGGATATGGCAGCGAGAATATCTTTCACCTGCATCACCCCTTTGCTTGTGTTCTTCGTAAATTATACTTTTGTTTATCGTTGCCTTTTAATAATTTTAATCGTATAATTTTAACGATATACACAAGTAAAAGGAGAATGATTTCAGTGAGACAGAAGAGCTGTTTCTTTATTGGGCATAGAGAAACATCGGAAGAAATTTACCCAGTGCTATACGCCGCTATTGAGGAACATATAGTCCACTACGGCGTTACTGAATTTATTGTTGGTCATTATGGATGTTTTGACGTCCTTGCGGCAAAAGCCGTAAAAACCGCAAAACAAAATCATCCAGAAGTCGAATTGACATTATTGTTACCCTACCATCCGGCTGAACGTCCCATTCCTGTGCCAGATGGGTTTGACAGTACCTACTATCCTCCAGGGATGGAAAATGTTCCTCGTAAAGTTGCTATTATCAGGGCGAATCGGTATATGGTTGATCATACTGATTTTCTCATTGCTTATGCGTGGCATCCCGCCAGCAATGCAAGAGACCTTCTCGAATATGCACGTAAAAGAGAGGGTAAAGGGTTAATCCAGGTGACAAACTTGCCGCATAGTGAGTGTTGGTGGACGAATATCTATTGATGGTTATGCAATAAAAATCGATTCTTTTCTGCTTAGATACGATATACAGATGTAATTTTTATGGTTGATTTGGTTACCGTTCAGAAAAACTGAATTTATAGTGCAATGGCAAGAAGCTGCCTGCGTGCTTTACCGGATACGCTGAAAAGTAGGTACAGGCAGCATAGTAGACTTTCTACATAAAAGTAACGAGCAGGGACAGTGATGCCGTTCCTGCTCGTTACTATTTTTAGTGTCCGGTTGTTGATTATTTACGGTTAAAAACCTCTCGAGCCTTTTTCATGTTTTCCCGAATCTTAACACCGAACGGACAGTTGGGCTCACACCGTCCGCACATCAGGCAATCGTCCGCCGTAGCCGAAAGCGCCCAATAATGCTGCGCTACCGTTTCCGGTACGGTATCCTGCTGGGTTGCCAAATCCAAAAATTTGGTGACAGCGGCAATATCGATATGGGCAGGACAGGGCTGGCAGTGATTGCAGTACATACAGCGCCCAGTCATGTGAATGGTATTCCCACCGCTGAAAATATGGGCATAGCTGCGCTCTTCATCGGTCACCTCGTAGTATTTTACCGCCTCCAGCACTTCTTCCACGGTGTGGCAGCCGACAATCACAACTTTTACGCCGTTGCGGTCCAGACAATACTGAATACACTGAGGAACCGTCATAGCCACGCCAAAGGGGGAGCTCTCTGCTTTCAGCAGCGTACCAGCTCCCAAGGGCTTCATAACGGTAATCGCTACGCCTTTGGCTTCACAGGCAGAATATAGCTTCTGACGTGCTTCATCTACGACCAGGCCGCTCTTTTCCATGCCCTTAAATTCCATCAGGTCGTAAATATCGGTGTCGGCTGCCTCCATATCGTAGGCGGGGTTGATGCTGAACATCAGAACATCGATCCAGCCGCTCTCCACGGCTTTCAGGGCAATGTGCGGGTTGTGGGAGCTCATGCCGATATGCCGGATCACGCCCTTATCCTTCAATTCCTTTGCATATTCCAGGACAGGTCCTTCAAAAACGGTCTGGAAATCTTCTTCACTGTCAATGTAGTGGATCATGCCAACGTCGATATAGTCGGTATGCAGGCGCTCCAGCAGATCGGCAAAGGAACGCTTTGTCTTTTCGATATCACGGGTACGGGTGTACTGACCATCCTCATAAATGGTGCAGAGATGTCCCTGGATGATAAACTGATCCCGACGTCCCTGTAAGGCGACACCGAGGTTATCACGGGTAGGAGCCTGCGGCATAAAAATGTCAATGTAGTTGATCCCATGTTCTTGTGCCGCATCCACGATTGCCGTGCTTTCTTCGGTGGTCAGGCCGTTAAACCACTCGCCGCCCAATCCGATCTCGCTGACCTTTAATCCGGTCCGTCCCAAAGTTCTGTATTTCATAAGCCAAAGTTCTCCTTTCTTTTGGTTTCAAAATTGCCGCAGCAGACCTGTAAAATCCGCTGCGGCAATCCATCCGCTTTAGTCTTCCTGCTTGGTTTTGGCAATTACAATTTCACGGACGCAGACGTTCTGCGGCATCTGATAAGCAAACCAGGCGCAGTCCGCAATCTGGGAAGGCTCCAGGCCGCCCTCAATGCTCTGCTTCCAGAGATTGTAGTTGTCTTTGATCTCCTGACTGGACGTATGGGAGAGAAGCGGTGTCTCCACAACGCCGGGGGCAATCACGATCATGCGGACATTGCTGCCGGAAACCTCTTTACGCATGCTCTCGGTAATGGCATGAACCGCATATTTTGTTCCGCAATAAACAGAGTGGCTGTCAAAGGTCTTTCTTCCGGCAATGGAGCTGATGTTGATGATGGTTCCCTCGTTGCGGGCCATCATGTCAGCCAGCACCGCCTTTGTTCCGGCCAGAACACCCTTGACATTGACGTCGATCATCCGGCTCCATTCCTCAAAGTCCTGCTCCGCCGGATAGCCCAGCAGCATCAGACCGGCACAGTTGATCAGCAGATCCGTCTTTCCGTACAAAGCTTCCGCCTCTTTGATAGCGGCCTGCATAGCGGAAAGGTCGGTGACATCTACGCTGCGGCAGAGACAGTTGGGCAGATTCAGCTCTTCCATCACTTCTTTTCTTCTGGCCAGCATCAGGACAGGATGCCCCTCGCTGGAAAAACGCTTGGCAAACTCCATACCAATACCGGAACTGGCTCCGGTAACAACAACTAATTTTTTCATCATAAAATCTCCCTTCAATTCTGGTCTGTAATAGTATCACAAGCCTCTTTCAGCTGATCGAGCACGCCATCCTGCGTCATTAGCTCGCCCGGCTCATATGCGGAGAAGGACAGGGAAAATGCCAGATTCCAATGCAGGTATTCTGCGATACAGCGGAATTGATCGTGGATCAGGCGGTACTGCGGATTCTCCAGCTCATTGGCACCGACTACCACAACGCCGATTTTTTTGTGCATGTTCTTGAACTGAGAATCCTGAGAATAGAACTTGTCCACAACCATTTTCAGCTGGGCCGACATGCCCCACCAGTAAACCGGCGTACCGAAAATCACTGCATCTGCCTGTACGATCTTCTGAATCACTTCATCGGATTTGTCAGGACAAATACAATGCCCTCCATTTCTTTTGCAGCTATCGCACGCACAGCAGCCGTTGAGTTTCAGGTTACAGACATCCAGGACATCAACGGTGTTCCCGTCCTCCAGAATCGCTTTCATGGTTTGGAGAGCCGCATGGGTATTGCCATGATGTCTTGGGCTTCCGTTTAGAATTAAAATATTCATCATTCAACCTTCCTTTCGGTTCATAGTGATCTGATTCATCCAATTTGCCTGTTTATAGTAAAAGAAAAACACCATGGAACTGAGCCCCCATGTCAGCGGATAGACCACATAGACCATTTGAATGGCGTGGGTCAGCGGTATGCTGACTGCGAGAAATGCAACCCGGATCACACACCAGAATGCCATCATAATGATCATGGGCACAACCGCTTTTCCGGCTCCACGGAGTATGGAGGCAACGGAATGGGAGTAAGCCAGCAGGCAATAAAACAGCGCAGCAGTTCTTGCTTTCTCCACGCCAAAACGAATTACGTCCGGTGTGGAATCAAATGCGGCGATCAGCTGCGGAGCCAACAAGAACACCACAATGCCAATCAGTTCCGCCAAAATGACCGTTGCCAAAATCCCAAACCGTGCTCCTCTTTTTGTCCGCTCTGTCTGTCCCGCACCGAGGTTTTGCCCTACAAAGGTCGTCATGGCCATGGTAAAGCTGTTGATTGGCAAAAAAGCAAAGCCTTCAATTTTGCTGTAAGCTCCATAGCCCGCCATTGCCATTTCACCAAAGGCATTGATATAGGACTGTACCACAACGTTGGCAAACGCTATGATAGAGTTCTGTACTCCGGAGGGAAGTCCAATGCGTATGATCTGACCCAGCATTTTGGCATCAAACCGTATTTTCGTGATTTGAAGTTTGTAGCTGTCATTTGTCCGCAGCAGCTGAATCAAACATAAAATTGCGCTAAACACCTGTGAAATTACGGTAGCCAACGCTGCTCCCCCAACGCCTGTATGGAACACCTCGATGAACAGGATATCCAGTACCAGATTAATTACCGAGGAGATCATCAGATAATACAGTGGATGGCGGCTATCACCAATCGCTTGCAGAATACCTACAAAGATGTTATACATGACAAAGCCAAGAGAGCCGGAAAAATAAATCTGTAAGTATATAATTGATTCCGGCATGACGCTTTCTGGCGTCCCCATCCATATCAGAATCTGTGGGGATAGCAAGACACCTGCCGCAGTCATCAACACCCCGGCAACAAGGCCAAAGGCTACGGTCGTATGAACTGCACGGTGAACACCATTTTTATCTTCTGCTCCGAAATATCTGGACACAACAACACCAGCACCGGATGAAATGCCACTCAGGAACCCGATCAGCATAAAGATCAGGCTTCCGGATGAACTGACCGCAGCCAGCGCACTGCTTCCCAGAAAATTGCCTACAATCAGGGAGTCAACTGTATTGTACAGTTGCTGAAACAAGTTCCCCAAGAGAAGCGGCAAAGCAAAGAAAATCATACGTTTTGAAATCGAACCGCTTGTCATCGGTTCGACGGCTTTTGCCATGGAATCCCCCCTTGAAAAATCAAAGTATTATCTTGCATTATCGAAAAAATACGGTATACTTGTATTATATATTCCTTTGCGAATTACAACAAGTACGCACATTATTTTTAGAAAGTGAAAAAAACTTCACTATGGAGGTGAGATCAATGGAAAAAATCATGGTCACTTGCGAGATGGAAGTTACATTGAAGATGATTGGCGGAAAATGTAAGCCGCTCATTTTAGACAGCCTAATCCGTAATGGCACGCAGCGGTTCAGTGAGCTGATGCGGGAGATCACTCAGGTTTCTCAAAGAACTCTCACAAACCAGCTTCGTGAGCTGGAAACGGATGGCTTGATTGTCCGTACCGTATATGCGGAAGTTCCTCCACGGGTTGAATATTCCATTACTCCAAAAGGAAAATCTTTGGAACATATTTTGGAACTGATGTGTGAGTGGGGCGAAAAGAACATTGATGACCGTTTTGTCATGACGAATCCGCAATGTTCTGATGATGAAGATTGATTACAAGGAAGGAGATACTGCCATGCTGAATGAGATCGTGCATATTGGAATTACGGTCAGCGACATGGAGCGTTCCATCTCATTTTACAGAGATATTTTAGGTCTTGAATATAAGGGCGAATTGATGATGGAGGGACCGGAAACTGATATATTGTTCCGTTTATCCGGCTGCAAAGTTCGGGTCGCCTATTTGAATGGGAGTTCGGAGCTCTTTGCCCCGCCGGTAGAATTGATTCAATTTTTGGCTCCTCGTTCTGAAACCGGCCACTCGGATCTGCACAAAACTTCTATTTCCGAACTTTGTTTTCACTGTGAGGATATTGACAAGTTGTATCAGCATCTGAAGGAACATCATGTAGAGTGCTTATCTGAGCCACAATCTTTTGATTTTACAAGATACGGTTTTGGCAAGAGCAGGGCAATCTATTTCAAAGACCCAGACGGGATCATTTTAGAAGCAATTCAAGATACTGACGAATAAAACAGGAAGTCTTTGCAAGTTTCTTAAAACTGCCTATAATAAAAACAGCCGTGGCAAAACCATGGCTGTTCCATCATTAAATGATAACTGTATTTTTCTGCGGCAATATGATGTGTTTAGGACTTAATAAATATTGAATAATTTGCTTTGCAAACTTTTTGCTAATTGTCGTATCCCACTCTGCCAACCGAATGATCTCCGCTGTTCCGGCCTCAAAATCAAACGAAATCTCACCCCATTCGCCGTCGTTGTCCACCTGGTAGAGGTAGACAGCGGCGGCGATTTTCTTTTTGCGTTTGGTCTGAGATTTTCGTTTCAGCCGAATCATGTGAAGCACCCCGGTTTCTGTCAGCAGACAGGCCAAATGCTCCACGGATTTACGATAGGCTCGTTCTGCACCGCTGGCCGTGCTGCCCTCAAAGAGGACTGCCAGTTCTTCAAAGGTCAACCGGGTGCTGATGGGGCTGACCCGCCCACAAGTCATACAGATGGCGTTTCTTTTTTCCAAAAGGGTCTGCTCTCGGTAATTCAGCTTTTCAAATGCCTCCCGGACAGCTTTAGCCTGGATGCCGTTCCATAGAATCTCCGCATAGTCCCAGTAATCATCCCGGCTGACATCCTCGCCGGTTTCTTCGCTGTCCTCGTCCTGTACGGTCTGATAAAACGGAACACGGCTGCGATTTTGCTTGGCCAACGCCAAAAACTTCGCTGCGGTCTCCTCGGTGCAACCGTTTTTCTGGGCATATTTCTGGATTGCCGCCTGTTCAGACTGGCCAGATTGATTGTAGAGCCATGCAATTCCACGCACAGCTTTGTACTCATCCACATTTTCAAAGGAACCAGCCTCCTCTTGCATCCGGCAGGTCAAAAGGGCGTTCCCGATAAAATGATGAGCATAGGTCAGAAAATCCGCCCCTTGTGCGGGATCGTATCCACGGAGACAGTCCAACATGGCAAGCACACAGCCCATTTTGTAGTCCAAAAAGCGTTCTGGGTCATAGCGATCCAGCCCCTCCCGCAGCAGGAAACGGCGAATACGGCCATTGAGCCGGTTCTCATAGCAGTGCAGGAAAAAGGAGAACCAGCGCAGTTCTTGGCTCTGCACAGCCTCAATGATGTAGTCGTTCATATTTTCCAGAACAGGCGGTTCCGGGTCAAGCTGAAAGATGCGTTCCACTTCCCGCATGGTCAAGCCCTTTGGTTCCGTCAGAAAGCTGTATTTGGTACAGTAGCCGGACATCTCCCGTGTCCACGCTGTATCCATTTTTCCTCACCGCCTTTCGGACATTTCTCTGCTTATTTCTTTTGTACGGCCTTCAAAAGTGCATCCTGGGTCATTTCCTGCTCATAGACAGTGCTGGCATAACGCTGGTCTGAAAGCGCACGGAGCATCTTATCTTTTGCCAGCTTTTTCATAGCCGCTGCCGTTCCTTCATCCAGCTTTCCACGGCGGGTGCTTTGCAGGATGGTATTCATCCGGCGGGTATAAATGGCCTTGATGGGGTGATCGTCTGCAAGCTCCCGCTGCTCCCGGCCTCTCAGATTGCCGATTTGTCGGCACGTCCGTCCCCGTTGGTCTCCGGGGGCCAGACCGCCACAGTATTTGGTGTGCCGTGCGTCAATGGTGAGAAACCATCTGCCGCAGATGGGGCATTTCTTGGGTGCATGGCCCACACAAAGCCCCTCAAACAAATCAGAGCGGAACATCCCTACAAAGGAAACATAGTGCATCCGCTTGACCAGCTGCGGCTCCGTCTTTCCGGGCCGAATGGCGGCTACATACTGCACCGAAGCATTGGTCAGAGTCATCCAGGCCGGGTTATCCAGCGACAGAGTTGGCTCACCTTTGAAGAACTGTCCGAACATTGCCGCATAACCGTCCGGGGTACGGTCATAGCCTGGTTCATTCAACTGCTCTGCAAATTTCGTCAAGGCTTCCTTGTACTGCCCCAGCGAATAACTCAAATGCCCCAGCACCTGTGCGATTCGGACGAGCATTGTTGCCTTGCTGTGCTGACCAGTCAAAGCACAAATCAGCTGCTCCTGCTGGGTAAGCTGCAAATAGGCTTTGGCGTCCTCCATATATTTCTCGGAAAAGATGGCTGCAAGTTTTTGCTCAAAATAGCTTCGATTCAGTCGGGAGAAGGGGGGTGTAAACTGCAAAAAGGAGATGATCTCGCCAGCGGCCTGCTGCACCTGCGGCAGCAGCTCCATATCCACAGAACCGGTGTTCATCCCTTGAAGCAGCTGGTTCAGCACATTGCAGGGAGTATCCAGCTTCTCAATGGTGCTGTCTGAGATGTTCAGCACCTCGCAGCCAATGGTTCCTGCGGGCATGGTACACCCCTCATAGGTCACGGTGTCCTGCCAGAAATCCAGCGATAAAACCGCATGGTTGATGATCTGATCCATCTTCTCCCTCCTGTCATGTTTTTTCTATTTTCATAATAGCACACTATTAAATTCTTGTCATGTTTTTTGAAAACGCCTTGTCATGCCGTTAGCCTGTTTTTTTCGATTTTCCCCATAACCTATACAGAGGGGTGAGAAAACTGCCCCATCAAAAAGGAAATGGAGGGAATCTGTATGAATCTGTTTGAAGTGGTGAAAGCCAGTATCAACACACGGGAAGCAGCACAGGCATATGGAATCGACGTCAACCACCATGGCATGGCGCTGTGTCCGTTCCACAATGACCGTCATCCGAGCTTATATGTATCGGATGATCACTACCACTGTTTTGCTTGTGGAGAGCATGGGGATGTGATCGACCTGACCGCCAAACTGTTTGACCTTCGGCTGTATGATGCGGTCCGAAAACTGGCGTCGGACTTTCATCTTGCACCGGACAAGCCCTTGCCGGAAGCCATTCGCCGGAAAATGAAATGTAAAACCAAAGCACAGCAGCTTCGTGAAAACGAGCAGCTGTGCTTTTCTGTTTTGAACGAGTATCGGCGGCTGCTCCAGGATTGGGAAAAACGGTATGCACCGCAAGCGCCGGAAGATGTGCCGGACGTGCAGTTTGTGGAAGCCTGCCATTGTCTGCCATGGGCAGAGTATCAGCTGGACATCCTGCTGCAAGGCGATTCCTATGAACGAGGCGAAACCGTGAGTAATCTAACGGCAGACGGATACATCCGTAAATTACAGGCCCGCCTGAGAAAGGAGCGATACCATGAACAACCCTGTTTGGATCGATGAGAAAGGGAAAATCATCGAGCCGGAATATTGCCGGGATTTCCTGTCCCGGCATCCCATGCGCTGTATCAATGACCGTTTTTATACCGTGGACGGCCCGCTGCCGGATGAGAACAAATTGAAGCGGACGATTTATGAGGAAATCTCGCCCTGGCTCCATGACAAGGTCGCACAGACGGTGGAGCAGGTAATCAAAGCGTTGAAGCTGGCGGCATACGCAGACCCGCTGCCCCTGCAATGTGACCGCATCCATGTGGCGAACGGCACTTATTTTTTGGACGGTACATTCACAGAGGAAAAAGAGTATTGCGGCAACCGCCTGCCGGTGCCTTATCGAGCAGATGTTCCTGCACCGCAACACTGGCTGCGTTTCCTTTCGGAACTGTTGGAGCCGGAGGATATTCCCGCCTTACAGGAGTATCTGGGCTACTGCCTGATTCCCTCCACCAAGGGCCAGAAAATGCTCATGCTGATCGGCAAGGGCGGCGAGGGCAAAAGCCGGATCGGTGTGGTGATGAACGCCATTTTCGGGCTAAACATGAACACCACTTCCATCCAGAAAGTAGAGAACAGTCGTTTCGCCAGAGCCGACCTGGAGGGCAAGCTGCTGATGGTGGACGATGATCTGGACATGAATGCCTTGACCAAGACCAACTATGTAAAATCCATCGTGACAGCAGAACTGCGGATGGATTTGGAACGGAAGAAAGAACAGAGCTACCAGGGGCAGCTGTATGTGCGTTTTCTTTGCTTCGGCAACGGGGCATTGACTGCACTTCACGACCGCAGCGACGGTTTCTTTCGCCGCCAAATCATTCTGACCACCAAGGACAAGCCTGTGGATCGGTTCGATGATCCGTTCCTTGCCGAGAAACTGATTGCGGAAAAAGAGGGAATCTTCCTCTGGATGCTGGAGGGGCTGCGGCGGCTGATCGCCAATCACTATCACTTTACCATCAGCCAGAGAGCCAGGGACAATATCACTTCCGCAGTTCGGGATGCCAACAACATTCTGGACTTTCTCGATTCTGAGGGTTATGTGGCATTCAAGGCCGATTATGAAGCCAGCACCAAAAATCTGTATGCAGCCTATAAGCGGTGGTGTGAGGACAACGCCGAAAACCCACTGTCCCCAAAGAGCTTCGCAAACCAGCTCAGCCAGAATGCTGAACGCTACCATTTGGAGCCGGTCAACAATCTGCACATCGGCGGTGGAAAACGGTGCCGGGGATATATGGGCATTTATGTTCTGCTCTCACCTGTGGAGTTGTAACGGAACACCAAAACTTTCTGTTCGTGCGTTCATGCGTTCCTGACCGGGTGCAGCCTGTGGAACGAAGGAACGCATGAACGCAAAAAATCGAAGTTCATTTTTTATTGTTCGGCTCAGAGGGCGCTCTAAAATCCGCACTTCCCGATCAATGGTTGTGCAAACAGTGAAAAACACTACTGTAAACAGAATGCAAATCATCATTCGGTGATTTGCGAAACAGTGACGCTGGTATGCGGTAAGGTGACTATTTTCACGGTTTCGCTTGCAAGCCCACCTAATGGAAAAGTCGATGGGGTGCTGTTGCGGACAGTTCTTCACAAACGCAGTTCTGAACGATTTTTGAGAAGTAATTAAGATTAACTGTACCGTGCAGCGTGTGTGCTTCACGGCAAACTAACTTTACGAAAGAATGAGGTGTTTTCTATGAAATCCAATTTAAGAAATGAAATTAAGTCGTACATCGTGCGTTCCGGCTACACGATGCAGGAAGTCGTTGACCTGCTTTCTGAGGATTACGGCTGGAGCGACAGCGTTTCCAACCTGTCCAACAAGCTCCAGCGGGAGTCTCTGCGGTACACCGAAGCCGTACAGCTTGCCGACACCCTTGGCTATGATCTCGTATGGCAGAAGCGGAGGGACAAATAATGTCCACCGTTCTTACCCGCCGTATCTCCCGTCCCCATCGAAAAATCCGCAGATTTGGAGATGGATGGCAGAGTGGATTTGCAAAATCTGCTCTGCCTGTGAGCGACAGAATTGAAGCAATCAAGATTGCGGAGAGGCTGTCGGTCACACCGCCTTTTGAGGATTTGGGTGCCACACACAAGCCTCTAAAGGC
>ENA-UOJV01000147-UOJV01000147.1-human-gut-metagenome-genome-assembly--contig:-C82-NODE-147-length-119940-cov-11.185353_pt1 | contig 119940 bp, 109 predicted proteins | sample MGYA00242356_ERZ723903 | MGnify/ENA metagenome assembly ERZ723903
TGCGGCATCTTGGTCCCAAACCAAGCACTCTACCAAACTGAGCTACACCTCGAAATGTTGTTTACTAACAACAGCTTGCTTATTATACACCGTATTTTTCGATTTGTCAACACTATTTTTGATTTTTATTCAAAAAAATAAAATAACTGACACAATGAATTAACTGACACATAGTGCCGTTGTTCTCTTGTTCAGCGTTGGGGCTGCCTGTGTTTTGGTGCAAAATTAAGTGCATCCATAGCAACGATTTATTTTCAAATTTTTGTTCAACGGCTTAATTCTGCTTCAAAACCGTTACTATGGATACTTTTTATTGTTTCTGCTTTGCTTTATAATCTGCGATTAAAGCATTGATCAGTCGGAATATTTTCTGATTTTGAGATAAATTCCCCTGTCATCGGCAATTTTCTGACAAGCCTTGATGTCTTCTTCGGGAATTGTATCTACGATTGAAAACTGCGTATGTTCAAAATATTTCTTTGCATCCTCTGCAAATTTGAGCATTGACTCATACGCATGGTCAAAAACAGGACGGCAAACTTCGTCATACTTTTCCGATGAACAGGTATTGAGGCTGATTGAAACAGAATCAATATACTTTGAAATCAACTCAGCTGTGGGCTTGTTGTTGATTCTGTCAGAAAGACCGTTTGTGTTGAGTCTGAGTTTGATGTCGGGGTGCTTTTCCCTTACATATTTTGCGGTTTCAAGCATATTATCAAGAGCCGAAGTCGGTTCGCCGTAGCCACAGAATACAAGCTCCTTGTAGCCTGTGAAATCAAAATCATCAACAGCCTTTTTAATATCCTCCATACTCGGATCATGCTTGTGCCAGAGTGTATCTGCACTGCCGACCGAATCGGTATTGTTGCGGATACAGAATGTGCATCTGCAAGGGCATTTGTTCGTCAGATTAGCATAGATAGATGTTTTGTACACATAAAGAATATCTGCCATTATGTTTTCTTCTCCTTATTGAAACTCACATTAAAGCGAGAGTTTTTTCTTGAAATTGATTTTATCAAGACCGATGCCTACAACGATGAAGATTAAAGCTCCTACACCGGGCTGCAACCAGCAAGTGGGAAGTTCTGCAATTGCTGCGGCAAAATCGTACATAAGACCGTTTGCGATGAAGTAACCGCCGATTGTAACGATTGTTGTGGGAATGAGCATAAGAAGTGATGAAAGGCTGATGATTTTTTCATCTTTGCCACGCTTTTTCATTGCCATTCTGCAAAGCACAAACGGAACTGCGTTAAGAGCCTTGATAATAGCTGTTGGGATTGCCCAATGCGGATAACCCGAAATAAGGTCGGCAAGAGCGCCGCCGATTGATGATGCGATAATTCCGAAAGGTCCGGGAAGAATACTTGCGGCGAGATAAATCATAGAGTCGCCTGCATGAGAGTATCCAAGCGGTGACGGAATCTTGATAAAAGCAGTTGTAACGGTAACAAGAGCCGCACACATTGCCGTAATTGCAATCAGTTTTACATTAAATTTTGAATCGGTTTTTGAAATAGTTTTAGCAGTCATAGTAATTTCCTCACAAAAGCATTTTTAAATGTTTTTCAAATTCAATACCCTCGTTGCGATGAATACCGAGTTTAACGGTTTCGCAAAGAGAGGTCTGTATGAATTTTACCGCCAGATTTACGGTATCTTTCAGGCTGTCACCACGGAGCAGTCCCGAAAAGACAACCGAGGCAAACAAGTCACCTGTACCCGAATAGCTTCCGCCCGTCTTTTCACAGCTGACACAAAACACCTCATCATCGGTTGCAATAAGATTGTTAATCTTTGTAACCTCATCGGAAATTTTATGCTCAATGCCTGTAACAATCACGGTTTTCACCTTGTAGAGTTTCAAAAGCTTTTTGGCAAGCTCTGCAACCGTATCGAGAAAATCGAGAGAATCGGCATTTTCAATCAGTTCTGAATAGTCGGTATCGCACAGAATACAACATTCGGTAAGGTTCGGGGTGATTACATCGGCAACAGAAACGAGTTTTTTCATCTTTTTGCCGAGAGTTTCGGTATAAAGACTGTAGGTTCTTCCACCGTCACCGAGAACCGGATCCACAAGTACAAGCGTGTTGTCGGTTTCAAAGCTGTCTATAAATGAAAGAATTTTGTCCACCTGCTTTTCGCTTGAGAGGAAACCCGTATAGATTCCGTCAGGCTGAAAGCCGAGTTTTTTCCATTCACTTGTGTAATAATCAAGCTTATCAGTGCAATCGTTACAGTAAAAGCTTTCAAATCCCGTCTGACTTGTCAAAACGGCTGTCGGCATAGGACACGCCTGAATGCCCATTACGGACAAAACAGGGATTGCCGCCGTCAGCGAACACTTGCCAAGCCCCGATAGATCATTGATTAGTACAGCTTTTTTTGTCATCATACCACGCCTTAAAATTTCTGAACAGTTCAACATTTATCTTGTGATGTTGTCATTATACAACACCACTGTCATTATTTGTATGCACAATTTTAAGAATTTTTATAGGTACAGTTTGCGAGGCGTAAAAAATGACATCCCACTTTTGAGATGTCATTTTAGTACATTACACTGCTTTTTGGGCTTCAACCAAATAAACCCCGTCAGAGCCTATAAGCATATCTATAGGTTCATTATACACCTTATTAAGCATTTTTATATTATCAAGGAACGGAACTGCACACACATCAGCATCCTTGGCTAAATCATCTATAATATCTTTTGACTTTTCGGTATTCCATTTTTCAAGTTGGTCACCTGCTCCAATAAGACCTTCATCAACAGGACCTTCACATATAACAGGTATGCTTGCAATCACCTTGCCAAAACCTCTGCTCAAATCTGATAATCCTTTTGTAAAAAATGTTTCCACAGAAGATTTAGAGGCTTTTTCAATTCTCTTGCAACATTCATCAAAAAACTCATCATACTTTTTGGATTTTTCTTCAATTTTGTCAGAAATACTATTCAAGTAGTCTTTGTCAAAATTTTCAAGGAGCATTACCTCAAGAAATGAAGCATAGGAATACAAAAACAAAGAAAGCTTATAATCATCAAATTCTGCTTTCAATTTATTCTTAACCTGTTTTACATCATTGTCCCAATGCCAATCATCAGATTTATTTAAAGTTTTGACAATTTGCTCAGTATGAAGCGACAATGCTTGTTCCGACTCTTTTTTGATATCCTGAACAAGAATATGTTTATTTGTTTTATATTTCTCATTATTGCAGTTAAATTTGTAATTGCTCATAACATCGGACAAGGTATTTATATCTCCACGAATTTTTGCCCTTTGAGTGGATTTTACATATTCAAGCATTTCAATCTGTATGTTTTTAATTTCATTAAACTTTAATTCAATACCAACCAAAGCAACCGCTAAACAAATCATTGTAGGATCACAAGGTAATTGCATTAACCTTGCCTGACCGCCGCCTACTGAACCTATATCAGTTTTAAGTGAGCCTATAAAATCAGTACTTCCTTTCTTATGAAACATCTGTCTGCCCATAGTATTAACAAAGTATAAACCACTTCCGCCTTCACCTGTTATTCGTTGCTGAAGCATAGACATTATCGGTTGAAAAGCAACTCCGAGTGCTGCCAAATCTGTAAAACTAAATTTTTTGCAATTATATTCTTCCGCAAGTATTTTTTCATCCATGTCAGGAATCAATTCCATATCCATTAAGGACATAGCCATTTCTTCCCTTTTTTCTATCTCATTCATAATACATTCCCCTTTGAATATATAAATCATAAGTAAATATTTAACTCTATAAGGAGATTATACCACTAAGAATTACACGATGCAATAATTTTCGAAATATTTCATCTGTATTATGTAATATTTGCACAATCATAATAGTATAATCTATTTTATAATTTCTATGCTAATTCAGTTATCAACTAATGGTCGGCTCTCATTATTGCTAATGTATAGCGATTACTTACATAAACAATCGGGCAACAGAAATTTTGCATCTTGTAAATCTGTTGCCCGAACTAAATTTTAATTTTCAACTTTCAATTTTAGAGACTTTTTATAAAAGTGCAAACGAATAACAGACAGCAATTTAAAAGCAACGAAGTTTTTGCTCCGTTGCTTTTTTGTTAACCTATAAAATCATCGCAAATTGCAATAGCAAGTTGAAACAATTTTTTGAGAATATCATGTTCATTGGAGTAGATATTTGTAAGTCACCGCAGTAAGGAATGTTGTATCAAATATTTTGTTGAATAAAGAAGCAACCGCCTGCTTAGTATGCCTAAACAAGCGGTTGTTTTTGTTTATTTATTTTGCATATTTCGGTCTGCAACAACAGGAAATATTACTCTTATATCTTGTTCTGATTCTGAAATCGTCGCACTCTGTGCCACCGTTATTCGCACCTACTGTTGTTATGGTGTAATCATCTACAGCGATACAAAGCTCTATGTGGTCAAGTGACTTACAGCCCTTGGCTTTCAGCCTTGAATCGTATTTTGTAGGTTTGCCGTTCCACGAAAAAATAACAAGGTCGCCCGGCTTAACATTACTCGCACTGTAAAGCTGTCCTGCCTCTAAAAAGTTCACAGCAACAACACCGCACGATGTGGTTTTGCCGCCCGGAATCATATCCAACGCACCTGCTTTATTAAAAAGATACATCTGACCTGCACAACAGCACGCAACAGCATTGACTGTTGTATCATAATTTCCGTACCATTTCATAATGTCGCAGCCCTTGCCCGCATCCTTGCCGACAAGTGATTTTGCCGTTGAGATGATTTTATTAGCCTTAACCGGCTGAATGACAGTCACCTTGCAGGTTGCGGAATAGCCGTTCACTTTGGCGGTAATTGTGGCAACACCCTTTGATTTTGCCGTTATTTTGCCGTTTTTGCCAACAGACGCTACCTTTGAATTTGAAGATGACCATACTGCATTTTTGGTTCTATCGGAAATAACTTTTTTCAGAGTATAGCTTTTGCCTTTATAAAGAGAAAGGTTAACTTTGTCGAGCATAATATACGGCTTATCGGCAGCATTTACGGTTATACCCTTTGAATCAAATCCACTCATAAATGTATTTTCGGATGGATTTATACATCTTACGGTGTAGGTATATGTCCCCTTGCTGCCTGCGGTTTTATCCGTAAATTCCGTTGATGTTGTGTCGGCAAGCTTTTTCCAGTTCTTACCGTTCTTGACATACACACGGTATTTTTCAGCACCGATAACTTCTTTCCACTCAATTCTTATTCCGCCGTATGCAGCACCGGCGTTCAAAAGCTTTGGGGACGCCGTATATAAGATTGACTTGCCCTTGCCGTCATAACCGCTTGCATAATTTTTGCCGTCATTTGTGATACACCTTACGGTGTAAGTACAGTTATGATCTGACATTGCCTTGGTGTCAATGAATGATGTTGAGGTTGTATTGCCAAGACCCTTCCACTTATTGTTTTTCTTGCAATATACACGGTATTTTTCAGCACCGCTGACCTTGTTCCAGGTGAGCTTTACTCCGCCGTAAACATTTTCCGTCTTTGTTATTTTCGGCACTGACAAAAACTTTACGGATTTGCCTTTTGAGTCATAACCGCTTGTGAATCTCTTTGCATCTGCACTAATGCATCTTACGGTATAGGTATAATTTTTGCCCGATGAAACGGCTTTGTCTGTGTATGCAGTTGAGGTTGTGTCTGCAAGCCTTCTCCAACCCTTACTGCCTTTGTAGTAAACTCTGTACCTTGCAGCACCGTTTACCCTTCCCCAGCTTATTTTCACACCGTTGTTTACACTTTCTGCCTTTGAGATTTTCGGGGTTGCAAGACTTGACCTTGCCGACTGTGACGAAACGACGGGTGCGTTTAACTCAGCCGCACTTGCCTTAAACGGAACTGCCGTTACTGCGCCTGCTGTCATTATCACGGAAAGCAACAACGGCATTATTCTTTTTGTTTTCACTGCTATTCCTCCGAATGATATATTATCAGCTGCTTTTTAATATATACTGTCGGAAGCTATTGTTGTAGGCTCTGTTTCGGGCTGAGTCGGTTCTGTTGGCATTTGTACCGACTCATATGATTCCTGCTGAGATACCGTTGTCGGTTCCTGTACAAGTTCTTCTTCTGTCACAGGCTGTGTGGAATCGGTCGTGTTCTGTGATGAAACAGCCTGTGCTGATTTTTTTGTTGTCTTTGTATTCTTTGCAGGTGCTACATATGTATAACCGTAATATTTACACAAGCCCTTGCATATTGCTTCGCCTATTTCATTAATATTCTTGCGAATCCAGTTTGAGCCTGTTACGGTATCATGAAATTCACACTCAACATACAAAGAAAGTGCTTTCGGAACATTGATTTCATAAAGATCTTTCTTGTAGATAACAGCGTCATCTTTACCCGGAGTGATTGCACCGAGTGAATTGCATACAGCCTGTGCGGCTTTTTTACCACTTGAATTCAGGCAAAATACTCTTGTTCCGCCTGTGTAGTTACCGGAACCGCTGGCATTTGTGTGAATCGGCATATGAATGTCTGCACCGAACTTGTCCGACTCGGGACAGCGTTTCTGCATAAGTGTACCCGACTTGGCAACCATAACCTCAAATCCGCAGCGATTAAGTGCTTTTGCTGTTGCGGCTGCAATTTTGTCGCACTGAGCCATTTCGTTGGTATTGCCCGTTGCATAGGTGTTTGCATTTTGATTTGACGGACTGAGATATATTTTTATAACCTTTACCTTTACTTTGCATGTGGTCTTTATGCCGTCAACCTCAGCTGTTATTATTGCAGAACCTTTGCCCACTGCCTTTACTTTGCCTTTTTGGTCAACTGTTGCAACCTTTGCGTTGGATGTTGACCAGGTTATAGGCTTTGATTTGTCTGCCACTTTAGTTTTTATTGTGTAGGTTTTGCCCTTATCAACCGTAACGCTTGTTTTATCAAATATAACAGGCGGTACCGGGGATGTTGTCGCTGTAAAGCCTTTTGAATCATATCCGCTTGCAAATTTCTTTCCGTTCGCAGTAATACAGCGTACAGTATAAGTATAGCTTTTCTCAGCCGACAGATTCTTATCCGTTACGGAAGTTGATTTTGTATCGGCAATTCTTTTCCAAGTGTTTCCGTTCTTGCGGTAAACACGGTATTTTTCAGCACCCTTAACCTTGTTCCAGGTAAGCTTTACGCTGTTATAGGTGACATTTGTTTTTGTAACCTTTGGAGTGGCGATATACTTTACGGACTCGCCGTTTTTGTCATAGCCGCTTTGATACTTTCTTGCGTCATTGCTGATGCATCTTACCGTATAAGTATAGTTATTGCCGGACAAAACATCGCTGTCAACGCAGGAGGTTTCTGCTGTATCAACAAGCTTTGTCCAACCGTGCCGTCCTTTGTAGAACACGCGGTACATTTCCGCACCGCCAACGCTGTTCCATGAAAGCTTTACACCGCTGTTTACGCTTTCAAGCTTCGAAATTTGAGGAGTTGCGATATAGGTTGTTTCTGTTCCTTTATGGTCAAAACCGCTTGTGAAGCTTTTTGCGTTGTAACTTATACAGCGTACCGTGTAAGTATAGCTTTTGCCCGACGCAACATTTTTGTGAACTAAGGATGTTGAGGTTGTATCACCTATTCTTATCCATTGTTTGCCGTTTTTTAAATAAGCTCTGTACTTTTTAGCTCCTTTAACCTTATTCCATGTCAGCTTTTCTCCGCCGTTGACGCTTTCGGTTTTTGAAATTTCGGGAGCGGCAATGTAGGTTAGCTTTGTTCCCTTAGAATCGTAACCGCTCGAGAATTTTTTTCCGTCTTCGGTGATACATCTTACTGTGTATGTATAGTTTCCGCCTGAATAAACATCACTGTCAATACAGGAGGTTGAGGTTGTATCGGTCAACTTTGTCCAGCCGTTTTTACCTTTATAATACACACGGTACAAGGCAGCACCGTCAACATTGTTCCAACTGAGTTTTACACCTTCGTAAACACTTTCTGCCTTTGAAATTTTGGGAGTTGCAAGACTTGTCTGTGCGTTCTGTTTATTCTGCACAGGTGCTTTTGCAACCTCAACTGCATTTGCAGTAACAGATACTGCTGTTGTGATGCCAAAAGTTACCATTGCTGAAAGTAATATTGGCAATATTTTTCTTGATTTCAAACTTATCTCCTCCTGAATAGAATATCTTAATAAGTATTATCAACAATTAAATCTTATACCCTTAATCTCTATCAGTCAAGACCATTTGGATGATTTTGTATATTTATATATGTTTTTGTCAAAAATGAACAATTATATTTTCAATATACCTACATAAGCAGTTGCATTTATGTGCTTAAAGCACCAATCAGATTGGCAATAATATTTTCACATCTTGTATTTTGGTTTATCACATATTTTTCTTCGCTTTGGTGCAAACAAAATCAGTTAATATACAATTACCGTCTTTGAAAAATACAAGTATATTTTATGCAAATATGCAAAAATCGGACGGTCGTAACGACCGTCCGATTTGATTTGTGTTCTGAAGCTTTATTTATCTTAGCCTTGAAATAATGCGGCTTGCGGTGATCTGCACAATCAGAGTGCAAGAACTCTCGGAACAATTTCCGCAGGAGCTGCCACTATGCCGCTGCATTTATATTTCTCGGTTTCTTCTTTGGTTCTGAAGCCCCATCCGTAGAGAACGGCGAGAAAATCCATACCGATTTCTTCGGCACCGTTTGCTTCAATAGTGCCGTCGCCTACAAGGACACTTTCCTCAACTGAAACACCTGTCTGCTCACACGCCTGCAAGAGCAGATGGCTCTTTGTTAGGTTTGTACCGACATCTGTTGCACAAACTGCGTCAAACACATCCGCAGCATCGTAGTTTTCAAGCATATCTGTTGTAAACATTCTGTGCTTTTGAGTTGCAATTGCAAGCTTAAAGCCGTTTTTCTTGAGGTCACGGAGAGCGTCATAAATTCCGTCATAAACTGTGAACATCTCTTTTCCCTTTTGAGAATAGAGCTTGCTGTAGTTCTTGACAGCATATTCAATTTCATCATCACTCATATTAAACAGCGTTTTAAAGCCGTATTCAAGCGGCACACCGATTACGCCGTAGAGTGCGCTGTGTTCAACAGGCTCATAACCCATTGCAACTGCCGTTGTATTGAAACAATATAAAATTCCGGGGGCTGTGTCGGCAAGAGTTCCGTCAAAGCCAAAAATAACTAATTTTTTCATAAAACCGCCCAATCTGCAAATAGATAAAATTCATAAATTACCTGAAATCAATTACAAAAGTCTTTTGCCCTGCAAATATGGAAATACATCTCTGCGTGAATTATACCATTTTTGGAAGATAATTACAACACTTATTTTGCTTATGAGTATAATTTCTAAAATAAAAGCGGTGCAAAAATATGCAATTGTTGTTTTTTTGATTATATAACAATAAAATTTATTTGAAAAACAGGACTTCTAAACAACTTTATTTCTTGACAACATTGTGCGTGCGTTATAAAATTGAAGTATATTACATTGAAAGGTTATTATATTATGGCTTCTACAAAGCATAAAAATCCCGCTGCTAAGCCAAAAGAAAAATATTCGGTACAGCAGGCGCTCACAAACTATTATCTGCTTGTTATGTTCACGCTTTTTCCGTTGTTTTTTACCGACGCATATTTTAACATCAGGCATGACAAGTATTACTTTTTCATTATATTGACGGGTATTCTCGTTATTGCGGAATTTCTTATTATTATGACCGCAAGTGTTGATAAACCGCCGGAAGACTCAAAGCTTGAAAAGCCTAAACCAAAGCATTTGTATGAAGAGCTTTCGTTTATGGACTGGGCATTTATTGTATTCCTAGGGATAAATGTCATTTCAACGCTGTTGTCCGCAAGTCCTTTGGATGCGCTTTTAGGCTCTGACGGACGAAACAACGGACTTTTGCTGATGACATTTTACACCGCAGCATATTTTATGATTACAAGGTGCTTTAAATATTTTGAATACATATTCGTTGCGCTTGCGTTCGGTTCAATGATAGTTTATGCACTTGCGGTGCTTAACTCATTCTATATTGATCCTCTCGGGATGTTTACTCTTCTCACCGACCAACAGACTATTACCGACTTCACTTCAACAATCGGCAACAAAAATCTGCTTTCAAGCTACATCTGCATCGCTATGCCTGTTATGATTGCAATGTCAGTTATCACGGAGAAAACCTTGCTCAGGGCAATTTATCTTATTGCAACAGGATTGGGCTTTGCGGCTCTTATGACTGCCGACAGCGATTCCGGCATTCTCGGCATGGCTGTATTTATGATTATTTACCTTGTATGGTTTTCAAACAGCCTTGTCAGACTGAAAAGATTTTTCCTTTCGGCAACTGTTATGCTGTTGTTTGCAAAGCTGCTCAGATTGTTCTCGCTCTGCTTTGACGACAAAAGCAAGGGCTTTGATAAGTTTCAGGAAATTTTCGTTTTCTCAGGCATCGGCTGGATATTGCTTGCAGCTTGTGCCGTTATTACAGGGATTTTGTATCTTATTGATTACAAAAAACCAAACATCACAATTTCAAAAGCCGTGCCGATTGCTCTTGCCGTTGTATTCGGACTTTGTGCTGTTGCCATGATAGGAATTATGGTTTATTTCAGCTGTATTGACACCAAAACCGACCTCGGCAGTTTTGAAAGAATTATCCGTTTTAACGATATATGGGGTACTCACAGAGGCTTTATGTGGATAAGGTCGATATGGATTTTCGGCGACGCTTCATTCATTGAAAAGCTGTTTGGCGTAGGTCCCGATATGTTCTACTCCGCATTCAGACCGTACTTTAACGACCTTTTAAAATACGGTGACAGCTCAACAAATGCCGCTCATAACGAATATCTAAACTACCTTATCACAATCGGAATTACGGGACTTCTCTCCTATCTTGCCATTGTGTGCGGTACGATTAAGAACGCAGTTAAGTATGCAAAGGAAAATCCGATGCTGATTGCGTGCGTTTCGGCTGTTATCTGCTATGCTGTTCAGGCTATTGTAAACCTTTATCAGCCGATTACAACTCCGCTGTTTTTCATCTTCATAGCTTTGTGCGAGGCTTTTGTAAGAAATGCCAAAGCTGAAAAATCTGCCGTATAAATATTATGTCTGCGTTTCAATTCGGATAAGAAGATTCTGCATTGACTCGCTGCGGTCACGGCGGTATCGTCCCAGCTCGTAGAGGCTGTCGGGATTTTTAGTGATTATATTGGGCTTTTCCGTACAGGTTAGTGTACACGAAAAGCCCATTTCTTTTATCAACTTTTCGGTCATGTCATTTTTTGCACCGAACGGATATACAAAGCAGGTCGGTTTTTTCCCTGTTGCATTTTCAAGCAAGCCTTGAGCCTTGGCAACATCTTCCGTAAGAATAGATTTATATGCTTCGTCACTTTCCCCCGCTTTTGGCAAAACACCCTTTCGTGATTTTAAAGAATGCATATCGTACGAATGATTCTGAATTTCAACATAGCCCGAATCGGACATTTCTTTCATATCGTCAAAGGTTATATGACCGTAGGTCACGGAAATGTCCTTGGTTTCGGTGAATTTTTCAGACACTGACGCAATCGGCGATATGACCGCCTTGCAGTTGTATTTTTCGAGCAAAGGGAGTGCATAATAATAATTATTATAATAGCCATCGTCAAAGGTCAGCATAATGCATTTTTCTGGCAATGATTTTTTGCCGTAAGCATAATCGGTAAGGTCCTTTACAACAACGGTTGTGTAGCCGTTTTCGGTCAAATATTTAAGGTCATTTTCAAAAAGAGTCGGCGAGATTGTGTAGTCATTTTGCAGTTTTTCATCCTTTAAAAGTGAGTGATACATTATTACGGGCAGTTTCACGCTGTCGGTATCAGCCGTTGTTTCTTTTACTGCGCCTGTCATTACCGATATTATAATTACCGCAGACAGGAAGAGTGCCGTAAAAATGATAATTTTTACTGTTTTGTTTGATTTCACTATATTTCCTCCCAATTCTTTGTGCAAGATTTTTTATCTATAATTCTTTATTGTAAATATAATCAAACATCTGCGTGATAGAATATAGTCAAAGTTAATACTGATTACTGATTTTGGTCAATCGGTACTGACTAATATTGCATAAGGATTTATGAATTATGGCAAAAAGAAATTTCAGCTCAAAACGCAATGCAATTTACAACGCTGTGTGCGGTACGGACACTCATCCGAGCGCACGCTGGGTTTATGATAAATTAAAGCCCGAAATTCCCGACCTTAGTCTTGGCACGGTTTACAGAAACATTGCTCTTTTTAAGGATGAAGGAAAGGTCAGCGTTATATGCAATGTAAACGGTGAGGAGCGTATTGACGGCAACACAGAGCCGCACCCCCACTTTGTATGCAACAAATGCAAAGCAGTTATTGATGTTGAAGACAATCAAAATGCTGATGACCTTGAGTCACAGCTTGCCGAAGAGGGATTTAAGGTAGAAAACAGATTTGTTATCTACTACGGCATATGTCCCAAATGCTCGGCAGAAGTACACTAATATTTATTACAAAGGAGAAGTAATTATGAAATGGTATTGCACAGTATGCGGTTATGTTTATGAAGGTCCCGAAGCTCCCGAGGCTTGCCCTGTTTGTAAGGCACCGAAGGAAAAATTTAAGCAGATGGACGAGGAGGCGTCTTTCGCAACAGTTCACGAGGTTGGCGTTGCTCAGGGCGTAAGCGAAGATATTCTCAAGGATCTCAGAGCTAACTTTGAGGGAGAATGCAGTGAAGTCGGTATGTATCTTGCAATGGCAAGAGTTGCAGACAGAGAAGGCTATCCCGAGGTTTCTGCCGCATTTACAAAGTATGCTTTTGAAGAGGCTGAACACGCTGCCAAGTTTGCAGAGCTTTTGGGCGAAGTTCTTACAGACAGCACAAAGAAGAATCTTCAGATGCGTGTAGATGCAGAAACAGGTGCTTGCGAAGGTAAGTTTGACCTTGCAAAGCGTGCAAAGGCTCAGAACCTTGACGCTATTCATGACACGGTTCACGAGATGGCAAAGGATGAAGCAAGACACGGCGCAGGCTTTAGAGGTCTTCTTAACAGATACTTTAAGTAATCATTAAAACAATAAAAAATCAAAAAAGTCAGCTTGATAATCGTATGACCAACAACTAACCGATTACACAACAGACTTTGAACAGGAGATTTGATAGTATGAAATATGTATGCGATGTTTGCGGATATGTTTACGACCCTGAAATCGGCGATCCCGACAACGGCGTTGATGCAGGCACGGCATGGGAAGATGTACCCGAGGATTGGGTATGCCCTCTCTGCGGTGTAGGTAAGGATGAATTTTCCGCAGAAGAATAATTAACAGATTGGCAATTTGGGGGCAGGCAATGCTTGCTCCCTTTTGTATGTACGGGAGTAAATTATGAAAAAATTGATTTCGTGGAATGTAAACGGACTTCGTGCCTGTGTTACAAAGGGCTTTGAGGACTTTTTCAAAGATGTTGACGCAGATATTTTCTGTCTTCAGGAAACAAAGCTTCAAGAGGGACAGATTGACCTCCTGCTTGAAGGGTATCATCAGTATTGGTGCTATGCCGACAAAAAAGGCTATTCGGGAACAGCTATGTTCACAAAGGAAGAGCCGTTAAATGTAAGTTACGGAATCGGCATTGACGAACACGACCACGAGGGCAGAGTTATCACGGCAGAATTTGACAATTGCTTTGTTGTCACCTGCTACACTCCAAACTCGCAAAGTGAGCTGAAAAGGCTTGATTACCGAATGAAATGGGAAGATGATTTCAAGGCATATTTGAAAAAACTTGAAGAAAAAAAGCCGGTTATTATGTGCGGTGATTTGAATGTTGCACACAAAGAAATTGATTTGAAAAATCCAAAAACCAACCGTAAAAATGCAGGCTTTACCGATGAAGAGCGTTCAAAGATGACAGCGTTACTCGATGACGGATTTATCGACACCTACCGCTATTTCTATCCCGATACAGAGGGCGTGTATTCGTGGTGGTCATACAGATTCAAGGCTCGTGAAAAAAATTCGGGCTGGCGTATTGACTATTTTATCGTTTCAAAAGCTCTTGAAAGCAAGCTTGACGGCGCAAAAATCCATACCGAAATTTTAGGTTCTGACCATTGCCCCGTTGAACTGACGATTGACATTTAAAAAGCAAAATAAAACCCCGACACAGCATACACCGTGTCGGGATTTTTTGTATATTATGAAAAATTTTCAAGACCTACAATATACTTTTGAATAAGGGTTGCATCAACGACTGAAATATCTCCGTCACAGTTCACATCTGCGGACTTTTTCTGCAATTCTGTGAGTTTTTCAATACCGACAATATATTTCTGAGCAAGGGTTGAATCGACAACCGAAATAATGCCGTCACTGTTCACATCTCCGATTGGGAAAATTTCAACATTCTGCGTTACATCGGCACTTGAAACCTTGACCGTATATTCTCTGTCAGCGTGTGATTTTTTTGAAACTCTCATCGTGTATGTTCCGTTTGCCACGCCCGAGATTGAATAGTAAGTGCTGTTGCCTTTTACGGTTGTTTCATATACCGCAACTCCCGATTTTTCAAGCTGAATTGTGACCGCATCATCTGCGGACAAATAGCTTTTTGCAGTACCCTTTACGGTTGTACCCGATGCAATGCTGTTGAACTGAATACCGTTCCTGTCAGCATAAGTCTGTGCCTCTGTACCGCTTGTTCCGTAAATTACAAAATTCGGAATGACTTCGGGATATGAGAAAGGATCATCAGGGTCGACAGGATAGTAACCTATAGCTTGTACGCCGATATGAGTTACACTTGCAGGGACTGTCACACTCTTGATTTTTCCCATAGAGAAAAATACTCCCTCACCTATATACTGCAAACCGTCATTGAGATTAACTGTTTTCAAGTTTTTGCCTGTGAACGAATCATCATCAACAACACGCATTGTTGAGGGAAGTGTAATCGTTTCACAACCGTTGTTCTGGAATGCGTCAATTTCAACGAGTTCACCGCCGTTGAGGGTAATATTTTTCAGGCTTTCACAACCATAAAAAGCATAGTAACCGATGTATTGACAGCTTTTCGGGATTACAACTTTTGTAAGTACAGGCGGTTCAAAGTATGCAACATTACGAGGAGTTAATTCGAGATCACCGAAAATAAATCCGCCTACTATCGCCTTTGTTCCCTCTTTAAATGTCAGCTGAGTATTTTTCGGCATAGTGCCTTTGTAGCAATAGGCAAAGTTTTGAAAATAAACAACGCCGTCTTTCTGATTGTTGTACCAACCAGTACCCGTAAATGCACGGTGGTCAAGAACGCTTAAATTTTTGCCGATACTGCCAAAGCTTTTTAGTTTTGAGCAGTTTGCAAACGAACTATCGCCGACATAACGCACATTTGCACCGCCCGTTACTGTTGCAAGATTGGTACATCCGCCGAACGCTCCCTCTATGCTCAACAAAGAATCGGGCAGATTTACCTTTGTAAGTCCTGAGCACGATTTAAAGCTGTCCTTTAAAATGCGAACATTTGAAAGATTTACGCTTGTAAGATTTTTACTGCCTATCGTACCGACAACTTCCAATGTATCTCTGGGAAGTGTTATTGACTTCAACTCTACGCAGTCATTCAACCAAGCCTCAAGGCGGATATTTCCCTTTGGAATAGTAAGACTTTCAATAGCAGGACAATTCATAAAGCAATTTACATCAAGCTTTGCTGTTGTCGGAAGTTTTATCGTTTTTAAGTCGTACATACCCTCGATGTCAACATAGTCAACACTTTCGGGAACGGTCAGCTTTGTTATCTTATAGTTGCTGTTTACATTAGTCGGTGATTTTATTGTCAATGATTTTAAACCGTCAGGCAAATTGAGTGTTGTCAGCTTGTCAACATAACACTCGTTCATATAAACTGTCTTTGTGCCTGCACGGACTGTGTATGTTGAATTGATTTTTATATTTTTATAAGGTGTATTATAGCCAACCTTGAAACCTAAAAATATTCCACCGCAATAAATAGGAGCGCTGTCGGCAATGTTTTCATACCACTTTGTATCATAAATTGCACTTTGTTCAGAATCAATCTCGGAAAGGGAACTTGGAAATGTTATATTTTCAAGGTTATAACATCCATAAAATGCACCGTCAAGCTTTTCGAGGCCTTCGGGCAGAACTACTTTTTTCAGAGATTCGCAGTAGCCAAAGGCATTATGTTCAATACTTTTCAATCCAACGCTAAATGTAACGGATGAGAGTGAAGAACATTCATAAAAAGCATATTCGCCAATTTTCTGTACACTTTTAGGAATTTTGATATTCTTTAAAGAGGCGCAGTTTTCAAAAGCGCCGTTATTTATATATCTTACACCCTCAGGAATTGTAACACCTGTAATGTCGGAATTTTCAAACACCTCATCGCCGATTCCGCAAACACCTGACGGAATGACGGGAGTTTTACTGCTTCCTCTATAAGCAAATAAGCAACCGTTCCATACAAAAAAATCCGAAGCATTATCATCATATAACCATGTATTATAATCGTCACTCAAAGCCTTAATTGAAGACCACATATTTTCACCGAAAACACGATCGCCAAAATTTGTATTTTGACTTACATTGAAATTTTCAAGAGAATAGCAACCTGAAAAAGCTCCGTTTTCAATTTCGTTTACACTTTCGGGAATGTCAATTGACTTTAATTCAAAACATCGGCTAAATGCCCACGGTCCGATTGTTTTCAAGTTTTTTGACAACACTACTTCTTCAAGGGGAACACCGTCACTGCTGTCGGCAAATGCACTTTCACCGATATATGTAACCGTGTCGGGCATTACAATCTTTCTGACATTTGAGGTATCCATATATTCAACACCTGTAACGGTATAGCCGTCAATTTTTGACGGAATGGTTACCGCGGTATCGTAGCCTTTGTAATCTGTGATTGCAATTGTATTTGCAGAAAGGAATCGGTAAGTATAACCCGAGCCGTTGCTTGACGGAACTTTATTGTACAAACCTGCATAACCGGCCTCGTTTTGCGTTAAAGCAGAAGCCGTTACCGAAAGCATTCCCGTCAGCAAACAAACTGCAAGTGCAAAGCTTATGAATTTTCTTGTGCGGTGTTTTAGTTTAGTCTTTTTCATAGAATTACCTCCAGTTATTTTGTTGTTTAATTTTGTTTGTGTTTTAGATTGTATTGCCATTATTTATGGTTATATTATACAAAATAAGCAAGATAATAACAATACAAATTCCAAAAGTGTCAATTGACAAAACGGGAATTTCGTCTTGACAAATGATTTTTTTGCAAAGAAAATGCTCCGACGCTAAAAAGTATCGGAGCATATATGAGCTTTTTTATAATTAACTGACGGTAATTTTGTTTTGACCGCCTGTTATGTCGGAAAAATTGTTTTTTGCACTTTTAACGAATGCGAAGATTGTTTTCAGAAGCATATTTCTCGTTTTGCTGTCAAGACCTGCAAAGGATTTTAGGATTGTTCCCGTGTTTTTAAGCGGATTTTTCAGCATCTCATTAAAGGTTGCGGTTTCGGTCAGCGACAAAAGGGCAAAAACCTCTTTTGTGAACTCCCGTCTTTGAGCAATTGTCAGCGATTCAACAAATTCTTTCAGCGTGTGGTCAAAGAAAACGCTGAAATTTGTAGTGCTTTTCAGCCTGATAAGACTGTTCTGCTCAATCTCCCATGAATAGATATCGTGCTGAAGAAAACCTTTTTGATTGCTCTTTACAATTGTGTAGCTCTCCTCATGCTCAAATATCATGCCGAAAATGCTTGACTGCGGAACAAAGGTGTATATTCTGTCGTCGACTTCATAAAATCCGCTGTCCCTGATTTTGTCAAGAGAAAACCCAGGTCCGTCAAAATTGTAAATATAATCAATACGATTTCTTGAATTTTCATCGGTAAAAGCACCGGCATAAACCGCAAGATTTCCGCCCTTTGAGTGACCGCCCAGAATGAATTTTCCGTTGAGCATACGGACTGCCTTTTCAAAATAATCAAGAGCCTTTTTCTGTGACGGCAACGGAAATGTGAAGAACATATTGAAGTCCTCCTGCCAGCCGACAAGAGAAAAGTCCGTTCCTCTGTATGAAATAAAATAATTCTTTTTGAGAAATTCAAAAGTGATTGCGGAAAACTGCATACTCACATCGGACTCAACCTCGTTTACATACCCCGAAACAAGAATTTTGCCGAATCTCTTGCTCTCTGCCGTTGCTTTCAAAAGGTCGGCGTCACCCTTCCACAATAGATTTTTCTCGTAATCATCGGTTGCAAACACACGCATTGCCGCCTGTTCAAGGGTAATTTCATCAAACAGACAGGACGATACCGCACCGTCAAAAGGAAGATATGAAAGCCGTGAAAGCACAAGTGCGTCAAGCTCGTTAAAACCATCCTGCTCAAATGTCAAATCGCCGCGCCAGCTTATGTAATCAAATATGTCAGCCATACAAATGCCTCCAATCTGTTTTCTCTCCGTAACTATTGTACCACTTTGTACTAATTATTTCAATACAATTTTGAAAATTGAAAAAGAAAAGGACAAACGAATTCGTTCATCCTTTAACAGTATATGAAGTTATCAGAATTTTGCGATTACTTCAAGAAATTGTTTTCCGAATTTTTCAAGCTTTGTTCTGCCCACACCCGAAACTTCAAGCATTTCATCGGGTGTTTCGGGGCATTTTTTGCACATATCAATCAGCGTTGCATCGGTAAAAATAACATAGGCAGGAACGCTCTTTTTGGATGCAATGCTTTTTCGCAAAGCCTTGAGTGCGTCAAGTAATTCGGAATTGACAGGCACTTCGGGACGGTGCGTTTTGACAACCTTTTCGGAGTTTTCAACTTTCTTCATCACAAGCCGTTCCCGTCCGAAAAGCACATCTCTGCTCTTTGGCAAAAGTTTTAGAGCCTCGGTTTCATTGTCGGCTGAAATATACTCCTTTTCGGCAAGAAAGTCAATTGTGCCGAAAATATGCCTTGCCGTAACCTCTTTCATTATTCCGTAGGTTGACTGACTGTTAAGCTCAGCTTTTAGAATTTTCTCGCTTTTACTGCCCTTTAACACATCACAAATCACGGTTTTGCCGTATCTTTGTCCTGTTCTTGCAATGCAGGACATAATTTTTTGAGCGTCAATTGTGACATCAACAAGCTTGTGAACAGAAAGACAGTTGGAGCATTTTCCGCAGTAAGCCTTTTTATCACCGCCAAAATACCGCAGAATAAATCCACGCAGACAATCGTTTGTTGTGCTGTAAAAGGTCATATGCTTTAAGCGTTCAAAATCACGCTCACGAATTTGCTCGTTTTCTTCAATTGTAAGCTCATCGTTGCCCTCGGAATTTTCAATCATAAAGCGGTTCAATCGGACATCCTTCGGACTGTAGAGCAGAATACAATCAGCCTCACCGCCGTCACGGCCTGCCCGTCCTGCCTCTTGATAGTAGCTTTCAATGTTTTTCGGCATATTGTAATGAATTACATATGTAACATTTGACTTGTCAATTCCCATACCGAAAGCATTGGTTGCGACCATAATATTTTTTCGGTCAAAAACGAAATCCTCCTGATTTTTCCTGCGTTCGTATTCATCAAGTCCTGCGTGATATCTTGTAGCCGAAAAGCCGTTATCGCAGAGCAATTCGCAGACAGATTCAACATTTTTTCGGGTTGCACAATAGACAATTCCCGACCTGTCGCCACGCTCCCGAATGAGGTCAATAAGCTTTTCGTCCTTTGACGATGACTTTATTACACCGAAGAAAAGGTTGGGGCGGTCAAATCCCGTTGTAATTTCAAACGGATTTTCAAGCCTGAGAATTTTCTTTATGTCTTCTTTTACATCATTTGTAGCCGTTGCTGTGAATGCTCCGACAATCGGACGATTTTCAAGGCTTTCAACAAATGAAATAATTTTGAGGTAACTCGGTCTGAAATCCTGTCCCCATTGTGAAACGCAATGAGCCTCGTCAACTGCAACCATTGAGATTTTTATCTTTTTGCAGGTGTCGAGAAATCCGTCAGTCAACAGTCTTTCGGGTGCAACATAGATGATTTTGTATTTTCCGTGTTCAGTATTTGAAAGTACTCTGAGAAATTGCGGATATGAAAGCGAGCTGTTTATGTATGCCGCAGGGACTCCCGACTGAACAAGCGAGCCGACCTGATCCTTCATAAGCGAAATGAGAGGTGACACAACAATTGTCACCCCGTCAAAAAGTAATGCGGGAATTTGATAGCACATAGACTTGCCTGCACCTGTTGGCATAATGCAAAGTGCATCTCTGCCGTCAAGCAAAGCGTCAACTATCTGTTCCTGTCCGTCTCTGAAAGAATCGTGTCCGAAGTAATCTTTCAACACGCTTAATTTATCACTCATCTTTTTGCCCTTGTCTATCATTCTTTATTGGAATTATAATCATTGTATTCCCTTTCAATCCACGCCATAAGCAGATTTACAATTTTCTGCTGTTCGACCTCGTTAAGCTGTTTGTCCTTTGCAACTCTGTACCACTTGTTAAGACACCCCCTGCAACAACAGGCACAGGCGTGCTGTGCAATAAAAACAGGGTGTCCCCTCATAGGCGTCTGCTTTCCGTCATTCGGAATATATTTTGGTGCAAGCCGTGTTCTGACAAAATCTTCTGCGTGGGAGCGGATTTTATCCATTCCCTTTTCATTTATGTAGTCTATGTCCTTTTGCTTTAAATGAAACCGACTGCGAAAATCCGACTTTTTCAGTTTATCAAGTGCCTCATCTATTGTTTGCATCGTTTATGCCTTCTTTTATTGTCATACCTTAATTATAAACAATTACTACGGTAATGGCAAGAAAAAATGCACTCATTTTCTTTTACAAAAAAACAACCCCACGATTATTTTACCGTGGGAGTTGTTTTCATAGGGTTGCTTTTCAATTATTTTTAGAGATTAAACATCTTTGCAATATTTTTCAGCAAGAGCAAAGAACGCTTTTTCAAGCGAATCCAAGGTTTGTTCCGTCATACTGACCGACATACTGTTTTTGTCGGAAAATATGATTTCAACGATTGTAACCGTGGCGTCATCGACTGTCAGTTCTTTGTTTTTCGGATTATATTTTTTCAGGATTTCCAACGCGTCATCGGCAGCGTCGCACAACAACTTCATATCCGTTTCGTTGATTAAAACATTTTCAAAAGCGATATAGCCGCATTTGCAGATAGCGTCAAAAAGGTAAATTGTGCCTTCTTTTCGCACATAAAAAGAACAGCAGTAGTCAAAATTTGAATGATTTTTTGAATAACTCACGGACACTATTTCTTTTTTTGCACGCATTTTTCGTTTGGAAATATTATGAAATAACGACCGTAAAGTCATATCGGTTATGTCATGGTCGTTCCGCAGAACGGACAGAATTTTGGAGGATTGCCGTCAGGCTTATATCCACAGGCAGGGCAAACAATTGCCGCAGAGTTTTGCGGATTAAACGGCTGTTGCGGCTGCTGATAACCCATATTGTTCTGCATCGGCATTCCGCTTTGCTGATAACCCATATTGTTCTGCATGGGCATTCCGTTCTGCTGATATCCCATATTATTCTGCATTGGCATTCCGTTCTGCTGATATCCCATATTATTCTGCATTGGCATTCCGTTCTGCTGATATCCCATATTATTCTGCATCGGCATTCCGTTCTGCTGATATCCCATATTGTTCTGCATGGGCATTCCGTTCTGCTGATAACCCATATTGTTCTGCATACCGTTTCTGATTTGTTCGCATAATCTCATCAACTGCATTCCGTCATCAAACGCTCTCATAAGCTCATTTCTTACAGTACCGATTGACGAATCAATATACATTGATATGTCGGTTATGAACGGATGATTTACGATGAATTTTGCTTTTAGAGAAGATATTCTTTGCGGAGATGACGATGTGTTTGTATCACGAACATACGGCTGAAGCGCAAGAGGAACATCAAGCATACCGTTTTGCCCGGAAAATGAGTTTGTTGCATCAAACTGACTGCCAAAACCACTGTTCATGCCCTGACGGTTATCATAGCGGTCATACTCATCAGGAATTCCGTCACGGTCGGAATCCTGCAGGGTTGTATATCCGAGTTCAAGCCAAAAGTCCTGCAGCTGTGAAAAATCGAATATTTCAGGATTGCTGTTTTTGAAATCTCTGCCTATTGTGAAATAGAATTTTCTGTTATTAAAATCAACAACAAGCTTTTCATTTGTGCCGGCACTTGCCGACTGAACAAATGCCGAATATTTCTGTCTGTTCTGTTCACGCTGTTCAAGATGAGTTTTAACATCAGCTATTGTTCTGTTTTTCCAACCTGATGAAAGCGAACTTAATTTGTGCTTGCAGTCGCTGCAAAGATAGCCGTCTGAAAGCTTTTGCCTTGTGAGGGCATTTACCTTTTCCCCGCAAAGGTCACAATATTTCTTTTCAAATAGTCCCATAAGCGTTCTCCTTTACAAAAGACCAACGATTTTCTTTTGAATGTTTGTAGCGTCTACTACAGAAATTGTTCCGTCATTATCTGTGTCGGCGAGTTTTAATTGATAGGAATCAAATTCAACATTATGAACAACCTGTTTTTGAACAAGTGTTGCGTCAATAACATTAACCACACCGTCCATATTGACATCATACGGAACTGTAATGTTTACATCAAAACTAATATCGTCTTTATACAGATATATCTCATACACCCTTGCAATACACTGCGGTTTGCTTACAGTAATGACATATTTGCCTGGGAATGTTTCATAATACAAATATAAGGGTTCTGCATTACTGTTTTCCATTTCATGTTCAAAGCTGCCCTTATAAACGCCGTCAAAAGTGTATTTATCCATCTTAACAGTAATAGTGTCCTTCGGTGAGCCGCCTGTTTTGAAGTTCATTATAATTTTGGCCTTAACCTCTTGCGTCACTTTAACCGATGCACTGTAAATGACATCACCGTTTTCACCCGTAACAGCACACCTGAACTGAGTTTCATCAAAATCCGTATTCGGTCTGATGCTCAAAGCATTTGTTTTTGTACCCTTGAAGGAAAATTTGCTTGATGTGGATGAGTCGTCATCTATGTTTCGCCACACATATCTTGCTATACCGGTGCTTGTTCTTCTCCTTACTTTCATCTGCCACTGATAGCTTGCGGCATTGTTGGCAGTAACCGATATAGTTTTTTCTTTGCCTTTCATAATTTCTGCCTCAGTGGACTGATGTGTAAATGATGGCGATTTATCTGCAACAACGTAATATGCCCAAATATAATATTGACCTGTGGTTTCATCCTGAAGAATTGTCGCCTGACCGTCGTCGTTGTATAAGCCACATACTGCGTTCTTGGCAACCGCATATCCTCTGTTCATATTAAAGTATAGCTGACAACAATACATACCGCTGTCAAAAGCTTCTCCGTCGTTGAGCTTTCTGCTAACTTTGTTGTTTTTGTACTCATACCACTCAATATAATCAAAACTGTAGTAAGTGCTGTTTATCGGAGTTGCCGTAGTTGAGGGGATTTTCCGCTGTTCAGGTTTCTCCAAGCCTAAAAATCCAATTATAGGAATTTCTGTCTTCTCAAGAAGTCCCGGAAAGTTACATTTTCCCGAATAAAAAGTACCGCTCTTTGAACCCGTTACTTTACATCTAAAGACAACATCTTTCCACCCTGAGCCGGGTCCTACAAGTTCTGCGTAGGTCTGAAATTTAAGATGGTCTGTAAAAACACCCGAAAATTTCGAGTTGGGTCTGTCGGTTTTATCGGAGAGGTTAACCCAGCTTAGGCTCGGATACTTTGCCTGCCATTGATAGGTAAAGGTTTCGTCTGTACTGCCGCCGTTTACTCCCACGATAATGTTAAGGACATCTCCTATGTAAACCTCGGTGTCGATATATTTGATATAAGCCTGAGCCGCCGCATTTACGGTTACGGCTGTCATAGGAAGAGCCGTTAAAAGCATAAGCACACACAGGGCAACGCTCGAAATACGCTTTGCTTTTTTCTTGATTTTCATAAAAATCCCTCCTTTATGCCCAAGGGTCATCCGAAGCGGGAGTTCGTATGTCGGAGAGTGCAAGATTGCGCCACAAGAACCATTGATTGCCCTTTCTGCGAAGCTCAATCGGGCGAGGTGAGTCCGCTCCCGACGACTGAACCTGAACCTTTGCATAACCCTCGCTCTGATAGGTATATGCATACTCGGAAACGGTTATTTTGTAGGGAACATTCGGTGTATAATCGTTCTTCACGGATGAACCCTCAAAATACGAGCGAGGAATATATCCCCTGCCCTTGATTCTGTCACGCAAAAACTGAATATCCATCCCGTTCATCGGCTGAGGTCCTTTTAATACATTGAGCATTTCTATTGTGTTTTCCGGACTTTCATCATATTCAAGCAACACAAGCATTGCAAATGCCGCTGTTGAAAGAGGTGACGAAAAGTCAAGCTCCGGCATTTTTTTGAGTTCATCTGCATTTTTCGGATAATCGGCAAATACAAATGTTTTGCTTTTGTACCTTGCATTGTTTACTGCTCCCGAAACAGCCTTTGTAACATTGTTTTTTACAGCCTGATTTGTCATATTTTTTAAGCTGTCAAATATACCCATAAACAGTACCTCCTTTTTAAAGTGCGTCAAGTGCGGCAGCAAGATAATCTGCCGTTACGGATGAATAAAAAAACGAGCTTATTTTTCCGAATTGTTTTGCCTGTTTAACCCTGTCAGCAAGATCGGGGTATGACTGTTCATCACAAAGCAGAGCCGTTTTGCAGTTTGGCAAATGTTCTTTTATTTTCTCACAAAGCTCAAGCCGCTTCTCGACAGTTGAATTGGCAAGTCTTGTGACATCCATAAGCAAAACATCAACTCTTTGTGCAATGCACAAATCAAGAATTTCTCCGTCCTGATTCGGCGAAACATTTTCAATGCAGAATCTTCCCTTCCTGACAAGTGCATTTTGAATAGCCTCACTAAGCAAATTGTTCTGAACACTGAGCAAAATTTTCTTCAACGGACATCACCCCTTTTCACCTATATCTTTCACTTATATTGTACAATTTTGCGGTACAAGATGAATGTGCCAAACGGCATATTTCACAACATAAACAAAAAAACACAGCCGCCCGATTGCTCGGACAGCTGTGAACTTGTGCTAAAAATATCAATGGTGGGTAATTAAAAGGGGGGTAAATAATAAAATAATTATGCTTTGTTCTTAACAGCACCGATAATGTAAAGTGCAGGAATAACAAGACCGCAGATAAGAGAGAACACATTAAACTGTGAGCCGCCTATCATACTGATAATTTCGCCTGCAACACACATAACCGCAACAATAACGCCCCATACAATACATGTGTTTGCCTTGTTCGGAAGTTTTGCATTGATAATGCCGATAATACCTGCAACAAACTCAGCAACCGCACTGATAAGTGCGAAAACGCCGCCGACATAAAGCATAGTCATATCGTATGTACCGTCGTTAAAAGCTGCAAGTGCGGCGATACCGAGAACAGCGATGATTGACACGATCAATGCAATAGCACCGAATACAATCATAAGGATTCCCGTTACTTTAAGAAAAGTTGAACCTTTTGCCTCCATAGTTTTTCCTCCTGTCATTAAATAATAAATTCTATGCGCCCTTGCCTTTAAATATTAACCTGACAAAGGGAGCATTTTGTACAAAAGATATCACCGTCCAAGCAGTTATATCCTGTAATTGTATTATACTGTTTTAACAGCAAAAAAATATGTGCCAAACGGCACATATTCAGAAAAAAGTATTTATTTGTCGTCATTTTTGTTATCAAGGATTACAATTCCCGCCTCTCTTGCCTTTACGGCAAGCTCTGTTCTCGACTTAAAGCCTGTTTTTTCAAGCATATACTGTATATAGTTTTTGACAGTACTGGGAGCAATGTAAAGCCTTTTTGCAATTTCCGTGTTTGTATCGCCGCTTGTCAGTTCACGCAAAACCTCAAGCTCTCTTTCCGTAAAATCCGTACTCATTGCATTGCCGAATCTGATTTCGGGAGTTGTGTCGGGGAACACACGCTCACCGTTCATTGTTCTGTCCATAAGCTCAATGATAGGTTCGGGACTTACCTCTTTGTACCAAAAGCTGTCAACTCCTGCCAGTCTTGCCCGCTTCAGGTAGGAATATTCAGGCATTGAGGTAACTATGATTATCTTGATTTTCGGGAACTTCTTTTTAATTCTTTCAGCCGCCTCAAGACCGCTTGCACCCATGGCCGTACAAATATCCATTAAAATCAAATCAACATCTGAATTTTCGCAATGATAATCCGCCATATCGGCATTGCTGATTGAGCCTGCCAGCGTATAGCTTTCACTTTGATTTACATACATTTCAAATAAAGTTCTCGGCATTGACTGATCTTCAACTATCAATACTCTTGTCATATTGAAGCACCTCACTTTTTGGAATTGTGATTTCAAGAACAAAAATTTCGGAAGTCGATATTTTCATGCTTCCGCCGATTTGCTCCGCTTTTTTTCTTACGGAAGAAAGTCCGCCGCCCTCGTTAATTTTTCGGGGAGGTTTTCTGCCGTTATTCTTGAATTTAAAGATATAATTTTCACCGTCGTCAAGACTTTCAAGAAGCATTTTATCCGCCTTGGCGTGTCTTGCGGCATTGTTAAGACACTGCAATGCTGCAAAGGTCAGCACCCGTGCAACCGCATTATTGTCTGTCGGAAGATTGCCGGCTATTTCAAGCGTTATGCCCACCAGCCTTGCGGCATTTTCAATATCCTTAGCAAAGTTTTCGTCTTTGCGGTCGTTCTCTGCGGTGTTTAAAACAGCAATATTGTTTCTCCACATTTCAAGCAATTCTTTATTATTTTCAGGCAGATTATTGTTTTCGAGATACTTTCTTGTTGCTATGAGAGTGCTTCCGAGCCTGTCATGAATTATCTCCTTTGTGCGGAGAATTTCTTCTTCTCTTGTCAGGTCACAGACCATTTCATTGTATTTTTTCAGATGAACATTAACCTTTTTCAGCTCGCCTATCTCATATTCCAAAATTGAAGTCAGCTTCGTAAACTCTGTTATGTCGGTTGCGACAAGCTGAAAATATGACTTTGAAAAAATTTCCGTTTCCGACAACGAAAAGCTGAAAACTCTGCCGTCATTTAATCTGACTGTAAATGTTCCGTCATTTTCATATTGAGAAACCTCTTTTATCTTTTCTCTGAAAGGCGCTGCAATGTTAAGCGATTTACCCGTAAGCTCAAGGCATATACTCTCCATAAGGTTATTTTTCAGCACAACAAGTCCGTTTTTATCAAAATAGCAAAGTCCGGCAGGCAGACCGTCAAAGCTCTCCTTGATTGACATTGCGGAAATATTGTTGTTCCTGCAGCGGTGAAGCCTTGCCGTTATGTACACAGACATTGCCGTGCAGTATGCCGTTATACCGACAGACAGAGCAAACGGCATTCTGCCGAAAAATTCAGCCATTATGTTAATTGAATTGTCATAGTAAATTTTACTCAGAATCTGAGTGCTTACCAAAAACATTGCCGATGAAATCACCGCAATAGCAACAGCCGAAACCGACCTCCACAATTTGATTTTATACAGAAAAGACACTGTCGCGTTGTGGATTGCCATACAGGTGACAACAAACTGTACGCTCATCAGTGCAACGCAAATGAATGAACGCATTTCAAACACGGGAGTCATATGCCGTCACCTCCGCTCTGCATACGAACAAACACAAACAGCGTGTCGGCGTCATATTCCGTGGTGACATTTCCGCCGAGTTTTGTAATATCGTCAAGTAAATCATCGGGAATTTTCATTTCATTTTTGCTGTCACAGTTGATTTTTAAATCAATAAATTTATTATCAGCCTTTAAATTAAACAGCAACGCATCTGTGCAATTCATTTTGAGTCTTATAAATTCTCCGATAAATTTGAAGATTGCAATTGACTTTTCAGCGGATATTTCTCCCGATACATTGCTGAAAAACGAACAGGAAATTCCGTAAACAGAAATGTACTCGGCAAGTTCTCGGATACTGTTTTCAAGCTCAAAAGCATTCAGCATTTTTCTGCTTTTTGCCATAATGAACAGATTGCTTATTCTCTTGATGTAAACATTCACAACACAGGCACGGGCATAATTGACCGAAATATCTCCGCTGTTATTTTCAATGTTTTTGAGTATATTTTCAAGGTCGCAAAGCTGCGGGCGGATAAATTCGGTTATGTTGTCATAGAGCTTGTTCTGTTCGGTTACTGCCGCTCTGCGTTTTTTCAGCTCTGCCTCTGATTTCAAGATTACATTGTATTCTGAAATCTGTTCCTTAATCTCCGAAAGCTCTCTGTTAATTCGGTTAATTGCCGATATGTCTTCCGTCCAAACTGCCTTACCGCCTTTTATATTATGCTTTTTAAGAATTATATTTTCATCAATCACAACGCTGTTACCGTTTTGCAGAACAACATTTTTTGAAACATTTGCCGCATTTTTTGAGCGGTATTTCATATTACCCTCATTGTCAAATATGAGAGCGTTAAGATTTGACGCATTGAAAAAATTGCCGTAACCCGTATTTGATGGCACAAGACCTATCTGAATAAGGCTTTCCCATAAAGCAATTGAGGCAAAACAGAACACCTCGGGAACATTGTAAATTCTAAGTCCCGAATATCCGTGATTCAGATTGTTCCAAACGGTATAAATTATTGCGACAAGAATTATTACAATCGGAATCCACAGCTTTTTGCGTGTTGCGGAAATTCTGCATTGATTGATTGAAAGCACAATTGACGAAAGCACAAGCATAAAAATCCACACTGCAATTACATAGTAAACAGGTCCGTAGCTGTATTGCTTGTTCCAATTGTGAAAATCGGGTTCAAATACAAAAGCAAGCTGATGAAAATCGTTCGTCATAACAAGCAGAACAAGAACGGCGGCAGGTATAATCAAAAGATATTTTCGGTTATTTGTATTTTCGGGCTTACCGATATTCAGCATTGCAAAAAACATCATAAGCGGCAAAAACACCATTGCTATGTAATATGAATACCAAAGGTATCGTCCGTATGTGTTGATGTCGGCAGGGCTGTTGTATTTTATAGCACGAAGAGCCATCCACAAGAGCATAAGCGCCGCGGATATCACAAGGCAGATTCTTATATTCTTCTGAACAATGCGATATGAAACAGACACACCCCAGCCTATAATAAGCCCCGAAAAAATAATAACATCAAAATTTTCCATATAATTATCTGCTGAGGAAGTAAGATGAGAAAAAATTCTCACCGCACCGCCAAACAGGAATATAATTATCCCGATAACAGTCAGAAGTTTTGTTTTGTCTACTTTGCGAACCATATGCCACCAACCGGTTAATTTTAATAGATTTTATGTGAATCGCCAAATTAAGATTGTATCACTTTATTACATAATAACACAAAGATATTGATTATACAATTGAATATCTTCTTAAAAAACAAAATTAGGGTTGATAAATTCCGACTCTGTATCAATATCGGCACCGACAGACAGATTCATACTTTCAGATAAAACACAAAGGCCCCTTATGACAATTATTATGATATTGCCATAAGGGGGTTATCGTTTATTCGTTTTTACTGCTGTTCATAAAACAAATCTGCTCAGGTTTAAATTTTGTTTCTTCGTTTTTTCATATAGATTACAGCTGCGGCAGAAATTATCAGAGTGAACAAAATTGCTGTCAATATTATTCCGCCTGTTTGAACTGCGTCTGCGTTGTTGTTGATTTGAGTGCCGTTGCCTGAGGAGTCAAGCGGGGGTGTTTCAGATGCAGCCGAATCTGAAGAATCAATGGGTTTTGTTTCAGATGCAGCCGAATCCGAGGGGTTCGGTGCAGTCGGTTTGGTCGGTGTAACAGCTGAATTGTCAACGATTACATTTGCGGTATCGGTAATACCGTTTGCCGCTGCAGTAATGACAGCTTTACCCTCCTTATGACCTGTAACAACGCCAAAATTATCAACCGTTGCTATGCTTTCATCAGATGAAGTGTATGTAATCTTACTGTTTATCTGTGAAGCAACAGGCTGAACAGTCTTGTCAAGTTTTTGGGACTCATCAACCTTTACGGCAACATCGTCTATGCTCAGGGACTGAACTTTTTCCGGAACAGGCTTTGATGTGAGTCCGGGATAGAATTCAGAGATTACATTTATATCTTCCTCTGAATTGCGTGTTTTCCAATCCTTTTCGTTCTTATCGGAAATCAAGCATTCAAGATATGCCGTATCGGTTCCCGTCTTTTCAAACACCCGTGAAGGGATATCGTCGGATATAAAGCAGACCTCGGCAGTATTTCCGATTTTGATGCTGTTTATCTTTTCTCTGCCAAAGGAGGTGTAAATCGGATTTTTCGCCTTATAGCCGTCCTCCATTGCTTTACACATTTCTTCAACATCATAATCAACAAGCCTTACATAATCTCCGCCCGAATAATCTTCATTGCCCTTATTTTGAACCGTTGCACGAACAAAGAACTTAGCGTTGTCGTTATCATCGGTAATCAGGTTGATTTCGGACAATGTCAGTGATGTAATGTCAAGGTCTGCACCCTGCTTGAAACTGAATGAATCGGAAACGAGCTTTTCTTCTCCGTTTTCAGTTACTGTGAAATACATTGAAATCTCGTCTGCTTTCTTATCATCGGGAAGAGTGTAATAGAAATCAAAAGCTTTTGCCTCTGCCGAAAGCCATACGCTTTCCTTTGTACTGTCATAAGCTTTTCCGTTTACATACAGTGTTACGGTTACATTTCTGCCCGATTTAATGCCAAGATTTTCAGCGTGACAGGTAACATTGACCGTTTCACCGCCCGTTGGATAATCGTTGCCGAACTCAATTGCATCTATCGCCTCAGGCATATGATATTCGGAATCCGTATTATATTCGGAAACAACAAACATATTGTTTACATATGTACAACCCTCATCCGTAATCTTTCTGTCAAAGGCATTAAATGCAGTAAGCAGGTCGCCGTTTTCAAGAACTACCGCTGAGAAATTGCCTTTATACAGACCTGAGTTTTTGCTTCCGTAAATACCGTTTTCTGTAAGATAGGTCTTGCCTCCCCAATAACCGTTAAGCAGATATATCGGGTTGTCAAGTTTTTCGGTAATCGGATTTGAATTTTCGTCATACATAAGGACTCCGTTGGAATCGAGTTTACCTACTTTCGTAACCTTATCAAAACGGTTGAAAACAAACTGCCTTGCCCATATTTGTTGTTGATTGCTCTCGGTTGTTGTCCACAATGCGTAGATATCACCGCTGCCGTTTGTGAAAACCGAGAAGTCATCGTTTGTGGTATAATCATCTTTTTCGGAAATGAAGTTAGGCTCAACATACGAGTCGCTTATCTGTGAATATCCGTCTGCGTCACTGTAAAGTCCGTTTGTAAAAATGTTGGTAATATTCTGATAAGCATATGCTCCGTTACACTTGTAAAACAACAGAGTATTCTCAACACCCTGAGTGTTTATGTTAATGAACCTTGGATTAGCCGTAACATATCCGTCCTTTGTAAGACGCATTGGATTTGATGATGTCATTTTTCCGTTGTCCATCTTAAAGCTTCGGATATAAAGAGAATTGTTTGTTTCAAACTGCGATGAGTCAAAATCGCTTTCAACCTCAAATTTATCAATAGAATCAAGTGTAAAGCCATATGTGTCGGAGGCAACATATGAAAGCAAGGTTTCGTCACCGTATGAAACGGCGTCAAAATATTTGAGATACTTTCCGTTGATTGATAACGCCTCACCTGCCGACCATTTTCCCGTTTCAGCACTGTAGGTGGATGTGAGCAAAGCGGTTGGCATTGACTGCAGCTCCTCAATAGTGGTATCAAGGGTAACCTTTTCCATGTTCATTGACTGGTAGAACATCTGAACAGAATTGCTCTTGCTGTTATACACAACCTTCGGCATCATATACAGCTGCTTTTTGCTTTTATCCGATATCACCCTATAATCGTGGAATTTGCCGCTTTCCTTATTATAGAAAATAGTTGCAATGCCGACTGAATTAAGCAAATCACGGTTATTGCTGCGTGACGCTATCATACACTTGTTCCAAGCGATAAGGATATCATCTCCACAGTCTGTCATAACTACATCGTGGTCTATTTTTTCGTAATCCTCTGTAAGCTGTGAAATTTTTTCAGAGGTTTCTTTGCCGTAAGCGTCTTCAACCGCACGCTTTAAAAGTGAGCCTGAATCAACAATGCTGTCAGATTTTTCATCATAGATATAGAAATGAAGAACATTATCCTTAGATGTTGCGATATCTGTTGATGTACTTACGATAAGATATCTATCATTGCCGATTGAAATAATTTCTGGATTTACGAGTGTGTCGGTTGACTGCACAACCTTTTCTTCGGACGCATTTTTCGGAACAGTCAATTTTTTGGAGGTTTCTGCTGTTGAAACAACCATGTCCTTTATCGTTGTATTTTTAAGCAAATTAGTTTCAATCTTAGACTGAAGCCTGCTCAAATTCATAACATCATTTGAATCGCCGAGAGTGTTGAACATTTCGGTTGTAAAGAAGTTATCGCTCCAAGAAGCTTTAAGGAACAAAAGTTCAAGCGTTATACTGCCTGACATTCCGACAGTTCCTACTCCTCTGAGATAATCATTGAATTGGATATCAAACTTAAAGTCAACACCGCCCGATGCAGAGAGCAAGCCGTCAAAGCCAACGCCGACACCCGCTCCGAGTCCGATTTTCAGTTCATATACACCCTGGAAAGTTGAAGCGTTTGCATCATCGAGCTGATCGAGAGTAAGAGCAACCGATGAACCCGTTTCACCGTCATTGTTTGCAAAAATGCCCATATAAATGTTCACATTGATTGAAGCTGTAAAATATGCAAAACACGGAATGTAGCACAGCACAAACGGCATACTCACTCTTATTGAACCGCCTGCGCCTGCAATAAACAGGTTTCCGACAAAATTCCATTCGCCGTTATCGTCAACATAATAGTTGCCCTGATAACACAATGTAATGCTGAACGAGAGCTTTACCGCCGTTTTCATATTCAGCGAATCGGTAAGTGCTTGACCTATGGCGTTTTTTGGAAGACCTGCGGATGAATTGTTGGCTGTATCGTAACCGTCCAATATGCTTCCGAGCTTTTTCGCCTTATCAAGAGGACCTGCCGACGCCCATGTGCTGTCTTTGGAAACGGCATCTTTCAGCTTGCCGAAGCTTACTCCGATTGTAAGTGTATTGATTTCGTGACCGTCCTTGTCTTTTCCTGCCGTACCTGAATTGATAATAGGGGTAAAACCTTTTAATGAAACAGTAGGACTTACATTGCCCAAGACAGGGATAGGCTGAGCCATTGTACTCGGCGCACCCACATCAGGCGCATAGGTTATTGTATCTATTACCGAGGTTGCAACAAAGTTGTATCCTGTATCAAACTTTCCGTAGCTTGAATAGATTTCGTTTGCATTGCTGTCGTAACCTTTCCATAACATTTCAACATAAAGCCTGTCGCCCTGCTTTACCATTTCCGAAAGTGTACTTGCCCAATGCGAAACTGTCTGACCTTTTTCAAGCTCAACATCATATTTGGATTTTATTCCGTCCTCATTTTCAATACTCCAGCGAACAAGATTGACAGGTTTGTCGGCACTCTGTCCCTTTGTGTTCAGCGACAGGTCAAACTGAACGGCATTTGCGGTTATGAGTGTAATTGTATCGCCGTAAACCGTTCCGTCCGAAGAAACTGCGTTAATCCTTGTGGGAACAACACCGTTTGTTTTATACTGCAATTTTAGCTGTGCTGTTATACTTGTTTCATTACCTGATGAAAGATAGTCAGCCATATTGATATCGCAAATATAGTAACGGTGATTGAAAAATACCAACGCTCTGTGGATTTCGTCCTTTGATGCCGAAATTTTTACTATTTCGGAGTTTTCACCGTTAGGATTTGATTCAAGACAAAATTCACCGTTCTCATCCGACACAGCCGAATAGCTGTCCATAGTAATCTGTGCTCCGCTTACAAGGTTGTATGTATCGGTTTGGCTTGTCGGCGGATTTATAACCGTACCCTCCTGCAGCATTGTTTGTCCGTAGAAGTTAAAGGTTTGATAATCGCTGCCTGTTTTTTCAAAGGTCAATGTAATATGGTTATCATTGACATCGTAAGGGTTTTGTATTGCAAAGAAGAAGCTGTTTCCGTAATAGTTTTTTGTCTGATGCGACGCACTGTCGGTATAGCTCCACCTTGCACGGTAGCCCTTGTCAGGCTGAGCATAAAAAGTGATAATTTCATTTACCGACATATTATTAAATACAGTATCGGTTGCACCGTCCTGTGCCGAGTAGCCTTTAAGTGTAACCGAGCCGTCGGAGTTTTTGACTGCATACTTTCCGTTTTTGCCGATAAAATCACCGTTGTCGGGATTTGTAACCTTTAATACAGTTGTTGTATCGGCAAGACTGAAATTCGGAGTCACCGAAAAATACAAATCCGAAAGCTGTACATCAACTGAAAGCGTTCCTGTATTTTTGGTTATAATATCGGCAGTTGACAGCAAATTATCCGTTGACGCCGCCCTTGTGTCAAGCTTCATATTCCAAAGATGTGACGAAATTCCGTCGGCATATTCAAAATTGAATTTAAGGGTATCAGCAACAAGGTAGTTATTTGTATTCTCTCTCGGCTTAGTCCAGCTCAGCGTACCGATATGCTCGTTTGAATAATAGAATTCACCCTTGCAGTTTTCATTATCGGCAACAAATTTCTGTCCTGTTGTTTTTGTGTTGTCAAAGCTTTCAACACGCAAGGAAGAATTTGACACCGTATACACAGGCTGAATTACTATCTTCTTATCCTTTATATACGAAGCATATTTTTCAAGAATTTCAGAGGTAAGAGTAAACGAATCGCTGTCAAGCTTATAAAGCTCAGAATGATTTGATGTTTTTCCGCTTTCACAGAAATACACACCCTCAAGCTTTACCAAGCCGTTAAACTGAGTGTCAATAGCCGCAGAAACAGCCGATGTTTCATCTCTGTAAATATCAAAGGATGCGCCTGTGTTTCTGTCGCTGTCATGCATAGACGCAGGATCAACCAGAAGAACATTTTTTGCGACCTGTACATTTGAAAGCTTACCGTCAACATAAATTGCCGTAGTGTCAGGCTCAATAATGCTCAGGTTATATTTTGTCATATTCAATCGAAGATTGTGGTTGAGATTTTCAGCACCGCGATTATAGACCTTGTAACCGGCATAGCCCACTACCGCACCCTTGTGAAGAGCGAGATAGAGATAATGATCTCCCTTAACCTGATTCTGATCAAGATTAGCTGTTCTTTGAATAAACGAATCGCCGATATTTGTCATATTCCAGCAGCCGCCTATACCGCCGAGTTCATGCACCCAATCATAGTTAGAGGTATTCGACTGAAATTTATCGGTATCGGCAACATAAAAAAGTTGGTCGTCAGACGCTGTTGAACCACCGAAGTTATCAATTGCAATTGTGATTGAATCAACACCGGTAAAGTTAATTTTTTCTCTTGAACGGGCTGAAACGCAGTTATTCTTACTGCTCCAATTGTTATCGTATTCAAGCTTCATATCAGCACCGTCCGCTTTATATGCGTGATTCTGACTGCCTGTACCTCTGTCCGTAGCGGTAGCAACATCAAACTGTGAGGCGTCAATTATCTGAACCCCTCTTGTACCTGTGTTAGTGTCAACCATTGAAGATGAAACATATTCTTCCGAAGCCGTGAGAGTGGTTAGATGTCTTTCCTCTGCGGTTGTCATATCGGTAATGTTCACTTTTTTTGTCTGACTTTTACTGTCGGCAACGGTTATGTCGTCAAGACACACATTAAAATATGTGCCGCTTTTTGCACCGTCAAGCATTGTAACCGGAATTTTAATTTCAGACATTCCGGGAGTAAATTCAAGCGGCATTTGAACAGCCTTGTATGCCTGACCTGCTTTTGCGGTAGCGGATTCGGTTCTTATTGAAAATGTACCCGTAGTACCCATATTACCGGTTCTTTTTACGGTAACATATGCTTCATCGCTGTTTGGGTTTACGCTTGTATCGACAAGCTCAAGATATGTAGGAGGAATTTCCCTGTCTTCAAGTATTGTAAAGGCACAGCTTGTCTGAGCGCCTATACTGCCACCCTTTGGATTGCAAAGATTCAGTGTAAATTCAAGATTTGCCGTAACTTCATCCTTTTGATGAGTCTGAATATATACGGTCTTTGATTTTTCACCGTCTGCAAAATTAAGAGTAAACTCACTTGAAGTCGGCATTACTTCATTAAGAAGATAGTCGTTATGCTTGCTCGCATTTTTACGCACCTGCTGAGTATTTTCATCATTGTTTGACGGATAAATCCTCTCGCTTTGAGTGTGCGTTGCAATAAAACTGTATTCCTCCATATCGTAATAGGGATTTGCTTCACCGTCAACGGGCGTTGAAGAGGATTTGTTATCAAGAAAAATCTCGTAATCAACACCGTAACAGGCTGTCAAATCGACTGATTTTACCGTAATGGAAGCCTCGCCCTTTGTTCCGCCCTCTCTGAACACATCAACAGCATAAAATTCGTCCTGTTTAAGCTGTGACGATGAAATAGGAAACATAAATGCACCGTTTGGATATTCGGACTGCGCCTCTTCGTTTTCCGAAAGATAACGCTTTGCAAGCTCATCATAATCATACAGCCGTGTAAAATCCTTGTCGTTTTCTTTTGCCGTAACCGATAACGATGATATACCGCATAACAAAACCGACAGGCTAAGAATCAAAGCCAGACTCCTTTTGCCTGCTTTTTTAGCATTTTTTACTACGCTCATTACAATTGCACCTCCTGATTTATTGAAACCTGTTAATATTATTTTGCTTAAATTTTACCACATTATACACAATATGTCAATTGCATCGCTGTAATTATTGTACAGTTTTTGAAATAAAAGTTATTTTATAATAATCTTCACAAACAACAAAAAGCACCTTACATATTCGTAAAGTGCTTAATCTGCTTCTTCTGTTTTAACCGTTCTTGCTCTCGGCTTTTTGGGAGCGTCAGACTTGACCTCTAAAAAAACCGCCCCTTTTACGGAGCGGTTAAGATTTATGCAGGAATATATTCCGATTTTCTCGGAATTTTTAAAAAAGAATTAACAATAGGTAAATCAACATCATAAACGGCGGTTAATTTTCGCAGTAGCTTCCGCCTTTTCACTGCTGTAAACCCTACTTTGGAAAGTAAGTGAAATTAAATTTCATTTCTGCCCTCAAGAGCCTTTGCAAGGGTGTATTCATCGGCATATTCAAGATCGCCGCCAACGGGGATACCGTAGGCAAGCCTCGTCACCTTTACACCGAGCGGCTTTAAGAGCTTTGAAATATACAAAGCCGTTGCGTCACCCTCAACAGTAGGATTGGTTGCCATAATGACCTCTTCAACCGATTCCTCGTTAAGCCTTGAAAGCAGTTCTTTTATAGTAAGATTGTCGGGGCCGATACCGTTAAGCGGCGAAATTGAACCGTGGAGAACATGATAAACGCCCTTAAATTCGTGGGTATTTTCAATAGCCGTAGCATCTCTCGGAGTTTCAACAACGCAGATAACGGAATGATCCCTTGCGGGATTTGCACACACGGGACAAAGGTCTTTGTCTGTAAGATTACAGCATTTACTGCAATAGTGAATCTTAGTGTGAGCGTCCATCACCGCACCCGCAAGCTGTTCCGCTTCAGTCTTTGACAGATTGAGAACATAATACGCAAGCCTTTGAGCGGTTTTGTTGCCGATTCCCGGCATTCTTTCAAACTGCTCCACCAAATTTTCAAGCGGAGCAACATTATATCCCGACATAATCAGAACATTCCCGGAATGTTAAGTCCGCCTGAAATTGTTTCCATTTTGCTCTCTTTTTCCTTGGCGGCTGCTCTGATTGCTTCATTTGCGGCTGCCATAACAAGATCTGCGAGCATTTCTACATCTTCAGGATCAACAACCTCGGGTGAAATTTCAACCTTTGTAAGTTCCATTTTGCCTGTCACGGTAACCTTTACCGCACCGCCGCCTGCTGCTGCCTCATACTCTTTTGCCTCAAGCTCCTTTGATGCTGCCTCCATATCGTCCTGAAGCTTCTGAGCCTGACGGGCAAGCTGCTGAATGTTGTTTGCTCCGCCGCTGCCGTAACCCTTTGGTAATCTTGCTTTCATAATTTTATCTTCCTTTCGGTTATTTTTGTGTTATTATTACATCGCTTCCCTGCAAGCTTTCAACAAGCCTGTCAACGGGATCGGTTTTGTCTTCCTGTTTTGCACTCGGTCTTTTGTACGGACCGAGGTTATAGTGCTGACCTGTTGTTTCAAAAATAAGCTGACGGATTTCCTGCCGTCTTTCGTTATTTTTGAGAAGTTCAAAAGCCATTTCGTTGTCTGTGTCAATCAGCATATATTTTCCGCTTGTGTAAGCAGAAGAATTTGCAAATGCCGCCGCAATCGTCCTTGAAACAGGCTTCATATTGTTGACTACCTCCGCCCAATCGGGGAAGGGCTGTGCGTTGTTATAGATTGCGTCAAGGTCAACGCTCTGCCTTTGCACTGCTTTTTTAGGTGCGGAAGCTGTCAAAACAGGCTGTTCCTGTGCAGGCTGACCCTGAATTTTCGGTGTCGGAGCAACAGGCTCATCCTTTTCCGTTTCAACAACAGGCTTTACTTCCTGCACTTTTTCGGGTTCGGATTTTTGAACCTCCGGTTTTGGAGTTTCACTCTGAACAGGCTGTGACACAGCTTGTACCTGTTCGGGAACACAGTTTACCCTTATTCCCTTTTTAACTGCCTTTTCAAGGGCGGTTACCCTTGCGGTCAAAGCCTCAACCGTTCCGTCAAGCTCTGCCGACGACAGCTTTACAACCGCCATTTCAAGCTCTGTTCTGTCGCCTGTTCCCCTGCCCATATTCTGATATGCCCTTGAAAGCACATCCATATAATAAACAATGTCGGCAAGTGAAAGATAATCCGACTGGACTTGAGCCTGCTCAAACTCATCGTCAGCCATAATAATGATATCTCTCGGATTTTTCACCGACTTTATCAGCATAAGCGTTCTGAAATGCGAAAGCAGTTCATCGCAGAGCCTTGCCATATCCTTGGACTCACCGTAAAGCCTGTTGACAATTTCAAGAGCCTTTGCGGTGTTCTTATTGATAACGCAGTTAGCAAGCTCAAAAAGATAGGTCTTTCTTGCAAGTCCTGCGGCACTGCGAACAACATCTTCATCAATGTCTGAGCTGATTGCAATACATCTGTCAAGAAGAGAAAGAGCGTCCCGCAACGCACCGTCGGCAACAGATGCGGCAAGCAACGCTGCACCGTCGCTCAGCGTCACTCCCTCCTGACTTGCAACATAGAGCAGTCTGTCTGCTATTGCACGGGGTGGGATTCTGTGAAAATCAAAACGCTGGCATCGTGACAGAATTGTCTGCGGAAGCTTGTGAACCTCGGTAGTTGCCAAAATAAAAATTGCGTGCTCGGGAGGTTCTTCAAGCGTTTTGAGCAAGGCATTAAAAGCCTCGGTTGTGAGCATATGAACCTCGTCGATAATGTAAACCCTGTATTTGCACTTTGACGGCTTAAACTGAACCTCGTCAATAATCTGGCGAATATCGTCAATTTTTCTGTTGGAGGCGGCATCCATTTCGGTAACATCAAGCATACTGCCGCTGTCGATGCCCTTGCATATTTCACATTCACCGCAGGGATTTCCGTTTACGGGATGAAGGCAATTGACCGCCTTTGCAAGAATTTTTGCGCAGGTAGTTTTGCCGGTACCCCTTGAACCCGTAAAAAGATACGCATGGTTAAGACGGTTGGTGCTAAGCTCATTTAAAAGAGTTGTGGTTATATGCTCCTGTCCCGAAACGTCGGAAAAGGTTTTAGGTCGCCATTTTCTGTAAAGTACCTGATACAAAAATTCACCCCTCAATCAACAAAAAATGCAAGCCGTCAGCCGAAACAACGGCAATCGTACAAATGAGTGAACGACAGACTTACTGCATCGCATCGGCAATACTGCTTAATGCTGCTCGGTTCCCCGCCTGACATGATTCACAGACCCCAATCGCACAGGGCCTGTCGCTCACTTAATTGCACGCTTTTTGACTTCTTGCAATTCTGAACTGAATTATTCATTTCTTTGTTCGTAAAAAGAAATATATTGTACAAAAGAACACCATTGCAAGACAAGCTGAATATCCAGTCTGCTTCACAATGGGTTCATTATACCATAACCGATTGATAAAATCAATAGGTTATGGTTATTTTTATTGTTTGCAGTCACAGAAAGATATCGTCTGTTTTGCAGCGGCAAACCTTGTTCACCGCTGCAAATGAATACACATTTTTGATTAAATCATAAGTTATGTGAATAAACAAAATGTTACATCAATGCGGGCGTCCAATGAACGCCCCTACAGCATAGACTGCATAAACACTTGCAATTTTGCACTCGGGCATAATATGCTGTTTATTATGCAATCTATCTTCACGAATTGGGAACGGCGGCTCGCCGTCATTTTTTAATTTGCTAAGATTTCCCTTGCAACGAATACACCGCCGGCGCTGGCATGAGAAAGTGAATGTGTAACACCGCTGCCGTCACCGATGATATAAAGTCCCTTGTGGGGCGACTCGAGATGCTCGTCAACATCAACTTCCATATTATAGAACTTGACCTCAACACCGTAGAGAAGTGTGTCATCGTTGGCTGTGCCGGGGGCAATTTTGTCAAGAGCATAAATCATTTCGATGATACCGTCAAGGATTCTCTTTGGAAGCACAAGACTCAAATCGCCCGGTGTTGCGTCAAGAGTCGGAACAACAAGTCCTTCTTTGATTCTGCTCGGATTGCTTCGGCGACCTCGAATCAAATCACCGAAACGCTGAACAATTACACCTCCGCCCAGCATATTGCTAAGACGGGCAATGCTTTCACCATAACCGTTGCTGTCCTTGAAAGGCTCTGAAAAATGCTTGCTGACGAGGAGTGCAAAGTTTGTGTTCTCTGTCTGCTTTGCCTTGTCTTCATAGCTGTGACCGTTTACTGTGATAATGCCGTTTGTGTTTTCGTTTACAACACAACCCTTCGGGTTCATGCAGAATGTACGCACATTGTCCTCGAACTGTTCTGTGCGGTAAACAATCTTGCTTTCGTAGAGTTCGTCTGTGAGGTGTGAAAAGATTGTGGCAGGGAGTTCCACACGAACACCGATGTCAACACGGTTCGACTTTGTGGGGATGTTAAGGTTATGACAAACATGTTCCATCCACTTGCTGCCGCTTCTGCCGACTGAAACAATGCACTTTTTGCACTCATAATTTTCATCGGCTGTGTCAACAAGATAACCTTCCTTATCATTGCCGTTCTTGAGTTCAACATTTTCAACAGGTGTATCAAAGTAGAAATCAACCTTGTTTTCAAGGTAATCATAAAGATTTTTAAGCACAATGTAGTTGATGTCCGTACCAAGATGACGGACTGATGCGTCAAGAAGATTAAGCTTATTCTGTAAGCAAAGCTTCTTAAAGCTTGTGCCTGCTGTGGAATAAAGCTTTGTACCCTCTCCGCCGAACTTCATATTGATTTTGTCAACATATTCCATAAGCTCAATAGCTTTTTTCTTGCCGATATGTTCGTAGAGCGTGCCTCCGAAATCGTTTGTTATGTTGTACTTGCCGTCCGAAAACGCACCCGCACCGCCGAAACCGCTCATAATGGAACAGGTTTTGCATGAAATGCACTTTTTAACTTTGTCACCGTCAATCGGACATTTTCTCTTTTCAAGAAGATGACCTTTTTCAAATACGGCAACCTTTATTTCAGAGTTGTTTGTTACAAGCTCATATGCAGAAAATATTCCGCCCGGACCTGCTCCTACAATAATAACATCGTACTTTTTCATTATCATTTTCTCCTTTATTTGTTGTGGGTAACATTTAAGGGCAATAAAAAAACCGCCAAAACATAATACTACGCCCCTTAACGGGGATTATAGTAAACTGTTTAAGGCAGTTTGTAGAAACACCCGTCCGTATTACGGGCTTATACAATCCAACTTCTGCACACGGCAGAAAATTGTTCTGATAAAAGTCATCAAAACCTTGGCTATTGTAGCAAATAATATCACAATTGTCAACAGAAAAATCGCAAAAATTTAAAATAATTTATTTTTCCTTATTCGCATAATAAGCCGCATAAAAATCGGGCAACAATTATGTTACCCGACAAATGCTTAAATATTATTCGTACTTTTCTGCAACCTCGCCAAGACGCTTGTAGATGCTGTTTTCGGGAACATAACCTCTTACAAATGAAAGCGGATAGATGTTGGTGTTTCTACCGATTACCGAACCGGGGTTAAGAACGCTGTTGCAGCCTACCTCTACATGGTCACCGAGCATTGCGCCGAACTTTTTAACATTTGTGTCAACCTTATCGCCGTCGCAAAGAACGGTTACAAGGCTCTTGTCACTCTTGAGGTTTGATGTGATTACACCTGCGCCTGTGTGTGACTTGTAACCGAGAATACTGTCACCAATGTAGTTATAGTGCGGAGTCTGAACACCGTCAAAAAGAATTGAATTTTTAAGCTCTGTTGAGTTGCCTACAACTGCACCTTTTCCGACAATTGCGTTGCCTCTGATAAAGGCGCACTGTCTGACTTCGGCATCTTCGCAGATAATGAGCGGTCCGCCGAGATATGCGGAGTCAAAAACCTTTGCACTTTTTGCAACCCACACATTTTCTTCCCTCTGCTCGTAGATTTCGGGATCAAGAGTTTTTCCGAGTTCAATGATAAATTCGCTGATTTTCGGAAGAGCCTCCCACGGATAATCAACGGTTTCAAGCAAGGGCTTTGCAATAGTCCTGCTGTAATCAAACAGATTTTTTGCCAATAATTTTTCGTTTTCCATTTTTAAAATTTACTCCCAATATATATTATTCTTCCAAAGAATTTTACAGTTTTACACCTCAACAAAGAACAGCCAGTAACCGCTTGCGTCCTTTCCTGCAACGAACTCAACTCCTCCGCTTATGTACTTTGAAAATACATAGCTTTTGCCGTTCTGAGGATTTGTCACGGTGGCACAGCTGCCCTCATGAATCCAACGCTCGTTGAAAACATTTATTCCCTTGATGAGAAATGTTTCTTTTGAAGTTTTGCCTACAAATCTGTAATTTTTCATAAAATCAGCCTTCTTTGACCTTTTGCGGTGACAGCCTGTTGTCAAGACCTGTCTTTTTAAACACAAGCACAACGACAACGGCACAAATCACACCGAGTAACATTCCGCAGAGAACATCTGACGGATAATGAACATAGTTATAAAGTCTTGAGAACACAATCAAAAGAGCAAGTACAAGTGCAGGAATTCCGAATCGTTTGTCCTTGATAAGCATAACAGTTGCCGCCGCAAGTGACGAACAGCTGTGTCCCGAAGGAAAACTGCTGCCTGACGGAATGGCTATGTTAAGCCCAGAGCCGGGATTCAACTCAGACGGTCTTATTGAATAATCGATATTCACCATAAACGGCCGTGGTCGGTTTATAAGATTTTTTATTCCGATTTCACCGACAAGAAAGCCGATTGCCATTGCAACAAGCATCATAACTCCCATTGAGCGAGTTTTTTTAAAAATTATAAACACAATGCCGACTGCAATCCAGAAAAGTCCCATTTCACCCATATAGCTGAAAAAAGCCATAATCGGATCAAGGAAAGAGCATTTAAATGTGTTCTGAATAAATTCAAGAACCGAGGTGTCAAATGATTGAATCATATCAAAGAATGACATATCATTTTCCTTTCATAATATCATTATAACAACCAAAAAACAGAATGTCAAATTAAATAAATTTTAAGTTATTCACATTCATATTTTGCAAGTTTAGCATAAAGTGCTTCGTCAACAACAGCCTCAACCGAAAGTCCTTCGGCAACATATTCTTCATAAATGAGAGTGCCTTTGTTGCGGATTTCATTTGCAAGACCTGCCTGTGCAAACGGAAGAAGAATTTTTACTCTTTTCATTCTGACGGGAAGATTGTCCTCAATTGCATTAAGAAGTTCGTCTATGCCCGTGCCGTTCTTTGCGCTTATTCGAACACAGGCTTTAAAGTCCTGTGCAAGCGTTGTTTCATCGAGCAAATCGCACTTGTTAAGAACGGTTATAATCGGTGTGTCACCGCAGCCGAGGGATTCAAGCAAGTCGGTTGTAACCTGCATATGTGTTCTTGCCTCGTCACTTGATGCGTCGCATACATTTAGAATAATATCCGACTGTGCCGCCTCTTCAAGGGTTGAGCGGAACGCTTCAACAAGGTGGTGCGGAAGTCTGCGAACAAGACCTACCGTGTCAATCATCATAACGGTTACACCGCTCGGAAGCTTCAACGCTCTTGAGGTGGGATCAAGCGTTGCAAAAAGCTTGTCCTGTGCAAGCACACCTGCGTCCGTAAGGTAGTTCATAAGAGTTGACTTGCCTGCGTTTGTGTAGCCGACAATCGCACAGGTTATTACACCGTCCTTTTTTCTGCGTGAACGCAACATCTGACGATGCTTTTCAAGGTCGGAAAGCTCTTCTTTCAGGCTTTCAATTCTTCTGCGGATATGTCGTCTGTCGGTTTCAAGCTTTGTTTCACCCGGACCTCTTGTGCCGATACCGCCACCGAGTCTTGACATTGCGATACCTTTGCCCGTAAGTCTTGGGAGCATATATTTAAGCTGTGCAAGCTCAACCTGAAGTTTACCCTCTTTTGACCTTGCTCTCTGGGCAAAAATATCGAGAATAAGCGTTGTTCGGTCAATTACTCTGACATCTGTTTCAGCCTCGATATTTTTAATCTGTGTCGGAGAAAGCTCGCTGTCGAACACAAGCAAATCTATCTCCTGCGATTCGCAGATTTCGGCAATCTCGGCAAGCTTGCCTGTGCCGACAAAAGTACCCTTTTCAATTTTTTGCAGATTCTGCGTTACCGACAAAACGGGATCTGCTCCCGCACTTTTTACAAGTTCAAAAAGTTCGTCAAGTGACGCCTGTGCGTCATATTCGCCCGTGTCAACACTGACGAGCAATGCACGGGTAATTTTTTCTTCGTTACTTTTAAGCTCCATAAAATCCTCACTTGAAGTTATTTATTCATACTTTTGTCAAAACAGGTTTTCATATCCTCGTCCGTGATTTTTCGGATAGGCTTGCACGGATTTCCCACGGCTACGCAGTCGGACGGAATATCCTTTACAACAACGCTTCCGCCGCCGATTACAACATTACTTCCGATTGTGACGCCCGGCATGACCTGAACTCCTCCGCCAATCCACACATTGTCGCCGACGGTAATCGGATAGGCATATTCAAAGCCTGCGTTTCTTCTCGGATAATCAACAGGATGACCTGCCGTGTAAAATCCGCAGTTTGGTGCAACAAAAACATTGTCGCCGAATTTCACCTTTGCACAGTCGAGAATCACCATATTGTGGTTTGAATAGAAATTTTCACCGAGTTCGATATTGTAGCCGTAGTCGCACCAGAACGGAGCGGTAATGTAGAAATTTTCCTTTGTACTGCCGACAATTTTCTTTATCAGAATTTTTTGAGTCTCTTCATCTTCAAACGGAAGATTGTTGTACTCTCTGCAAAGATTTTTAACCGAACATCGTTCGTTACGAAGCTGTTTCTCACCCATTGCGTTATACATCTGTGAATTAAGCATTTTTTCTTTTTCAGTCATAGTTTTCTCCGTTAATAAATCACATAACAAAATTTACATAACAATGCTTATTATATTATAATTTCACCTTCAATACAAGTAAATTCGAAACAATTTCACTTTTCAGCTGTCAACAAAATCTATATTTTCAGAATCATAGGGAGGATAATGGGACAGCAGGCTTTTGTATAATATAGTTACATTGAAAATATCAATGTAATTTGCAGGAAAACAATGAAATTATGAAATGCAGTTTTGTTTTTGAGGAGGAATTTTTATGGAAGAAAAGAAGAAAACTTTCACATCAACCGAAGTAAAACGCAGATATAACGAAAAGGTTTACAGCCAGATTTCATTTTCTGCGCCAAAAGACCTTGTTGAAGAATTTCGAAAACTTTGCAAAGAGATGGAAATTTCACAGGCAAGCGTTTTCAAAAAGTTTATCGCCGATTTTGTTGAAAAGTACAGATAAGCAAAAAGCGGGTGAAGCAACACTTCATCCGCCTTGTTTTGTCAGTTTGTTAAAGATTTTTAATCATCTTAATGTGTGGGCAATGCTCATCAAGATAGGTTTCACCCACCGACACATAGCCCTGCTTTTTATAAAAATTTTCAGCCTGAACCTGAGCCGAAACCGTAACGGCAGTACCGCCGATTTTTTTGATTTCGACCTCGCAGACTTTCAAAATTTCAGCTCCGAGATTTTTGCCACGGTACTCTTTTTTTACGGCAACCCGTCCGACAATATATTCGCCCTCGTTTTCTGACGGGAAGAATCTTCCCACAGCAACGGGATTATCGCCGTCAAACATTACAATGTGCGTTGCAATCTCGTCAATGCTGTCAAATTCATCCTTGAACCCCTGTTCTTCAACAAAAACAAGCGTTCTGATTTTGACCGCCTCATCGGGCAATTTGTCATAACATTTTATCGTCATAAGAGCACCTCCGAAAAATCAATATTACCATTATAAATTTCTCCGCACTGAAAGTCAATAAACAACACGACTCAATTATCTTTATCAACAAAACAATCAGAAAATATTTGTACAGTTTGCTAATATAATTGAAAATTAAAATGCCGTATAATATTGATATACTTCTATTGATTGTAGGTTGATATCTATGTGGAACGAACTTCGTACACAACAAGAAATTGACAATTTCATGAAAGAAATTATCGGATTTCACGACAGTTGCATAAAAGAAATGAAATATTCAAGCGGGGCATATGTTGATAAAAACCTGTCAATGCTTCCCACAAATACAAAACGAACACTAACTGTTCTTATTCAGCGACAATTTGAGGATATTTCCGCACTTGAACTTGAGTTTTCGGAACTTGAGTATATAAGAATGTACCCTGTAAATCCGAACTACACCTGTGAAATATTGGACGCATCATTTTTCATAAAAGACGGTCTTATTTATTGGTGCGATAATGGTGATGTAAAGGAAGATGACATACACAATTATAAAGGCACGGTCATCTGCTCAAAGAAAGTTCGTTGGAGAAATGCAAGCGAGCTTATCGGTGAAAATGAATTTTATAGAAGTACAAATGAATAATACCAAATAACAGTTTAAAAGCAACGAAGTTTCCGCTCCGTTGCTTTTTTGTCAACCTATAAAATCGGTAAAAGATTTTTGTGCTATATCCGATACGATTCTCTGCATTTCACAACGGGAATTTGCGTTTTTCGCCCTGTCAATGCACCTGTCACGGTGCTTTTTCGGCATACTTGCAAAGGCAAGCATAGCGTCGGGATTTTCACCGAGAGCCATTGTAAAGCCAAGCGGCAAATCCCATTTTTCTCCGAGTATTTCTGCAGTTCTGTTCACCGTAATCACCCCTGTTTTAGTTTTTGCTCAGGGATTTGAGATACAACAGAGAATAATCGGAAATCATAAACCGAAAATAAAATTACTTCTGCTCTGCAACAACTGCAAAGAACACAAGGTCAGAGTCGCTGTCATTGATAAGGCTGTGTGTATGACCTATCGGGCAATAGTGACACATGCCTGCCTCAACCCTTTCATACTCGCCGTCCATAAGCACCTTGCCTGTTCCCTCGATGATGTAGAACATTTCGCAGTTGCCCTCGTGAGTGTGAAGTCCGATTGACGCACCGCTTTCAAGGCGACCGTGCATAATCATATTTCTGTCATCCGTGAATTTCTTTACGGCATATGCCTTTTCTCCGCCTTTAAAATTCGGCAAAATCTGTTCTTCCATATGTTTAAAATCAATAATCATATCTCTTGTCCTCCTGATTAAATTGAAATTTTAAAGTTCTTTATAATAAGGACAGATGTCCTCATAGTGACCGTCCTTCATCAAAAAGCCTTTCGGAATAACTCCGAGTTTTACAAAGCCAAGGCTTTCATAAAGTTTTCTTGCAGGCTTGTTGGTTTTTACAACAGCGTTAAACTGCAAAATTTTGAAACCGTATTTTTTAGCACGCTTAAGACAATCCGACACAAGCTTTCTGCCGACACCTTTTCCCCTTGCAGAAGAAGAAACTGCATAGCTTGCGTTGCAGATATGACCGCATCTGCCGACATTATTCGGATGAAGAATATACATTCCGAGAACCTCGCCGTTTTCATCGACTGCAACTGTGCAACAGCTTTGTTCAGCAAAAAACTTTTTTCCGCTTTCAAAATCAAGTTCTTCAGTCTGCGGAAAGGCAACTCCGTCCCTTACAACTTCATTCCATACGGAAATCATACCATTAATATCATTTTCCCCGTATTCTCTCACGGTAATACTCATTTACAGTCACCTCGGGTTAATTTTAGCACTATAAGTTAAAATTTTCAATCCAAACGGCTGAAATATTTACTATTTTTACCTTTTTAAAATTGCAAATAAATCTTGAAATTTGTCGAAAGATACTGTATAATCTATTTATAGAATTGAATAAGAATGATCTTATCAAGAGTGACTGAGGGGACAGGCCCTGTGAAGTCCGGCAACCTGCATATGCAAGGTGCCAAATCCTGCGGTATTTACCGAAAGATGAGTAAACACAGCACCTTTCGGATGAACGGTGCTTATTTTTTTGGAAGGAGTTTTCTAAATGGCTAAACATTTATTTACATCCGAATCTGTAACGGAAGGTCATCCCGACAAAGTGTGCGACCAGATTTCCGACGCAGTTCTTGACGAAATCCTCTCTCAGGATAAAAACGCTCATGTTGCCTGCGAGGTTACGGCTACAACAGGCATGATTCATGTTATGGGTGAAATTTCAACCGATTGCTATGTTGACATCGCAGATGTTGCAAGAAAAGTTGTAAACAACATTGGCTACAACGATCCGAAGTGCGGTTTTGACGGCAACACCTGTGCGGTTCTCACATCAATTGACGCACAGTCACCCGACATTGCAATGGGCGTAAACGAAAGCCTTGAGCTTAAAGACGGCGAAAGCGATACAGACAATCAGATTGGTGCAGGTGATCAGGGCATGATGTTCGGTTATGCGTGTGATGAAACACCCGAACTTATGCCGATGCCAATTTCTCTTGCCCACAAGCTTGCAAAACAGCTTACAAAGGTAAGAAAAGACGGTACTCTTTCTTATCTCCGTCCCGACGGCAAGACTCAGGTTACTGTTGAATATGACGATGACAAGATTGTCGGCATTGACACGGTTGTAATTTCAACACAGCATGATGAAGATGTTACACTTGAGCAGATTAGAAAAGACCTTATCGAGTATGTTATCAAACCGATTATCCCTGCTGAGCTTATGAACGAGAACACAAAGATTTTCGTAAACCCGACAGGCAGATTTGTAATCGGCGGTCCTGTCGGCGACTCAGGTCTTACAGGCAGAAAGATTATTGTTGATACCTACGGCGGATTTTCTCGTCACGGCGGCGGTGCATTCAGCGGTAAAGATCCGACAAAGGTTGACCGCAGTGCCGCTTACTACTCAAGATATATTGCAAAGAACATTGTTGCCGCCAAGCTTGCCAAGAAGTGCGAAATTCAGCTTGCATATGCAATCGGTGTTGCAAAGCCTGTTTCAATAATGGTTGACACATTCGGCACATCAAAATATTCAAACGAAGAACTGGCAAACGCTGTTGAAAAGGTATTTGACTGCCGTCCGCAGTCTATCATCAGACAGCTCAAGCTCACGGAAACAAAGTATCTCCCACTTGCCGCTTACGGTCATATGGGCAGAGAAGAGCTTGGTGTTGAATGGGAAAAGACAAATAAGGTTGACGAGCTTTTAAAGGCTGTCGGCTAATAGAATTAAATTGTTCGATAATTTCGGGAATAAGGTTTGTGTACAAATGCAAATTCTTGTTCCCGATTTTTTTATTTTAAAAAATATTGTTGATAAATTGTACAAACAATTACAATGCTACGCTCGGGCATGATATGCTTTGTGGGCATTACAAACTATCTGCACAAATTGGGTACGGCGGCTCGCCGTGCCGGCGGATAATATCCGCCCCTACATTCTCATAACAACATATATTTCAAATATAAACACAAAAATCCCGATTAACTTTTTACGGTTAATCGGGATTGTAATTTTTATGCGGATATTATTTTAATTCTTAATCGGAATTAAACTTCTGCAATAACCTCAACTTCAACAAGGACATCCTTTGGAAGCTGTTTTACTGCAACACAGCTTCTTGCCGGCTTTGATGTGAAATACTTGCCGTAAACCTCATTGAAAGCACCGAAATCTTCCATATTTTTTAAGAAACAAACTGTCTTAACAGCTTTTTCAAGTGAACTGCCTGATGCCTCAAGAACATTTTTAAGGTTTGTGCAAACCTGTTCTGTCTGAGCCTCAATTGTTGCAGCCTCAACATTGCCTGTTGCAGGGTTAATTGCAATCTGTCCCGATGTAAAAACAAGACCGTTTACCTTTACAGCCTGTGAATACGGACCGATAGCATCGGGAGCATTTTTAGTATAAACCTTTTCCATTATAATGACCTCCTGTCAATATATTAAAAATTACTGATTAAACAAGCTTAAAGCCTGCGTCAACAAGTGCGTCGTGAATTTCTTTAATCTGAGCAAAATCTCTTGTTTCAAGAACAACACGGAGGTAACAACCGTTTACATCCGTACCCTCTCCGCCTCTTTCGTGGTGGATAGAAATTACATTTGCACCCTTTTCTGCAATAATATTTGAAACGGCAACAAGCTGACCCGGCTTATCCTGAAGTTCAACGCAAACAGTCTGCTGTCTGCCTGTCATAAGAAGTCCACGCTTGATAACTCTTGAAAGGATTGTAACATCAATGTTACCGCCTGATACAACGCAAACAACCTTCTTGCCCTTAACAGGGAGCTTGTTGAACATTACAGCAGCTAAGGGAGCTGCGCCTGCGCCCTCGGCAATCATCTTCTGCGACTCAATAAGCTTGAGAATTGCAGATGAAATTTCGTCATCGCTTACCGTTACGATATCGTCAACATACTTCTTCACATATTCAAATGTATGCTCACCCGGTTCTTTAACCTGAATACCGTCGGCAATTGTAGAAACGCTGTCAAGATGAACAGGCTCGCCGTTCTTGATTGACTCAACCATTGAAGGAGCGCCCTCTGCCTGAACACCGTAAACCTTAATGTTAGGATTAAGGCTCTTGATTGCACAGGCAACACCCGAAATAAGTCCGCCGCCGCCGATTGCACATACAACAGCGTCAACATCGGGCATTTCGTTCATAATTTCGATACCGATTGTACCCTGACCTGCAATTACATTTTCATCGTCAAACGGATGGATGAATGTATAGTTCTTTTCATCACGAAGTCTTAAAGCCTCGTTATAAGCATCATCATAAACACCCGGAACCATACAAACCTCGGCTCCGTAGTTCTTAGTAGCCTCAACCTTTGAAATAGGCGCACCGTCAGGAAGACAGATGAGCGACTTGATTCCGTACTTTGTAGCGGCAAGTGCAACACCCTGAGCGTGGTTGCCAGCAGAACAGGCAATAACACCTCTTGCCTTTTCTTCTTCGGTAAGCTGAGAAATCTTGTAACCTGAACCTCTTACCTTGAATGAACCTGTAATCTGAAGATTTTCGGGTTTGAGATAAATATCACAATCATCACAAATACCCCTTGCCTGAACGATATTAGTCTGTCTGATAACATCCTTCAAAACATATGATGCGTGATAGATTTTGTCTAATGTAAGCATACCAATTACTTCCTTTTCTATATGTATCCATTGCCTATTTTAATACAACAAAGCTTTAAAATCAAGTTTTTTTGGAATAAACAAAGGGAATTTTTGCAGGATTTTTTAAAGTCTTATTCATAATTCGCAAATAGAATATAAAATAATAATAACGAACAAATAAAAACACCTGCTTACAGGTGTAAACAGGCGTTTCTATGAAATTATGAAATTGGTATTAACTAATTGAATACTTACAGCCTAAGTTAAGCGAGTGATGCGCCAAGCTTTTTGCAAGCCTCAAGGGCGTCGTCATCGGGAGCATCGTTACAGATAACGCTTTCGCAAACAAGGTTTGCACCGTCACTCTTACAGGTGTCTTCCCAGTTTCTCATCCATTCGCCGTCACCCCAGCCGTATGAACCGAAGAGGGCAATGCTTTTGCCGTTTAATGCACTTTCACATTCATTGAAAACAGGCTCAAACTCGCTATCCTCAAGAATCTCCGCCCCCATTGCAGGACAGCCGAATGCAATGCCGTCAAAATCGGCAACCGATGAAGAATCAAAATCGTTTACATTTGCAAGAGTAACTTCTGCGCCAGCGGACTTTGCACCCTCGGCAACGGCTTCCGCCATCTGCTCCGTGTTGCCTGTACCGCTCCAGAATACTACTGCTACTTTACTCATATTTCTGTACTCACCTTTCAGTTTAATAGTTAATTGCACCTTAAATCAGTTACACGCAACCGTCAGCTTTTGGATAGGTGTGCCTTGTAACCACTTAGAGTAATAGATGTCAGAACATTTTTTGAATTTGGCAAATTCTTTGACTGCTTTTTCTTCATTACCGTAAACCTTCCAGCAGCCTGAACATTTACAGCAATTTCCTTTATGAAGAATAAAGCCGCGGACATCTTCGGGAGGATAACCGAGGAACAGTCCGATTTCGTGTGGGAACTCAGTTGAGTCTTTAAGACGGTGGCGAAGCTCCCTTATACAGCGTGCGGCATCATGTGAATGATACCCCTGCGATTCAAGCAGCTTACACGCATATTTATCGGACAAATCAACAGCAAGCTTGGACGGGCGAAAAATATAGATTAAAGCCTTTCCGTTGCTGAATTTCAGTGGCAAAACTTTTATTCCCTTTTTGCAGAACATTTTATTCAGCCTTCTTACATCACATTCGCACTCAAGCCGTGACGAGTACGGACAGTTGAAAAGATTAGCCGTTTTTATTCCTGCAAGCGTTGGGGAACAATGCTTGATAATTAAATCCTCTGACATCTTTTCCTCTAAAAATTGAATGAATGATTTGAATAGAGTTGAATTGAATAAATACACCACAGTGATTATCCGATAACTGTTTTATAGTTAGCTTTTGCTAACTTGATTCCATAAGCAAGACTTGTTTGTTGTCTTTATCTTACAGTTAAAATATACCATCAATCAATGTTGTTATCGGCTCTCAAAAGGTTTTCTGCGCTCCAAACGGACAAACAATTTCAGCAAAGATTTAGGGACAGCAAACGCTGTCCCTGAAAGGAGAAGAGATATTATGAATAATTACCCGGCAAAGTAATCATCAAATACTCTGCGGATATTTCCGCAGTCCGTCAGAAAAGAATATAGGCGTATCTTTTCGACAATGTTATTATAGCACTTTACAAAGTCTTTTTACTGCTCTTTACGGACATATAAGGCTCTGTTCAGACGAGCGATTTTCTGTACTCATTCGGTGATTTGTTCATCACCCTTCTGAAAGCACCCGCAAACTTACTGCCGTTGTTGTAGCCGACAATTCCTGCAATTTCAAGAACACTTTTGTCGGTGTTTTTCAAAAGCGAGGCGGCCTTTTGCATTTTACAGTTCGTTATGTAGCCGTTAATAGTGTCGCCGTAGACACCCTTAAAACAGATCTTGAGAGAAGTTGAAGAGATACCGAGCATATCGGCAAGCTCTGTAATTGTTATATGCTCGTCAAGGTGAGCAAGCAGATATTTTTTTGCCTCTTTTGCGGCGGTAACCTGTGAGCGTGAAAAATACCGTCTTTCCTCACTCTCACCCTTGTATTCAAGACCGCTCAAAAACAAAAGAAGTTCAAGCACCTTAACCTTATGATAACCCTTTCGGATATTTTCGGGAACGGAATAGAGTTCCGAAAAAATATGCTCAATGCTGATATTTTCACGCATAATTGAGTACGGCTTTTCGGAACAGAATTTCATTTCAAGCTCTTCGGGGCTGACAAAAACATCGTCAAGAATACACGAAAAACACCTTGGCACACGGTTCATATCAATTGCAACCGACACACCGTGGTAGTGGCTCAGCGGACAATATCTGTGTCGGATGTTCTCTGTATTCTTCTGTATCGACAAATCACCCGACGCAAGGTAAAGATATTCGCCGTTTTTGTATTCAAACTCAATTCTGCCCTCCTGACAATGCGTGATGATGAGCATTTCTCTTCCCTTTGCAAGATTAATGTCACAACTTTGCATATGTACATCGTAATACACAAGCTCAATGCCTGAAAACACAGGATATACGGTGACCTCGCAATCGCCAGTGCTGTCCTGTGAACGGTATATACTGAACGATTCGCCGTGTTCAACGGTCTGTATCATACCGTACGGATTATCAATTTTCTGCAATACTGCCATAAGGTCGCCTCTCTTCTCCTAAAAAGCCTTACTCCACCTTCATAACGGTGTATGCGCCTATACCGTTTACTGTCTTTTTGAGGACTTTATCCTCAATTTCATTTTTCATTCTGACTGTAACCCTGCCGGAGGAAACATCGGCTTCCGCCCACACACCGTCAATTGAATTGAGTGCGTTTTCTATTCTTGCGGAACAGTTTTTACAGACCATTCCGTCAACAACAAGAGTTTTTTCATAAGGATAATGTGACTTATCCTTATCTGTAACCTTGTTTTTCTTAACGCTTTCGTCACTTGCACCGCAACATCCGCTTGCAAGCTTTTTCTTGTAACTTCTGATTACGAGAACCACAAACGCAATGAATGCCACGGCAAGCAACCCGTAAAAAACATACTCCATATTTATCTCTCCTTTTATTTTTTAGGTTTTAATCGTCACTCTTTAAAGCCTGTGAGAGTTTGATTTTATTAATTTTCTTTTGAAGAATAAAGTATATAATTGCATAGCAGATAATGCCGATTACTGCCATTTCAACAAATACATACCACGGTACAACATATGGTAACCAACCCTTCATTTCAAACATAAAGTAATGGTACAAGCCTGCAAAAACATAGTATATCAGCGGAACACTTACAAGGATTGCACCTATTGTCACAACCGTTGTTGCACGGTTATACAGCTTGCTCGCCTCTCTGTTTGAATAGCCGAGAATTTTCAGCATTGAAATATTCTGCTCGTTCTTTTCGATAACAAGCTTTGAAAGCAGATACATAAGGATAATGTAAATCAGAACCGAGAAGCCTACAAGAAGTGTGAACGACATACCCATTGAATCGTCAAGCTGATCCGTTACGGTTGTAAGGTCTTTCTGAGTGATTGTTGTTGCAATGTACTTGTCGTCAATATCTTTAAGTTTTTCGTTGCTGAAATAGCCTGTAAAATATCCGTCATCCTTATCAAAAACATCGTTAAAGTTATCGTTTGTCATAAATACACAAAGTGAAGCAGGATAGTAGTAACTGCCGACAATCTTGAATGTGTATTTATTCTCGCCGTACTTATCCTTTAAAGTAACCCTGTCGCCTACTTTAAGACTGTATTTCTCAAGATATCCCTGTGATGCGACAACTTCATTTTTCTTTTTAGGAACATTAACCTTTGAAAGATACTCCGAACCATTCTCAATTCCGTAAGCTGAAATTTCTTCGTCATTTGACTCATAAAGCGTTGTCATACAGAATTTTTCGGCAGTGTCATTGCTTGTTTCAACAGGAGCTTTCAGAACATACTGATAATCGCAAATCATATTGTTTACAACTTCTGTTTTGTAGTTTGCAAGCAACGGATTGAGTGCAAGACCAAAGAATAACAACAGACCCGCGAACATAATTCCGAACACCATAATTATGTATGACGGAATGTTCTGGAGAATAATTCTTAGACGGAAACGGGTAAGAAATCTGAAATTCGGAAGCTTTGCCGCCTTTTTCTTTTTCTTCATATGGAAGTCATGTCTGAGAAATTGGAGCGGAGGCAATCTCAATGCCTTTGCAATTACAAACAGATTGATAAGTGTAATTATGATACACGGAATCACCGTTGTGAGTATGAATGCATCACCGTTCCACAAGGTCTGATAAGGCGGCAGACTGTAGCTGTGATAATACATATTCATCACAACATTTTTCATAGCCGTATAACCGAGAATATTGCCTATTACAGCCGCCGTAAAAGTTACAAGTGTGGGAACAACAAGGTAATGTCTTGTAAGCTCTCCCCTTGTGTAGCCCGACGCTCTGAGTGTACCGATTACCGAGGCTTCCTGTTCGACAGTGTCACGGCTTGTGATTGCAAATATAAAGCCGAATACAATGATAAGAACATAAAGCAATGTAAGCATCATAGTTTTGTCACTGCCGATATCGTCACCGCTGAACATAATAGCCTGATTGTCGGCACGCTTTACAAAATCTGTGAGCATTCCTGTTTTAGCAAGCTCTTCCTTCACATCATCGCCCAGGTCATTTTTCCTGCTGTCTGAAAGATTTTTGTCATTGTCAATCCACGAATAGCAGTAAGTGTAGTTGTCATCGGCAATTTTGCTAAAATCGGAATCTGTAACAACAGCAACCGAAAACTTCTTCGCATCAAACATCATATCGGTGTTGTTCTTGAAAAGAGATGTGTAATCAGAGAATGCAACCGTTGCGGAAATTGTCATATCCTTATCGGCAACTTTAATTTTGTCGCCGACTTTAATTTCATTGTTTTCTGCATAAAGTCTGTCAATTGCAATTTCGCCGTTATTTTCGGGAAGATTACCCTCAAAAACAGCAATCTCATTAAAATCTGTACGATTTTTGAATAATCTGAAAGTATTGCCGTTGTCAAGGTCTTTATTTACATAAAAATTCTTGTAAAGTTTTACGCCGAGATTTTCAACATTTTCTTTTGTTTTGTCGTCAATTTCTGTGGCAAGACAAAAGTGACCGTCCTCAACATTGTACTTTTCAAAAGAATTATCAAAGGCGGATTTCATGCTGTCGCCTGCGACAAGAAAGCCTGAAATAAAACCTATGCTTAAAATCAGAAAGAGGAAAAGTGCAATGTATTTTCCCAAATCGTTTTTTATTTCTCTGGGTATTCGTTTTGTAAGAGGATTTCTCATAACGCACCTCCTACCAGTCAAGCTCTTGTGCCGGAGTTTTTTCCGTATTGACAATATCGTGTCTTATCTGACCGTCACGGAGTTTTATAACTCTGTCTGCCATATTTTTAATAGCGTCATTGTGAGTCACAAGTATAACGGTGTTACCGTACTTTTTATTTACATCTTCAATCAGCTTGAGGATTTCTTTTGAAGTTTTGTAGTCAAGAGCACCGGTGGGTTCATCACACAAGAGCAAGTCGGGATTTTTCACGATTGCTCTGCCGATTGATGTTCTCTGCTGTTGACCGCCAGAAAGCTGATTTGGGATTTTGTTTCTGTGTTCATAAAGTCCGAGCGTTTTCATCAAATCGTCAACATTTAGGGGATTGTCGCTGAGATATGCACCGACTTCAATGTTTTCCCTTACAGTAAGGTTTGGAATGAGGTTGTAGGACTGAAAAACATAACCGAGGTGCTTTCTTCTGTAGAGTGAAAGCTGTTTTTCGTTCATATTTTCAATTGTATCGCCGTTGATTGAGATACTGCCCTCCTCGGCAGTTTCAATACCGCCGATAATGTTAAGAAGTGTTGATTTGCCCGAACCTGACGGACCGAGCAAAACACAGATACTGCCCTTTTCAATATTGCAGTTTATGCCTTTGAGAACCTCTGTCCTGTTCTCACCTGTGCCAAAGAATTTGTGAATGTTTTTGATTTCAAGATACATTTCGTATCACCTCTTATTATTTTTTACGATTCAGAATCGTACTGAATACACTTTACACCGTAAAATTTCTTCAACACCAAATTCATAATTTCAATAACAAACAAGAAGGGGTACAGCTTTTTAGCTGTACCCCCTACAAAACATTTACCTATGATTATGGCAGTCACCGCGGCACGCACAGTGCGCACAGTTTGCACCGCAGGAGGATTTGCCCTCTTTTTTGTCTTTTACCATACGGAAAACCACAAAAGCAATCACGGCAATAACTATCAATGCAACAATGATTGTGCCGATATTAGCCGCTAACCATTCCAACATATTTATTCCTCCCATTGTTAATCAATAAATTTATTACTTCTTAGCCGGCTTAACCTTAAGAGTTGTAGCCTCTTTGTAAGGTCTTACGAGCATATAAATCATAAATGCAAATACTGCAACGGCAAAGATAAGACCGATTACATTAAGACCGCCTGCAAAGATTGAACCGAACTGGAATACCATAAATGCAATTACATAAGCAAATACACACTGGTAACCGATTGCGAACCAGAACCACTTGATGTTGTTCATCTCTCTCTTGATAGCACCCATAGCGGCAAAGCAAGGAGCGCAGAGAAGGTTGAAGAGAAGGAACGAGAAACCGCTGAGTCCTGTGAATGCGGCACCGATTTCTGTCCATCCGCCCGGATAAAGGATACCCATTGTACCAACGATGTTTTCCTTAGCAACAAGACCTGTGATAGATGCAACGGTTGCCTGCCAGTTGCCCCAGCCGAGCGGTGCAAAAATCCATGCAAGACCGTTACCGATTGCGGCAAGAATTGAGTTTCCGATTTCGTCCTCACCGAGCATACGGAATGTACCGTCAACAAATCCGAAGTATGTTGTGAACCAAACAAAGATTGTAGAAAGGAGAATAATTGTACCGGCTTTCTTGATGAATGACCAGCCACGCTCCCACATTGAACGGAGAAGGTTGCCTACTGTCGGAAGATGATAAGCCGGAAGCTCCATTACAAACGGAGCGGGATCGCCTGAGAACATCTTTGTCTTTTTAAGCATAATGCCTGAAACTACGATTGCAGCCATACCGATGAAGTAAGCCGATGTTGCAATCCACGGTGAACCACCGAAGATAGCACCTGCAATCATAGCAATGAACGGCTGTTTAGCACCGCAGGGAATGAATGTTGTTGTCATAATAGTCATACGGCGGTCACGCTCATTCTCGATTGTACGGGACGCCATGATACCCGGAACACCGCAGCCTGTGCCGACAAGCATTGGGATAAACGACTTACCCGAAAGACCGAACTTACGGAAGATACGGTCGAGTACGAATGCGATACGAGCCATATAACCGCAGCTTTCGAGGAAAGCAAGGAGAATGAAGAGCACAAGCATCTGCGGAACAAAGCCGAGAACCGCACCTACGCCGGCTACGACACCGTCAAGGATAAGACCGTTGAGCCAGTCTGCACAGTTGATTGCATCAAGACCGTTGCCGATAAGAACAGGAATACCGGGAACCCAGATTCCGTATGTTGCGGCATCGGGAGCACCGTAACCCTCTTTATAATCTGTGTTGAGGTAGTTTGAAACAGCCTCTTCAAGATCAGATTTCTTAGTATCGGGAGTTTCTGTAATTTCAAGAGTTTCTTCATCCTGAACAGAATATGTAACGCTTGCGTCTGAAGGTGTGAGATTTACGAGTTCTGCAAGAGCAGCCTTAGCGGCATCTTCGGAATAATTTTCAGATTCAAGGTCAATCGCTTCTGCAATGTCGTCATTTCCGTATTGAGCATTGAATGCCTCGATAATTGCATCTGAATCGCCGTAGGTTTCTTCAGCCTCGGCAGCCTGTGATGAACCGATACCGAAAAGGTGCCAGCCGTCACCGAAAAGACCGTCATTTGCCCAGTCAGTTGCGGCAGTACCTACTGTCTGCATTGAGATGTAGTAAACAAGGAACATAATAACCGCAAAAATCGGAAGACCGAGCCAACGGTTGGTTACAACCTTATCAATCTTGTCCGATGTTGTAAGCTTACCCTTGTTTTTCTTCTTGTAACAGCTCTTGATGATTGAGGCAATGTAGATGTATCTCTCATTAGTGATGATACTCTCTGCGTCATCATCAAGCTCTTTTTCAGCCGCCTGAATATCTTTTTCAATGTGGTCAATAACATTCTGCGGAATGTCAAGCTTTGCAAGAACCTTGTCGTCACGCTCAAAAATCTTGATAGCGTACCAACGCTGCTGTTCTTCAGGCATATTGTGAACAGCCGCCTCTTCAATGTGAGCGATTGCGTGTTCGACAACACCGTTAAAGCTGTGCATGGGAATTGTCTTTGTTGAGCCTGCGGCTTTGATTGCAGCCTCGGCAGCTTCCATAATGCCTGTACCTTTAAGAGCTGAAATTTCAACAACCTTACAACCAAGCTGTCTTGAAAGCTCATCAATGTTGATTGAATCGCCGTTCTTCTTAACAAGATCAATCATATTGATTGCCACAACAACAGGGATACCGAGTTCTGTAAGCTGTGTTGTGAGGTAAAGGTTTCTTTCAAGGTTTGTACCGTCAATAAGGTTGAGAATCGCATCGGGGCGTTCACCAACAAGATAGTTACGGGCAACAACCTCTTCAAGAGTATAAGGTGAAAGTGAATAGATACCGGGCAAGTCCATGATTGTAACATCCTTGTGCTTTTTGAGCTTACCCTCTTTTTTCTCAACAGTTACGCCGGGCCAGTTACCGACAAACTGATTGGAACCCGTGAGTGCGTTAAACAAAGTTGTTTTACCGCAGTTAGGGTTACCTGCAAGAGCAATTTTAATTTCCATATATCAGTTATCCTCTCTTAGATTAGCAAAAGCTAACCGTAATGTTATAAAAATACGGGATTTCTCCCGTAGGATTTATAAGTATAAATTACTCAACTTCAATCATTTCAGCATCGGCTTTTCTGAGTGAAAGTTCATAATTTCTTACAGTAATTTCAATCGGATCTCCGAGCGGAGCAACTTTTCTGATGTAAATTTCAACACCCTTTGTGATGCCCATATCCATAATTCTGCGTTTGACAGCACCTTCACCGTGAAGCTTAACAACCTTTACGGTTTCACCTACTTTTGCCTGTTTTAAAGTTTTCATAACAGTTTCCTCCATCTAAAATTGAGCATAAAGCCGTATAAAAACACCTCTCGGAACAACTCCGCCGTGTGTTTGTTACATAGAATCAAATCATAATTTTACGAGCCATTTCTTCGCTGATTGCAACCCGTGTTTCCTTTACATTAACAATAACATTTCCGCCGAGTGACGAAATAATAGTAACCTCTCCGCCGGCAACAAAGCCGAGATTTTCAAGGTGCTTTTTAACCTCGGGAGAACCTCCGACTTTCTTTATAATATTGGTTTCACCTGTGTTAGCAAACATCAAAGGCATCATAAAATCAATCTCCTTTAAGTTAGCAGATACTAACAATATTCGTTAATCAAAGGTTAGCTCTCGCTAACCGATTATATGGTACTATAAAACTCGAAATATGTCAATAGGCTTGCGAAAAAAATTTATTTTATTTTGAATTTTGGCAAATTGAATATTTCACATCTGTAATTCAGATATTATTTTTGTTGATTTCGGTAAATCATTTTTTCATAATTATTGAAAGCGTAATTTATTTTATTGATTTTTTGTTCATATTATGATATGATTAGACGATGTAAAGGAGTGCAGACTATGCAATTAAAAGAATCAGGTGAAATGTACCTTGAAACAATATATGTTCTTTCAAAAAAGAGCAATTATATAAGATCAATTGATGTATGTGAAGAAATGGGATATTCAAAACCGAGCGTAAGCCGTGCCGTTGGTCTTCTCAAAGAGGGCGGTTATCTTAAAGTCGGCGATGACGGCTCGCTTATTCTCACCGACCTCGGCAGGGAAATTGCAGAAAAAACATATGAAAGACACACCGTTCTTTCAAAGCTCTTTGTTAAGCTCGGAGTTAATCCCGAAACTGCCGCTGCAGATGCCTGCAAAATGGAACACATTATCAGCGACGAAACCTTTGCCGCATTGAAAAATCACCTTGAAAATCATATGCAGTAAAAGGCTGAATAATTACCGAATATTACACACAAAAGGCTGACGAGAAATCGTCAGCCTTTGTTTTTTACTCAACTGCTTTCAATAAGGCGATACACTTTTTCGATTGATTCAACAATTCGACACGCTTAAATAAAACGCAAAAATAACAATAGTACAAATTATTACAACTGCCTTTTTCATAAGCACACCTCGTTATTATAAAATATCATCAAATGAACTTTGTTAGCCAATTATCCAAGAATTTCACCTGTTCAGCTGTATGAAACCAATGTTCACCGCCATTCATAACAGTAAGGTCAGCGTTTATCTTCTCTGCAAATTTATTGATTATCTCAAATGATGTAAGGTTATCATTTTCACCGTATAAAATTGAGGTGGGAACATTCCAAGAAATTTGGTTTTCACGAACATAGCAAAGATATTCCCAAGATAAAGTTTCACCAAATTCAGTAGAGATTGTTTTCTTATCACGAAGTTCATTCTCTGTTACGTTCGCCCATTTCATCATATTGGTAATGAGGTTTTCCATATCTACAACAGGCGAAATAAACATAGCTTTGTCAATCTATTTATCTGAAAAGGCATTCATAGAATAAAATGCACCTATGCTATTCGCAATCAGAACTATATAATCATAATTTTTGCAATAATTATCGAACAGATTTGTAAATTCCTGTTTTGCATCCCACGGTGTTTCTGATTTATAGTCAAATCCTATAACATCATATTCAGGTAGCAAAGGTTTGTAATGCTCCGATTCTGTAACATTACCACCCTTTCCGTGTACATATACAGCCAGTTTACGCATTTAAAATTCTCCTTTTACGGAACAATATCAACAGTTGCGGAATAATGCAAAGGTGATTTGCGGAACAATAGAACTGTCTTTTTGCTTTATTCGCATTAAAATTTCATTGTGAGAGAAATTCTGTTCTTTTCGGGATCAACTGAAAGAACCTTTACATTTACAACATCACCGACTTTGAGAACTTCGCTCGGGTGCTTGATGTACTTATCGCAAATCTGCGAAATGTGAACGAGTCCGTCCTGATGAACACCGATATCTACAAATGCGCCGAAGTCGATTACATTTCTGACCGTGCCTTTAAGCTCCATTCCCTCTTTCAAATCCTTGATGTCGAGAATATCACTTCTAAGCATTGGTGCTGGCAGTTCATCACGGGGATCTCTGCCCGGTTTGGAAAGTTCCTTTACAATATCGTCAAGGGTTGGAAGTCCGATTCCGAGAACATCGGCAAGTGACTTTGTTCCCTTTGCCTTTACTCTCTGCTGAATATCGGAGAAGTTGCCTGATTTTATTTCTTTGTCAGAATATTCAAGAAGTCCTAAAAGTTCTTTTGCACTCTTGTAGCTTTCGGGGTGAACGCCTGTGTTATCAAGCGGATTTCTGCTTTCGGGAACACGCAAAAATCCTGCACACTGCTCAAACGCTTTAGGTCCGAGTTTCGGAACTTTCTTGAGTTCTGCTCTTGATGAGAACGCACCGTTTTCTTCACGGTAAGCAACAATATTCTTGCACACGGTTGCGTTAAGTCCCGACACCCTCGACAAAAGTGCAGGCGATGCCGTATTAAGATCTGCACCAACCGAGTTTACGCAGTCCTCTACAACACCGTCAAGTGTTTCACCGAGTTTTTTCTGCGGCATATCGTGCTGATACTGACCGACACCGATTGCCTTAGGCTCAATCTTAACAAGCTCTGCAAGAGGATCCTGAAGTCGTCTTGCAATTGACACGGCACTTCTGAGTGTGAGATCAAGGTCGGGAAGTTCTGTTGCGGCAAGCTTTGATGCCGAATAAACCGACGCACCTGCCTCGCTGACTACCATATAATAAACGGGGTGGTCAGCCTCTTTGATTGTTTCGGCTGTGAACATCTCGGTTTCTTTGCTTGCAGTACCGTTGCCGATTGAAATAATATCAACATGATACTTTTTGATGAGGCGGAGCAAGGTCTGCTTTGATTCCTGAATTTTTTTGTCTGAATGTGTAGGATAAATTACGGTTGTATCAAGCACCTTGCCTGTGCTGTCAACAACGGCAGTCTTACAGCCTGTGCGATATCCCGGATCAAGTGCAAGCACGGTTTTGCCCTTTACAGGCGGCTGCATAAGCAGCTGCTTGAGGTTTACGGCAAAAACCTTCATAGCATTTTCGGAGGCGGTATCTGTAAGGTCGTTTCTGACCTCACGCTCAATTGAGGGATAAATAAGTCGCTGATAAGCGTCTGTGCAAGCCTCACGGATAATGTCTGAACAAAGCTGATTTTTGTCTGTAATCATTGCTCTGAAAATTGAATTAAGCGGTTTTTCGCTGTCGGTTTCAACGCTGACTTTGAGAAATCCCTCTTTTTCACCACGATTCACGGCAAGTACTCTGTGACCTGCAATCTTCTTAACAGGCTCTTTGTAGTCATAATAATTTTTGTAAACGCTGTCCTTTTCTTCATCTGTTGCAACAGACACAAGCACACCGTTTGCGTTTGTAAGATTTCTGATTCTCTTACGGATTTCCGCATTATCCGACACAAGTTCTGCAATGATATCCATTGCACCCTGAATTGCATCTTCAACGGAGGTAACTCCCTTTTCTTCGTCAATATAATCAACTGCCGACTTTGACGGATCAAAACCTTTTTCCTGCTTCAAAATATCGTTAGCAAGCGGTTCAAGTCCCTTTTCCTTTGCAATTGACGCCCTTGTCTTTCTCTTTGGACGGTACGGGCGGTAAATATCCTCAAGTTCGCTTAGTGTGGCAGCCTTGTCAAGTGCAAGGTTGATTTCATCCGTGAGCTTTTCCTGTGCGTCAATGAGTGAACGGATCTCATCTCTGCGCTTGTCAAGTCCTCTTAAATATTCAAGCTTTTCGGCAAATTCACGAATCAACTGGTCATCCATTGAACCGTGCATTTCCTTTCTGTATCGTGCAATAAAAGGAATAGTGTTGCCGTCATCAAGCAATGTGATGATGTTCTTTGCATACTCCTCTTTAATATTAAACTGCTGTGAAAGAATCTGTGAATAATCCATTATATCCTCCGTTTTTGTTTTGTAAGGCTTATTATAACATACTTTTAAATAATTTGCACTAAAAAGAAAACGAGCAGTCAAAACGACTGCTCTCATGAATTATTTATATTTATGTATTTTAAACACTTTTCTTTTTGCGAATATAGGCAAAATAGAGCGGAAGTCCTACAAAGACCATACCGCCGATTATGTTGCCGATTGTAACGAACAGCAGAGATTCACAACCCGAAAGATTTGCAAGGCTCTGACATTGCTGTGCCGTAATGCCGTAAAGCTCCTGAGCTTTTGCAACATATTCGGGATTCATTGCCGCCATAACACCTGTCGGAATATAGAACATATTTGCAACGCAGTGTTCAAATCCGCAGACTACGAATGCACAAATCGGGAAAAATACACCGAAAATCTTACCTATTGCATCTGTTGCGCCTGTTGCCATAACGATTGCAAGGCACACGAGAATATTACAAAGTATACCGCTGAAAATTGCCGTTGCAGGATTTATTGTTGTTTTGGCAAGTGCAACCTTGATTGTAAAAGCACCGAGTCCGCCGTTTGAGTAATTGAGCTGTCCCGAAAAAAATATCAGCAAATCAATAATCATTGCACCGACAAAGTTTGAAATATAAACAACTACAAGATTCCTTAACATTGAAGCGACTTTAATTTTCTTTTCAAGTGTCGGAATAATCATAAGGCAGTTGCCTGTAAAAAGTTCACTGCCTGTGAACACAACAAGCATAAGTCCTACAGGGAAGATTACGCCTGCAACCACTCTTGCAAGCCCCACATCGGCAACTCCGTGCATTGCAACATCACTTGCCGCACCGCCGAATGCGATAAATGCGCCTGCCATAAGTCCGAGCAAAATCATTTTCGGCAGAGAAAGCATTGATTTTGTTACACCTGATTTTGACACCAGCGACGCAATTTCAGCCGGTGAATTAAATCTGCTGTCCATTAAAAAACCTTCTTCAATTAGTTTATCAATTGTTGCAAAATTTACTGCCATTCGGCAATAAACCGCAAAATCACAGATTACATATTAGCACAAAAGCAAAGTGTTTGTCAATTAATATGCGATTATCTGTAACATTGCACACAAAAGACTTTACAAATTGTCAAATACAGTTTATAATTATACTGTAGATATTACACAACCTAAAGATGTGTAATATTCGTAATCAGAGTGAGAATAATCACATACAAAACGGGAGCTGTTACCGGCTGAGAGGAAATTCGATTTCGACCGTCAACCTGATTTGGATAATGCCAACGAAGGGACATATCAAGCTTGAAGTGTACGCACTTGGAGTATGTCTTTTTGGCATACTCTTTTTTTGTTGTGTTTTTTCTCCGAGAGAATTTTATTTTAAGGAGTAGTTTTCATGAAAACGAACGGTAAGAAAAATGCACTTATTATGTGCGAATGTGCAATTATGATTGCACTTGCGGCAGTTTTAAGCTTTGTAAAAATCCTTGAACTTCCCTACGGCGGCAGTGTTACCGCATTCAGCATTGTTCCGATTGTAATTATCTCATATCGCCACGGTGTAAAATGGGGATTGCTTTCGGGATTTGTATTCAGCATTATTCAGCTTATTCAAACTGCGTCAACCCTCTCATACGCAACTTCATTCTGGGCAGCTGTAACAATCATTTTCTTGGACTATATATTCGCATTCACGGTTATCGGCCTTGCAGGCTTTCTCAGAAACAAGGTCAGCAATCCATCTGCCGCTGCCGTAACAGGCACGGTAGGAGTTTGTGCTTTGAGATATATCTGTCATGTAATTTCAGGCTGTACCGTATGGGCAGGTGTTTCAATCCCCTCAACCGACGGACTTCTCTATTCACTCAGCTACAACGCTACATATATGATTCCCGAAACAATAATCAATGCGGCGGCTGTATTCTGGCTTTTCGGCTGTCTTAACTTCAGAAGTGAAAAAATCAGCGTTGCAAAGAAAATTGAAAAGAACCTTACAGAAACCGTTTCGGCATCAATTTCAATTCTTTCACTTATGGTTGCCGTAATTATTGACGCTGTTGCAGTTTTTGCGTCACTTCAGAACCCCGACAGCGGTGTGCTTGATTTTTCACTCATTTCAAACACAAACTTTACTCTTGTAGGCATTGTTTCGGCAATCGGAATTGTGCTTTGCGTAGTTTTTGCAATCATTGCAAAGGTTACTTCAAATTCTGCCAAAAAGGTTAATTAACATTTAATCGGATATTCACGGTAAAACCTCTCTAACAGGGCTGACGGCATTGCTGTCGGCTCTGTTTTTTTATTATGTAAACACAAGTTTGAAACGGGCATATTATGAGAATGAACAGCAATGTTCATAAGTTTGAACAAAAAGGAGAATTAAATTGAATATTAAAGAAATTATTTCTCAGCAGTACGGAATACCGAGTCTGCCAAAGAGAACGAGCGAGGCTATGGCATATGTTCCCTTTCAGCAGTTCGACTCCCCAACCTACAGCCCGTTGCAGGGACTTGAGTCGGGTACAATGTTCCCCGTTCTCAACAAACCATTCTACGGAAAGAAATGCGGTGAGGGACTTGACTGAAAGAGAAATTCTTTTAAAGAAAATTTCAACCTACGAATTTGCCGCACTTGACCTTCAGATTTATCTTGACACTCATCCGCACGATACGGCAATGATACAAAAAATGAACGGTTTCAAAGAAAAATTGAAACCGCTTGTTGAAGAATATGAAGAAAAATTCGGTCCTTTGAAAAAGAGTATGACAAGCACCAATATGTGGTGCTGGATAAAGGGACCGTGGCCGTGGGAAAACGAGGAGGATTGCTGATGTTTGTCTATGAAAAAAAATTACAGTACCCCGTCAATATCAAAAAGCCGAACGCAAAGCTTGCCAAGATTATCATAACGCAATACGGCGGTGCGTAAGGCAAAATGTGATACTTTTTATTTTCGTATAACATCCCGATAAAAATCAATAAACGCATTAAGCGCAGGAGATTTCCACTTGTTTTTGTGGATAAGCAACTGCGTCCACACCGAAACATCACAATCGTTGACGGGAAGATGTTTTATCTCTCCCGAATTGTAGTAATCCTCCGTGATGAAATCAGGCAAGAACGAGATCATTTTGCTGTTTTTGATTAGAGAACAAATTTGCAGAGGGTTTCCTATTTCCAAAACAGGGTGAATTTCAAGCGATTGTGCGGCAAGTTCATTGTTGAGCAATTTTCTGTAGCTCATATTACTTTCGGTCAGTACAAAATCCTCGGTGCATAATTCTTTTAGCGAAATATTTTCTTTATTCAAAAGTGGATTGTCAACTGATGCAAAGAAGTGAACCTTTTCCTCATGCTCTGCACAAATTATAAATTCCGAATCATAAATGTGGCTGTCAAGCGTAAAAATCAAATCAACCTCATTTTTGCGTAACATATCAAACATCTGCTCTGTACCGCTTTCGACAACGACAAGGTGAATATTAGGAAAATGCTTTCTGAACTCAAGAAAATCATCTTTAAAAAACCGGTTGCAGACAGAACTTGACATTGCAAGGCGAATGTTGCCCTCAATTGTTTCGGGGGTACGCAAATCTTCAAGCATCTTTTCGTGAGATTCAAGAATTTCTCTTGCGTGTTGCAGAACCGTTATGCCGTCGGAAGTCAGGCTGATTCTGTGGTAAAAGCGGTCAAAAAGCACCGTGTTAAGCTCGCTTTCCAACTGTTTTATCTGTGATGAAACGGTTGACTGGGTATAGCCGAGCTTTTCCGCTGCAGCAGAAAATCCCGAATATTCGCACACAGCTACAAAGGTTTTAAGCACATTGGTATCCATAACTAAATCCTCTTTTATACGAACGATATCTTCGTTATTATAGCACAGTTTTATCAATTTTACAAATGGTATTTTATTTGCTATACTACTCTTTGTATTGCAAAATAAACAAAGGAGCAGTATTTATGACGAAAAAATATTGTGTAGATAAAATAAATTCGGCAGGAGGACTTGTGTTGTGAATCGTGAAAAATTAGGAAGCCGACTCGGCTTTATAATGCTTTCGGCAGGCTGTGCAATCGGTTGCGGAAATGTGTGGAAGTTTCCGTGGATGTGCGGACAATACGGTGGCGGAAGTTTTATGCTTGTGTACATCATCTGTCTTATTGTTTTGGGAATTCCGTGTTTGATAATGGAATTTTCGGTGGGCAGAGCGGCACAGACAAGTCCGATTAAAATGTACCGCAAACTTGAAAAGCCAAAGCAAAAATGGGGCGGTTTCGGTTGGGCATGCCTTGTGGGCAACCTTGCAATTATGGCTTTTTACACAGTTGTTTGCGGTTGGATAATTTACTACTTCATAAATTTTCTGACGGGTAACAACCGTGACCTCGGATTTACCACAATGATTGCAAATCCGTCAGTCAATGTTATTTTTATGATGATAACGGTTGTTATCGCCTTTGTTATACTCTCGTTCAACATTCAGGGCGGACTTGAGAGGATAACAAAATATATGATGATTGCTTTGCTTGCACTTATGATTGTGCTTGCAATCCACAGTCTGTTTTTGAGCGGTTCGGGTGAGGGTATGACATTTTACCTCAAACCCAACTTTTCAAAAATCAACGGTGATGTTGTTGTGGGTGCGATGAATCAGGCATTTTTCTCGCTGTCAACAGGTATGGGCGGTATGGCTATTTTCGGAAGTTATATCGGCAAAGACCATTCACTTATGGGCGAGGCAATCAATGTTATCTCTCTTGACACACTCGTAGCTCTGCTTGCAGGCATAATCATCTTCCCTGCCTGCTTTACTTACAACCTTGAAGTTAATTCAGGTCCGAACCTTTTGTTTGACACAATGGCAACCGTGTTCAACAATATGCCCGGCGGAAGAATATGGGGTTCGCTCTTCTTCCTGTTTATGGTGTTTGCGGCAATGTCAACCGTTTTGGGTGTTTGCGAAAATATTCTTGCAATGATTCGTGATTTGACAGGCTGGTCAAGAATAAAAGGCAGTCTTATTTGCGGAATTGTAGTGTTTGTGCTTGCACTCACAACGGCTCTCGGATTCAGCGTTCTTCATTTTCAGCCGTTTGCAGAGGGTACAACATGGCTTGATTTTTGGGACTTCATTGTTTCCACAAATGTTCTTCCTCTCGGTTCTCTTGTGCTTGCTCTGTTCTGTTGCAACAAGTTCGGCTGGGGTTGGGATAACTTCATTAAAGAAGCCAACATGGGCATCGGTATGAAAGTACGTTCGTGGATGAAACCGATTTTCAAATATGTAGTTCCTACAGCTATCGCATTTATCTATGTTTACGGACTCGTCACGTTTAAATGGCAATAAATAAAATTTGATACACAAAATAAAATCCGTATGGAGCAATCTTCATACGGATTTTTTCGGTTTAAATATTCATTTCCTTGTATTCTTTGTAGGTTTTGAATCCTACGGAATCGTAAAATTTCATTGCGCCCTCGTTGAATTCCCACACATCAAGTTCCAGCCTGTCAAAACCTCTGTTCTTAGCCTCTTGTTTGCAGAAATTTATCAGCTTGGTTGCAACACCCATTCTGCGGAAGTTTTCATCAACTCCGAATTCTGCAATCTGATAGAATTTTCTCTGCAAACCGTACGGAGATTTCTCCTTGACTATGTATTCAACAGTTGCAAATCCGCAGATTGTATCACCGTTCACGGCAACAATAACATCGGAATATTCATTCTCAAAAACTTTGTATACTATGTTTTTCATCTCATCGCAGAAATCATCTCGGAATATATCAGGTCTGCCGTTTGAATGAACCCTGTTGACCTGATAACGAATTTCATTCACACGCTCAAGTTCTGATTTCTTAGCGTACCGTACTGTAAAGTCGGGCATATTGTCACTTCCTTTTGTTGTGGTTTATATAATCTGATTTTGTAATTTCAAGCTCGATTATTTTACTCTCTTCGCCGTTTACGGTTTCGGTTTCGTAGCAGTCGGTAGCAATTTCATTGAAACCAATTGATTTGTAGCATTTGTACGCAGGAATATTGTTTTCAAAAACGCCGATTGTGACCTTTTCGACACCCAAAATTTCAAAGGCATATTTGAGTCCAAGTTCAAGCATTTGTTTGCCGTAACCTTTTCCCCTTTGCGTATCGTCAACAATTACCCAAACGAAACGAAGTATCTTGTTGTTGCCGTTTATGTATCGCATTATAAAATGTCCGACAACACCGCTGTCGTCAAATGCGGTCATAGGGTAAAAATTGTCCTCTTCAACGCAATCGCCGTTATTAAGTCTATATTTATCATCAATAATTTTTGCATTAATCGGGTACGAACCAAATCTTTCTCCGCCCCATTTTACAAAAGTTTCCTCATTTTTAATCCAATCGGCTATGTGTTTTGAATCACAGCTTTTGTACGGTCTTAGTCTTAACATTTTAGTTCACCTTTTTCAATTTTCAATTAAAAATTTCTAATTTTTCTGACATTGCGGTTCATTAAATGTCTGCCGAGATTTTTATATAAAAAAGCCTTTACTGGTGACATTTGCTGATGATGTTCTTTGAGCAAATCGTCGGGAGAATCATAAGCACCGAAATCTTGATTAATACCCTCGCTTTGAATATAGGTGTTATTTCGGTCAAAATCTATGACAGGATTTTTGAAATCTTTAACGGCAACACCGTAACCGCAAAATGCACCTGAGCAACTGCTGTTAATTTTCTGCAAATTGTTCAGATACTTTTTATCGAGAATAAACGCTTCGAGTTCGTACCACTTATCTTCAAAATACACTTCAACCCAACTGTGAAACACATTTTGCGGAGCATTTTTATAGACAATTCCTGTCATTGCACCCTTTTGAAGTTTTTTGTCAATCGTAAATCCGTGTACCCGACAAGGAATGTTGCAGGCTCTGAGCAAAGCCATAAGCAAAGTACCCTTTGTGTTGCATTGCCCAAAACCGTCTTTCAAAACTTTTGAGGCAGGAATGTTATCGTCAATGTTGTAGCCGAACAGTATTTCATCTCGCACAAAATTATAAATTGATTTCAGCCTGTCAAATTCCTGCAGTTCAAGCCATTTTCTGTTTTCAATTAACTGCTGTATGTTAGAATTTGAATAATCCAACATTTTCGTTTCTTTAAGATATTTGTTCATAATTAGTTTAAAGTAAGGTTATGTTTTTCTGTTAAAGTATCTTTTAAAAGTTCGGTTATTTTGAAACTATGTATATTTATTCGCATCGTGTTTACACACGATACGATTGACGAACACGGTTCGTCGCTACATTTGGATACACAATTTTAATCACATCAAAAAATATGTGATTAAACAAAAACATTCATCAATGCGGGCGTCCAATGAACGCTCCTACTGACAATACACAATTTTTTCTACATCAAAACATTTTTGATAAACATAAGGTTTCATCAAACTGGCGGATGATATCCGCCCCTACGAAATTGTTCTTTTATAGAATTTTGTTTGCAAATCAATTGATTTGCAAGGTAAATCAATATGAATACGGTCGGGAATGTGAAGTTTGTTCTACACAAAACTTTCTTCCCGACCAAAATTTTCCATTTTCAATTTTCAATTAAAACATAAGCTTAAATCATCCAATACCAATACTTGTCCTGATTGTTTTCCGAAAGGTCGGGACTGAACTGGAGTTCGGGGTTTTTGATGCTTACTTTCATACCCTCGGTAATTGAGTTCACGATAAAGGCGTTACCGCCGATTGTTGCGCCCTTGCCGATTACGGTTTCACCGCCGAGGATAGTTGTACCCGAATAGATTGTAACATTATCACGGATAGTAGGATGTCTTTTGACACCTTTAAGCTGCTGACCTTTTCTTGTTGACAACGCACCGAGGGTTACACCCTGATAGATTTTTACATTCTCGCCTATCTCGGTAGTTTCACCGATTACGATGCCTGTGCCGTGGTCGATGAAGAAATACTTGCCGATTGTCGCACCGGGGTGAATATCAATTCCCGTAAGTCCGTGTGCGTACTCCGAAAGCACTCTCGGAATCATCGGGATTTTAAGTTTCCACAATTCATGTGCCACTCTGTAAACAGTGATTGCAAAAAATCCTGGGTAGCAGAGAATGATTTCATCCGTACTGTATGCGGCAGGATCGCCGTTAAAGGCCGCAACAACATCTGTTGCAAGGTAATCACGGATTGACGGAATCTTTGAGAGAAACTCATAAACCAGCTTTTCTGACTTTTCCATAACCTCATCATATGAAAGGTCGTTGCACTTTTCGCAACCCTTTAAAGCCTTTGCAATCTGCTTTTTAAGGTTGTACTGAATAAATTCTATTCTGTCGCCTACAATATAGCCGATGTATTCTTCTCTTACTCTGTTCTTGTCAAAGTAGCCCGGAAACAACAGCTTGCGGATTTCTTCAAGCACCTGAATAAGCACAGATTTGTTGATAATGTTATCCTCCGAAAGTCTGCAAGTCTGTTCATGCTTTGAATAGCTTTCGAGAATTTCATTGACTGTTTTATTTATATTATCATTCATATGAATACTCCTTTTTCAAAATCCTGTTCAATTCACTTACAGGAAGTCCTACAACATTAAAATAGTCGCCGTCAATCTTCTTTACAAGCAGAGAACCTTTGCCCTGTATTCCGTATGCGCCTGCCTTGTCAAAAGGCTCGCCCGTTGCAATGTACTCCTCAATTTCCGAATCGGAAAGTTCAAAAAATTCAACAAGCGTTACATTGGAAAATGATTTTGCAACACCGTTTTTGACGGTACAACAACCCGTGATAACCTTGTGCTGTCTGCCCGAAAGCAGTTTTAACATATTCTCGGCATCTTCCCTGTTCTTAGGTTTGCCGAGCATTTTACCGTCAACAAAAACTCCCGTGTCACAACCGATTACAATATCTTTTTCATAGCCGTTTTTTGAAATATGCAATGCCTTTTTGACGGCAAGATATTCGGGACGCTTTTCAAGCGGAACATTGTTCTCAACCGTTTCGTCAATGTCTGCGGGAACGATTTTAAAGTCGGTTGTTATAAAACTTAAAAGCTCTTTTCTTCGTGGTGAAGCAGATGCAAGTACAATCATAATCTATCTCCGTAAAATTACTTTTGACTATTGTAACATAAAACCGAAATAAATAAAAGGTGATTATACAAAAAACACAAAATGTACAGCAATAATCAGCTATTCGGATTGACTGCACTCCGTACTTTGTATTGACAATAATTTTGCAAAGTGTTATATTTAAGGACGGCGGTAATCCGCATAAAATAAGCACAATCCAACGAAAGGAAATGAAATATATGGCTAACATTAAGCTTCCTGTTCCCGTAACGCTTCTTACAGGTTATCTCGGTGCAGGCAAAACTACTCTTATCAACCATGTCCTTGGCAATCAGGAGGGCTACAAGTGTGCCGTTATCGTAAACGATATCGGTGAAGTAAACATTGACGCAGAGCTTATTCAAAAGGCAGGCGTTGTTACTCAGAAAGATACAAACCTTGTTCCGCTTACAAACGGCTGTATCTGCTGTACTTTGAGCGTTGACCTTATCAACCAGATTACAGACCTTGTAAAGTCAGGCAAGTTTGACTACATTCTCATTGAGGCGAGCGGTATTTGCGAACCCCTTCCGATTGCACAGTCAATCTCGGTTCTTGAGGGCGATAAGGAAAACAATATACCGGAGCTTGTCCGTCTTGACAACATTGTTACAGTTGTTGACGCACTCCGTATGGCAACAGAATTCGGCTGCGGTGATGATCTCCTCAAGGAAGATGTTGACGAAGAGGATGTTGAAAGTCTTCTTATCCAGCAGATTGAGTTCTGTTCAACAATCATCCTCAACAAGGTTGACAAGGTAACAGAGGAACAGCTCAAGAGAGTTAAGGCTATGATTAAGACACTTCAGCCAAAGGCACGAATTATTGAATCACAGTTCGGCAAGGTTGAAGTTAAGGATATTCTCGATACAAAGTGCTTTAATTTTGAAGAAACAGCCGCATCCGCAGGTTGGGCTCAGATTTATGATAAGGATGAAGATGACGAGGATACAGACCGTCACGGTCATCATCACCACCATCACCACCACGATGAAGACCATGACGAACATGAGCATCACGATCATGACAATGATGAGGACGGTCTTGACCACTCTCATTGCGACCACGAACACGGTCATTGCTGTCACCACGACCACGATCATGAGGACGGCGAAGAAGAATACGGCATCGGTTCATTTGTTTACCACCGCATTCGTCCTTTCAATCAGGACAAGCTCCAGCAGTTTGTTGAGAACTGGCCAAAGAGCGTAGTCCGTGCAAAAGGTGTTCTCTGGTTTGATGACAAGAGAGAAGATGTTTATGTATTCGAGCAGGCAGGCGTTCAGATTACTGCTACGGAACAGGGCAAGTGGCTTGCCGCATTCCCAAAGAAACAGCAGAAGCTCTATCTTGCAGAGTATCCCGATATGGCTGAAAAGTGGGACGAAAAATACGGTGACAGAGAAATCAAGCTTGTATTCATCGGTCAGCATATGGACAGGCACGCAATTGTTGACGCACTTGACGAGTGTCTTTCAGACTGATAAAATCTTATAAAAATTGAGGGCAACGGAATCCGCTGCCCTTGTTTTTTTGTTGGATATACAAAAACGGCAGTCCGATTTGGACTGCCGAAATTTTTGCACCGTTAAGTTTTATTACTTTGATGACTCTGTTGTTGATGCCTCAGGCTTGAAGTTAGCGTCAAATGTGAAAACGAGCTTTGTACCATCTTTTTCCATTGTAATAACACCGTCTTTGAGTGTGTATGGAATGCTCTCGCCGTCTGCTGTAAAGTTCTTGTCATCGTATGTGAGCTCCTGCTCCTGACCGGCTGCAGAAAGCTTAGCCTTGCCGTCTTCTTTAAGAAGAATGTAGCCTTTGTCCATACCGACAGCGGCAAGAGTACTGCTGTCAAAGCTCATACCGCTTGCTTCTGCACTTGTAAGCTTGTAATAGCCGAGTGTTGAATTACCGCAAGCTGTAAGTGAAAGCACCATAAGAAGTGCCATAACAGCCGCAACGCTGATTGTGAAAATTCTTTTCATTTGTTTTTCCTCCGTTTTCCTTATCGGGATTTCTCATTTTTTCAGGCTTTGTGCCTTTGTCAGTGAATGACACGATTATTATAGCACAATGGCATAAACTTTTCAAGGTTATTTGTAAAAATATGTAAAAAAGCACCCTTTCGAGTGCTTTCCTAACCTAATATTCAGTTATCAGTTGAACCTTGACAAAAATGCCTGGGTTCTTGGATTTTGCGGATTGTTGATTACCTGTTCGGGAGTGCCTTCTTCGGCAATTACACCGTCAGCCATAAAAATGATCTTGTCGGCAACATCTCTTGCAAACTCAATTTCGTGAGTTACAACAATCATTGTGCTGTCGGAGGTTTTAAGACTGCGGATAACATTAAGCACCTCACCCGTGAGTTCGGGATCAAGTGCGGAGGTAGGCTCGTCGAAGCAGAGAACATCGGGATTGAGTGCAAGCGCTCTTGCAATTGCAACACGCTGTTGCTGACCGCCGCTGAGATTACAAGGATATGACTCGCTCTTTTCGGAAAGTCCTACCCTTTCAAGCAAAGACTTCGCATTGTTCTTGATAATTTCAAGAGCCTCTTTATAGCTTTTTGCGCCCATATATTCGCCTGTCTGCTTTATCTGCTCTTTTGCGGCAAGCTTTGGAGCAAGCATAATATTCTCTATAACCGTATATTGCGGAAACAAGTTAAATGACTGGAACACAAGTCCGAAGTGAAGCCGTCTTTTTCTGATTTCGCTGTCGCTCTTTGCAGAGCTGTCATTGCTGTCAAAAAGCACCTTGTCATTGACGGAAATCTTGCCGTTGCCCGGAGTTTCAAGAAAATTAAGACACCTTAACAGCGTAGTCTTGCCCGAACCCGATGAGCCGATAATCGCAAGCACCTCGCCCTTTTTAAGAGAAAAGCTGATATCTTTCAAAACCTCTGTTTTGCCGTAGCTTTTACGGATGTTTTCAACATTTAACAAAGACATAACCTTTCCCCCTTAACCCTTGTAGTAATCAAGCTTTTTCTCGATAAATGAGAAAAGCAAGGTAAGAATTCCGCAGAATGCGAGGAAGAATACTGCCGAATAGAAAAGCGGCCAGATGAGTCCCTGCATTGAGAAGTCCTTTGCTCTCATAAGAATTTCCGGAATTGCGATAACGCTTGAAAGCGAGGTATCTTTTACAAGAGTAATAATTTCGTTGCCCATGGGTGCAGTAATTTTCTTTACAACCTGCAAAAGCACAACCTTAAAGAAAATCTGACCCTTTGTCATGCCGAGCACCTGACCTGCCTCGTACTGTCCCTTTGGAACAGACTCGATACCGCCACGGAAGATTTCAGAAAAATATGCGGCATAATTGATTATAAATGCGATAAGTGCGGCGTTCATTCGTGCAAATGTCACACTGCCGTTTGACACAAGCGGCGGAACATAGAACACTACGAAAAGCTGGAGCATCAGCGGAGTACCTCTGATTATCCACACAAATGTTTTTGTCAGCCATTTTAACGGCTTGAATTTTGACATTGAACCCATTGAGATAATAAGTCCGAGCGGAATTGCCGCAAGCAGGGTTACAATGAAAATTATACAGTTTTCGCCGAATCCCTCAAGCAACTGACCGCTTACATTAAAAAATTGATCCATTTTATATACCACTCTATCCAAGTATTTTCAGTTTTGAATATATCAAAAGGCTTACAAATTTGAACCTGTAAATTTATAATCAATAAAAAGCACAACGGGCGAACATAGTCCGCCCTGTATGTACAAACTTATTTCAATTAAATTATTTCTTTTTTACAAGAAGAAGATCCTGAAGGCTGTACTTCTCAGCAATCTTATCAAGTGTGCCGTCATCGGCAACTGCCTGAATAGCATCGTTAAGCTTTTTGAGTGTTTCGGGGCTGTCCTTACGAAGTGCAATACCGTACTGCTCAGGTGAAAAGTCCTTGCCGTCAACAACCTTGAGGTCAGCGTAGTCAGAACCGCTCTTAAGTGTACCGATTGACATTACATAGTCGATAACCGCAACATCTGCCGTGCCTGACTTAACCTCGAGAAGAGCCTTAGCCTGTGCGTCAACTGAAACATACTTTGCACTTGAGAAGAACTCGTCTGTCTGAGCAACAGATTCACCTGCTGACTTCTTCTCTGCAACTACTGTCTTATCCTTGAGGTCATCTGCTGACTTGATTTTGTCTGCAACATCAGATTTTGCAACCATAACCTGCTTGTTTTCCATATAAGGAGTTGAAATATCCATTGTTGACTTTCTGTCGTCGTCAATTGTAAGGCCGTTCCAGATGCAGTCGATTGTCTTTGAGTTAAGCTCAACCTCTTTTGAATCCCAGTCAATTTTCTGGAACTTTGGAGTAACACCCATTTTCTCGCAAACTGCCTCTGCAAACTCAGTTTCAAAACCTGTAAGCTTGCCGTCTGCATCAAGGTAGTTCATCGGCTCAAAATATGTAACACCGATAACAAGCTCTCCCTTGTTTGAGATATAATCCCAGTCCGTTGCAGAAGAACCGCAACCTACAAAAATTGACGCTGACATTGCACCTGCAAGAAGTAAAGAAAGTAACTTTTTCTTTTTCATAATTATTCCTCCGTAATCTGATATACTCTCTACCTATGTTCTGCAAATCACCTTGCAAAACAATCTCTGTATATTATACATTAGTGCGTTAGCAAAGTAAAGTGTTTTCGAGAAATTTGCCGAAGAATTTTCTTCCAATCGCAGGCATATTATTGCATAAAAGAATTATTCTTTAAAGAGGTGATTAATTTGTCGGGAACTCACAATAAAAATCACTTTGCGGCGGCATACATAAGAGTGTCAACCGAAAATCAAACTGAGCTTTCACCGTCAAGTCAGCTGAAAATCATCAGGAAATTTGCAGATGAAAAAGGCTATCTGATTGATGAGGATTTCATTTTTCGTGACAACGGAATTTCGGGAAGATATGCCGACAAGCGACCTGAATTTAACCGAATGATAAGCCTTGCAAAGCAAAAGCCTCCCCTGTTTTCAGCCGTACTTGTCTGGAAATTTTCACGATTCGCCCGCAATCAGGAGGAAAGCATTTTCTATAAATCGCTGTTGAGAAAAAACGGTATTGAAGTCATCAGCGTGTCCGAACCCGTTGATGACGGTCCTTTCGGAAAGCTGATTGAACGCATTATCGAATGGTCGGACGAATACTATTCGATTCGGCTTTCGGGTGAAGTAAGGCGAGGAATGACCGAAAAAGCCGAGCGTGGCGTCATCGTCAGCATTGCGCCCTTTGGCTATAAAGTGACAGATGGAATGCTTGTGGTTGACGCCGAAAAAGCCCGGATTGTCAGTAAAATTTTTGCCGATTTTTTGAATAATAAAGATATAAATATGATTTGTGATAACTTGAATTCGTCAGAAATCAAAACCGCCAAGGGCAACCTCTGGGATTGCCGTGCCGTTGAATATATTCTGCAAAATCCCGTTTATGTCGGCAAAATCAGGTGGAATCCAATCTGCAAAACGGGCAGGGATTTCCATAACGAAAATTTGATAATTTCAAACGGCATTCACGAACCTATTGTTGATGAAGTAATTTTTGAACAAACAAGGCAAATATTATTCTTGCAAAGAATAATAAGTAAAGCACATTCCCATAAACAAACTGAAATTAGACACCTTATTCAAAATCTTGTCAAGTGTTCAAACTGTAATTCAACCCTCGTTCCGATTAAAAATAATTTTCTCCAATGCTCCGCCTACATTCACGGCAACTGCCATTCGTCACACAGCGTAAGAATTGAAAAGATTGAAAAAGTTGTAATTAAAGCAATCAATATTCTTAAAAAGAACAATTTAATCAACGACACTTTCACAATTAAAGATACTTATCCCTTAAAAATGCAAAACGACTTACTATCCATAATTATAAAAAGAATAATATTTGACCGCAAAGCCTCCCACCTCAGCATATTTCTCAGTCAAAATAAGTAACATTCTGCCATACGGCGGTCCGGACGGTGAGTTGGGTGCGTCATTACGATATCTGAGTCAACGATTTGCAATGCCCCTGCCAGAACTCAAAGGCACTCTCACCGACATAGGCACAGAGGAACTTAATCATCTTGAAATGATCGGTGCAATAGTATATCAGCTGACGAAAGACCTCACCGAGGATGAAATCAAGGAACAGGGATTCGGTGACTATTTTGTTGACCACACAACCGGAATTTTCCCACAGGCGGCAGCAGGTTTTCCCTATACAGCTGCATCAATGCAGGTTAAAGGCGATCCGATAACCGACCTGCACGAAAGTATGGCGGCTGAGCAAAAAGCCAGAACAACCTACGATAACATCCTCAGATTCTGTGATGACTACGATGTAAAAGATCCGATTCGCTTTCTGCGTGCCCGTGAGGTCGTTCACTATCAGCGCTTCGGCGAAAACCTCCGCCTCTTGACCGATAAACTCAACGAAAAGAACTTCTACGCCTTCAACCCCTCATTCGATAAAAAATGCTTTAAAAATGAATTGAAAAAGAAGAAATAATCCTAAAAACTCCTCCCAACTTGATTTTATACTTCAAATTGGGAGGATACATATAGCAATATTTAAAACATTTTATTTGACAACGGCCTATCAAATTGATAAAATTGCTTTCTCTCGTTTTCAATATTCCCCGCACCCACGCCCAAAACTTACTCAATAACACCGCCATAACAATCACCCGAACCCATAACATTTTCAAAATTGATTTGACTAATATATAGTTTTTAAAAATCCCCGAGTGAATTTTACAATACTCGGGGATTTTGTAATTATGTTCAAAAAACTATTTTATCTTATTTAATCTTCTTCTAAACACTCCTCTAAATCTCTGCATATGTACTCTTCAGTTTTAGCAAGCGGAAGTTTTATCATAGAAACATTTTTCATATTAACAAAGAAATTTAATTCGTCATCATCCTCAAAACTTAACATTGAATTTCCAAGTAAATTTCCTGTCTCATATAAATATCTTATATCACAAAAGGCTTCACAATCTTCATAATATGCAAAACCATGTTCCTTTACACTTCCGTCTGCATATATAACCGTCATTGAATTCAATTTATGATTAAACGCGTCTAAATCTATATTATAGATGCGACAAATTTATTCATCATCATCGCAAATTCAGGTGACATATTACAGTCAGATAGCTTAATCCCACATTTTTTATATCCATAGTAGTCATCAAAAGCCTCATATATTACTTTAGGTATACCTCCAGACCTTACATTATAATCCCAATCCATGTCAACTGGTTCATCACAACAATCATCTAATAAAGCAATTTCTTTTATATTTTTGTTGTTAATAATCAACAATGAATTATCCATACAAGGCACTACCATATATTCATTATCTGTGTTTTGACATATTAAATTTCGTGTAAAGGCAGTAATCGGAAACCACATGTACTTTGATTGCCCATTAAGCAATATGCCAAAATGTCCCCAAAAGCCACTTACTGATCTTATCGTTTGAGCTTTTTCATTAATAAGATATGAAAAGCTGTTTACTGTAGTTTGAAAATAATTATTTCCAAGCAAACCAAGTACGCTTGTCCCCAACATCATGGCAACATCTCTCAAATCAGTAAGAGGGATATTTTCGCCCGCCTCAATCTTTTCCAAATTTTCAATAGATACACCTGATTTATGACTCAACTCATCAAGATTAAGATGTAATATATCTCGTAAATCACGAGACTGATTATACGGATTATCAATGCCTCCAAGTAATTCGTTTGGAGTAACAGAAAGGAAAGCAAGCAGTTTAGTCATATGTTTTTCAAAATTAATTTTATTTGTTACATCACCCGCAATAAGCTTATCTAAAGTTTGTCTTGATATTCCGACTCCATCACACACGGATTTTTTTGTATACGAACGGTTCTTAATAAGCTGCTCCAATTTACAACCAATAACATATCTTGAATCAAATAATTTTTCAAAATCACGCATAATTAAATGCCTCCTTTTGTAACTATTATATCCGATATCAAACTGTTTGTCATTTTTTTACTCGTTTGCTAATAATCTTTTACTATATGTTTTCTAAAGATCTTCAATATGTAAAAAACAGCACCAGATTTAAACTGATGCTGCCATTATCTTTTATTCTATTTAAAATTACTGTATGTATAACAGTTATCTGTTACCATACATTTTTTCGTAGTAGTTCTGATATTCACCGCTGATGATTGTTTCCCACCATTCACGGTTATCGAGATACCACTGAATTGTCTTTTTAATGCCGTCCTCAAACTTTGTTTCAGGCAACCAACCGAGTTCATTGTGAATCTTAGTCGGATCAATTGCATAACGCATATCGTGACCTTTTCTGTCTGTTACATAAGTTATAAGGCTTTCAGGCTTGTTAAGCTCCTTGCAGATAATCTTAACAATATCTATATTTCTTTTTTCATTATGACCGCCGACATTATAAACCTCACCCACTCTGCCGTTGTGGATAATAAGGTCAATCGCTTTGCAATGATCCTCAACATAAAGCCAGTCACGAACATTCAAACCCTCACCGTAAACAGGAAGCGGCTTGTCCGCAAGAGCGTTGGCAATCATAAGCGGAATGAGTTTTTCAGGGAAATGATAAGGACCGTAGTTGTTTGAGCAACGACTTATTGTTACGGGCAAGCCATATGTTCTGTAATAAGCAAGCACAAGAAGATCTGCACCGGCTTTTGATGATGAATACGGACTGCTTGTGTGAATCGGAGTTTTCTCTGTAAAGAAAAGGTCAGGTCTGTCAAGCGGAAGATCACCGTAAACCTCATCGGTGGAAACCTGATGATAACGCTTGATTCCGTACTTTCTGCAAGCATCCATAAGCACGGCAGTACCCTTGATATTTGTATCAAGAAAAACTTCCGGATTTTCAATTGAACGGTCAACATGGCTCTCTGCGGCAAAGTTTACAACCATGTCGGGATGTTCTTCCTCAAAAAGCTTGTAAACAGCATCCCTGTATGTAATGTTATCTTTCACAAAACGGAAATTCGGATTATCCATAACAGGAGCAAGCGTTGAAAGATTGCCTGCATATGTAAGGCAATCAAGACATACGATTCTGTAATCGGGATATTTTTTGAGCATATGAAAAACGAAGTTTGAGCCGATAAAGCCCGCTCCGCCTGTAACTATTATTGTCATCTTAGCCTCCATTAAATAAAATTTTATCCTCAGCCACCGTTTTTAAATGTTGACCGTAAGGAGACTTGCCATACAAATCCGCTAAACACAACAATTTTTCTTTGCTGATCCATTTTTCATGATAAGCAATTTCTTCCGGAGCAGAAATAACAACACCCTGTCGTTTTTGAATTGTTTGAATAAACAAAGCTGCATCCATAAGGCTTTCGGTTGTTCCTGTATCAAGCCAAGCAAATCCTCTGCCTAAAATCTGAACTTTTAAATTGTTTTCGTTCAGATACATTCTGTTAAGATCTGTAATTTCAAGTTCACCTCTGAATGACGGTTTAACCTTTTTAGCCATTTCAACAACACGACTATCATAAAAATACAGACCCGTTATACAATAATTTGATTTTGGCTTTTTGGGTTTTTCTTCAACAGAAATTACATTTTTTTCTTTATCAAATTCAACAATTCCAAATCTCTCAGGTTCATTCACATAATATCCAAAGATAGTTGCTTTTCCATTTTCCGCATCTCTGACGGCATCGTTAAGATACTTTCTGAACCAACCACCGTAAAATATGTTGTCACCAAGTATCATCGCACAAGTATCGTTACCGATAAAATCCTCTCCAATTAAAAAAGCTTGTGCTAATCCTTCCGGCTTTTCCTGAACAGCATATGACAAATTTATTCCAAAATTACTGCCATCACCAAGCAAATCTTTAAATCTTGGTGTATCAGACGGGGTTGATATTATTAAAATATCTCTTATACCGGCAAGCATAAGTGTAGATAACGGATAATAAATCATCGGCTTATCATATATCGGCAACAGCTGTTTAGATGTTACCTTTGTCAGTGGGTAAAGTCGTGTACCCGACCCACCAGCTAAAATTATACCTTTCATAGAATCACCTCATTCTACAAAATCAGATTGAATAAATAATAATTCCTAATATTATAATAGAAAGTCCGATAAGCTTTTGCTTGTTAATTTTTTCTTTTAGGAAAAGCCAACTTAGAAATGCAACAAAAATATAACCTGACGATTCAAGAATCGGACCAAGTGAAAGCGGGATTACAGTGTACGCCCACACGGAACAAAGAGTTGCTCCGAAGAAAATTATGTATGCAAATATTACTCTCGGATTAAGGTACTCCTTTATCCAATGGTCATAGGTTTTATTGGCACTTTTTTTGAGAATAATCTGGGATACTGAAGAAATAAAAACACCAAACAGAAAAATCAACGAAAATAAAATTTTCTCATTCATCAGCTCTCACCACCACAATTACACCCAAAATTACGATTGCCGCACCAAGGAGCATATTCCATTTTATCTGTTCTCGAAAGAATACCAAACCCCACAGTATTCCCCAAACTATTGTTATTGCCTTGTTTGAATATGCAGTATTCAACGGCAACTTTTTTATAATCTGTTGCCAAACAATTGCATAAACTCCGAGATTCAAAATCACAAGTCCATAAAAAAATATGAACCAAAATGAAAGAAATTTATGCTGACCAGCCAGCTTTGTGCAAACCCCACCAAGGGAAAATAACAACAGTTCTACATGCAAAGCAATATAATATTTTAACTTACTACTCATCATATTTCTCGTTTTCATCAGAATCAAAATTTATTTTTTCCTTTATTACATACTGTGGTGAATTATTTATACTAATGTATATTCTGCCGATGTATTCACCAATCATTCCGAGCATAAGCATAATAAGGCCACCAATGAATAACATTATAGAAACAGTCGAACTCCAGCCAATACTGATATTAGGAACAACAAACTTTCTTACAACGGTAACAATTCCAAAAATAAAACCAATTATTGCACATATAACACCAACCAATGATGATATTCTGAGAGGTTTTACAGAAAATGCAGTATAACCATTAAGCCATAATGCTAATAATTTTGAGAATGTATATCCTGTATTTCCTTCCATTCTCTCTCGTTCTTCCATATCCACATAAGCAATATTATTTGTAACTTGCAATATTAAACCCGTCAAATATGGGTATGGATTCTTATATTCTAAAATCTGTGACCTTACAAATTTTTTCATAGCGTAAAAATTTGACATTTTGAAATTCTTAGGAACATCCATAAGTATGTGTATCATTTTTCGATTTACATAACTGCCAAAATTTTTAAAAAGGCTTTGCTTTTTTTGCGGATAATTAGCGATAGAAACATCTTTTCCGTGAAAAAGAGGATCTACCAATTCCCATAAATGTGGTATAGGACACTGCCCATCGTCATCTAAACAAACCAAATAATCACCTGTGGCATATTTTATAGTAGCCATACGTGCATTTGCTTGACTGAAATTTCTAGATAAATTAATTACCTTAACAAACTTATTATTAATAGCATAAGTTTTTAGTACTTCAAAAACATTATCAGGAGAACCGTCAACTACTGTGATTACCTCGTATTCAAATTCATCCAATTTCGTTGTCATAATATTTTTTATTTCCTCTATCACAGGAATAATTGTCTTTGCACTTCTGTAACAGGGTATGCAAAAACTTATTTTTTTCATATGATAAGACCTCACTTTCCAAGCATTTCTAAGTACATTTCCTTAATATCGAAAAAGCCTATTTTGCCATAAATAAAATCAGCCGCCAAAAGAGCCCCGTTTGCAAAAGCATCTCTTGAGAAAGATTCGTGAGAAAATGAAACCCTTTCTATTCCGTTTGTTGCTATTATCTCGTGAACTCCTACATATCCGTCCAATCTAACCGACTGAATGGGTACATCTTTATTTATCGATTCTGCTATAATCTGAGATGTTTTTGTTGGTTTCGTCTTAAACTTAGGATGTTTTTCCACAATCTCAAATGAAAATTCAGGAAACAATGAAGAAAATATTTTAACAAAACTTATTACAGCATTAATTCCCACTGTTAATGCTGGTGCATAAATAAAACCAACTTCATTAAGTATAGCTTTCCTCTCCATCGCTTTTAATTCATCTTCTGTAAAGTCAGTTGGACAAATAACCAAATTTATTTTGTATTTTGAGCATAAATCTATAAGTTTAAAAGTTGTAGCTTTGCTTGAAAAGTCAACTATAACATTTATATTTTGACTATTATCAAAATCGCTAATTCTAGTTACTGTCAAATTTTTTTTAGTTTTTATATGAGTAATATCCGCAACCGACCTGTTAGCCGTATCGCTTTCATCTCTGCATAACGCCGCCGAGAGGTTATAGTCATCCCTAGAATTTATAAATTCTACAAATTGTCTTCCTGCTTTTCCTAACCCACATAATCCAATATTCATAACTATCGATCTCCTTATTCGCCAAACAATGAATAATGCACAAAATTGGTCAATGTAACAAAATCAAAAACCGGTAAACCGTATTTTTCTCTAATCACACGGCTGTATGGCGGCATATTTGTACATTCTAATAAGATTGCACCATAGGAATCATCTTTAGACAATACCTCTTCAATAGTTGACATAATATCATCTTGACATTTATCTAAGTCCACGCTTAACCAATTTTCCACTGTAAAATTGGTAAAAGTATCCTTATTTTGTGTTCCTACAATCTTATAATTACTAAAATTAATTTTACCACAAACAGCTTCAAGGTGATCATATGTCAGTGTATCGCTATTTGCAGTAAGAACTAAAACATTTTTATTTCCTATCATTCTACTTACCATAGGTAACATTATTAATGAAGAGGTAAATACAGGAACATTAACCTCCTTAACTAAGACATCTTGAAACAGAGATAAAAATCCACAAGAAGTTGTAATCGCTAAAGCTCCTGCCTTTTCTAATTCTTTGGCGGCATTTATGAACGGTCTTATGTCATCTTTTGTCAAATTTAACACTACTTTATTAGGAGTCGCATTTTTCACCGTCTTATACAGTACTGGAAAATTCCATGTTTTAGCATTTCCTACATCGCCTATTATTCTCGGAAATTGCGAATCTAACATCATTATGCCGATATCATATCCGTAAACATTCTTTCCCCCATATACAGTGTTTCCCATATTATTCTCCCTTACCAAATCAAATTTTCAATAGAATCATTGGTTTTAACTTTGATAGAAATCGTTTTTTTAACTTGATCAATAATATCATAACACTCCTCTCTGGACGATGCTACAATCAATATCGGTCCATACTTATCTCCATCATCACGAAGGACATGTGTTTGTTTTCCAATGTAAACATCTCTCATATCCACTTTGTAAACGCCACAAATATTTTTAGTAGCTTCTATACCCTTAATATCTATAATATTACCTGTCGGAAACGAAAAACATACCCAAGCTGATATGTTATCTTTTAACACTATGTTATCAATATCAAATGATTTTCCATCAACCACATAATCGATAAGCACTTTGTTTGAATTAAAACCAGTAGCAGTCGGTGTTATATCAGAAGAAAGGAAAACACCGCCACCACGAGCTGCAACTTCAACAAGATACACATTTCCATCAGTTTCGTTGTACAAATACTCTGCGTGTGTAATTCCAAATTTAAGTTTCATTCCTTCTACTAATTTTTTGTTTGTATTCAATACCTTTTCTTCAATATCCGAATGACTACATGAAGCTGACATGAACATACACATTTTAGATACAAAAACATTTTTAGAATCAAAATATTCTTTAACGCCAAAGTCAAGGTTAATATACTTATTATCCATGGCAAAACCATCAACCAAATATTCTCTTCCTGTTATGAATTGTTCTATTATAACTTCTCCTTTAGTTGAGAAATTTTTAGAAATAATGAAATTCTTTTCTAACTCATCAGGACTGCATATTTTATATACGCCTCGACTTCCACTACTATCCGTAGGCTTTATCATTACAGGATATCCAATTTTTTCAGCCACAGACAAAGCTTCCTCTATTGACTCAACTTTTTTAAATTTCGGAACAGCCACACCTGTTTTCTCGGCTGCTTCGCGCATTAAGTATTTGTTTGTAAATTTTAAAGAAGTATTATATCCTATTCCTCTGAGACCCAATTTTTCAGAAACATACGCAACAGTTGTAACCGATACATCTGTTTGATCTGTAAGTATTGCATCTATTTTTTCACTTACTGCAACTCTCAAAATTTCTTCTTTGTTTCTCGTGTCAATGAAGTAATTTTTATCAGACAACGCAAATCCAGGATAATCCCCAGGAATACTTACCACTATAACCTTGTCTCCCCTGTCTTTGCATATTTTAATAAACGGAACTTGTCCTTCTCCTGCACCAAGAATCATAACTTTTTTATTCATATATTAACCTTCTTCCACATTTTATAATACTATTTATAACTTAAAAGAGCTATAATAACCTTTTTGTCAAATTAAAAATGTAACATCATTCGCACCAATTATTACAAGTTTTTTCATAGTAAATTTCTCTTTCAATAACTTTATTATTTCAGCCTATGTTTTATAGCTGACAACTTACCAATAATCTTGTTTTTAACACTAACTTTATTTTTAGACGAATTATACTTTTTCAGTTCATCTATCAAGTTATAAACTTTTCGATCATTTATAAGACTCTTTATTCTTTTAGACCTGTTGTCAAGCGGTGAATACTTAGAAAAAATTCTTATAAGCAGAGAAGTATCTAAATTTTCGCTTATAAACTCATACGCAACATCATTTGTTTCCTGTGTAGCTACCTCAACAAATAAATTTAAAAAGACGTTAGCTATATAATTATTATAATAATCTGTATTAAAGTCATATCTATTCTTAAAATGCATTTCTCTTTCAGATATATTTTTTACCGTTTCAGAAACTATTTCCGGATAATAAAGAGAGGACAAGTGAACATTATTAGGATCGCAATCATACACATAATAGCATTTGTTAACAAGCACTCCGTTATCGCATTGATCAATATAAGCGATTATAAACTTTCTATCTTCCCACTTCTTTAAAGTTTCATCATATTTTAAAGAAAAATTATCTATTATACTTTTTTTGTACAAGTTTAATACAGAATAATTTAACGACATATTGTATTCGTTATCTTTTAAATTCAAAAGACACGGTAAAATTGTATCGGTTACGAAAAGTTTGTCAAATTTTTTTATTTGTTCAAAAGAAGTATAAACCTCATTTTCCTTTTTGTCACAATTACTGACATAAAAAGAAAAATTTATCATATCCATACCAAAATAAGATTCTAAATCTGAATACAAATGCGGTTTGATATAATCACCGGCATCAATAAAAGAAACATATTCTCCTGTAGCTTTTGTCAGACCGTAGTTTCTAGCAGAAGATACTCCTCCGTTCATTTTATGAAACACTTTAATTCTACTATCTTGGCAAGCATATTTATTGCATAAATCCAATGAACCATCTGTTGAACCGTCATCAACAAGAATTATTTCAAGATTAGTATACTTCTGATTAATTACACTTTCAATAGTCTTATATAACGAATCGCATCTGTTATATATCGGAATAATAACAGAAATTAAAACTTTTTTCATTTTTCAACACCACTAATTTTCTTTCACGGAATAGAATCTATAATCACCAATAGATTTATTCAAAACCAATTTAATATTTTTCCCATTAGAATAATGATCATTTAAATATGTTTCAAACATTTTATATACATTTACTTCAACAGTATCAACAAAGTACGCTGAGTCATTATTAATAAGAAATGTATACACATCCTTAGTTCCAAATTTTTCTAACAAATGATTATCGTATGTGCTACGATAGTAAGTTCCTAAAAATTGCGCTGCATTTTCAGGGACATCAGGAATTTTAACTGTCCATGGTCTCTGGAGATTGTAATTATTGGAAACATTTATGCAATTAGCAACCACAAATCTTTTATCGTTTTGACTCTCTATATAGTTCACAACCTGGTCATGACCACTAACTTTTTTGATTTGAGTATCGATAGAATAACTTTTACTCAATGTTACAGGAACAATAAAGGATATAACTGCGATGCAAACAATAGCCACACTAGAATAAAAAATATTGTTATCAAAAAACCTCAATGCCTTTTTTTTAAATCCACTCTTTTCAACTGAGTACAGAATAGAAACAACACACGGAAATACTATGCCGTATATAGCCCGATACGGTGTCCTGCCGTATTGCCAAAGATAAAAATTCGATCCAGCCATCACAACTAACAGACTTATCGGAATAAAATAGTATCTTTTTTTCATTATGAGTAAAAACAGAAGCATAATCAACAAAAACGAAACAAACAAAAAGCTTTTATCTGTTGAAAATGAAAGCGTTTCTAATATCAATGACTTAGACATATCAATGAACGAACTGAAAATATTCCGATTATCAATGTGAGCTTTTCTTATTTCAACCAATTCAGTTAATGTATCAACGGTAAAAGCACCACCATCGTCTAAATATATATTTTTGAGCATTTTTAAGTCATTTTCTGTAATATTCAAGGAGTCATATTCGCTCTTTGCCTCTTCATAACTAGGCATCTCAAAATCCCAAACCTGAGATCTTAAAGTTGTATATTGCTTGTAGTACGAAAGTTCAGGAGTAGATGTATTAATAATTTGTGAGGCAAAATTAAACGAAAATACCAGCAAGACAACTGTAACCAAAGTAAACGAAAACTGCTTTGTAAAGAGCTTTTTTACATATGACAAAAGGTTTTTTTCACTCTTTCTGTATCCAATTAAGTATCTTACCAAATAAAATACAGCAATTACACAAAAACAAGATAAAAATACTTTAAATCGGTACATAGATGCGATTACAGTCAAAAACACTCCCCATAAAGCATTTCTCATTCGGAATTTTGCATCTAATCCATCAATTATGTAAAACAGGCCAGCGACAGCAAGTAATGCAGGCAACATTGTATATGAAATAATTGTTAAATGATTTACACCAAAGAAAGCGTATAAAAAAATCATTACAAGGAAAGACCACTTAAGAGAAATTTTCCTCGCAAATATACTATGAAGTGTAATAAAAGCCAATACAGCAAACATTAAACTGACTGCTGTAAAAGCATTTATCGGGTAAATCATATGTTGAATAAACCCAATTAAACGGCATAAAAAGTAATTGGTAAAAATAATATTGTAATCTCCGAACGCTATACTAAGTGAAAAAAACTTCTCATCATCCATACTATATCTCACACCGCAAAAAATAACAAATAAGATAAATACAAAAATGTTAAAGACCGCTATAATAATGGTTTTTCTTCTGCTACTTAAATCTCTCATATGTCACCTCTGAAAATAAAATATAATTAAACAAATGTCAACTTCTGCATCAGATGATTATATTTAATTGCTTTTTTTATTTTTTCTAAAACAACAGATATCAATAAACAAACTAAAACAAGAAAGACATAAATCGCCAATGAGTATCTTAAGCTGTAAATTATATTGCTAAAGTAGTATGAATATATGAATGTATGAAACATAAATATGTTTGCACTATGTTTTCCTAATATTTCAAAACATTTTGACAGTTTCGGTATACTTGAAAGCACCATATACGAAAATAAAATTATAGCAAATGCAAAAAATGCATCAAAATAAACTTTATTCTGTAAAAAAGTTACCCTTATACATAAAGAAACTACTATCAGTAAGATTGAAAGACTTACTCTTTTTAGTGCAGTATCACATAAGTTTAAAATTCTTGCAAACAAATTTACAGTCTTTCTTTACATCGATTCTATTATTGACTATTGTTTCATTACAAAAATTTTGATAACTTCTATACAATCCATAACCGCTAAGCAATAAGAAAACAGCAACACATACCTTGCATAAATCTGCAATAACAGACTCAACCGGTACATTATTTATATTCAACACAGAAATAAATTTCCCGTAGCTTTTCGGATTATTATAAAACAAGTGATGCCACAAAAGCAAAAGTACCGCTACTCCTTTTGCAATATTTGTCTGCCTCTTATCAAAAATCATCATTTACCCCTCATAAAACTCTTTTATTTTACTTACAACATACTCAATATCTTTTTTCTCAAGTCCGTAATACATTGGAAGTCTTAAAAGTCGTTCGCTTTCTTTTGTTGTATATTTATCCTCACCATGGAATCTGCCAAATTGCTGACCTGCCGGAGATGAATGGAGAGGGATGTAATGGAATACAGCACCTATTCCGTTTTCTTTCAGAAAAGCAATAAGTTTTGAACGCTCCTCAAGGTTCTTTGTTTTTATGTAAAACATATGGGCATTATGAACACAACCCTCGGGAACAACCGGTAAATCTATACAACCTTTCTCTTTCAAAGGCGTAAGAAGTTCATAGTATGTATTCCATGACTGAAGTCTGTCATTATTAATTATATCAGGCTTTTCAATCTGTGCATAGAGGTAAGCGCAATTAAGTTCGCTCTGTAGATATGATGAGCCCAAATCAACCCATGTGTATTTGTCTACCTGACCTCTGAAAAATTTAGTTCTGTTAGTTCCTTTTTCACGGATAATCTCCGCTCTTTCAACATTTTTCTCATGATTTACGAGGACAGCTCCGCCCTCACCCATGCTGTAATTCTTTGTTTCATGAAAACTGTAACAGCCAAAATCTCCGATCGAACCGAGTGCTCTTCCTTTATAAAAGCTCATAACACCCTGTGCGGCATCTTCAACAACAACAAGGTTGTGTCTTTCGGCGATATCGCATATGGTGTCCATCTCACAGGCAACGCCACCGTAATGAACAGGTACAATAGCCTTCGTTTTTTCAGTAATCGCATCTTCAATAAGATTTTCATCAATATTCATTGTATCAGGTCTTATATCAACAAATACGATAGTTGCACCTCTTAATACAAAAGCGTTTGCAGTTGAAACAAAGGTGTAAGAAGGCATAATAACCTCATCACCCGGCTTAATATCAGCGAGCAATGCCGCCATTTCAAGTGCAGAAGTACCAGAAGTTGTCATAAGCACCTTTTTAGCGCCCGTAATTTCTTCAAACTTTTCATTGCACTTCTTTGTAAACTGACCGTCACCGCAAATTTTGCGACTATCAATTGCCTGTTTTATATACTTGTCCTCTTTGCCGGTATACGGCGGTATGTTAAATCGAATCATTTTTGTGACCTCATTTGCTAAAAAATTGATCTTAAAGTTTCTCTTTAACCATTTTAAATTTGTCTAATATAAAATTCGACATCGAATAGTCAGATTTGAAAACTTTTATCTTAGTAAATTGTTGTTTCCAACTGTATTTTTTATCTCTAACAAGGAAATAGATATAATTATCTTTTAAATTTTTAACAGCTTTATTATATTCAAGATCAGCATCCGAATTGTATTTTACAGCTAAATCGTAAATCATTTTTAAACTTTTGATTCCATCTTCAGCATTACCTCTTGCAAAATCTGACATAAGCGTATTTTCTGATAATTTTGTATAATGATACAGATGCGCAGAAAAAGCATAAACAAACTCTGTACCAGATTTTTCAAAATATTCTACTGAAAATCTTAAGTCCTCACCCATCGACAAATTCTCGTCAAACCGGATATAGAACTTTTCAATAATCTGCATATCAAACAGTTTATTCCACAATGCGGTAAGGTAAAGCTCTGCATTAAGCTTAAAGGCGTCGCCCAGGCTTACCTTTTCTTCTCCGCCGCTCCAAGAATATTTAACAGGTTTGCAATGATTAACCTCATCATGATATATAAATCCACAAATTGGCACTGTATTATACTTTTTAAAATTATTCAACAATTGTTCAAGGTAATCGGGTTCAACATAGTCATCACTGTCTACAAAACAAATGTAATCTCCCTTTGCTTTTTCAATCCCGTTATTTCGTGTTGCAGAAACGCCTACATTATAAGGATTATCTATAGCAATTACATTAGAATATTCTGACTCATACTGTTTACATATACTGCTACTGTTGTCTTTTGAACAATCGTTTACCAGAATTATTTCCGTATTTTTTAAAGTTTGTCCAATGAGAGAATCTACGCATTTTTTCAGCGTTTTCTCAGCATTATAAACTGCTACAACTATACTTATTTTATCCATAATCACTCAAACGCTTTCCTGATTGCTTTGATTAGAATTCCGTCTTTGTAATAACGCCTGCCCTGTATTATATCCGGCAGATACTCACAATTCTCGTATTGAGAAAAATAAACCGAGTCTTCACATTCATACACTTTATTATTTACAAAGAGAATCTTCGGATATTTAATCTTTTTGAAATTTTCGAAGTCCTCTTTTGAGAACCCATTCTGTTCAACCATAATTACAAATATTTTTTTGGGATTAACCCTTTTCTTTCTATCTTCCCATTTTTGTAAAGCATCTTCACACGAATCATAGTGCATAAAAAATATCTTTATGTCATCAAGTGTTCCAATCGGATACTTCTCACCCATTTCAACTACAGGTGTAAAAGATAAATAATAATCAAGATCATTTACAAATTTAATAAAATCGCTTGCTGTAAAAAAGAGATTTACCGTAGGGGTTAAGAATTTGCAATTCATATCATGATAAAAAGTTCCGCCGATACAATTCATAGATATAAGCGAAATATCAGACAAGTACACTTTGCCCTGCACCTTTTTAATCATAACTTTATTTCTGATTATATTGTAATACTCGGTTAATTTCATAGCTAACTCACTCGAATAATATCAGATTTTTGTTTTCTTCGAACCGTTCTGTACCCTTTTTTTTAGAAAATTTATTAAAGACTTTAATCAGAATTCCGGGTTGTTTATAAGGATATTTTTTAATCAAAGCGTTTAATTCTTCGCTTACATCAGTCAATTGTGACCTATAGAAAAGTAAAGAATCGGACAATTTATTGTAATATGTCTTTCGAAGTTTCGGAAATCTACTACTTACATATTCATATCTCTCAACAAAACAATCTATTCGATCATAAATCAATCTATTTTTCGCATTATTATTCATAACGCTTGATTTTCTCATTCTGTAAAAATAAAAGGGCTCTGTAGTATTTACAATCCTTTTTGCATTACATACAAGCTTATATGTAAAAAACTCATCATCAATTTTTCTGCCTACTGGAAATCTTATGTTATCTAATAATGAAGATCTAAAAAGCTTATTCCAAAAAACAGCAAATTTCCAATCATGTAAAAAGTGTTGCAAATATTTTTGCCGGGTTAACACTGTGCACGATTTTTTGAGAGTGGAATACTGCCTCATGATAATTTTATTTACATACACCTGCTTAAATAAACATTGCACAATATCAGAATCATATTGTTTCATCAAAGAAACCATTTTTTCGTACATCGATAAATCTATATAATCATCACTGTCAATTATTGAAAAGTATTCACCTTCAATCAATTCAAGACCTGTGTTTTTAGCGGCACCTGCACCCTGATTCTCTTGATGAACAACTGTAATACGACTGTCTTTCTTTGCGAATTCATCACAAATTTTGCCCGAATTGTCAGTTGAGCCGTCATCTACAAGAATAATCTGTAAGTTCTTGTAGGTTTGATTTACAATTGAATCAAGACATTCTCTGATATATTTTTCAACGTTATATACCGGTACAATTACCGAAATAAGCGGTTTTTCTTTCATTACCATTCACTCTCATTAACATAGATATTTACCAACAAGCGGAACCTTTTTCATAATATAAACTATAATTGCTGCGAAAATAAATGTAATCAACGAAATAATCAGTATTGAAACGGATTTAGCACAAAATGAAAGTGAAACTCCCATATTGTGTAACACTTTTAAAATCAGCACATGGATTAAATATATTCCGTATGTAAGCCCCGACAATGAAGTGATTACTCTTTTGGATTTGTTACTGAATTTATGCTTTGAAACAACATCTGTAAAAAATAGAAATACACTCATACTCATAAATACAATATTAGGGTTTGAATACCCCAGAACACCGATTTTGAATCCAAACAGTGGATTCAAAAGACACAAAACAATGACTGAATAAACAAAGCCTACTACAGACAATGAATAGATACACTTTTTGATTTTTGCAGAAATATCGTGTGAAAAAAGGTAATACCCTATTACAAAATAAAACATATAACCTGCAAAAAAATACAATTCCATATACTTGTTTATGTATGCCACATATCCCGGGAACATCGGTATAGAAAGGCTAGAAACAAACGGAACTATTGAGAAAAATATGAACATCATCAAAATCCAGTACCTGAGTTTTTTCTCATCAAGCGTATTTATAAGATGCTTGATAATCGGCAATGTCATATAAATCCCTATTGTAACGAGAATATACCATGTATGTAATTCCCCTGACAGGCAGTAGCTCGCAAAATACTTGAATTTTTCAATAAAAGAATCGCCTGCATCATAGAAAGAGTTGTATAATGCATAAATGCATGACCAAAACGCATAAGACACTGCAAGTCTGAAAATATACTTAACATATAGCTTTTTTATTGGAATATCCTTGTTTTTATCAAGAAACATCACACCGCTTACCATTAGGAAACATGGAACTGCCCATCTTGCTACGATAGAATACAACGAGGAAAATGAACTATCTATACTAAACGCACCGTTGGTTGGGTTGTCATCGCAAATACCTATATGGATAACGATTACACAAAAACATGCAAGTACACGCATAAGATCATAATGAATCAATCTATTTGAAGTTGTTATGTTCTTGCTGTTACCCATATCATACACCTTTCTTATTTTTCATTAACTTTGAAATAACTTTTCTGAACGGTGAAGTAAATAAATTTTTCTCATATTGATTCATGCTCAAAAAGTACACCGAAATGCAGTATACCACAGCAACTGCAATAACTTCACTCAAAAAAATATACCAATTATACGACTTTACAAACATATTAAATATCACACCCAATGAAAAGGGAATCAGTACACCGGGCAACATTTTCAAAATGTTTTTCCAGAAAACAAGTACATTAACACCAACTTTTTTCTGATAATAAATATTCATAAACACAACCTGTCCCAAGACCATAGAAAGAAATGTTGCAGCAGCTGCTGCAACTCCTCCAAGTCCTGGATCGAAACATGGCTGAGAAAAATATATTGCTGCAGGAATTGTCAATCCAGCATTGAGCAAGCTAATTAAGAAATACACTATTGATCTTGCTTTATGAAGATTCTTTGCCTTTTGAATTTCAAGACCAATATTTTGCATAAGGGGAACATAAGGAGCAAGCATCAACAATAACGCAATCCAAAACGCATATTCATAATTTTCTCCTGCCCACAATGCAATGAACTGTTGTCCAAGGGTAGAAAAACCAACAATTATCAATGTTAGAATAAGAAACTGAACTCTGCCAACCTTAATAAAAAGCTGATTAAGTTCATAATCAGGAGATATATTGTTAACTTTGGCATTTGCAACTATTTTGTTAATTGAAGGAGCAAAAACACTCGAAATGTATGTGCTGCTGCTGTAAAGATATGTACTCAAGTTAGCACCTACGGTATAGATTGCAACCGCAACTGTGCCTGAAGTGATACCCAACACCAATCTGTCTGTATTATTTGTTATCAAATCTGTTATTTGGTTTAACATCAGAAAACTTGAAAAAATAAATATTGACTTAAATACACTCAGTTTGAGGTGTCTGAAAGAGAATCTCATTTCAAGCTTCTTATATGCATAAATCAAGTAAGCCAGATATGTGAGCAACGCAATCACAAGTCCTATAACTGAAATTGAAACAGCTCTTGGAATAAAAGAAATAACAATCAGGTTTATTATAGGGTTAAAAATGGTAGTTATGAGAGCTATTACTCGTAAAAACAGATATTTTTCATGTGACTGAATAAACATCATAACCGGTATGAACAAAAAAGTGAATACCGTGTTAATTATAGTAAGTAACATTATCCACTTGATCTGAACTAATTCATATGCGGTAAGGCTCTTATCATAAATTGAATCTGAAAAGAACAATAAAACAGCACCAACAATAACTACAAGCAACGAAAATAACGAAAACAACAATATAAATGTTCCGTTCAGTCTTTTCTCGCCTTCTTTATCGCCTGTTACTCTGTACTCCATAACAAATTTCATATATGCACCGGTTACACCGAATGATAATAACGAAAGGCATGAAGTAAGTGAATTTGCAGTACCAAAAAGTCCATACTCACTTTGCCCGAGAATTCTGAGCATTATTGGGGTATAGAGTATTCCAACCACTGTTGATAATCCAAGTTGAATATAAGATAACATTGCCCCAGCTTTTCTTTGATTTAACGCCATAACTTTATCTTTTCCTTTAAAATGTAATAAACTTTTTCTTTGAAGTTAAGCTTTTTATAATAATCTTTTTCATCTATTTTATGAATTAAATCAATAAAATCTGTTTTACCGAATTTTTTATAAAAAACATCACTGTATTTCCCTTTAGCAGCAGGAGTTACTAAGCACGGATTCTCCTTGATAATTTGTTCTAAAGGTGTGTCCATAGAAAATAACTTATCACTGATTTTTTCAAAGAAACTTTGCCCTTTGGAGGAGTTCAATAGCACTACCGAAACACCATTGTCATCAGAAACATCATAATACTTGTCAAATCCCCAATAGTCACCCAATGAAATATCTGAAACACGAGGTATTTTCTTAAAATCACATTCGTAGCAACAAGGCCTTAAATATAGATTATGTTTTAAATAACCAATCATATACTCATCAAGCCATCGTTCTTTTCGATAAAATGATCCATCTTCAAAAGAAATCTTAGTTGTTGAACTATTCCAGCCTAAATCCTTATTTCTAAACTGAATTTCTGTAATTTTCGATTTGGTATGTTTTTCAACCGATTTAAGATAGTCTATATATATTTTTTGACTAATTACTCCCCTACAAACCAAATCAATTGTCAAAAGTTTCTCATAATCTTTTAGTAAAAAATTTTTTAAACCGGCAACCTGACATGGTGTACCTACAAACATAACATAATTATCTTCATAAAGTAACTTTTTTATTTTAACAAATAAATCAGACAACTCACTTTGTGCATATTTGGTTTGTCTGAGTTTATTTATATCTTTTTTATCAGAAATTATCGTGTGCTGAATTCTAAAATTTTCAACAAACTCAGCTGCCACTATATAACCGCCATTTGAAATAAATTTTTCGGCTATTGCTGAAAAGACTCCACCTGATGTACTCTTTACTCTTATATCATTATCCAAATTCCATGCAGCTTTAACAATCGGTTCAGCATAGCTATTATCTGTACACACCGTGTTTATTTCAGGGCATACTTTCTCACAAAGGTTACAATTAACACATTTGTCAACATTAACAGTCGGATACTTAAAACCTGAAAAGTCTTCTTTCAAAGTTATTGCTTTTTTAGGACAGATGCTATAACAAGCGCCACATCCGGTACAATTAGCTTTGTCGTTAATTGAAATCATCGTGTTTATCCTTTCAAAATAAATATTCTCTCAAATATAAAATACAATAAAAGGTTATTTTAAATTTCTAAGTTCACCGACTGCAATGCCTGCCTTTTTCTTGTATTTAGGAATTATATCGTTCAAAATATTTTTTATTTGGCTTTCATTATCAAAAATGTATTTAAAAGCATCTGTAAGCTCAGAATCATTTTTCATATTCTGGACAGAAACAACATAGTTCTCATATGACCCGAATAAATCTGTTGCAATACCTCTTGACTTGATTGAATAACCTACTGCAAGAGTCGGAATACAAGTTGAATATGCCGCAATCGTTGCGTGTGTTCTTGCACCTACAAAAAATCTACATCTGCTGATAAACCCTTTTAGTTCTTCACAATTGTGATCTTCAAGCAAAATAACTCTGTTTGTATCTTTGAATTTCTTATACAAAGAAATAAGAGGTTTTCTATCGTTATTATACTCCCACACAACATGGGGAATCAAACAGATACTCATATCGGTTTCGGACAAAATGTACTCAATCAACTTTACATAGTTGTTAAATGCAATACTGTCACCATTCTCGTAATCGTTAATAAGAGGACTAATATTAATACCTACTGTATTTCCTTCAACAAATCCTTTTGGAAGCGGAAGTTCTTTTTTATTAAGCAAAAATGCTGGATCTGCAACCTGAACAGCGGAAATGCCGTAATTCTTCAGCACCTCATAAGAAAGCGGTTCTCTAACGGTGATTAAATCAAAACCTTTCAAATCCTCAACAACTTCGGGAGTCATAAATTCTTCTTCAATTGAACAACCCCAGAACACATTTTTTCTACAATACTGTCTTATCTCTTTGTCAAGCTCAACTCCCTGTTTAGCAGACCACGGATAGCAATAATTGTCACCGCCTATTGAAATTGCGACAGAATCCTTGAAAAGCTTTTTTATAAACAATTTATGTAAAGCATCGCTTTTTTTTAAGATTTTAAATTTAAAATATGACCACAAAAATGAAAGACTTTTCTTGTTCACCTCATCAGTTGCAACGATTTCGTCAACAACCCCTGAAACACCATACTTATAATCTTCTGACACATTTTGCGACCAAAGAATTACATCTGAACCGGTTGCATCTTTTGCAATTTTAGTTGTAGTCCTGACGAGTGCCTCACATCCGTGATTTCCACTTCCGCCATGCATATACAATACTGTTTTCATAAAAACCTCATTAAAATCCAATTTTTAAAACTGATTTTATCTTACAGCAAAGATAAAAATTAAACTTTGCAAGCATAAAATATTTTTTAGAACTGTCTTTTATTGTATTTATTTCATCAAAAGACAAATTACAATTCTTTTTATACTTTTTTATTATGCTGAGAGCCTTTTTCTTATCTGATCCTGACATAAATTTCAGCACAGACTGATAGGCAAACATACATGAACCATACAAATCAATCTTTGCTTGCGTACTGAGTTCAGGAAAATTGTTCTCAATATATTTTTGCCGGTTAGCTTTGCCCTCAAGTGCATCTAACCTACGAATATTATAGCCAAGGCCCATAATACTGCTGTTTCTCTGGAAATAATAATACATAGTTTTATTGAGCTTTGAAACCTTGTTTGCTCTGCCAAATACCTGATAAGTCCAGAATTCATCCTCATTCAGCTTACTGACAGCATACGGAATATCCTTGACAAGTTCTGTTTTATAAAGCTTGTTCCAGACATGCTGATGAAAGGGATTTTCTGCAATCAATGCAGACATTGCGTCCTGAGTATCGTATGTTTTTACCGATAAATCATCGCTAAACTCATCAAAACGGTTATCCTCATAGAATTTTACAACACTGCACTCAGCAATATCGCTGTTTTCTTTGTTCATAACATCCAACAGACATTCAAAAAAGTCATCAGACACATAATCATCGCTGTCAATAAAGCTGATATACTCACCTGTTGCAACAGCCATTCCTGCATTTCTGGCATCGGAAAGTCCACCGTTTTTTTTATGAACAACCTTGATTCGGCTGTCTTTTTCGGCATAATCATCACACATCTGAGGACAACTGTCAGGTGAACCGTCATCAACAAGAATGATTTCAAGATTTTTATATGTCTGATTTACAATGCTGTCAACACATCTTGCAAGGTATTTTTCAACATTATAAATCGGTACTATTACACTTATCAGTGGGTTCATAATAAACTTCACCTATTCATACAATTTTTTCTGAAAATGCTTTGAATAAAATCTATACATTGGATCAAATAAAAAAGGCAAATAAGTAATTACATTTCCAAGAAATCTTGTTTTCTTGCTTAAAAGAGAGATTTTATTCTTCTTATTGACAATAATATGCCTAACTGTCTTCTTTTCATTAAAAAAGTTTTTTCTTATATCTTTATCAGCACACACAATAGTTGAATAAACATTTATACATGTGTTCAAATAAGCAGCTTCACCTTTTTCTTTTAAGTTAACATCAATGCTGTCAAGAATTATTTTTTTTACTTTTATTGGATCAAATATTAAATTTTTATTCAACTTTTGTCTTGATGCGGAAGTCATACGAACAATGTAGTGATACGGGCAAAAATCTTCAAAAACCGATTTTTTGGATTTTAAAAATAAATAGTAATTCCACAGTAAGTCTTCGTTAATTTTTATATTCAAGTCTACTTTATCAAAAAAATCGCTAAAAAGTGAAGATTTATAAAGCTTATTCCATAGCCCTGGCTCTACTATTGAACCGTCAAGTAAATCTTTTATACCCGTGTCTTTATCCTGTATTCTAATTTTATCGGTATTATGGAAATAATTTATTCTACCGTCAGAAAAGATCATCTGATAACCGCAATGTGATATGTCAGCATTATATTTTTGGGCATTATCAAACAATCTCTCATACATATCAGGTTCTATTACATCATCACCGTCAGTAAAACCTATCCAATCGCCCTTAGCCGCCAAAACACCTTTCATTCTCGCAACCGACACACCGCTGTTTTTGATATGTAAAATCTTGATTACACCTCTATGCAAATCGGCATAATCATCAATAATTTTAGCAGATGAATCAGTTGAACCGTCATTAACAACTATAATTTCAATGTTTTTATAAGTCTGAGATAAAATACTATCTAAGGTTCTTACAATATAATTCTCTAAATTATATACCGGAACAATTACACTTATTAAATCACTCATCATAAAGCACTCAACATTTCTTCAACAGCTTTTACTGTTTTTTCGGTACTGAAAGCTTTACCACGCTCTTTTGCTTTTGCGGCATAAGCTTCAAGCAAATCAGGCGTTGTCAGCATTTTCTTGATGCCCTCATAAAGTGCATCTTCATTATTTTCTGTTACGATACCGTACTCATTGTTTTCGCCTAATAATTCGTACGCACCACTACAATTTGTGCTAACAACAGGAGTTCCGACAATCAATGCTTCTGTAACAGCTGTACTGAAGCCCTCTCTTCTCGAAGAACAAACATACAAATCTGCCTTTTTCACATATTTATACGGATTATCTCTGTAACCTAAAAATGTAAAAGTATCGGTAAGGTTATTTTCTGCCAAATACTTTTCATATTTTTCCTTTTCTTCGCCTATTCCGAGAATATAGATATGATTTTTTATATTTTTTTCAATAAGCTTTTTATGTATCTTCATTAACCTGTCATAACCCTTTGAAGGTACAATTTTTGCTACTGAGATAATATTGATTATGTCCTTGCTAAAATTAACATCATCAACTTTCTCATCGGAAAGTTTTTTTATTTTTTCTGATTCATTTGTATTATACAGAACTTCAACAGATTTCTTAGTATCAAAAATTGATTCAAAATCATCTTTTACAGTGTCAGATACACAAACAGTCCTGTCAAACTTTGAATAGCAATCTAATGCTTCTTTACAGCTTCTAAAGCTCTTGGAAGCAAGCTCTTTTGTATGCTGTTCTATGTGAATCCAGCTGACAAGCTTTGTATTTGGGTTAGTGCAACCACTTACAATTCGTGCGGTAGGACCTTCTAAATACGAAACAATAATATCATAGTTATCTCTGATAAAATGTTTATACAGTTTTTCAGGAGAAAAAAGTTTCATCACATATGTATTGCCACGAGGCATTCTCTTGAAACCGCCGATATATTTTACATCAGAGTTAAGATACTGTCGATTAACGCCTACATCAAACAAAGTTTGAACTGTTACATCAAATTTTGTTTTATCCATATTATTGGCGAGATTAACCAAAACTTTTTCAGCCCCACCGTGTGCAAGATTAGGAATTAAATATAGTACCTTTTTCATTATCGCTCTAAACCTCTTATTCTACAGAGAAATTTATATATGCTAAAGTTGCATCTTTTTTTCTATGAATCACGCCCGGATTACCAACAACCACAGAATGATCAGGTACATCAAAATTAACAAAACTATTAGGTGCTATAAACACATCATCACCAATAGTAATTTTGCCTACAACTGTCGCATTGATTCCAATGAACACATGATTTCCTATTACCGGAACTCCTCTACGATTTCCTCTATTTTCCATACCTAATGTACATCCCTTTGAAAGATTAACATTATTACCAATTTTAACTCCTCCACCTACTGTTATGTTGTATGGATGTCCAAGGTATAAACCTTCCCCAATTTGTACATCGGGTGCAAATTCTATGCCATATTTTCGGCTATATCTATAAATTTTATATTTACGGTAAACGCTATGGTTTTGTGAATACTTTCTGTAATGATACATAAATCTGATATTATGTTGAAAAATAAATTTACATATATTAGACAAATTTACCTTCCACTCATTACCAGTCATACGGTAAAAATCTGTTTTAAATAATGCATTCATTTTTTTGTTTTCACCTCATTAATCTCCTACTTTCATAATAGAATCTGACTTGCTTCTTATATAAAGGTAAAACAAAAAGCCCATTGGACTCAAAAAAAATGTTAAGACTTTACAAGGTGACTCTTTGATATAATGTTTATTTTTTGCTATTATACTGTCGGCAACATAATGTACACAATCTACCAATAATCTTTTATAAGAATCAGGATATTGCATACATATCTTTCTCCAGAAGGCAAAGCTCTTTGGGCATTTCATGTACTGCTTATACATAATGTGTGAATTACCGTCTTCCTGGTATTCTACATCGCACACTACTTCATTTAAAACAGCAAGTTTATACTTCTGATCTATCAATTTATATTTATATGCAAGTGCAAGATATTTTTCATTATCAAATACCGGATACTCAGGGACAGAATTAATAATATCAGTACGATAAATTAGTTTCTTATCCCCTGAACCACCTGACGCATAATAACCCGACAATGTGGTTTCTGTCATATCTTTAGGAAAGCCTTTTCCTATAACCTTTCCCGTATTCATATTGGCGTCGAGTGCAATAATACCTGCATAACCCCTGCTTTTTACCTGATTCCATTTGTTTATAATTTTTTCAACAGCGTTCTCAGATAAAGCGTCATCAGAATCTATACAAGTATTGAGTTCGGTATGTATATTTCTATACGCAACATTGTGTGCGGTATGCATACCGCCGTTTTCTTTATATATGTACTGAATTTCGAAGCCGTTATCTTTTGACATCCAGTCTTTTACTAATTCAGCTGTATTATCAGTTGAACCGTCATCAACTATAAGCCACACGAAATCCTTGCACTTTTGGGAACACAAAGATTTATATGTACGACCTATTGTATGTGCCCTATTATAAGCAGGTGTAAACACTGTTAAAGTCTGCATAACTATTATTCCTCAACCGAATTTAAATAAAATTCTTCAAGTTTTACAACATTCTGTTTAACATCAAAACCTGATTTTTTTATATCATCAATCGTGTTTTTTCTAATCGTACTTTGTTTTTCTAAGACAACATCCGCCCACTCATCAATCGGCAAGTTCAAATCTAACGACTCAGCAAGGTCTGTAACTCTGCATTCAGACGGAACACTGTCAGAAATGATACACGGCAATCCTGCAGCCTGCGCTTCTATTATTGAAAGTGGCAATCCTTCATACAAAGACGGAAACAAAAAGGCATCCATTGCCTGTAGTATTCTATTCACATCTCCTCTGTTTCCTAAAAAAAACACGGAATCCGATAAGCCAAGATCATCAACTTTTTCTCTTATATTACTCTGTCCGTTACCTGTTCCTACAAGAAGCAGTTTGGAATTTCTGTTTTTATCATATACACTCTTAAAAACATCAATCAAAAACGGATGATTCTTTTGAGGATTAAACCTTCCGACATGTCCGATTACAAAATCAGATTTACTGATTTTCAGTTCGTCACGCACTTGATTTCTTATTTGACAGTCATACCGATATTTTTCAGCGTCAATTGCATTATTTAAGACAGTATATGCATTTCCGCCAAACATCCAATCTCCTGCCTCTTTACCGCAAGAAAAAAGATGCGTAGCGTACTTAGGAATTAAATGTTTTGAAAGAAGCTTAATGGGATACTTTAAATTTTTGTCTTGACTTTTATTATGCGAATGTGCAATTCTCACCTTAACGCCATGTTTTTGTGCAATTTTCAAAGGATATGCACTCATGCAATCCAGATGTGAATGCACAATATCGTACTTATGATTATCAAAGAAGTCATCAAGCGCATTAAAATAAGCCTTAGAAAAGGGATTCAGCATAGGCATATGATAAATATGTCCGCCTAAAGATAATATCTCATCATCATAATCAGCCTTTTCCTGACGATGCACAAGAAAATCAAATTGAATTTTAGTACGGTCTATGTTTCTGTAATAATTCATAATCATAGTTTCAAGACCGCCACGATTCATATGCGTTACTACTTGAAGTATCTTCATATTTAACTGTTCTCCATCACACAAAGATATTATTTATATAATCAAAAAAACTAATTCCAAAATAGTTATTATCAAATCCGCCCTGCGCAATTGTGTTAGCATAAATAAAATACAATGAATATCCAATAATAGATCCCGTAGTTAAAAATTTTCTTTCAGCAACTGGGTATTTTTGTATAATAACAGGAAGAGAAATCGTTTGAAATATCAAAAAAAAGTTTGCAAGCCTTGCAAAATAGTTTGCCGTACCAAATAAGCCAAGAAACATTATTTCTGCATTAATCATAGAAAGATTTATAAATAAATTTTCAGCCCTACTTCCGTCATTTATTAACTTATCTTTCACTATAAAAGACAGCACTGTAGGTATCCATACCACAATTAATCTAAAAACATTAACTCCTTTTCCGGAAAAACTTCCCATAGAATAGGTCTTACCCATTGCTAATGTAAAATCATCTATAGCTTCCAAGATGCTCTGCATACCAAATGAACCTATTAAAAATAGAAATACCACAATATAGGTTCTTGATGTCCACGGTGAAAAAGAAAGAAGCGGAACTATCAGAAATATAAAAGCATACTGATGAAATGTTGTAGCGAATAAAACAAGTAAAACAAATAGTGCATATTTCTTTGTTAAAAAACAATCTATAGCAATCAAACAAATTGCAATAGCAATACACTGTCTTAATGCACCCATGGTAAAAGTATATATTCCCATAGTAATAACATAAAACACAGACAAAAATATGTTGTTTGAATATTTTCGGATAAACCAAAAATACACTCCCAAAATAAAAAATGCAAAAAACATCAAAAAACTTTGATCAGAGAAATGAAGAAATTTCAATAATCTCATAATGATAGTAAAGCCAAAATTAGAACTTATATTCCAATCAATGTCATTAAATAAAAAGTTCGGAAATACACCGGTAAGTTCAATACTATTATATTGATCAATATATACTCCTGTATCGTTGTAAACTTTTCTTAATCCGACAAAAGTAGCCAGTACAACTACTGCAATTAAATAAAATACAACATCCTTCTTTTCGTAGTAAACGATTCCGGAATCATTTACTATTTTTTTGGATTGTTTTTCTGAAATACCGGCAAACACCAGTCCAATAATGATAATGGGCAATAATTCAAACATTTTATTTAAAATTCCTTTATTTTAAATTTTTAATTGTGCTATCTACTATAATTCTCTTATCAAAAAAATTTTCCATATGTTTTCTCCCCGCTTTTCCCATATCTTTTCTTTTTTGATACGACAATGCAATAAATTTTTTCATACATTCATAAAGGCTATCGATATTCTGTGATTCACAAAGATATCCGGTAGTTCCATCCAACACAGCTTCTTTACAGCCGTGTATATTACTTGTTATCACCGGTCTACCCGAAGAGGCACATTCTAAGTTTGTATTAGCCATACCCTCATGCCACGAAGGCAAGACAAAACAGTGCGATTTTTCTATAAAAGGTCTTACATCATTTTGGTAACCATAATAACTAAGCCAACCTGCTTCAACAGCTGAATCTATCTTTTTTTTGTAATCTTCTTCATAAGAACCTAAAACATCAAGTTTACAATCAAATCCCTCGTCAACTAATCTTTGCATGACTGTGTAGAGTTCATCAAAACCTTTTTCTTGCATTACACGACCGATAAACAAAAAGCGTGTTGTTTTACAATCAACTGGGTACTCTAAATAGCTATATCTATCAAGATTCACACCGGCACCGTTTAAAACACAACATTTACTATCCGGCACAATCTTTTTATTAACGATGATATTCTTATTCTCTATATTTTCAAAAAAAACTACATTAGCTTTCTTGAAAGCAATTCTATACATTTTCGTGACAATACTCTGGAGCAATCCATCTTTTTGAAAAGTTGTTCCCAAACCGGTGATATTCACTGCATAATTGATTTTTTTCACTCGAGCTAAAAAGCCGCCATAAATATTTGGCTTAATCGTATAAGTTAAAATATAATCCGGTTTTTCTTTATTTATTATCTTACGATAATTATTAATTAGCTTTAAATCAACTACCGGATTAATTCCTCTCCTGTCTATAGGTGTTATAATAACTTCACATCCAAGTTTTTTTATCAAATCAATTTTTCCACTATCAGGAGTGGACACAACGATACAGTACGACTTACTTAATTCAGATAAAAGTTCGTTTCTGAAATCATACAATCCGGTGCTGCTGTTTATCAAAACAAGCATCTTTGGTTTCATGCCCATAATACTCAGGATTCCTTTATCATAATCTCATTATATTTCATCATATAGACATTTTCCTTGTAATTGCCGATAACATCGGAATTTACAATTCCGTTAAGATTATTTACAATCAATTTCATATGGTCTGCGCCACATTCATAGGCATGCGGATAGCCTCCGCCGAAACGAGGATTTACTTCGGAAATATGATACTCACCGTTGATTTCAAAAATATCTATATCAATCTGACCTCTCCAGCCGCTTTCATTTACAAACTTTTTAATAAGCTCAAAAAGCTTCTCATCTTTAAACGATACAGATTTATCGGTCTCTCCGGCACGCATAACAATTTTCTTTTTGGTAAATACCGAAACCAATTCTCCGCTCAACAGGTCAATATAACAGTCTGCACCCATCTCCTGACCGTCAAGATACTCTTGGATCATAAGATTGTCAGAGTGATCAAACAACAAATCTACTGTTTCATTGTCAAAAACTTTGCTTATTGCAATTGAGGCACTGCCCCTTACAGGCTTAACAAAGGCAGGATAATTTGCCTTTCCTGTCTTTACATCAGCAAAAAATTCATTCTTATCAACATAGCTTTTTGCACAATTGTAACCGTGACTTCTAAGCCACTGAAACATCTGCATTTTATCAAGAGCTCTTTCGCATAATTCGTACGATGAACCGATTACAGTTGTTCCTACAGCCTTGAATTTATCTTCATTTTCAGCCAAAAGAGAAAGCTCCGGATCGATAAGCGAAAGCACTCCGCTGATGTTTTCCTTTTTACATATATCAAGAATTATGTCGATGTATCCGGGTTCGGTTATCCTCGGAACAATGTAATACTTATCCGACTCGTATATAGCAGGAGCAATTGTACTCATATCCGTAGCGATAACCTTACCGTTCTCACCAAGAGTTTTCTTAAAATACTGAACAATCTTATTGCGTGTTCCTGCACTTAAAATTAAGATATTTATGGGTTTCATACTGCGTCTACCTTCTTGAGTTGCTCCATTTTCTGTTTTCTTTCTTCTGCGAAATTTGATTCCACAACATGGGTATCAACTGAAATATTATCTCTTTTTACAACCTGCACGAAAGTCATAATGAGAATTTTTACATCAAACAAAAAGCTGACTTTTCTTGAATATTCTACATCCTTCTTCAATCGATTATCCCAACCGATAAAGTTTCTTCCGTTTACCTGAGCCCAACCTGTCAGTCCGGGTCTTACGGTATGGCGAAGTTGCTCTTCCTCTGTATAATATGGCAAATATGAAACGAGCAGTGGTCTCGGTCCTACAAAAGCCATATCACCTTTTAGAATATTTACCAGTTCAGGAAGTTCATCAAGGCTTGTTGAACGAAGAAAACTACCGAATTTTGTGAGCCTTACTTCATCGGGAAGAAGATTACCGTTTTCATCGCGCTCATCGGTCATAGTTCTGAATTTATAAAGCTTAAAAATTTTCTCATTTTTACCCGGTCGTTCCTGTTTAAAAAGTACAGGACTGCCAAGTTTTGTTTTTACAAGAATTGCAAGAATAGCATATAGCCAACAAAATAAAATCAAAAAAAGTAAAGAACACAAAAATCCAAAACAGCGTTTTATGTATTTAGCATATATCCCCTGCTTATGTTCAACTGTCATAAAGCACCCCAAAAGAAAATTTTATTCAAAACAACTCTTAATAATGTCAATGACAATATTCTGCTGTTCTTCCGTCATCTTTATATCGCTTGGCAGGCACAGACCTCTATTAAAAATATCTGCCGCAACATCTGTTGTGTCTTCTGCGGAAATAAACTTATATCCCTCAAAAATCGGCTGCATATGCATAGGTTTCCAGATAGGGCGAGATTCAATGTTATACTTAGCAAGTGTTTCCCTTATCTCATCAGGGCAAGATTTGCCTTTACATGAAACATATTCGCAATCAAGCTTTCCTCTTTTTTGTTCACACATCGCATCAGAGTTCACAGTAAGACAACTAAGCCAAAAATTAGGTTTTGAGCAATCAAGAAACGGATTCATCTGAACGGGTAGTTCTTTAAATCCCTCATTATATCTCATATATATTTTTCTTTTTTTGTCAATATTCTCATCAAGGTGTAAAAGCTGACCTCTGCCGATACCGGCAACGATGTTTGACATTCTGTAATTGTACCCCAAATCCTCGTGCTGATACCATGGAGCCGGTTCTCTTGATTGTGTTGACCATTTTCTTGCGAGCTTTGCACCATCTTCGTCATCTGTCAATAACATCCCGCCGCCAGAGGTTGTGATAATCTTATTGCCGTTGAATGATATTGCATTGTATTTTCCAAATGTACCTGTTTGTCTGCCTTTGTATGTAGCACCAAGCGACTCCGCCGCATCCTCAATAAGAACTGCACCGTTTTCATCACAAATATTTCTTATTTCATCAAGTTTCGCAGGAGTCCCGTACAAGTTGGCAACAATTACAACCTTAGTTTCAGGGTAAAGTTCAAAAGCTTTTTTTAAAGCAACAGGGTCCATGTTCCATGTGTCTGTTTCGCTGTCAATAAAAATCTGTTCCGCATGTTCATATGAAACGGGATTAACCGTTGCGTCAAATGTCATATCGGAACAGAACACTCTATCTCCCGACTTCACACCTGCCAATTTTACAGCAAGATGCAGTGCGGAAGTGCCTGAAGATAGAGCCACTGACTTTTTACAACCTACATATCCAGCAATTCCTTTTTCAAGTTGATTTAAATTTTCACCAATAGTTGATACCCAGTTAGTATCAAAAGCTTCTTTAACATACATTCTTTCCTCACCATACATTGTAGGTGAAGCAAGCCAAAGCTTATTTTCAAAAGCTTTAAATTTCATCGTACCCATACCCTCAAACTTAAATATCTTAATCTACAATAGTAGAAATTTTCATTTTACTACTAAACACACATACGCAATACATCTATAGAATTATACCACAGAAAGCATCAATAAGCAATAAAAAAGGAGAATATGGAAAAAAGCAATTAAAAAAAGTGTTTTTTAACAAATATAGAAATAATTACGCAAGGGTTTGTTGTAATTATGATTTAATTTTGCTAATGCAGTAAACAATTCTAATCGTTTTTATTGATTTGTGCAATTTTCTTATGAGATATAATGACTCTGTCGCAAAGCAAACACAAATTTTAATGTCAGAATGCACACTTTCAAAGGAAACACAAGACCTTTTATACAGATATTTTGCGGCTGCGGCAAATCTTTACGGAGTTATCGAAATCGGCAAACTTCTTAAAATTTACAACAGTCAAAACGAGCCTCTGAGCAAAGAAAATTTTCTGTCATTTGTTGAAAATATGAATTTTAAGGTCAAGCATTTTTGACGAAATTTCTTTTGTACCCGAACGGAACCCATCGGTATCAATTTTTGTATCAAATCTCAAAATACCGTCAACCGCCATTTTTTCATATCCTTTCAGTTTTTCGGGTGTCTCCCGTAGTTTAATGTCTTCGGACAATAAAAAAGCACCTTACATATTCGTAAAGTGCTTAATCTGCTTTTTCTGTTTTTTCTGTTTTAACTGCTTTGGCTCTCGGCTTTTTGGGAGCGTCAGGCTTGACCTCTTCTGCAAAACCGCCGTCAATGAGTTCCTTTGCTCTCTGCTCGGAGCATTCAAAAACTTCATTCACAGGTCGGGTTACATAGCCGTTCTGCCTGTCATTAAATGCTGTTGTTACTCTGATTTTCATTCTGTCACCACCTTTAAATTGTAATAAAAAAGCACACTGATTTCTCAAAGTGCTGGTTTGATGTGTTAAGTTTTTCGGCTCTATAATAAAAGTTGGGGTAGAAAAAGAGCCTACAAATAAAAATCAAAAAAAGTAGAGCATATTTTACAGAAAAACTCTTAGGGTTCTGCTCGAATGTACTCGGCAAAAGAGATCGAAGAACTGAATGCTAAAAACATTGAATATCCCGACGGCTCAATGCACACGCTATACGAGGCAGAACAACAGCAAAGAGCTTTTGAACGCAAAATCAGGGCAACCAAAAGAACACTTGCCGCTTGTGATGAGGCTCTTAATAACCTCTCTGATGAAGAGCTGTTACAAAAATTAGAGAAAGAATTCTGCCACTATTCAAGCAAGTTGAAACGGCAGGAATCAGAACTGAATAACTTTTGTAAAAGAACAGGATTACTTCCTGACGGTTCACGCTCGCAAGTTTACGGATTTGGTAAAAATACCTCTCAAAAATCTACTGGTGTTGCTAAAAAGTATTACAGAACTTGGAGCAAAGAACATAATATCAATAACATTGAAACACTTGCAGAATATTACAATGTGAAGTATAATGATATTGAAAGGTATAAACTTCTTAAAGGCTATGTAAAAGCTATTGATGAAGGAAATATATCTCCTTTTACAGGGTTCGATTTATATGAAAGTAAAGCTGATAAAATAAGAAGAGAACTTGTTGGTCTGAAAATTAACAGTAACCCTGATTATGACATAACGGATTTTACTACACATTTTGTTGACAGAGTTTTAGGTCAAACATCAACAAAACATAAAGATATGCGATTAGGTACAACTTTAGAACAATTAAAGGACACTATTGCAAATCCAATAAGTATCTCTGAACCGAGCTTTATAAGTATGAAGAAAAACGGTTCGGTGTACTTAGATAAACGAGTAAAATTTACAGGTAAAAGTTGTTCTTTCGTTTATAGTATAACGGATAAGTTACTTATACAGGCTACTTCATTTGGAGGAGGATGATATTATGGCAATCGTAATAAATGAGAAAAATGCAGAATTTATAAAAAAGTATATTCCAAATCCTGAAAAAATCTTAGAAGCTACTACTGTACGTAATGCCCTTGTAGCTTTTTCTGATTGGCTTGACATGAATCCTGATTGTTGGAAAAATAATGGCTATGATTATAATAGTCTTGGAAGAAAAGCTCAAAAGATATATGATGATATACTGTATGACAATGTATATGCGAATACAAAAGAGGCTTTAAATTAGTTTGTATAAGCCTTTACTGCTAAAAGGTAAAAGTTACATAGTTGATTGAATAAAAACAAAATTAAACGAATTTAAAAGGGTATTAAAGGGGTGTTGTTTGAAACATCCCTTTTACTTTTACTCCGAAAATTACAGATTATGGTTATAAGCTCCCGAATTTCGGGGGCTTTTAATATTGCTCAAATATCTGAGCACACACAATTGCTAATAAATTGAAAGGAGCAAACAAATGGACTTAATGGAAATTTTAAAAGCCCTGTTTGGTGACGAGGCATTAACCTTTGAACAGTTTGCCGAAAAGGTAAACAATGCGGCAGATGTTAAGCTCGGCAACCTTGCAGGCGGTCAGTATGTCGAAAAGGACAAATATGATGATGTGTCAAAACAGCTCGAAACTGCAAACGCTAATCTTGAGGGTTATGACCCTGACTGGCAGGATAAGGTTAAACAGGCACAGGTCGGACTATTTTCAAAACACATAATTCTCTGCGGTCTCCTTGATTTAAATTGTCAGGCGACTCCCGTAGTAATCTCAGCAGGTCAGTATGATAAAATAGCGCCTGAACATTCCTTTTTCGTGAGTATCTTACATTATTTACTTCAAATTCAGCTTCTGAACGATAATGTTATTCCAATTCTTTGATTCCTACACTTTTCAAATACCGGTAAATTCCGTCATAATATTCTGGTTTTGCAGTCGTGTCAGTTTCATCACCTGACGGTACAAAAATAACAAATCCCTGTCTTGCCCTCGTCAGGAGGACTCTATAAGCGTTTTTTAAGTAAAGACTATTATCTGCAGATTTTATATTTTGCCATTTTGTGCCAACAAATTTTAGATGTTTGAAATCACCGTTTTCAAATCTTAAATCTGCATCCCAACAAACAATTGTCCAATCAAGTTCAAGACCTTGAATGTCAAATTCCGTTGCGGTTTCCTCTAAATGAAATGATGAACGAACATCGTTTTTACCGTTTAAAAACCAATTCGTGGCTTCAATTTTATTTTGAACCCATATACCGTATTTTCTGAGTCTTTTTGCGCCGGAGCTTGCAGTAAGCCCATATCTTTGCGATCCTTTTGCCTGACTTCTAACCCATAGTTTTGCTTTGTGTAGATTTCGAGTCACAAAGACAGGATAATCATTGTTAAACTGCTCATACAATCTTTTAGCAGTATCAATATCCACATCTAGAAGAGCCTTTACAAAATTTGAAACATTGTAATAAAAGATAGATTAAAAGTTTGGCACCATGCCCGCGGTGATATTTTAAGATTTATAGTCAGGCGTATGTTCATAAACATATCAGTTCTACAACAAAACAAGCGACAGCTTAATTCGCTGCCGCTTGTAATTCTCATAAATTCTGTTTTTTCGGGTTACCCCAACTATTGACATTAAGCCAAAACAGTACACATGACTGTTTTCTTAACGCTCACCTTCTCGCCCGATTTATCAGTAAATTTAGATAAAAAAGAAAACAGAGTAGTCAAAAGACTACTCTGTTGTGGCTCCCCCAACTGGGCTCGAACCAGTGACATCATGATTAACAGTCATGCGCTCTGGCGAGTGTAGGGAAATAGTATAAAAACACGATATTAATGTTCGCATCCTAAAAGTCTCAAAAAATTATGTTTATACACTTCAGTTTTCTTGATAAACCTATATAATATATGAAATTTTAATTTAGTTTGAAAAAGTAATTTTGTAATCACCTCAACAGCTTTTCTATAATCTAGACTGTTCACCAAAACACATTAAATAAGAATCATATGATCTCTTCATTATTCGTACTAAACATTTTCAGCAATTCATTATATGTTATCTTCATTTCCTGAGTTTCTTCTGAACCAATGTGAAAATATTGTAAAAATGCAGTTTCTACCATAAAAACAATTCTATGAATTTCTTTAGATAAATTGCAGAGTTCCTTATCTGACACACTCAAAAGGAACAAGGAAAGAATTTTAAATATGGTTTTATTTTTACTATCTTTTTGCAACACCCTAGGCATATATCTTATAAAATGATCAAAACTATACATTATTTTTTCACTTGCATATACCTCATTTCTAAGTACATTTCTCTCAAATAAACTACACATCTCTCTACTAAATATACCTATGTCATGCTCATCGTCAATTTGTATACCCAAAGGACGAATTGTCCCTGTTCCTGGTTTATGAAGCCTCTGCAACCATTGATCGCGTTCGTATTTTGCTTTTTCTCCGGAATATATAAGACTGATTTGTTCATCACGCTTTCCATTTCTAACTATTTTGTAGCACAAACCTTGATCAGTAAATTCTATTGACAATATGTATTTTAAACCAGTCAATTTATCGCGTAACCCCTTCTCTGATTTTTGATCACCACAAAAATCAAGTGCATATTGTATCACATCTTGTAAACAAATAGCTGGAATATTTGTCTTTTTACCCTTTGAATATTGTATAAATTGTGATATCTGATCATAAAGACCGTTTGCGATCTTAATGCCTACTAAACAGGCTCGTCTTTTAGGATTTTTATAATCAACTATGTTTGTAAAACCGGTAATGTTTTCTCTAGCTACATCCAATTGAAGCCAGTTGGCTGGAAAATTAACGATAATATCATTATATGTTCTTTCTCCTTCATAAGGATCAAATATATAATTAGAGCTTCTGATACTTTCTCCAAAAATGCTTCCTAAAGAAGCCCTTTCAACAACAATTCCCGAATTAAGTATCATTTGCTTATTGTCAGTTCTTAAATCCTTTTTCTTGCGAATTAACAGACCATATTCATATTTGTCAATATATTTATTGTTAAGTATTTCTTCCGAATAATTAATCATACCTACATCACCATTCTCTAGAAAAGGAATAAAAAACTTGAATTCTTCTGATTCACCTTGTTTTCTAACTGCATGAGCTGGGATATAAATTTGTTTTTCCTCCCCATTTTCATTTAAACACCGAATATTAACAGCATATTTTATATCTTGCATAACTTTTCTTATATAATCAACTATGCTTTTATCATCGATAGTTGTATCCAAGTAGAGTTTTAATTCTGTACCAATATTACTTTCTTTATCCAATTCAATAAAAAAACAGCCATCATAATTAGGAATATGTAATTTGAGTCCTTCGGAATCATCTATATAGTATTTTGTCTTTACGTCAATTTCTTGACAAACCATAAACGAAGACAAAAAACCAATACCAAAATTGCTAATTGGTTTATAGCTAATATTCAAATCTTCATATTCTTCACCGGAATAAAAGCTACGTCCAATGCTTGTGAAATATCTTTCAATCTTATACCTATCCATTCCAGTGCCTCTGTCAACAATTTTAAAATATCTTTTTCCGTTTTCATCAACTTTTATTTCTATCAATATTTCTTTAGAAAACTCCCTATTGTCTTTTGCTTCCCGTACAGATATGGCATCGATAGAGTTTTGGATTAATTCTCTCGCAAATACAACTTTCGAAGAATAAATATTATCTCCCGTCAATAATGGTATCAATGTTGGAATATATGCTTCAAAATTATAATTATCTAACGTATTTTTCATTCTATCTTTATCGATTCTCGGTAACAAATAATACAATTTTAATCCTAAAATTTTAAAATAATCCTCAAATTTATTTATTAATAGATCAAATTCCTTTATAAACAAAACTGCCATTTTATGCGCAGTAGCCTCATTACATAACAAATCAATATATGCACTTCTCCTATCAGCATCTGACTTCACAACAATACGTGATGCCGGAACATTTTCATGAAACTTATTCTCTTCAATTTTTATATTAACTTTATATTTAATGCTCTCTTTGAAATCATCTGCATATTTAGTTAAAACCAAATATAAATCAGTAAAGAACATTCCAAGCATAGTAAATGCTAAGTAAATCTGTGATTTTTTGTTATCACAATTATTCAATAATTTATCGCAATATGATGCTGCTCCTTTAAGTTTTTTGAATATAAACATTTCATGATAGTCGTCCCTCGAAATCATAAAATCTGTTTGTTCCAAACTCATATCATAAAAAGAATTCCATATTTCTGATGCTGACTCAAAATAGGAATTTTCTTTACCGACAATTTTCATATAACAAACAGTTCTATAATTAATAGCATAAAGAAGAAATAAAATATTATTATAATCTCTATCAAGATATTTATATACATCCGTAAAACCAGTTATTGCTTCACTAACCCAAGATATAATTTTACTGCAACTGTCATAAGACTTAAATGCTTTTTCAGCTGTCTTTTCATACAAATCATATTTCTCGGGATTTAAAGTTTTAAGAATTTCTAACAACTTTACTACTCTACCGCTTATCTTTTGCGGTGGCACTTGTTTTTTTACTATAGGTTCTAGGTTTTCGCCCTTGTAAACAAATTTATTATGCTTTAATTTTATATCATCTTTCTTATCATATAAATCCAACACACCAAAAGTGTGTTCTTCCTTTCTATCAGTACCTACCGAACCACCTGCAAAAATATCAATAATATTATGCGCAGATTCATAATAATCATCCATAATTAATGGACGTTCTAAATCAAAATGTTTATGTCCATGTAAAACAACACTAACATTCATATAACGCAAATGCTGAATTACTTCAGAATAGTTTCGTATTAAACTACTATCCCCAAACTTATGTGCTACTTCTGGGAAAAGATAAAAATGATGATGAAATAAAGCCACTACAATGTAGCCATCTAACTTCTTGACTTTTCGCTCCATTGAAGTAATTTGAGACAATGATATATATCCATAATCATCATATTCACTCGTCACTTCTGATTTCAATATCTCAATTACTTTACTTTTATCAATTCCACACTTATTTAATTTGTTTATATCTATATTTTTTTCAAACTTTGCAATATATTTGTCATCAAACAAATTCTTTTTTTCTATTTCACAAGAATTAAAACCTACAAAAACTATTTTGTGATCTTTATATTCTTTAAACAAAGAATAATTATTCTCATTATAAAAGGCAGGAATTGTTCCATAAAACTTTTCCAAGAAAGTATGGTATTTACTCCAGCGTTTCTGAATATTATCAACCCTTATCAAATCATGGTTACCAGGCACAAAAATAATATCTTCTCTACCAATTTGTATCTCCTCTTGATTACTGTTGATTTCATTCAACAAAAGCTCAAAAAAGCAAACAGCCGTATTGATTAATGTTTCGCTTACGGCAACTTGTCCATCAAAAATATCTCCCGTAACAATAATACAATTAATATTGCTTAATCCATTGTGATCAATATCAGACGCTATTTGACAAGCAATGTTTTCTGGATTTTTGTATGTTCTTCCAATATGAATATCTGATAAATGTAAAATTCTAAACATAGTATTTCTCCAAACCTATTTCTATAGTTATTTTCTCAATCGAACAATATACTTATTTTCATTATTTTTACAATTGAATATTTTATAATGCAAGCATAAGAACTATTAATTTAATTATGATCTTTCTTCAAAAATTAGTTGTTATTAAATAATTTTCTAAATGTTTTATATAACAATTAAATACTATCCTTTTTTGTTAATATTTGCCACAATCGCTATGATTGTGTTTTTTATTATAAAATTCAAAATATTAATTTTGTTCCTCACTCCCACACATATCCGACAAATAAAGGATAACTTCTAATTATC